>Ga0265316_10000381_pt1 | contig 50409 bp, 44 predicted proteins | sample 4522metaG_FD_202092 | JGI IMG/M metagenome (GOLD analysis project Ga0265316, IMG submission 202092) | Rhizosphere microbial communities from Carex aquatilis grown in University of Washington, Seatle, WA, United States - 4-5-22 metaG | ecosystem: Host-associated > Plants > Roots > Rhizosphere >... | reverse complement strand
TGGTGAGTCCGAGTCTTCGCAGGCGGTGAGAGAAATGCTGAGTGTCGCCGACAAATGGGGATTTACCCTGACTGATGCGTAAGGCCGTAACTGTGATGAAATCATAAAGCGGGACGGCCATTGAGATGAGAGGGATGAGGACGGGATACCAGGGGCCTGAGGCGGCCTGATGGTAATAAGTTGTTCTAAGGGAGATAACGGCGAGGAGAAAACCGAGAGGCAGTGAGCCGGCGTCGCCCATAAAGATTTTGGCAGGGGGGAAGTTGAAGACAAGGAAGCCGAGAAGTGTTCCGATGAAAAGCAACGCCAGCGCGCCGATGAAGACCTGGCTGCTGATGGAGGCGGCGGTGAAAAGAATCGCGGCGACAATAGTTGCGATGCCTGCGGAGGCGCCATCCATATTATCGAGGAAATTGAATACGTTGATGATGAGGACAATCCAGACGGTTGAGAGCATTGAGGTTACGAGTTTGCTGTGGATGAAAAATTCGAGGCGGATATTGGCGGCAAAGGCGGCAACAAAGGCGACGGCGAACTGAACTATGAGCTTGAAATATGGGCCGAGACGTTTCTTGTCGTCCCAGAGGCCGAGGGCAAACAGGGCGAGGACACAGAAAATGACGATTGTCAGCTGGTTTGTTCTGCCGATGAAGCCGGGGGCGTGCATGGCGGCGGATTTGTCGAGGGCGAGTCGGCCCGGCTCGACTAAGAATCGTACGATTAAAATGCCCGCGACGAGGAAGAGGAGAATTGTTGCCACGATTGATATGCCGCCTCCGAGGGCGATTGTGGAGTGGTGATACCTGTCTTCGGTGGGGCGGGCGACGAAGCCGACGCGTGTGGCGAGATTTTTGACAAGCCGGGTAAGGCCCGCGGATACTGTGAATGACGCGACGAGCAGGATTATAGCCAGGTATGTTAGTGTCACGTTTTCAATTGCTCCATTAAACGGGTTCGGACTTTGGTTAAGAAATCCTGATAGCAGGACTGCCTGTAGTCAGGGAACGTAAATTCAAAATGTCGCCAGTTGCCTTTTTCATACATAAGCGTAACTTCCGCGAACATTTTATTGCCGATGTAGATTCGATGCGAGAAGTTTTTAGTTGAGGCGAGAATCAGTTTTGATGGCTCGATAAATCCCGGGTCGAGATTTACCGGCCTGGGCAGGGGAAGCTTTAATGAATCGGCAAGTTGTTGTTCGAGAGAATTGGTATCGTGTTTTATTTGTGCGAGGTTGCCGGGGTCGATAAGATTTTCTATTGAGACAAATTGTCGCAGGGCGTTCGGGCCAAGCTCATCTTTATAATAGTTGGTCTGGGTGAATGGCCAGACATCGCTTGTCAGGTCGATTGTGCCAAAGGATTTGCTTATTGCCTTTACCGCTGCGGCAAGGGAGGTTTCGTCCGCGGCTAATATGCCGATTATCAATTTTACAGGTTTAGGATTTTGCAGCTCCCACATTTGCAGTTTTGAGTTTTAAGTGTTGAGTTTTTAGTTATTACTCGTTTAGTTTTTGTTTCAAAGAGTTTACCAGTTCGACGGTTTTGGCGACGGCGGTATCGACGGGGATGAGGGTTGGTTTCGGCTCGGTGCGGAGCTTGATTTCGACGTTGCCGGTTTGAAGAGCCTTTTTGCCGACGGTGATGCGGACAGGGATGCCAATCAGGTCTGCGTCTTTGAATTTAACGCCCGCACGTTCGTCGCGGTCGTCTAATAAAACCTCGATACCTTTATTTTTCAGCTCGTTGTAAATTTTTTCGCCTGCCTGAACAACGTCGGTATCGTCCTGATTGACCGATACGATAATGACTTCGAATGGCGCGATGCTGATGGGGAAGATGATGCCGTTTTCGTCGTTGGCGGCTTCGATTGCGGAGGCGACGATGCGGTTGATGCCTACGCCGTAGCAGCCCATCAGGCAGGGGTTTCCTTTGCCTGAATCGTCCAAAAAGTTGCAGCCGATTTTGGAGGAGTATTTGGTGCCGAGTTTGAAGACCTGGCCGACTTCAATGCCGCGTTTGAAGAGCAGTTTCTTACCGTTGTGGGTGTCGCCCTCGACGGCGATATGAATATCGGCGACTACAACGTTATCTCCTGATAGCGGGAAGTCCCTGCCGGGGACGATATTTTTGACGTGGTAATCGGTTTTATTTGCGCCGGTAACGCCGATGGGTAAGCCAGCGACAGCGTGGTCGATAATGAGTTTTGATATTTTGCCCGCAAGACCCATTGGCCCGGCGAAGCCGACCTTTGCACCGGTGATTTTTTCAATTGTTTCCGGGGTGGCCAGTTCGTTGTGTTTTCCGCCCAGCGTCTGGGTGAGTTTTTCAGGATTGATTTCGTGGTCGCCTCGGACCAGCGCTACGATGACGTCTTTATCCGAGGAGAATATGAGAGTTTTAATCATATCCTGCGGTTTGTTTTTGAGAAATGCGCAGACGGCGTCGATAGAACCGACGTTTGGGGTGTGGATTTCTTCCGGTTTTAATAGATTCCTCGACTCGCTGTGCTCGCTCGGAATGACAGGAGGCGCATCGACTTCGGCTTTTTCGATATTTGCTGCGTAAGAGCCGTCTTCGGTATATACGATGACGTCTTCGCCTGAGGGACATGGGATGGTGAACTGATGAGAGCCGGAGCCGCCCATTTCGCCTGATTCGGCTTCGACGATGACGTAATCGAGGCCGCAGCGTTTGAAGATGCGCTTATAGGTCTCGTACATATTCCAGTATTCTTTATCGAGACATTCGGGGGTCGCGTGAAAACTGTAAGCATCTTTCATAATAAATTCCCGGCTGCGCAGGACGCCGAACCGGGGGCGGAACTCGTCGCGGAATTTGAAGCTGATTTGGTAGAGATTGATGGGCAGCTGCTTGTAGGATTTGATTTCGCCCGCGGCGACGCTCGTAACGACCTCTTCGGCGGTCGGGGCAAGCACGTTCAAATGGTCGTGCCTGTCCTTAAATATTGCCATCGTTTTGCCGTAATCGACGTCGCGGCCCGTCTGCTGCCAAAGCTCAATCGGCTGCACCGAGGGCATAAGGATTTCCTGAGCGCCCGAGCGGTTCATTTCGTCGCGGACGATGCCGATTACCTTGAGCAGGCATCGCCAGCCGAGGGGCAGGTAGGTATATGTGCCGCTGGAGAGCTTACGCATCAGGCCGGCACGAAGCATAAGTTTATGGCTCGGAATCTCCGCGTCGGCGGGGGCTTCCTTGACCGTCGGTATCAACATTTTGCTGTATCGCATATACTCTCGCTTTTCTGGCCACAGAGAACATTTTTTTGTTTAGCCACTCCCTAAGGGATGGCTTACGCCAAGAGGGCATATCCGCCTCGCCACAAAGTGGCGGGCGAGATCTCGCCAAAGGCGGAGAGGACACAGAGGTGATTTGTTTACAGTGTAAATCCATGTAAATCCGTGCCTAATATCCGCAGCATCGATTGCGGTTTATAATGCAAAAAACTCATTATTGCAAGGGTAAAACGCATTGGGCCTGCGGTGAATCCGCCCTTGACCCGGCCTCGCTGAGGCGAGCGGTTCGGTTTGGTCCGGTAAATATCGGGGTGGGGAGTAAATTTTCAGTATCAATACTGGAATTTGCCATTGTTTTTGGGCCGGGGATATGATATAAAGATAAGGAATACAACATTGTGCTGTCTGTAGGTATAAACTGGCTGTGAGAGAATTGAGCCCTTCAATAAACAGGGCAATAGAGGAGAATTCTATTAATGAAAAATAGCACTAATTCAAGAAAAGAGTCCAGAGGCTTTACATTGGTCGAGCTGTTGGTGGTTATCTCGATTATCGCGTTATTGATGGCTATTTTGCTGCCGGCCCTGGCCAAGGCGAGAACGCAGGCAAAGCGTATCGCGTGTTTGAGTGGCATGAGGCAGCTTGTTACGGCATGGATGGTATATGCGGAAAACAATGACGGCAAAATCGTTAACGGCGGACAACCCTGGAACAATAATACTTCACCATTGTCAAGCGATCATGTAACGGAGCCGTATTGGAGCACGCCTTTGCCCCCAGTGCCCGCAGACGACGAGATTGGCACAGGTTGGCCCACATTAAGATTTGACTGGGACGTTGATACGTCAGGTAACCCTGCTTACTCTTACGAAGAGAGGTTAAGTTTGCTGAAGAGAGGCGCGCTTTATAAATTTTGTCCAAACGTAAAGAGTTACCGTTGCCCGGAGGCCGCTAAAATATGGCACCGGACGTATGATATACCCGAATCTATGAATGCACACTGGTATAATGGTAATGCCGAAGGTAATGTTGCAAAGAGAATAGGGCAAATTACAGCATCGAAAGACCGGGTTGTGTTTATGGAGGAGAAGACGATAACGAAGGATACTTTCGTATTTCCATATAGTACAAATGGGAACACTGTTTATTGGAGTTCTGATATGCCCAACGTTATGCATGGCAGCGGGGCCAATTTCGGTTTTGCCGACGGCCACGCCGATTATCATGCATGGGTATGTGCGTCAACATTGGATATATGCAAACTTCCTGCTCCGCCGTCGTCATATGCTCCTTACTTGGCCAAGGCTATAACTCAATGTAACAATGCTGATGCCAAGTGGATGGAAAACGCGGTGTGGGGTGTGACGCCGAACTAACACAAACGGCAGGAAAGTTGGCTTTTGAATCAAAAGTTACAGGGCATATATTGTTAATGATATATGCCCTGTTTTTTTGGGTTACAGAGGAGAAAATCTTGAAGAAAAAGCAACCACAGATTACACAGATTAAGAGTGATTCGAGGAAGGGGCAAAAAGCTAACGGCGGATTCACATTAGTCGAGCTGTTGGTGGTTATCTCGATTATCGCGTTGCTGATGGCTGTTTTGCTGCCTGCCCTGAGCAAGGCGAGAACGCAGGCGAAGCGAATCGTGTGCCTGAGCGGCTTGAGGCAGCTTGTTACGGCGTGGATGGCCTACGCGGAGAACAATGACGGTAAAATCGTTAACGGCGGACAACCTCCGAGCTTGGGAATTTATGTAACGGAACCATATTGGTGCACATCTTTTAATATACCTACCGACCCTGGATTTGACTGGAGCTGGAAAGTATTTGGGGATTATCCGGGCACATTGACGTATGCGCAAAGGATAGAGAAGCTGAAAAGAGGTGCGCTTTTCAGGTATTGCAGCAACATAAAAAGCTATCGCTGCCCGGAGGCAGATAAAGATATGCACCGGACGTATATTATTCCCGAATCGATGAATGCGTCTATGTCGGCGCCGGGATCGGTACCGTATCACAACGAAGGGCAAATTATCAAGAGAATAGGACAGATAAAGAAATCGGCGGAGAGGGTAGTGTTTTTCGAAGAAAAAAGAATATCTCCCGATGCTTTTATGTATCCTTACGTTAACCCTGGTGCCCAGCCGTATTGGGATTCTGATATGCCCAATATTATGCATGGCAGCGGGGCGAATTTCGGGTTTGCCGACGGCCACGCCGATTACCATGGATGGCAGTGTGCGACGACATTGGAAATATGCAAACTTCTTAGCCCGCCGACGCCGGCGTTATATGCTACTTATTTGGCCAAGGCTGTAACTGAATGCAAAAATGTTGATGGGAAATGGGTCCATAACGCGATATGGGGCGAAGAACGATAAAACGAGAGGCGATACTTTGTCGCGGACAACGCAGATGAAAATCTTAACAAAAGGCAATAATAAAGGATTTACATTAGTCGAGCTGTTGGTGGTTATCTCGATTATCGCGTTGCTGATGGCTGTTTTGCTGCCCGCCCTGACCAAGGCCAGAAGAACAGCAAAGCGCATCGTTTGTATAAGCAATATGAGGCAGCTTTTGACGGCGTGGATGTCATACGCCGAGAACAACGACGGCAAACTTGTTAACGGCGGACAAACCCCGGTCCCGGGTGTGGCAGGGAGTACTGTGACGGAGCCGTATTGGTGTACTTCTTTTAGCAACCCGCCCGATGATGGCGGTTACGACTGGAACCTCGGAGTTATAGATGGAGTGAATTATTATTCATGGGGTACGTCAACTTATACGTCATTGACATATGAAGAGAGGGTGGAAAAACTCAAGAAGGGCGCTCTTTACAGGTATGTTAAAAATCCAAAGGTTTATCGTTGCTCTGAGGCCCCAATATTTGTGCACCGGACGTATGTTATGCCAAACTCGATGAACGCACACGATTCGTCATCGGTGTTGACAGATCCGACGGCGGAGGGGGAGGTCTTTAAGAGGACGGGACAGATTAAAGGGTCTTCCCAGCGGCTGGTGTTTATAGAAGAAAAAATCACAACGCCGGATGCTATGCAGATAATGGCCGACCATCCGTGGTGGGAACCGTATCCAGACTGGCCCGGTTTAATGCATGAAAATGGAACGACTATTGGATTTGCGGACGGGCACGGTGAATACTGGAGATGGCAATGTCAGGAGACGATTGCTTTAGCTGCGTTAAGGGGACTACCGTCGAATATCACAACTTATACCCAGCCATCTTGTAAGAAAGATATAGTCAGGGTGCAGGTGGCTGTGTGGGGCAGCTCGCTTCAATATACTCCGGCTGCAAGTGATATGCCGTAATTTCAGTGGCGGGTATTAAACGTAATCATTTGAGATTAAATACACAGGGCGTATATCGCGAAGATATATGCCCTGTTTTTTTGGTTGATTATCAATAGAGCAGGGTTGATAATCTTTTAGCGTTCAGCGTACAGCGTACAGGAAGACAGTAAAATCGAAAGGAGCATCCGCAAAAGGCGGATAAGAGAGATGGCACACAGATATATAAGCGAGATAGCGCCGGGCGAGGTGATTGACGATATCTACCTTGTGAAAGAACCGATTCTGCGGAGTACGTCGCGGGGCGATTTGTATATAGCGATGTTCCTTTGCGATAAGACGGGGCAATTGAACGGGCGGGTCTGGCAGGCGAGCGAGGCGATGTACGGCGAGCTGCCCAAGCCGGGGTTCGTGCGGATAAAGGGAAGAAGCGAGGTATATCAGAACAGTTTGCAGGTTGTGGTGAATAATATCAGCGTTATCGATTCGAGCAAGGTCAATATCGAGGAGTTTCTGGCCCGCACGGACAAAGACGTTGACGAGATGTGGGCGGACGTAAAGCGGGTTGCAGGCGGGGTGAAAAATAAGCAGTTGAAGGCGATTGTGGATGAATTCATAGCGGATGAAAAGCTGATGAAACTTTTCCGCCGTTGTCCGGGCGGGATGTCGATGCATCATGATTGTATAGGCGGATTGCTTGAGCATACGTGGAATATGCTGCGGGTTGCTTCGGCGATACTGCCTTTGTATCCGGATGTGCAGGCGGATTTGGTGCTGGCGGGGATTTTTATTCACGATATGGGTAAGACAGAGGAGCTTACATACGATACGGCATTTTCATATACGGATTCGGGGCAGCTAATCGGGCACATAACTAAAACAGTTATTATGCTGCACAAAAAGGCGGACGCATTGGCTGCCAAAGGTGTGTCTATAGACGGGACGGTATTGGATACGCTGGGGCATATCGTTTTGTCGCATCACGGGGCATATGAATTCGGCTCGCCTAAATTGCCCGCGACGGCGGAGGCGTTTATGGTTTGCTATATCGATGACCTTGACGCGAAAATGAACCAGGTAACGAAGCTGATTGAGGATGAGCCGGGCGATTCAAACTGGACGGCCTGGCAAAAGCCGCTGGAAACAAAGCTGTATCGCAAGAGGATAGAGTAAGCAGCGGCGGGGTCTCTTCGACTGGTTCGACAAGCTCACCACAGGCAAGCTCAGGACAGGTAAACCCAGCCCTACAAGCTGTCGGTATTTTAAAGCTGCGGATTGATTGAGTCCGCAGCTTTTGTTTTGCGCGAGGAGGGGGTATAATCGGCGGATATGGCGAATGAGCAGGTGAAAATCTATACCGTCAGCCAGTTGACGACGCTGATAAAGACGACACTGGAAAATAATCTCCCCGGGCGATTGACGGTGAGGGGCGAGATTAGCGACTGGAAATTACATTCGAGCGGGCACTGCTATTTTTCACTCAAGGATGAGGGGGCGGTATTGCAGTGTGTGATGTGGGGGAGCAGTTTTAAGAAGGTGAAGTTCAAGCCGGAGAGCGGGCTTGCGGTTTTCGCGACGGGCAACGTCGATGTTTATGAGCCGCAGGGGAAATACCAGTTTTACGTCGAGAGGATGGAGCCGGCGGGGGTGGGTGCGCTGCAACTGGCTTTCGAGCAAATGGTCAAACGCTTATCGGCACAGGGATTGTTCGATGAGGCGCATAAAAAGCTGTTGCCTAAGTATCCAAGGCGGATAGGGATATTGACGAGCGAATCAGGAGCGGCGATTGATGATATCAGGAAAAGTATTTTTGACCGATGGCCCTGTGTTCTGTGTTTTTACCCGGTGCCTGTGCAGGGTGAAGGGGCGGCTGAAAAAATAGCGTCAGCGATAAAGGATGTCAATCGCAGAAACGATAAACTCAAACTCGATATTTTGATTGTGGGCAGGGGCGGCGGGTCGCCTGAGGATTTGTGGGCGTTTAATGAGGAGGTTTTGGCGCGGGCGATTTATGATTCGAAGATACCGATAATCAGTGCGGTAGGCCACGAGATTGATACGACGATAGCGGATTTGGCAGCCGATGCGCGGGCATCGACGCCTACAAAGGCGGGGGTAGTCGCGGTGCCTGATGCGAGAGAGGTGCTGGAAAAGTTACTGGCGGCAGAAAGTCGGCTGACGGGTGATATAGAATCGGTTATCGAACTTGCGGAACAAAGATTGCAGACGATATGCGCCAGCGCCGCGTTTCGCAACCCTATTTTGCAGGTGCGGAACCGTCAGCAGCAACTGGATGAGATGGTGGGCAACCTTGAAGAATTGATTGGGGATATGATAACGGATGCGAGGGAACGGCTGAATGGATATTATGAGCAGGTAGTGCGCCTTGAGCCGAGACGATTATTGGGCAGGAAAACGGTCGAGGTTAATGAACTGAGAAGCAGGGCAAACGCGGCTGTATCGGCATTATTGAGCAGGACGCGAATGCAGCTTACGGCCCAGGAAAATCGGCTTGAAGGCCTGAATCCGAGAGCGGTATTGAAGCGAGGATACTCGATAACGATGCTCCAACAGACCGGCGCGGTATTGAAAAACGCAGCACAAGTGCAGATTGGGGATACGCTGGTTACGGAACTGGCGGAAAATTTGATTGAAAGCAAGGTTATAAAAAAGTAAAAAGAAACCACAGATTACACAGATTAACGCAGATTATTGGATAAAAGAATGGCGAAAGAAGAAGTAAAAAATGACGTTGGTAAGCTGACGTTCGAGCAGGCGGTAAAAGAGCTGACTGGGATAGTCGGCAAAATCGAGCAGGGAGATATTACGCTTGGCGACAGCTTGCAGCAGTATGAAAAGGGAATGGCCCTGATTAAGCAATGCAGGAAGATTCTGCAGGATGCGGAAAAGCGCATCGAAAAGATTGCATCAGAACAGGACGGCAATGATAAAAGCTGAATTCACCGCAGAGACCGCAATGCTCGCAGAGAAAATTGAATATAAAGAATCTCTGCGGTCTCGGCGTGCTCTGCGGTTAGGTTTTTCGCGAGCGTGGCGGAACTGGCATACGCGCAAGGCTTAGGACCTTGTGGGTGAAAGCCCGTGGAGGTTCGACTCCTCTCGCTCGCAATGTGATTAGTGACTCGTGACTCGGCCCCCGTGACTCGTTTTAACGAGAGACGAGCCACGAGCGACGAGAAACGATTTTGTAGCGTGTTCAGCGGTAAAACAATAAATGATGGCGCTATTGAGACGGGAGGTCGAATATGGCGGGCGATTATTTTGGATTGAAGGCGAAGGGGACAAACCTGAGGACGGAGACAATAGCGGGTATTACGACGTTTCTGACGATGGCCTACATAATCTTTGTGAACCCCACGATGCTGGGCAAAACGGGGATGGATAAGGGCGCCCTTGTAGCGGTAACCTGTATTGTTACGGCCATTTCAACGATTATCGCGGGGGTTTTCGGCAAGGCGCCGATTGCGATGGCGCCGGGGATGGGGCTAAACGCCTTTTTCACATATACCCTTGTGCTCGGCAAGGGGATAAGCTGGGAGACGGCGCTGGGGGCAGTGTTTGTTTCGGGCGTATTATTTTTGCTGCTGACCTTGATTGGACTTCGCAAAAAACTCGTTGAGGCGATACCGCCGGGGATAATCTCGGCCATATCCGTCGGCATCGGGCTTTTCATCACGTTCATCGGGTTAGTCAATCTTCACATAATAGTCAAAAATGATTCGACGCTTGTATCGGCGGGGCCTTTAGGGGCGACGACGCTGATAGGGCTGGCGGGATTGTTATTTATGCTGTTTTTTGAAATGAAGGGGATAAAAGGTTCGCTGCTTATCGGCATCGCGTTTTCGACGCTGCTGGCAATTGCGTTCGGATACGTTGACAGGCCGATGCGGTGGGTATCGTTCGATGTGGATATAAGGCCGATTGCTCTTCATCTGGATATTTTCGGCGCGTTGAAATGGGGCGTTCTGGGCAGTGTGTTCAGCTTGATGTTTATGGATATGTTCGACAGCATCGGAACACTGGTCGCGTGCTGTCACCAGGCGAAAATGGTCGATACTCACGGCAAAATAAAAGGGATAGATAGATTATTGGCGATAGACGCGATTGCGACAATGACCGGGGCGTTGTTCGGCACATCGACAACAACCGCGTATATTGAATCGGCTGCGGGCATCGAGCAGGGGGGCCGCACAGGGTTGACATCGGTAGTTACAGGGGCGTTATTTTTGCTGGCGATTATTTTTGCCCCGCTGGTGGGCATTGTGCCCGAATACGCGACGGCCCCTGCTTTGATTATGGTGGGTTTGTTTATGATGAAGGAAGTCCGCGTGATAAATTTCGCGAATATCGAAGAAGCATTCCCGGCCTTTATTATTATCGTGATGATTGCGCTTAGTTACAGTATCAGCACGGGCCTTGCTTTCGGCTTTATTTCCTTTGTGCTTATCAAGTCCGCCGCAGGAAAGGTCAGAGAGGTCAAGCCGACGATGTGGATTATTGCGATTCTGTCGTTCGCATTTCTGGCCGGCGACAAATTGGGCGACTTGATGAAGTGTATTAAGTAAGAAAAAAGAAAAAGGCTACTGACCCCTTTTTCGGATTGAAAGGAGAATGTTATGGATAAGTTATATGAGAACTCAGAGACGGGGTGCTGTCCTCGGTTTAATCCTGAGCCGTGGGACAAAAAAGAGATAACATTTAAGGACAAGCTTTTTATCAAAGACCATGTTACCAGTTTCCTGCATATCCCGCTGAATTTCGGCAAGGTTATGGTGCGGAATATGGAAAGAATTGCCAAAGCGGGGGCATTAGCGCCTGAGCCGATATTACTTAGTGATGACAATTCGCTTTGGGGTGCGGATATTTATATCGCTGTGGCCAAGGACGTGCCGGGGGCGGAAATGGTTAAGATTTCGGGAACATTCTTAACACAGGTTTTTGAAGGGCCATATAAAAATATCCGCCAGTGGGTAAAACAGATGACTGATTATGTACGCCAACAGGGAAAAGAGCTGAAGAAGCTTTACTTTTTCTACACGACCTGCCCCAAATGCGCAAAATACTATGGCAAAAATTATGTGGTTCTCCTGGCGCAGATATAAGAGCGGTTTTTTATCTTAAGCCGGGAGTTTGGCGAGGACGGAGGCGGAGTGGAGGCCCAGGAGCATCATGTAGTCGAGGTCGCCGAGGTTGTAATGGTCGTCGCGGAAGGTGTTGTTGGCATAAATGACGCCGAAACAGCCGGCGGTTGAAAGCAGGGGGACGATAAGGACTGAACGAATCTGTGTTTCCTTCTGGAGGTTGAGGTCCCGCGTGAAGATAAATAGCATACACTGTTTTTTATTGAGGGCCTCGGCGATTTTGTCGCCGTATTCGAGGTCCGACTGCTCGACGGCCATACCGCTTCTGTTTCTGCCGGCGTGGGCAGTCATCGGGCCATCAGATTTGGAACGCATAGCGCTCCAGACGTGGTAGGTTTTGAACTGTTTTGATACCGTTTCAAGCATGACCAGCAGCGCCTTATCTATGTGGTCTGTCTTTCTCAAATCCTCGATTGCCTGCAGGAAATCGGTAGCGCGTTCGGCCTGGAACCTTACGGCGGGGGCTCTTTCGGCGCCGAGTTTTCGGATAATTATTTGCGGGCCGGAAGACAGTGCGGCGACAGGGGCCTCTTCAAGTTCGACTGTTTCGCCTGGGTCAGCGGTAACGGAGGCCGTTTCAAAGTTGACCTCGATACTGAACTCGGATATGCGGATGATATCGCCCGCTTTGATGTCGGATTTGCGAATTTCAGCGTTGTTTAAATAGGTCTTATTTGCGCTATCGAGGTCTTCGACGACCCATTGGCCGTCCTTTGTGTTGTAAATAACGGCGTGTTGGCGAGAGACGACTTTGTCGGGCAGGAGTATCTGGCTGTTGGTGTGTCTGCCGATATAGATTGGCCCCTTGTCGAAATGGAATTCGTTAATGGTGCGCTCACCTTGTTTTACTACGAGGCGCATTAAATATCCTCTCCAAAATGGCCGTTCATATCAATATCCTTATATATTAGAGTACTTGCCCGGATTTGTCAAGCGAAAGGAAGCGGCAATTTGGGTAATTTACGCCTTAAGGGTGTTTTTTAGAACTTAAAGCCGTCTTTGAGGGCGGTTTTAAGTTCAAAAACGTTGTTGAAGTCGTCGATTGTGTCGGTTGGCTGTGCTTTCATCCAGTTGTGCCTGATGAGGAGATAGACGATTTCGCCGAGGTCGCGGGTGGTTTTGACCCGCCAGGAATCGAGGACGAGCGGGGCGAGCATGCCCCATTTTTCGAGTGCGAGCTGGCGGAGGCCTTCGCAGAGGGTTTGGCCCGTGATATGTCCGGGCTGGCCTGCGGCGAGTTTTCGGATGGTGTAGCCGAGGCCTTCGTAAACAAACCGCACGGCCTTTGGGTCGTATCGGCTGTCTGACTCCGAGATTTCCTCAAGCGATTTTTTTTCGGTCATAACGTGTCAGCTTACTTTTGCGCCTGGTTTTGCGCCCGCATCGGCGGTGAGCATAAAGATTTCTTTTCCGCCCGGCCCTGAGGCGAGAATCATACCTTCGGACAGGCCGAAGCGCATCTGGCGAGGTTTGAGGTTCGCGAAAACAATGACGATTTTGCCGACTATTGCTTCGGGCTGATACGCCTGTGCGATGCCGGCGAGTACGTTTTTCTGGATGCCGCCCACGTCTAATTGAAGCCGCAGGAGTTTGTCGGCCCCTTCGACGCGTTCGGCTTTTACGACCTGTGCGATGCGCAGGTCGATTTTGGCAAAATCCTCGATTGTGCATTCAGGCTTAATCGGCTCAGCGGTTATCGCAGGGGTTGGTTCGGCAGCTATCGGTTTTTCTCCCGTGTCTTTACTTTCTTCAATCATAGCATCAACCTTTTCTTTATCTACACGTTCAAAGAGACGTTCAAAATCATTGATATTATGTTCCTGGAGCGTTGTGTGGATGTCTGCAAATGTGAGTTTGCCGATGTTCAGCAGTCGCTCGACTTTTTCGGCAAAGGCGGGCAGTACTGGTTTGAGGTAAATCGTCAGGATGCGGACGGCGTTCAGGGTTGCGGTCAGCGTTGTGCGTGCCTTTTCCGGGTCTGTTTTGATTGCAGTCCAGGGCTGGTTTTGCTCGACGTAGCGGTTGGCGAGGTCGGCAAGGGCGGTGGCTGTCCGGATGACGGCTGCGTAATTTAGATTTTCGTAGTTTTGCGTAATCTCACTGCCCGCAGCGGCGATTGTATCGATAAGTTTTTTGCCTTCGTTGTCGAGTTTGCCCAGCCGGCTGTTGAGCTTGCTTTTGAGCATCGGTGCGGCACGCGAGGCGAGGTTGGTGAATTTGCCCACGAGGTCGGAATTGATTTTATTCACAAAGTCCTCAACGCTCAGGTCGAGGTCGTCTATCCCGGCGGAAAGTTTGCCCGCGTAGTAGTAGCGGAGATATTCAGGGTCAAGGTGGTTGAGATATGTCGAGGCCTTTATGAAGGTTCCGCGTGACTTGCTCATTTTCTGGCCGTTGACGGTGAGGAAGCCGTGGACGAAAAGTTTGTTTGCGGTTTTGTAGCCCGCCCCGACGAGCATCGCGGGCCAGAACAGGGCGTGGAAATACATAATGTCTTTGCCGATAAAGTGATAAAGCTCGTAATCGGGGCCGTTCCATACGGCGTTGAAATCGAGACCGTTTTTGTCGCAGTAGTTTTTTGCGGAAGCCATATATCCGATTGGCGCGTCGAGCCAGACGTAAAAATATTTGTCTTCCTCGCCGGGGATTTTGAAGCCGAAGTATGGGCCGTCGCGCGAGATGTCCCAGTCCTTCAGGCCTGCGGTGAACCATTCATCGAGCTTATTGGAGACGGATTCCTGGATATAGCCTTTGGCGAATATGTCGTGCAGTTGTTTTTCGTAGTTGGCCAGTTTAAAGAAGTAATGCTCGGATTGTTTCAAAACAGGCGTTGTCCCGCAGTTTGAACAGCGAGGATTGATGAGGTCGGTGGGCTGATAAGTTGCGCTGCAAACCTCGCAGGAATCGCCATACTGGTCTTCGGCTTTACATTTCGGGCAGGTGCCTCGGATGAACCGGTCGGGCAGCGCCATTTTACAGTTGCGACACCATGCCTGGTCGATGTTCCGCTTTGTAATTGAGCCGGCGGCATTCAGGCGATTAAAAATCGTCTCGCTGAAGGTTCGGTTTTCGGGCGAATGGGTGGAATAATAATTATCGAACTCAATCAGGAAGCGTTTGAAATCGTTGTAGTGTTCCTTGTGGACGCCGTCTATGAGCTGTTCGGGGGTTATCCCTTTGTTTTTTGCGCTAATCATTATCGCTGTGCCGTGGGTGTCGTCGGCGCAGAAGTAAAAGCATTGATTGCCGGACATTTTGTGGAAGCGCACCCATATATCGGTCTGAAGATATTCGACGAGGTGGCCTATGTGGATGGGGCCGTTGGCGTAGGGCAGCGCGGAAGTAACGACGATTTTACGCGGCATAATTTTCCTTTTTTTACGCCTTGTCGGGCGTCAGTTCAACCGTTTGGTTTTTCATCAGTATTGTTGTTCTCTGAAGTATTATCTTCTGTAGTATTATTTTCCTCAGGAATATTCTCTTTGGGGGTATTTTCGTCAAAGAAATTCTCTTCAGGGATGTTTTCCTTCGGGACATTTTCCTCAAGAGCACTTTTCTCAGGGATACGTTCCTTCGGGGTACTTTCCTTCGGAGATTTCATATTTGGGTTATTGGGCTGGTATTGGCCGAGTATTTCAATTTTGTCTCTTGGAACCGCCGCCCTTGTGCCGGTTTCAAGCTCGACCATAACCAACTGGGCGAGCACCTGGTAATCGATGATTCTGCCTTTGCCCTCGGGGGTGTTGACTAATGTGTTTCGTGGCGGCAGGCGTTTTTTAAGCTCGGTATAGATATCGTCCTCGTAGCGAAGGCAGCATTTGAGCCGGCCGCAGAAACCGGAGATTTTCGACGGGTCCAGCGTCGCTTTTTGCAGTTTGGCCATGCGCATATTGACGGGCTTGAGGGATTTAAGATACCTGATGCAGCAGCATTTTTGCCCGCAGCTTTCGACGTCGCCGAGTATTTTTGCCTCGTCGCGTGCGCCGATTTGCCGCATTTCGATTCTGGTCTGGTATTCCTGCGCCAGTTTCCTGACGAGGTCGCGGAAATCGACCCTGCCGTCGGACATAAAGTAAAATACGATACGCTCCCCGCCGAGGATGTGCTCGGCATCGACGATTTTCATCGGCAGGTTCATTTCCCTGGTGAGTTTTTTGCAGAATTTGGTTTCTTCGACGGCTATTTTCTGGAAATGCTTTTCTTCGTTGATGTCTTCGGGCGTGGCATACCTGATGAATCTGCCCGCCGGCTCAGTGGTGAATGGTATTTCAGAATCGTCGAAGTATTTCTTTAGTTGTTCATCGGACAACTTGAGCTGGCCTGTGCGGTAAGCGCTGATGCCTCCCACGATGGTGCCAAGCTCCATACCTTTTTCAGTTTTGATGACGACGCGCGTCGGCGTGGAGGGAATCGTGGCTTCGTTGTGCTCGAACAGGCCCAGCGTTCTCATCCGGCCGTAGCGGACCAGCATAAACCTTTTGGTCCTTGGCGGCTTAGGTTTTGTTGTTGACGTATCTTCCATTGGTTTTTTACTTATCTTTACCGCAGAGTTTGCGGAAAACACAGAGATTACGATATGATTTTCTCTGCGGTCTCAGCGGGCTCCGCGGTGAAATCCCTAAAGTTCAGACGTGATTTTATCAGTTTCTGCCATATTTAACAACAGTTGCTCTAAAATAAGCCGTTCGTTGACGGATGATTCAAGATAGTGGAGGGTTTTGAAGCATTCGGCGATTTTCTGGGCCGCCTGCTCCGGGGTGAATCGCAGGGCGATTTTTTTGATTTGTTCGGGCTGGTCGAAATTGACTATCTGGCTGCCGGCAGCGATATTGGTCAGCATCGCGTCATGAAGAGCGCTGATTATAATTTGAAGTATGATTGCAGTGGATTTGCGTTTTATATCGTTTGCACTTGTGGCAGGGGCGAGTTTGGCCCAGATGGACGCGATTTCCTTCGATTGCTTTTGAATTGTTTCCGCCAGCTCCAGCGAGTTTTTATATTCGAAATTAGCCAAGGTATCTAAAATATACGTCTTGGTTTCATAAATGTTTGCTTCGGCTGTTTCGAGCTGCGAATATGTGCCGGCCAACCCCAGCGAGCCGTCGGTCAGGCGGGCGAAGAATTTTATCTGTTTTTCGCCAAGGCCGGGCTGGCGCAGCTTTTCGATTATTTTTTCCTCGTCAATGGGGCCGAATCGCAGGATTTGGCAGCGGGAGCGGATTGTGGGCAGGAGTTTGTCGGGGCGGGTGCATATAAGAATGATACAGCAATAGGCGGGCGGTTCTTCGAGGACCTTTAAGAGACAATTTTGCGATTCGTTGTTGAGCTTTTCGGCTTCACTGAGGACAAAGACCCTTCGCGTCGATAGGGCAGGCCTTTGGCTGACTTTATCGAGGACAAATTCGCGGACGACGTCAATCGGAAATTCGAAAGGCGGTTCTTTGTTTTTGCCCTCTTTTGTGAATTCAAGCAGTTCCTTATAGACGTGTTCGAAGTCGGGATGTGAGCCGGCGTCGAATAATCGGCAGGAGTCACAATTGCCACAACTATCGGTAAGGTTGTCCCTTTTCACGGGGTTTTTGCAAAGTAATAGCTTCGCGAATTCCTTAGCGGTAGTGAATTTGCCAATGCCATCAGACCCAGCGAAAATATAGGCATGTGCGACTTTATCGCCGGCGAAGGAACATTGAATCGCGGAGATTGCTTTTTCCTGGCAGAAAATGTCTTTGAGCGGCATTATTCGGCCCCGAATTTATCAATTGTTTCCGTTACTTTTTTATGGACGGCGTCGATATTATCCGCGGCGTTGACCACGACGAAGTTTTTCTGCTGTTTGGCGATTTTCAGGAAGCCATCGCGAACTTTTTTGTGATAATCAACGCCTTTTTGCTCCATACGGTCGAGATTGCTTTTGAGACGTGTTGCCGCAATTGCAGAATCGACGTCGAGAATTATTGTCAAATCAGGCCATGGCCTTTCAAGGCAGTCGGTTGCGAGTTTTATGACTTTATCAATTCCGAATCCGCCCGCGTGCCCCTGATAGGCGCAGGTGCTCGATAGCCAGCGGTCAACGACGACGCATTTTTTGGCTTTCAGGGCCGGAGCGATTTTCTCATTCCACAGTTGAACCCTCGCCGCCATATAAAGCATCACTTCTGTTGCGGTGTTCATTGCTTTGTGTTCAGGATTGAGCAGTATATCCCTGATTTTTTCGCCTATGGCGGTTGCTCCCGGCTCACGAAAACTGGCCACATCGACTTGCTGTTTAGCCAGCCAATCGACAAGCAGCTTTACCTGCGTGCTTTTCCCGCATCCATCCGGCCCGTCAAGGGCGATAAACTTGCCTGTAAATTTGTTTTTCAAAGCTAATCCTCAACTATATTGAAGGGTTCAGTAAATCCTGTGAATCTAAAGGTTTTGAGCCATTATCATATATTAAATTTCGAGAGGCGACAAATCTTATTGTCATTACAACCACCATAAGGTAAATAAATTGCCCTGTGATACTATGCAATATTGTTAAAAAGTAATGCGAAATTGTCATGCCATGCTGAGATGGCAGCAATGCCCATAGAAACGGCAATCCTAATGAAATAAGGAATAAAATAACAAGTTCTCTTGCGTCTCGTAATCGGCATCGGCCCAGCATTTTGAGGCTCGTAAGTATGTCGCAATCCAATACTATTATTAATGGGAATATCAGAAGGACTGGCTTCATTAGAATCAAACTGACCGAGGCGGAAGGCAATTGATAAACTAAAAGTGCGCCCCAGCGAGTACCCATAAAATCTGGAGCCGCATGCTCTATGGCCCATAAAAGCAGGATTTGCAAACATGCCAGGGCGAGAAAATAAATTAAAGCTAAACCAACCAATCGCAAAACAAAGTGCTTGCCCTCTCGCAATAAGACAAGGGGTGATTGGCGATTGCGGTCTTCTGTGTAAACGGTTCGCTGGAAACCGACTATAAGTATAAAAATTATTATGGCGAATGAAATAAACACGAGTGTTATCAATAGGCTTAGCATCTGTCTTATTGGGTGAAATATTATATGCGTCATATTGATAGACAACGAGAAAACATCAAGGGCTATGATGAGCATGACCTCCGGCCAGCGGGCTTTTAAGATTTCCAGAGTTTTTCTGATTTCGGTCATCTTATCGTGTCAATTGTAAGTTTTCAGGGCCAATCAGTTGTCGCATTTTGCGGCAGAATTCGGCATCGGGATTGACGCTTAAACCCCTGTCGGTGGAGGCGTAAACCTTGCCCTTGTCGGTCCTGATTGCGACGTAAACGCTGGATTTACCCCTGTGGTGCAGGCAGATACTTTTTATCTCAGCGACTTTTTCTTTGGTGACTTCATTGGCGTTAAGATTGATTCGCACCTTGCCGGCGAGCTTGTCGGTTGCCTCATCAAGAGTGATTAATTCGGAGGCGATTATGTTCGGTTTTTCACGTCTGAAATCCAGTCGGCCTTTTACGAATACGACGGCGTCGGCAGCAAGTTTCGTGGCGAACTGGTTTAAGGTATTCGGGAACATAACGACCTCAACCTGGCCCTGCAGGTCGAGGAGGGTAAAGACAGCCATTTTCGAGCCGGCGTTTTTGCCTGTCTTGGTCAGGTTGTATCGGATTTTCGTTATCATACCGCCTATGGTTACTTCCTTTTCCTGTGTGGTCTCGGCAATCTGGGCGGCGTTGATATTCGAGAAGATATTGATTGTCTCGGCACAGTGACTCAGCGGGTTGCTCGTAACATAAAAGCCGAGAACTTCCTTTTCATACATCAGCATCATTTGTTCGGGCCAGGGGTCCGCGTAGGGCAGGCGGTTATGGTCCTGAGAGTAATCCGGTTTGGCGGCCTGCGCGAAGAACCGCATCTGGCCGTTGAGTTTGTCCGTTTGTGTATCGGCACCGTGTTCCATAGCCGCCTGAAGCCCGGCTATCATTTGAGCGCGGTTGCCCCCAAGGCGGTCGAATGCGCCTGCTTTTATCAGTGATTCCATTAACTGTTTGTTCGTGGCCCGCGTATCGACGTTTTCGCAGAAGTGGAACAAGCTCTGGAATTTGCCCGTTTTCCCGCGTGCGACGATGATTTGCTCGACTGCCTTTTCGCCTACACCTTTGACGGCGGCTAACCCGAAGCGAATCATTCCTTTCTTGTTGTCGCCCTCTTTGTATAAAGGCGTGAAGTCAACGCCACTTTCGTTGATATCCGGTGCGGTAACTTCGATGCCCATATCATTACATTCGGAGATATATTCGACGACCTTGTCCGTGTTGCCCATTTCGAAAGTGAGAAGGGCAGCCATATATTCCACGGGCCAATAGACCTTCATATAAGCGGTTTGATACGCGATGAAGGCGTATCGGGTCGAGTGACTTTTGTTGAAGCCGTAGCCGGCGAAACGCTCGATTAGCTCGAATATATCTTCGGCCTGCTGTTTTTTAAGTCCCTTGGCGACCGACCCGGCCACAAACCGTTCCTTTTCCTTTTGTATGGTCGAGGCCTTCTTTTTGCTGATTGCCTTAATCAGTGTGTATGCCTCGCGCAGCGGTATGTCGCCGAGCCGGTTGCAGATTTGCATCACCTGTTCCTGATAGACCATAATGCCGTAGGTCTCGTCGAGGACTTCTTTCATAATCGGGTGAGGCAGCGACCATTTGCCGCCGTGTTTGCGGTCGTTGTAGTCGGGGATGAGCGTCATCGGGCCGGGGCGGTAAAGTGCGTTTGCGGCGATGAGGTCCTGAATCCTGTCGGGCCTCATCTTCATCAACAGTTCCTGCATACCGCCTGATTCGAACTGGAATATGCCCTTGGTTTTTCCCGCGGCGAAAAGAGCGAAGACCTTCGGGTCTTCGAGGTCGATTTTTTCGAGTTCTATTTTTTTGCCGTGAATTTGCTCGACTAATTGCCTTGCGCGTTCGATGACGCTAAGGGTCTTGAGGCCGAGGAAGTCCATTTTTAACAGGCCCACCTTTTCGACCATAGGCCCTTCGAATTGCGTAACGATATCATCGGTGCCGGACGGCTTGTATAGGGGCACGAAATTAGTCAATGGCTCATCGGCTATTACGACTCCTGCTGCGTGAACCGACGCGTGGCGCGCCAATCCTTCGAGTTTTTTGCTGATGTCGATGACCTTTTTTGTCTGTGGGTCTTTGTCGTATGACTGTTTTAACTGCGGCTCGGTCTCAAGAGCCATATCGAGGGTCATATTAAGCGTTTCGGGGACGAGTTTTGCGAGCCGGTCCGCCTCGGTCAGCGGGACATTCAGCACCCGGCATATATCGCGGATTACCGCTTTTGCGCCCATTGTCCCAAAAGTGATGATTTGTGCGACGTGGCCGTATTTTTGGCGGACGTAGTCGATGATTTGCCCCCTGCCTGTCTGGCAGATGTCGATATCGATATCGGGCATCTCGTTTCGCTGCGGGTCCATAAAACGCTCGAAGAGTAAATCGTATTTGAGCGGGTCAACGTCGCACAGGCCCAGGCAGTAGCCGACTAATGTACCCACCGCGCTTCCTCTTGCGCCAACGGGGATATTGTTTTTGTGGGCGTAATTGCAGAAGTCCCAGACGATTAAAAAGTAGCTTGCGAACCCTTTTGACTCGATGACGTGAAGCTCTCTTTCGAGACGCTCTTTTACCCTGTCATCGAGTTTGCCGTAGATTTGCTTTGCTTTTTCAAACACAAGGTTTGTCAGGAATTTCTCGGGCGTTGAGCCGTCTTCGGGGCTGAAATGCGGTGCGTGTCGGCTTTTGAGGTCGATTTCGACGTTGCATCGCTTAGCGATTTCCAGCGTGTTATCGAATGCCTGCGGACAATCCGGGAAAAGCTGCCGCATCTGGGCGGGGCTTTTGAGAAATACATCTTTGGGGTAAATCATCCGGTCAGGGTCGTCTGCTTTTTTGCCCGTGCTTATCGCACAGAGGCAGTTATGTGCCTCGTGGTCATCTTCTGCGAGGAAGTGCACGTCGTTTGTCGCGACTATACCAGCGCCGAGTTTGTTCGCCAGGTCAATCAGCGATTTTGCGATATTCGTGTCGTTGTTCTCATGGCTCTGGATTTCGATGAAGTATCTTTCGGGGCCGAAGATTTTGAGGTACCATTCGGCAACCGTCTGCGCCGCTTTTGTATCCCCGTTCGCCATTTGCATCGCCAACTCACCTTTCGGGCAGGCGGAGGTTACAATCAAACCTTCGTTAAGCTCCGCGAGGATTTGCTTGTCGATTCGGGGACGGTAGTAAAACCCCTCTGTGTAGCCCGTCGATGCGAGCTTGAGGAGATTTTGATAGCCGACGTTATTTTGAGCCAGTAAGACGAGGTGATATGCCGCGTCGCTGATAGATGTTTTCGTGCGGTCGAGTCGGCTGTTGGGGGCGATGTAGGCCTCGATACCGATTATAGGTTTGATACCCGCGGCGATTGCCTTGGTGTAGAAGTCAACTGTGCCGAACATATTGCCGTGGTCGGTTACGGCGACCGAGTCCATACCGAGGTCTTTGCACCGCGCAAAAAGATTTTCGAACCTTACAGCGCCGTCGAGCAGCGAATACTGGCTGTGCAGATGAAGATGTGTAAACCCTTTGCTCTCCGCCACCGTCTAATCCTTTTTCAGTTTGTCATTGATTATTGCCAATTGATTACTGATAATTGTAACGGTTAAGCGAGTGCTAATCAACAAGGGATAGAATTGATAATCTAAATAAGGAGCAAATTTATGGATTTCGAAAATAGCAGCGATAATTCACAGACGCAGATGAACAGCGTTCCTTCAATACAGCCGGCACAATCGTCCAACAAAGGCAGCGGATGGAAAATCTTCTGGGGCATAATCACCGGCTTATCGATGCTCGGAAACGTTATGCTTTTCCTGATGCTAATAGGCGTTGGATTTATCGCGTTTTCGGGAATGGGCGAAAAGAAGTACACAGAGGAAGTCATCGAAGACGGCCCGCGGAGTGCGAAAATAGCGATAGTGTCGATAAACGGCATTATAGACGAAAAGCAGGCACAGGAAGTTTACTGGCAGTTAAAAGAGGCGCAGGACGACAAGGCCGTAAAGGGAGTGATTATCCGCGTCGATTCGCCCGGCGGGACGATTTCGGGCAGCGACCAGATTCATAACGAGATAATGAAATACCGCGCCGACACCAACCAACCGGCGGTCGCCTTTATGCAGGGAGTCGCTGCTTCGGGCGGCTATTATTCTTCGGTTGCCTGCAATGAGATTATCGCTGAGCCGACCGCAATCACCGGCTCAATCGGCGTGATTATGGAATATCTCGTATTGCAGCAGCTTCTGCAGGAAAAACTGGGCATACAGCCGGTTGTGGTCAAGGCGGGCTCGAAAAAGGACTGGCCAAGCCCCTTCCAGACGCCTACCGAAGAACAATTGCAATATATGCAGCAAAGGATAATCGACCCGGCTTATAACCGGTTCGTCAAAATTGTCGTTGACGGCAGAAGTAAACTGACTGAAGAGGACGTCAGACGCCTCGCGGATGGAAGCATATACTGGGCGGATAAAGCCCTCGAAGAAAAGCTAATCGACAGCGTCGGCTATCTCAAGGACGCAATCGATGAGGCCAAATCGCTCGCGGGCGTCAAAAAGGCACAGGTGGTTGAATACAAAAAGCCGTTTTCAATCGCGGAGATGCTCGGCGCAAAGACGAATGTGTCGCTGAAGATTGACCGCAGGACGCTTTACGAAATATCCGTCCCGCAGGCGTTGTATCTTTGGACCGGCCCGCGGTAAAATCCAGGAATAACGGCTTAATTTGTCGGCAGGAAAATGGCTAAACTACCTGAATATGTAAACGGTGTGCCGAATATTTGCGGCTCGCAGGATATTATCGCTGCGGCTATGAATCGCGACCCGGTTTTTTTGCCGGAAAGCAAAATTAACTGGGACAACGTCAAAAGCGCATTCGCCATAGCGCTCCACATGCACCAGCCAATCATAATAAATCCAGACCAGCCGCTCAAAGAGGCGAACGTAATCAGCAACCTGGAGCACATGATGAATCATCTGGGCAGCGGCGACAATCATAATGCCCAGGTTTTCCACCAGTGTTATAAGCGGATGGGCGATTTCATACCTGAGCTGCTTGAACAGGGCAGCCAGCCGAGGTGTATGCTCGATTATTCTGGCACGCTGCTTGACGGGATGTATAAAATGGGCCTTACGGATGTGTTCGAAAATCTCAGGAAAATAACCTGCGATTCCAAATACAGCGGCTGCATCGAATGGCTGGGTTCATCCTGGGGACATGCCGTAGCGCCATCGACACCCGTTCAGGATTACCGGCTTGGCGTCCAGGCGTGGCAGCATTTCTTCGCGGCGCTGTTTGGCCTTGAGGCGGTAGGGCGGGTAAGGGGATTTTCTCCCGCTGAGATGGCCCTGCCGAATCATCCGGATATTTTTTACCAGTTCGTCAAGACGTTAAAAGATTGCGGCTACCGATGGGTTCTTGTGCAGGAGCATACCGTCGAGCGTGTTGAAAACGGCTGGGGACTGGAATATCCGCATCGGCCTCATCGGCTGATAGCGAAAAACTCCGCCGGCGATACGCTTTCCATAACGGCGATTATCAAGACGCAGGGCAGCGATACGAAGCTTGTCGCGCAGATGCAGCCGTATTACGAGGCGTGCGGACTGAATCGGATAAAGCTGGGGACAAAATCGGTTCCGTCTCTGGTGACTCAGATTGCCGACGGCGAAAACGGCGGCGTTATGATGAATGAATTTCCGAGTAAATACAAACAGGTGATGGCGGAATGCAGCAACAGCCCGACGCCTGTCGTTAATGTGACTGAGTATCTCGAATACTTAGACAGTTTGGGCGTCAAGGAAGAGGATTTCCCGGCGATAGAGCCGATATTCCAGCATCGGATATGGCAAAAGTTTGAGGACGGCTCCGGCTCCGAGGAAATGGAAAAGGTAATAAGTCAATTAGGCAAAGAAGACCATCGGTTTCATATGGAAGGCGGGAGCTGGACAAACAATATCTCCTGGGTACATGGTTACGAAAAACTTCTTGGACCGATGGAACAGGCGAGTGTTTTGTTCAACGAGAAGGTTCTCGCTAAGAGCGTTTCCCCGTCGGAACCGCGTTTTCGCAATGCCCTTTACCATTTGCTTTTGACGCAGACGAGCTGTTACCGTTACTGGGGCGAGGGCGTATGGGCCGATTACGGTCGTGAGCTTTGCCGGCGCACTATTGAGATACTCAATCGTGATTTCTAAACATATTTCATCATAAACCCGGACTGCGTTGTTGTGTCAAGTGCTTTGTTTGTAAGCACTTATGACAGATGATTTCCCCACTTATTCACACATACAATACTTTGTTTTTTCCGGCATAACATAATAAGTTGCCGTAAATAAACAATATGTTATCATACACTTCCTGTTTTCAGGATATTTTGTTCGGGAGAATGTCACGCACGCAGGACAAGCACCAATTCTTGAGCGAATAAATCAAGGGAAGGTTTGCAGATTTGAAGCAGATTAAGGCCGAAAAGGGCGGTTTATACGGAATAGCGAAGGGATTTCTGTCTTGCCGAAGTATTAAGCGTTATTAATCGCAACTTTTAATACAGGAAAGGAAGGATGTTATGAGGACTCAGTTTGTGAAAGTTATTGGACTTCTTGTTGTGGCGGTTATTCTGTGCGTTTCGGGGTTTGTTAACGCAGCCGATGAGCCGACAATCAAGGTTGGCGCCATCTTCGCGGTGACAGGAGGTGCAGCGAATCTCGGTGCGCCTGAGAAGAAAACCGCTGAAATGTTAGTTGAAAAGATAAACAAGGAAGGCGGAGTCAATGGCCGGAAAATTGAGTTGATAGTGAAGGACTCGGGCAGCAAAAAGGAAAACGCGGTTTCGCTTGCTAAGCAGCTTATTGAAGAAGATAAGGTCCTCGCGATAATCGGGCCGTCAACTAGTGGCGAGACAATGGCAATCAAGAATATCTGCCAGGAGAGCAAGACGATTCTGCTTTCCTGCGCAGCAGCCGAGGATATTGTTAACCCGGTAGCCAGTTATGTTTTCAAAACCCCGCAGAAAGACAGTGACGCCGTCAGACGTATTTATCAGGTTATGAAGGCAAAAGGCATTAAGAAAATAGGCGTAATAACAAGCAATGACGGTTTTGGAATGGCTGGCGGCAAACAACTTGCCAATCTTGCCGACCTTGCCGGCATCACCATTGCCATCTCCGAGGCCTACGATACACAGGAGACCGACTTGACTGGTGTGCTCACCAAGGTAAAAGGCCAGGATGTTCAGGCGGTCGTTAACTGGTCAATCGTTCCCGCTCAGAGCTTAGTTGCAAAAAATATGAAACAGATTGGTTTGAATGTGCCCCTGTTCCAGAGTCACGGTTTTGGCAATATCAAATACGTCCAGGCGGGCGGCGAGGCGACAAATGGCACTATATTCCCCTGCGGACGCCTGCTGATTGCCGAACAACTGCCCGATAAAAATCCTCAGAAAAAGCTCCTCGTGGAATACAAGAAGGATTATGAGAGCCAATATAAAGAGGACGTGAGCACCTTCGGCGGCCACGCCTACGATGCGGTGCTGATTCTCGTCGAGGGACTCAAAAAGGCAAAGAGCTTCGACAAGGAAAAAGTTCGTGAGGCAATTGAGAACATCAAAGGTCTCGTCGGAACAGCCGGTATCTTCACATTCTCGTCCCAGGACCACAACGGGCTTGGTCTGGATGCCTTTGATATACTTACTGTTAAAGACGCTAATTTCGTGGCATATAAGGATTGATTTGCCGTGCAGGTTCTTTTAGCTGTGTTTTTCCTTTAATATACGGCATAGAGATATAAACAAGGCAGGGCAATTTCCTCTGGGGATTGCCAGACGTGGGTAATATGCTATTATATTCCCTGTATTTGCAGCCGGTCAGATGAAGTAATCAGGAAAGGTTCGGACTTTTTTTGCAGGAGAAGAAAATGGATATGGCAAAGCGGATAACGAAAATTGTCGCAATTCTGGTTTTGGCATTTACCATTTATGTTTCGAGTGTTGTTAAGGCGGCCGATGCACCCACAATCAAAGTCGGAGCCATCTTCGCGGTAACAGGAGGCGCGGCGAATCTCGGAGGACCGGAAGCGAAGACCGCTGAAATGTTAGTTGAAAAGATAAACAATGAAGGCGGCGTCAACGGCAAAAAGATTGAGCTGATTCTCAAGGATTCAGGCGGCAAACCGGAAAACGCGGTTTCGCTCGCCAAGCAGCTTATTGATGAAGATAATGTTCTTGCGATAATCGGGCCATCGACCAGCGGCGAAACAATGCAAATCAAGAATATCTGTCAGGAGGGAAAGACCATTCTTCTTTCCTGTGCCGCTGCTGAAGTTATTGTTAACCCGATTGCCAGTTACGTTTTCAAGGTTACCCAGAGCGACAGCGACGCCGCGAGACGCATTTACCAGGTTATGAAGGCAAAAGGCATCAAGAGGATAGGCGTGATAACAAGCAATGACGGCTACGGCGTTGCAGGCGGCAAACAGATGGCCAGTTTCGCCGAGCTTGCCAGCGTAACCATAGCCATTTCCGAGGCGTATGACAAACAGGAGACCGACCTGACGGGTATTCTCACCAAGGTAAAAGGCCAGGATGTTAACGCGGTAGTTAACTGGTCAACGGTGCCAGCGCAGAGTCTGGTCGCCAAGAATATGAAGCAGATTGGTCTGGATGTCCCCCTGTTTCAAAGTTCCGGTTTTGGTAATATAAAATACGTCGAGGCGGGCGGCGAGGCGACAAACGGCACTATCTTCCCCTGCGGACGTCTGCTGATTGCGGATATACTGCCGGATAACCATCCCCAGAAGAAGGTTCTGATGGAATATAAAAAGGATTATGAGAGCCGGTTCAAAGAGGATGCGAGCACCTTCGGCGGCCACGCATATGATTCGCTGCTGATTCTTACTGAGGCAATCAAGAAGGCCGGAAGCACAGACCGGGAAAAGGTCCGCGACGCTATGGAAAATCTCAAAGGCGTTGTAGGGATAGCGGGCGTCTTTAACTTCTCATCCAAAGACCACAACGGCCTTGACATAAACGCCTACGAGATGCTTACCGTGAAGGATGGCAAATTTGTGATATATAAAAATTGATTACGACCTCCTGCGTCGGGTAAAAGATTGGAATCCCAATGAATCTCCCACAGGTCGTTCAGTATTGTTTTGCCGGCGTTACCGTCGGCAGCATTTACGCCATTGTTGCCATTGGCTTCAATATTATTTACAACACGACCGGGATAATTAATTTCGCGCAGGGTGAGTTTCTCATCGTCGGCGCGATGCTCGCCATCAGTTTTAATCATTTTGTTCCGCTGCCTGTCGCAATCGCCGGGGCAGTTGTGATAACAATGCTGCTCGGCGGGCTGATTGAGCTCATATTCCTCAGGCAGGTCCGCAATCCCTCGGTGCTTCGTCTTATCGTAATCACAATCGGCATCTCGATACTTATGCGAGAGGCGATGCTGCACATCTGGGATGAGAAAGTCAGGTCGCTTCCTTATTTTACAGGCACCAGCGTTTCGACTGTTACCATTCTTGGCGCTCATATCTCGCCGCAAGTCCTGTGGGTGCTTGGTGTTAGCGCGGTTATCGTAATGGGGCTTACGCCTTTTTTCCGTTTTACACTGACGGGACGGGCGATGAGGGCCTGCGCCGATGACAAGATGGCGGCACGTCTTTGCGGCATCAATGACCGCTGGATGGTTACGCTTTCATTTATGCTAAGCGCAGGTATCGGCGCATTGGCGGGCTGCGTTATCTCGCCCGTTACGCAGACGCAATACGATATGGGTGCGCCGTTGGCAATCAAGGGTTTCACTGTGGCAATTCTCGGCGGGCTGGGCAACAGTATGGCAGCCGTCGCAGCAGGCCTGATGCTGGGACTTGTCGAGGCCTTTGTGATGAGCCAGTATGACGTTGCTTATAAAGAGGCCGTATCGATAGTCATATTGCTGCTGATTCTGGTTTTGCGGCCGAGCGGTCTCTTCGGCAAAAGTGATATTGCTGCGATGAGGGCGCTATGACGCACTTTCGCAGGTATATCCCCGTCATAGCCGTTGCCCTTGGGGTAATTATTTTGCAGGTCGTGCTTTCAGCCACCCATTCGACCTACTATATGACGCAAATCACAATGTCGGCTTATTATGCCCTCGTGGTTATCGGCTTGTGCCTGCTTATGGGTTACGCGGGGCAGATATCGCTGGGACACGCGGGCTTTTTCGCGATAGGCGGTTATACGGTCGCGGTTCTGACCACCTTTAATCTTATGGCGTATCGCGATATGCCGCTGGTTTCCCTGTGCCGGTCGCTTGGCTTGGTTGTGCAGAGGCAGGATATTTACGGCGCTGACATATTGGCTTTTTCTCCCTGGCCTGCCTTTGTCGTTGCGATACTGCTGACCGTCATAATCGCATTTTTAATTGGCCTGCCCGTCATTCGCCTCAAGGGACATTATATGGCGATGGCCTCGCTCGGTTTCGGACTGATTATCTATCGCATAGTCCTCGGCGGGCGCATCTTTGGCCAGGCGGACGGTATCTCGAATATACCTCCCTTCAAAATTATCGACGGCCTTGAAGTAAACGGCCGGGCGGCGTTCCGGGTTGAAAGTTACTATATCGCGTGGTTCGTGGTTCTGGCGGCTATGACGCTGGCAATCAACCTCGTCCATTCGCGAGTAGGCAGGGCGCTTCGCTCGATTCACGAAAATGAAGAAGCGGCCCATTCGCTGGGAGTCAACACCTATCGTTATAAGCTTCTCGTTTTTGTTTTGAGCGCTATTTTCGCCGCGGTTGGAGGTGTTTTGCTGACCCACTACAACGGCAGCATTGGCCCGTCCGAGGTTACGGTTACCAAATCAGTCCGCTATCTTGTCATCGTGGCTGTGGGCGGAATGGCAAACCTCTGGGGCGCTCTGTTTATGGGAGTGCTCCTGAATTTTCTTTCTCTGCGAGGTGTTTTCGGCAGTTACGACGATGCCGTTTTCGCGATTATCCTTATTGCTATTATGCTTTTCTCGCCCCAGGGCCTGCTTCGTTTGCCTAAGTTTCGCACGGTAACGTCGTTACTGTCGAGGAGGGCCAATGGCTAACGCGCTTCTCGAAACAAATGGCCTGCATCGGTTTTTCGGCGGTCTTCACGCCGTTAACGATGTCAGTATAAATGTTCAGAAGGGCATGATTAAAGGCGTCATCGGCCCCAACGGCGCGGGCAAAACGACACTGTTTAACCTGATAGCCGGAACGATACAGCCGCATAATGGCGAAGTTATTTTCCGCGGCAAAAAAATCACCGCGTTGAAACCGCACGCCGTCGCCAGCAGGGGTATCGCGAGAACTTTCCAGACCACAAAGCTGTTCAGTAATATGACCGTTCTCGAAAATGTTATGATGGGCAGACATTGCCGGACGCGATGCGGCTTCATCTCCGGTATGCTGAACCTGCCCTGCACCTGGCGTGAGGATAAACAAACCAGAGAAAAAGCCCTGTCGATACTTAAAGACCTTGGCTTGACCGAGCACGCCTTCGAAACGGCTTGTAATCTGCCGTTCGGCAGGCAGCGGCTTGTTGAGTTTGCACGTGCGCTTGCTATGGAGCCGGAGTTGCTTCTGCTCGATGAACCCGCCGCCGGCCTTAACATTTACGAAACCAAAGAGCTTGCCAGATTGATTCTGTGGATTCGCGACAGGGGCGTTACCTGCCTTGTCGTGGAACACGATATGTCATTAGTTATGGCGATTTGCGATGACGTGGTCGTTCTTGACCAGGGGCGTAAAATCGCCGAAGGGCCGCCGCGGACTGTTCAGCGGAATCCTGAAGTGATTCGCATCTATCTCGGGGATAGCGATGCTTAAGATATTAAATCTTGAAGCTGGCTATGGCCAATTACGTGTTCTAAAGGGCATATCGCTCCACGTTTTGCCAGGCGAGGCCGTCGCGATTATCGGCGCAAACGGCGCGGGCAAGACGACTCTGCTCAAAACAATAGCTGGTGTCCTGCGTCCCCGCTCAGGCAGGATTATGTTCAATAAACAGGACATATCGATTGTGCCTCTTGAGAAAATCGTCGAGGCGGGCTGCTGTCTTGTCCCCGAGGGCAGGCACGTCTTCAGCACTATGACCGTAAAAGAAAATCTTTTACTCGGCGCATACCATCGCCAACGAAACGGCGCATCAGCGGATATCGCTTCAAGTTTGAAACAGGTTTATAAACTTTTCGGCATTCTCGAAGAACGCGCCAACCAGCTTGCGGGCACTCTTTCAGGAGGCCAGCAGCAGATGCTCGCAATCGGTCGCGCCCTGATGTCGGGGCCGAAACTATTGATGATGGATGAACCATCGCTTGGCGTCGCGCCGCTTCTTGTCAAAAGCATTTACGACACAATAGCCAATCTCAAACGCGAAGGTTTGACGATACTCCTTGTCGAGCAGAACGCGCGGGCCGCGCTTGCTCTGGCCGACAGGGGATATGTTTTCGAAACAGGACAGATTGTTCTTGAGGGGACAAGCCGGGAGCTGAGCGATAATCCGGAGGTTCAGCGGGCGTATCTCGGCAAGGAATACCAGAGAATTGATGAGTGAGGAATATATGGGCGAGACAATAATTTACAATCCGAAGTGTGAGACAATGCCGCGTGAGGACATCGAGCAGCTCCAGATTGAACGGCTGCAATCCACGCTCAACAGGGTCTATCGCAACGTCGCTTTCTATCAGAAGGCATTCGACGCCAACCGCGTTAATCTCGAAAACATCAAGGACGTGGACAAATTGCGCGAATTGCCATTCACGACCAAGGAAGACCTGCAGAAAAGCTATCCCTACGATATGTTCGCCGTCCCTCTGCGTAATATCGTGCGCATACATTCGGCCTCCGGCATGACGGGTAAACCCATCGTCGTTGGTTTTACGCGAGATGACCTTCGCAACTGGACCGAATGCACCGCCCGGCTTTTGGCTGCCGCAGGTCTCACGGAACACGACGTCGTTCAGATTGCCCTCGATTACAACCTTTTCACAAGCGGGTTCGGCTTCCAGCAGGGGGCGGAACAAATCGGCGCATCGGTAATACCGGCGTCTTTTACGGCAAGCGTTGAAAAGCAGATTGTAATAATGCGGGACTTTAAGACGACGGCGCTTGTTACCACGCCGAGCCACGCGGTCAATATCGCCGCGGGAATCGAGGAATTACACGTTCACGCCGAATCGCTGCACGTGCGCCACGGGCTTTTTGGCGGCGAACGCTGGTCCGACCAGCTGCGCCAGCAATTGGAAGACCGGCTGCACATCAAATCGACCGATACTTACGGCTCAACCGAGATAATGAGCCCAGGCGTCGCGGGCGAATGCCATTTGCGAGAAGGACTCCATATTAACGAGGACCATTTCCTTGTCGAAATCATCAATCCAAAGACGCTCGAACCTGTCGGCATAGGCCCGGAAGGCGAATTAGTGCTGACGACAATCACAAAAGAGGGCTTCCCGCTGATTCGCTACCGGACGGGCGATATTACGTCTTTGAATCCTGAGCCGTGTGCATGCGGCAGGACGTTTCTCCGTATGGCGAGAGTGCTGAGCAGGACGGATGACCTGATAAGTTTTAGAGGCGTAGAATTTTTCCCGTCGCAAATCGAGCAGATTCTGCGCGATGTCGAGGGCGTCAGCCCTAGTTACCAGCTCATCCTCGGCAGACAGGCCGGCGTCGATACCCTCGAAATCAAGGTCGAAATCTCCGACATGCTTCCCTTCCTCGATGGCTTAAGGTCGGTCGAAAATATGCTGGCACAACTCTCTAAACGCATCAAGACGGTTCTAGACGTGGAAGCCAAAATTACATTAGTCGAGCCCAAATCCCTCCGCCATATCGATGACAAAAGCCGGGTGGTTGATAAAAGGGCAGGGTAATTTGATTTTCGATTTGCGATTGCCGATTTTAACCGCAAATTGGACAAGGTTTTTGGGCGGGTAAAGCTGGAAAAGCTTTGCTCAGCAAATCCAAACACCACCAGGCAGATATATAGCAGATACAATTGCCGGCACATCCAATAAATATGACAAGATAGTGCCAAGAACCGAATAAAGGACAAGTTGTTTGGTGGTAATTCCGTGCCTGTGATAGAATAACCAAATCAGGAAAAACCATTCCGCGAATCTTACCGGAAAAAGAAAAATAAGAAATGCCGGAGACGTAAATTCCCACCCGAACTTTTCGGTGCATATGGCATAAGAAATTCCTACGAGGATACCCAAAATGGTTCTGGCAATACCGAAAATAAGAAAATGGAGCGAATGCTTGAATTTTGTTTTCAAGAAATAACCCGCGCCGCTATATCCAACCGCTTTAATAGTGGCGTAATAGAATAAACCTAATGGTCCTGTTCCCATTGGCATATGAATATCCAGCTGGCAATGATTATATAGAAAACATAAACAGGTCAGCTTACGCTTCTTCGTAACCAAATAGAAACTTATAGATTATATAGTTCATCGTCTTTTAGAATAGTGAAGCCGGCGGCCTGGATTACTTTTTGAGCGTCGGCGGATTTGGATTCCTCAATCTCAAGACAGCAGACGCCTTTGAGGTTTGTCTGGAGGACGAAGCCATAAGCATCTTTGACATTTATGTTGCTCTGGGCCAGCGCGGAGGTGAGCAATTCGAAATTGCCGACTTTGTCGGGGATGGATATTGCGATGATTTCCTTGAGTGCGCAGGCGCAGCCGAGGTTGGCGAGAGCGAGGTACGCCTGGCTGGGGTTATTGACGATGAGCTTAACGAGGCCATAGTCGCCCCTGTCCTGTATCATAAACGCGCGTATGTCGATATTGTTGTCGATTAAGCTTTTCGCCACGGCGCTTAGCCGGCCGGGTCTGTTTTCGAGGAAAATGGTCAGTTGCTTTGCCATAATTTACTCCTTACTTTCTCACCGCGGAGCACGCTGAGACCGCGGAGAAAAAACTAAAAATAATCTTTGCGTGCTCTGCGTTCTCTGCGGTAAATATTTTCGTTCATCTATTCTTTCGGTCTCAAATCAATTACGCGTTTGGCTTTGCCTTCCGATACGGGAAGGGAATTCGGCTCGTGCAACTCGACGGAGGGATGCAGGATGATGGCTGATCGCAATTCTTCGGTGATGCGGCCTTTGAGGGCTTCGAGCTGCGACGGGTCGCCGAGGAACAGTTTCGGGTAGATTTCGACTTTGACGGTGAGGTGGTCGATGTCGCCTCGTTTTTCAACCTGGATGATGTAATTGGTGGCGACTTCGGGTATTCGCATCACGACTTCTTCGATTTGCGAGGGGAAGAGATTTATGCCGTTGATTATGAGCATATCGTCGGTTCGTCCCATTATTCGAGATAGCCGCCTGTGCGTCCTGCCACAGGGACAGGGGTCGGTATGCAGGTACGCCAAATCTCGCGTGCGGTATCGCAGCATCGGGGTTGCCCGGCGAATAAGATTAGTCAGGACGACCTCGCCCGAATCGCCGTCCCTGACGGGGTCACCGGTTTCGGGGTCGATGATTTCGACGATGTAGCCATCTTCCCAGAGGTGCATATCGTTTTTATAGACGCATTCGAAGGCGACGCCGGGGCCGTTAAGTTCGCTGAGGCCATAGGAGTTATAAGCGTCGATATGCCAGATGTGCTCGATTTTTTTGCGGACATCTTCGGAATGGGGTTCAGCGCCGGTGAAGGCCTTTTTGAGGACAAGCTCCTCGCGTTTGACTTCGGCCTCTTCGAGTTTGGTGTGGACATGCAGGAGGTAGCTGGGCGTAACGTGAATGATGGTCGTGCGGAAGTCCTTCATCGTTTTAATCTGGCGTTTGGTGTTGCCGCCGCCGATGGGGATGACGGCCATGCCGACGCGTTCTGCGCCGTAGTGCATTCCGAGGCCGCCCGTGAACATGCCATAGGTCATCATATTCTGGAAGACATCGGAGCTTGATGCGCCAGTGGCGGTGATGCACCTTGCCATAAAGTCGGCCCAGTTATTTATGTCTTCTTTTGAATAGTAGATGACCGTGGGGATTCCGGTTGTGCCGCTGGAAGAATGGATGCGCACGACGTCTTTCATATCGACGGCGAGGAGGCCACGCGGGAAGTTGATTCGCAGGTCGTCTTTTGTGGTGAATGGGATTTTGCGCAGGTCGGCGAGCGAGCGGACATCGGCGGGCGAAGAAATTTTGGCGTGGCGAAGCTGCTTTTGATAGAAGGAGGTTTTTAACGCCCAGCCCACTGTTTCGCGCAATCGTTCTAATTGTATCGCTTCAATCCGAGACCTCTCGGCTGTCTCAATTTCCTTATTCCAGAAAGGAACTTCCATATCAAAGGCCTTCGATTTCTTTGCGGGTGACGACTTTTATGCCTTTATCCACAAGAATCTTCTGGGCTTTTTCGACGTCTTCGAAACGGAAGACCAGCAGGGCGTTATCGCTGAATTTTTCGACGAAGCCGTACATATATTCGACGTTTACGTCGTTGTCGGCGAATACCTTGAGAATTGCCGCAAGTCCGCCGGGCTTGTCGCCGACTTCGACGGCGATAACGTCGGTGAGATTGGCCACGAAACCGCCTTTGCGAAGGGCCTGGATGGCGAGGTCCGATTTATCCACGACGATTCGCAATACGCCGAAGCTTTCGGTCTCGGCGATTGTCAAGGCGCGGATGTTTATGCCGGTTTTTCCAAGCAGCGAGCAAACGTCGTAGAGCCGACCCTTCCTGTTTTCCAAAAACACAGATATCTGCGTTAGCTTCATTGTGTGGTCCCCTTTATATTACTCTCTTGTCAATAATTCGTTTGGCCTTGCCTTCGCTTCGCTGGATGGTCTTGGGCTCAACAAGCGTGACCTTGACGCCGATGGACAGGGCCGCTTCTATTTCCTTTTTGATTTTCTGCGAGAATTCGTTCAGCTTCCTGACCTCGTCGGAGAAAATCTTTTCCTCGACCTCGACGAGCACCTCGACCTCATCGAGCCCGTGGGCTTTGCGGTCAACGATAAGCTGGTAATGGGGCTGAGTGCCCTTGATACCCAGCAGGACGTGCTCAATCTGCGACGGGAAGACGTTTATGCCGCGGACGATAATCATATCGTCGGTTCTGCCCTTGATTTTGCTGATTCGTGGGCTTGTCCTGCCGCATTTGCATTTGTCATAGCGAATGCTGACGACGTCCATTGTTCGGTACCTTATGAGCGGAATTGCCTGTTTTGTGAGCGTGGTGATGACAAGCTCTCCGGGCTGGCCCGGCTCGACTTCCTGGTCCGTCTTGGGGTCGATTACCTCAGGATAAAACACGTCGCTGTATATGTGCAGCCCGTCTTTATGGGTACATTCCTGCGCAACGCCCGGCCCGATGATTTCCGATAAGCCGTAAACGTCAGTCGCCGACATATTCCAGATTTGCTCGATTTCCTTTCGCATCGACTCGCTCCAGGGTTCGGCGCCGAATATGCCGATTTTCCAGTTGCCCTTTGCGGGGTCGATTCCCATTGCTTTGGCTTCTTCAGCCATATAAAGCACGTAGCTCGGCGTGCAGGCGATAACCTTGGGTTTGAAGTCCTGCATAATCTTGATTTGTCTTGCGGTCTGACCCGATGACGTCGGTATTATTCTCATACCCATTTCGAGAGCGCCGTAGTGAAAGCCCAGTCCGCCTGTGAACAGGCCGTAACCGTAAGCGATCTGGATTGTGTCACCGGGTTCGCCGCCCGCACAGCATATTGACCTTGCAATAACGTCGGACCACAGCGCAACGTCGTATCTTGTATAGCCGACGAGAGTGGGATTGCCCGTTGTGCCGCTCGAGATGTGTATTTCGACGACGTCTTTGTCTTTGCCGGAGAAAAGCCCGTAAGGGTAATTATCCCGCATATCGATTTTGGTGGTAAACGGCAGGCGTTTGATGTCGTCGATGCTTTTGATTTGATCCGGCTTGACGCCCGCGTCGTCGATTTTCTTTTTATAAACGGGACAGTTATTATATATGTAGGGTATTAGTTTTTTGAGGTAGTCCGTTTGCAGCTTTTTGAGCTCCGCCGGCTCCATACACTCGATTTCTTTTTTCCAAATCATGATTGGCCCATTTCCCTTCCTTTAAGAAATACCCCCTTGTTTTCTTCAACATATTTCTTTTTGAAAACCGATTCTATCGCTTTTTGCCAGCAGTCCGGTTCAATCGGCAGGTACGCCGAAAGCACGCCGACAAGGAATGTGTTTAAGTGACGCGGATTTTCGATTGCTGTTTTGGCTTTTTCGAGATATTCCATGAGGTCTTTGCCGTCGGCCTTTAGGAACGATTTTAGCCGGTCATGCTCTTCCGGGTGAAAGCATAACAAAATGTCCGCTCCGCCCTGTTGAACAATCGGCGAAAAAACTTTTTTGCCGAACCGCACGTGAGATTCGACGGAGCCGCCCCGCTGGGCCATACCGTGGACTTCGGATTTTTTGACGTGGTAGCCGGCGTACATCGCCGCCCAGCCGCAGATTTCCGCGGCCTTCAAAATCCCCTGTCCCCCTGTTCCGCCGAAAGTTATGTTGTAGGTTTTATCTTTCATAGTCGGGCCGTATTACTCTTGCTTAAGCAGTTTACAGGGATGTCTTGAAATTATAACCGATAACGCGTTTTCGTTAACACGTTTTTCAACAAGTGCGTCAAATTCTGCCCTGTTTTTTGGGTCGATGACATCAACATTGTCCACACCGCAGGCCCTGCAAATGTCCTCAAGAATGAGTTTTTTCGTCGGCTCGTTTCGTATCGTTAAACCTGTCGCAGGATTTTGCTGCCCGCCGGTCATAGCGGTCGTGGAATTATCGAGGATGAATATGACACCTTTTGCCTTGTTATAGGCCGCGTTGATAAGGCCCGTTATTCCCGAATGCACGAATGTCGAATCGCCCACTACGCCGACGATTTTAGTGTTTTTTGCGCCTTTTCTCAGTCCTTCGTTGAAGGTTACTCCGGCTCCCATACACACACAGGAATGAAGTGCGGAAGTCGGGGGCAGGCAGGCGAGGGTATAACAGCCGATGTCGCCTGCGACGAAAATATCGAACTTTTTAAGCGTGGCGAATGTTGCCCAGTGGGGGCAATCGGGGCACAGCCGGGGCTTTCGTTTGGCGGTTTGTATCTCGTGCTTAACCTCGCCTTTGACGACCGCGGGCATTAATTCCGGCAGCAACTCGCCTATCCTGAAAGATGGGTCTTTGGCGGAAATTTTCAGTCCGAGCGATTTGACGTGCTCTTCGAGGAAGGGGTCAAGCTCTTCAACTACGCAGAGCTTTTTGACCGTTTTGGCGAAGGCGCGTATTTTGTCGTCACAGAAAGGATACGTCATACCCAGCTTCAGGAAAGAAGCTTCGGGATAGATTTCCTTAAGGTACTGGTAGGAGACGCCGGATGTTACAAATCCTATTTTTTTGTCGCCTGGCTCGATTCGGTTGAATTTTATCTTTTCGGACAGGGCCTTTAGCTTATTGAGGCGTTGTTCGACGAAAATATGTCTGCCGTATGCGTTTCCCGGCACCATCACATATTTCGCTATATTTCTTTCGAATGGGGGCTGTTTTGGCACGACCCTGTCGCCAAGCGTTACATCTTCCTTTGTATGCGCCACGCGCGTAGTCATTCGCAAAATTACGGGTGTATCGAATTTCTCGCTTATCTCAAAGGCCTGTTTTATATATTCCTTCGCCTCTCTCGGGCTTGCCGGTTCGAGCATAGGCAATTTGGCGTAGATGCTTACCCACCTGGTATCCTGTTCATTTTGCGATGATGCCAGGCCGGGGTCGTCGCAGACAACGACCACAAAACCGGCGAGTATGCCAGTATAGGAAGACGTCATCAGCGGGTCCATAGCGACGTTTAAGCCGACGTGTTTGCAGGCGAATAAACTGCGGACGCCGCTTATGGCAGCCCCGAGCGCAACCTCATAAGCCACCTTTTCATTTACCGACCACTGAACGTCAAGTTCCGGGAAAGTGGCTAAGGTTTCAAGTATCTCGGTGGAGGGGGTTCCGGGGTATGCGCAGGCGACCTTCAATCCGGCCTCGTATGCCCCAAAAGCAAGGGCTTCATCGCCCGAAAGCAGCGCCTTTTTGGACGTTTCATTCTTGCTCATATAGCAATATATAATAAGGATTTAAGTGTTTGCGTTCAATAAAAAAAGCCCGGTTTTAGGCCGGGCTTTTCGTTAAATCAAACATTTTTTTTAGAATGTGTATATGACCGTGAAGTGGAAATACAGGGCGTTATCATTGTTGGAATTTGAATAATAGTTACCGGGCATCATATATTCGCCGACTATGTTACCGCTGAAATTCTTCGAGAACTTATATCTTGCCCAGCAGGTGAACAGGCTGCCGCGGAATTTGCCGTCATCGGTGAATTTTGGATTACCAGCATAGGTATTTTGGGCGGCCCAGAGCAGATTCCAGTCGGTAAGGATTTCCCACTTATCATTCGGTTTGAACTTATGTCCGAAGTCGAGACGGTGCATATTTGATACAAGTTTATCTTCCTGGCTGTTCAAATATGGCCCCTGTAAGAATTCGCTCCACTGAGGCCACTGACCCCATAGCGGGTTGAATTCTTCAACTTGTTTTGTGTGCGGGTCATCGCCTGACAGATATTCGTATGTGACATGCACCTTATTATCGAGTTCGTCTTTGAAGCTGTATTGGAGAGTGGATTTTTCGCCAAAGGCCAGAAGGCGTTCGGTGTCAGTATTTTCGGTTATCGCCGGATTCGGTGATGCGGAACTGCCTGTCTGGACAGCGCCTTCTACGCGGTAATCCCAGTTGTCGTTAAATACTGGGCCAGAAAGTGCGCCGCCAACTGTGTAAATCTCAGCTTTTTTGCTGAATGCATCCACTGCGCCCTCCGTTGTTAGATTGCCTCTATTTGGTTTATCTGTATAGTTAACAGGGTTGTTATTCTTATACATGAAATAACCTTCGACCTGCATATCCGGATTGCTCTTATCGGTCAAATACAGGATTGCGCCCTGCTCTTCTTCCTGAGTTACGAATTTGTCGCGGTCATTTATGGGTTTAATCAACCAGTCGGATTTGGGCATGTTGCGGACGTAAATCGTATCGAGCTTGGTCTTCTCAGCTAAGTCCCAAGTGATTCTAACCGCATCAAAGTAGAATGTCCGGGATCCATCTAATGGCGTGCCGTCCATTACAAGCCAGCCCTGGCCGAGATTCGTAATATCCTGACGACCAATGACGGCGGTCGCGTCTAAACCGAGGAAGTGTTTCATCGACAGGTTGAAGTTGTCCATAATGATTTCATCCAGGTCCGTGCGCTGCGGCTTGGATGCAGGGTCTTCAAACTGTCGAAATTCCCAGGTGAACCTTGTATTAATAGAGGTGTCTTCATCCAGTTTAAACGTGTCCCACAAACGGGTACGATACCTTTCCCAATGGAAACGGGTTGAGTCATAACCATCTTTGGTTTTAGCTTCACCGTTAAATGAACCCCAGTTGTAGCCATAGTGTTCCCTGAATCGGAAATCCCCTCCCTGTTCCAGCCACGGCGCCGGATTGTGGAACCAGTCGGGTTGGTCCGCTGCCGGCGGGGTGCTTGCCGGTGGCGCACTGGCTGGGGTCTCCGCTGCCTGTACCTGTGCAGAGACAAGCAGACCGGCCAGTAAGAACGCAAAAACCAAAATCATCTTTGTTCCCTTCTGTGCCATTTCCTACTCCTTAATTTAGCGGTTAACAATATATGCCCGGTTAAAATTATGAGCTAATCACCCATAAATACCGAAGTTGGATTGCCTCTTCTCGATTTTTTATTAGCAAACTCCTGTATGACATAAGGATGTCCGGATAACGTAGTGATTCAGATACCTTTGTCCTCAATTCCAAGCTCAACTGTTTTCCCTGCCAGAACGTAAACGATAACCATTACCACACGGAACGTACCGAAAACCCGCCCTCTGAAAATTTCGGTGCTCGTCCCATATTCAATTATTTATCGGTATTAGTATGCTCAGAACACCACAAAAAGCAACGCCTTTTTTGCCCTTTAATTCATAATTTATGTAAGGCCTGCAAAGTCCCGTAAAAACGCGAGGGACGGGCTTTGGCCCCCCGAATAGTGCTATAACAGCCCTAAAAGAGCCATTGCGTTGCCCCGCAGAATTTTATTTTCAAGCTCCTGCGGCAGTTTCAGGTTCCTGAATAGCGATAAGGTTTTACCCTGGTCTGTCCACGGGGAATCTGTCCCGAAAAGCACGCAATCGGCAGGGTGGGCAAGTATGATTCGCCTCGCCTGTTCGGCCTGAAGAAAATCGAGCGACCACGATAACTCCATATAGATATGTTTGCCCGCCAGTTCCCGCTCAACCTCCTCCCACTGCTGCCATGCCCCGAGATGTGTTGCCACAAACTTCAATCGGGGGAACATCTCCGTAACTTTCAGGATTCTCCGGCAGCAGGCCCTGTCGTCGTTGGGAAACGCGATATCATGCCCGGTATGAGTCACCACCATAAGGTCGTCTCGCTCAAGCTCCTCATAGATAGGCAGCATCCTGTCTTCATCGAGAAAGTAGTCCTGGTAATACGGGTGCATTTTTATTCCCTTGAAGCCCGCCTCCTTAATCTGAGGGATTCTGTCCTTCCATTTTGTGTCGGCCGGATGAATCGATGGGAACATTATCAGCCTGTCGGTCTGCGCTTTCCTGCACCAGTTGAAAATAGGCGTGAACTGTTCGGGCGTCGTCGCGATGCAGCATATCACGCTTCTGCTGATGCCGTTACGATTCATCGAATCCGTCAGCGCGTTTACCGTCCCGTCCAGAAATGGGCTAACACCCGGTGTTTCAGACATCAGTTTCTTCATCGCCCGCGGAGCTAATTCGTCCGGAAACGCGTGTGTGTGAAAATCAATTGTTCCGTTCTTTATCATATTGGCAATCATAAATCATAAATCGCAAATCGTAAATCTTTTTGTGTTTTAGGGCCTTTGTGGTAGAATCTGCGACAATTCAGGTTAAAAGATGGAGACAGTGAAATGGACACGGTAAGAGAGTTTTTCAAAAGAGACAAGTTCGCGGAAATGGCAGGCATTGAGCTTCTTGAAGTATTGCCCGGTTCCGCCAAAGCCAGAATGAAAATCGGCCCCCAGCATCTTAACGGTGTCAATATCGTCCACGGAGGCGCTATATTCACCCTTGCCGACCTTGTTTTCGCCGCCGCGTCGAATTCTCACGGCACGGTCGCTGTGGCGATAAACGCGTCTATTTCATTTATCAAGGCATCCTCAGGCGGAACGCTCTTTGCCCACGGCAGAGAAATCGCCTGCAATCCGAAATTGGCAACATACAGTATTGACGTTACCAACGAGGCAGGCGAGGTGATAGCCGTCTTTCAGGGAATGGTTTACAGGAAAAAAGACACCCTGGCTGACGTGCTATCGACTTAAAGCCGGATATTGCACTCCCGCCTAATATTGTGCCCATTATATTGAACTTACGCATTCTGAGCCGAGTCGCCGGTTGATTTTTGCTTACGATTAAATTAGAATGCCCCCCTACGGTTGACTGTAATAATATTGTTATGAACGAAAAAGTATAATACGTGGAAGGTGCAGGTATAAAAATGGCAAAACATACGAAAGAATGTCCCAACAAGGCAAAGTATTTATCAGGCAAACGGGTTCTCCCTGAGCCGATTTCGAAATCGACGGATATAACGAAGCTGATAGATAACATGGACGCATACAACGGCGGAAGGTTAAGGGCTGCCTGCCAGTTATTGAAAAATAGATATGCCCAGAATGATGTTACGATAGGAATGAGTTTGGCGGGAGCGTTGACGCCTGCGGGACTCGGACCGTCGGCGGTAATTCCCCTGATGAACCACGGCTTTGTTGACTGGCTTGTCGCCACGGGTGCGAATATGTATCACGACATACATTACGCGTTCAATCTGCCTATGTTCCGCGGCAGCCATGCGGTCGATGACGTCGATTTGAAGGACAAGGGCGTAACGAGAATTTATGACATCCTGTTTGATTACCAGGATGTCCTGATGGAAACCGACAGACGCCTCAGAGAGATGCTTGTTCGCCCGGAATTCCAGAAGGAAATGGGGACTCGTGAATTTTATCATCACCTCGGCAAACTGCTCAGTGAACTCGAAGAGAAACACAAACTCGGCGAAGTGAGCATATTGGCTGCTGCCTATAGAAACGGCATACCTGTTTTTACATCGTCGCCGGGCGATTCGACAATCGGTATGAACATCGCAGGCATCGAGCTTCTTGCGGAGGCATCGGGTTTGCAGGACGCGTTCAAACTGAAGATAAATCCGAGCATCGACGTTAACGATTCGACGGCAATAATACTGAACGCCAAGAAATATGAAAACGGCAAGACGGGTGTCATATTGATTGGCGGCGGGAGTCCCAAGAATTTTGTGCTTCAGACCGAACCGCAGATTCAGGAAGTCCTGATGATACCGGAGGCGGGTCAGGATTACGATATAAACGTGACGGATGCCAGGCCCGACACGGGCGGATTATCAGGCGCACCGCCAAGCGAGGCGGCAAGCTGGGGCAAAATCGACCCGACGAAACTCGATGAAGCCGTAACCGCTTATCTCGACGTGACGGTTGCGTTGCCGATTATGGTCGCTTATGTTATCCAGACCACCCCGCCCAAGAAGCTGAAAAAATTGTATTACAGAGGGCCGGAGCTGCATAAAAAGCTGATAAAGTCCTATCTTGAAAACAACAAAGAGGTTGAAAAACTCAGGAAGCTAATCAAGAAACTAATGGCCTGATAAAACAGGATTGATATGAAAAAAGAGCTTCTAAAATTAGCGGCAAAGCACGGGACACCCTTGTTTATTATTGACCACGACGTGATAAGGAAGAATTACCGCACTTTCAAGAAGCATTTGCCGAGGGTGCAGGCCTATTACGCGGTCAAAGCCAATTCGGAACAAGAGATAATCAAGACGCTGTTTGATGAGGGCGCCAGCTTCGACGTCGCTTCATACAACGAGTTTATGCAGATTTACAAATACATCAGGCATTTCGAGGAGAAAGACAAGGATTTTTACATCTGGGACAAGATAATTTTTTCCAACACGATAAAAGACAGGCCGACCTTGAGGGATATAAAGCGATACCGGCCTCTCGTTACTTTTGACAGCGTAGATGAGCTTAAGAAGATACGAGAGAATTGTGAAACAGCTGGGCTGGTTTTGCGATTGAAGGTTCCCGATACCGGCTCGCAGGTGGAGATGAGCTCGAAATTTGGCGCAGAGCCGTCAGATGCGTATAACCTTATAAAACAGGCGTTTGACCTGGGTCTGGTGGTGGAGGGATTGAGCTTTCACGTTGGCAGCCAGTGTACCAATTTCGATAATTACACGGCTGCGCTGACAATAATATCTCAGATTTTCAATCATTCACGCCAAAATGGTTACAATCTTAAAATCGTCGATATCGGCGGCGGTTTTCCTGTGCCCTATGATTCTCAGGTCCCAAAATTCGGAAAGCTCGCGGCGGTTATAAATTCCGAATGCGAGCGGCTGTTTCCCCATGACATTGAGATTATAGCCGAGCCGGGAAGATTTATGGTGGCAACTTCAGCGGTGCTTATTTCTGAAATAATAGGAAAGGCCAGAAGAGACGGCAAAATCTTCTACCACATAAACGACGGAGTTTATCACACGTTTTCCGGCGTGGTGTATGACCACTGGATTCCCAATTTCCGCGCATTTCGGCAGGGTAAAAAAGAGGTATGTGCTGTTGTCGGGCCCACCTGCGATAGTTTCGACAAGATTTCTATTTCGGAACAACTGCCCGGCAATCTTGAAATAGGCGACTGCCTTTTCACGGAAAATATAGGAGCATACAGTACCGCTTCTTCGACGAAATTTAATGGTTTCGACGGTGCCAAAATCCTGCATCTGAATAATTAACCTTGTTCCTTTCGCTCTAAAAATACCAATTTTATAGGTCTTTAGTTGTTCATCCCGGCGTATTTGACGGTCTCGCAGCATTCTCCTGTCTTTGTTTTTAAGTCGCCCTGTGGTGGTGTCGATAAACACTGCTGTTAGAGAAACTCTGTCAGAATGAAGGGCTATTATGGAAGAGCAAGATCCGATAATTTCGTTTATTACGAAAGAAAATATCCTTGATGAAGCCACTTTGCAGACGGCCATTGCCCAGCAGCGGCAAACCGGACAAAGTTTGATAAGCGTGCTGAAGAAGGGCAATCTCGTGAATGAGGAACAGCTCACGAGGATTATTGCTGCTGCAAACAATATCGACTTTGTAAATCTTTCGCCGGATATGATAGACCCGATGATGGCCCATTTGCTTTCGTATGAAATGGTTAACCACAATAACGTCATCCCAATTAAAAAGGAAGGTAAGCGTTTGTTTGTCGCGATGAGTTCTCCGTTGAATCTGTCGGTTCGTGACCAGATAGAGATGAAGACTGGTTATGAAATTGTGCCGGTTGCTGCCTCGCCGAACGCGATAAAGCAGGCGATTACCTATCATTTCAGCGTCCGCGACGTAACCAAGCAGACAATTGTCTCTATGCGGCTTAAACAGGAGCCCGGACAGGGCACCGAAGACGACGGGGTGCTTGAAAGCAAGCTCACGGAAGTTGAGCGGGAATCCGCAAGGGTTGCCGATTCGCCGATTACCCGGCTTGTTTCGTCCATAATAAACGGCGCGATTGACGCTCGTGCAAGCGACATACATCTTGAGCCCAGAGATTCGGATATGAGGGTGAGATATCGCATCGACGGCATTCTGCAGGATACCCTGAACGTGCCTGCTTCGGCCCAGCTTGAGGTTATATCGCATATCAAGATTATGTCGGATATGGATATTTCCGAGAAAAGGGCGCCGCAGGATGGTCACATGTCGGTGCAGCACGACGGCAAAGATTATGACCTGCGTGTTTCGTCTCTGCCGGCTACCGGCGGGGAAAAAATTGTGATGAGAATATTAGACAAGCATTCTTTGCGGTGGTCCCTCGATTCGGTTGTGGCTTCGGCGGAAGACAATCTGAAATTCAGACGGCTCGCGGCAAATCCATACGGGATGATTCTGTTGGTCGGTCCCACCGGCTGCGGCAAGACCACTACGTTGTATGCCTTATTGCAAATGCTTAACGTCCCCGAAAAGAACATCGTGACGGTCGAAGACCCCGTTGAATACCGGCTTGAGGGCATCACGCAGCTGCAGGTCAGGCCTGTCGCCGGATTAACATTCGCATCGGCGCTGCGAAGCATTGTTCGACAGGACCCGAATGTGATTCTTGTCGGAGAAATACGCGACCCTGAAACCGCGGAAATAGCAATCAGCGCCGCGTTGACGGGACACCTTGTTCTGAGCACGCTGCATACCAATGACGCGGCAGGTGCGGTGTCGCGTTTGATAAATATGGGTGTGGCCCCCTTCCTTGTCGCCTCGGCGCTGCTGGGCGCAGTTGCGCAGCGACTGGTGAGGACTACCTGTGACAAATGCAAACAGCCATATACTCCGTCGGCGGAGGAAATGGCGATGGTTTTCAATAAGTCCCTGCCCGACAAGGATATAAAGTTTTATAAGGGTACTGGCTGCAATAGCTGCAGAAACACCGGCTATCGCGGACGAAGAGGCGTTTTTGAGATACTTACAGTCAGCTCTGCGATTCGCAAGATGATAGCGGATGGTTGCAGCGACGGGCAAATAAAACAGCAGGCGATACAGGAAGGAATGAGGACGCTTACGAAGGCCGCAATTGCCGATATGCTTGCCGGCAATACAACAATTGATGAGCTGATGCGAGTTGTGGATTTGAGGGTGGATTAATGGCTGTCTATACATACGTAGCCAAAGACGACAAGGGCGTGATGCTGACGGGTACCTATACTGATGTAGAGAGCCAATCTGCGCTTCGCGACGAATTGGGAAAAATAGGGTATGTTCTGGTCAAAGCCAGGCGTGGAAAACAGGACGTTAAAAAACGTCGCGCAGCAGGGAGGGTAAAGCAGTCGGACGTAGCTACTTTCGCGTATAAGTTTGCGGGTATGTACTCGGCTGGTTTGCCGATTCTAAGGTGTCTTGAAACGCTGGAACAGCAGGTGGATAACCCGGCCTTTAAAGTTGTATTGACAGAAGTAAAAGATGACGTGGGAGCAGGAGCAAGTTTGAAGGCCGCCTTCGCCAAACACAAAGGCGTATTCTCGGATTTCTTTCTTGGAATGGTGGAAGCGGGTGAATTAGGCGGCAAGCTCGGCGAGACCCTTGAAATGACTGCATCTTACCTTGAAAAGCAGGTTGCGCTGAGGCAGAAAGTCAAGGCCGCATTTGCTTACCCGGTAATGGTTACTGTTATGTGCCTGGTAGTTGTTACTTTCCTGCTTGCTTTCGTTATACCGGTTTTCGCTAAGCTGTATTCCCAGGTCAAGGCGCCGATGCCGGGCCCCACGCTCATCCTTGTGGCGGCAAGCGCGTTCGTAAGGCACTGGTGGTGGGCAATAATTATTGTTATTGTAATATCCGTGTTCGGCATTAAAAAATTGTTTGCCAATCCTTTGTTCAGGGCCAAGTGGGACAATTTCAAACTTAATATGCCTGTGTTTGGCAAGCTTAACAGGATGCTGGTTGCGTCAAAATTCATGCGGACATTCGCGATGCTTTCCTCGGTCGGCGTATCAGTCGTTAAGTCGCTGGATATGGCAGGTTTAGTCGCTCATAATTGCAAAATAACCGAAATTACGGCGGAAATGAGGAAGGCGATACAGGCGGGCACTCCAATGTCTGCGTCATTAAAAAGGTATGATATTTTTCCGCCGGTGATAATACAGATGGCTTCCTCAGGCGAAGAGGTTGGTATGCTGCCTGAGATGCTGAACAAAGGAGTCGAGATTCTCGACAAGGATATTGAGCGGGTAGTAAATTCGCTGCTTACGAAGCTTGAGCCGATTTTAACTCTTATTATGGGCGCCATTGTCGGATTGATTCTTATGGGCGCGTATCTGCCGATGTTCGATTATATGAGGCATTTGAAGTAGGACATAACGGCGAAATAGTCCCATAATCAGAGGGTGAGAAAATTTTATCAGCTGCTATCTGTTGATTTACAGCAGTTTTTGATTAAGCCAGAGGCATTTTATATCGAAGACAAATCAGTGGGTTGGGCAAGCCTGTTTGCTTTATTGTTTGTTTAATAGGATTTAAGGAGAAGCAAATGCGGCTTAGAAAAGGTTTAACATTAATAGAACTGTTGATTGTGGTCATCATTCTCGGCGCCTTGGCGGCGATTGCGATTCCGAGAGTTACCACCAGCGCTACCACAGCCAAACAAAACGCGTGCAATGCCAATGTTGACACTCTCAATAAAGCGATGGAGATGTACAAGCTGGATCATTCTAGTGCTGACTATCCAACGCTGGACACGGTAACAGCCGACGTGAATTACTTCCCGGATGGTGCGCCGGCCTGTCCCTTTGGAACTGCATACGCATTAAAGGCGGATGGTTCGAACAGGGTTCAACCCCACTCTCATTAATCCACTGGCCGGACGAGTTGTTGTCTGGTCGAGGACTTTAAGCAGATATTATCTGGGATGGCTGCAAATCACCAGGTAGCCATCCCGTTTGTTTGATTATATGGGGCATTTGAAATAGTGAGATGTCCGGAGGGATATCCGGGAATAGGTCCCATAATTAATATTTGCTACAGTAAAATTAAGTATTGGATGTGCTTAATTCCTTAATTTACAGTAGTTGGTTAAGCACTAAGCGTTTTATGTCGAGAACGAGTTAGTTGAGCCATGTTTGTGTGCTTTTAATTAGCGAGATTATTTAAGGAGAAACAAATGCGGAGCAGAAAAGGTTTAACGTTAATCGAACTGTTGATTGTAGTCATCATTCTCGGAGCCTTGGCGGCGATTGCGATTCCGAGAATAACCACCAGCGCCACCACGGCCAAGCAGAACGCGTGCAATACAAATGTTGACACGCTAAATACGGCGATGGAGATGTACAAGATGGATCATTCGAGTACTACCTATCCAACGCTGGCCACGGTAACGGCCGACGTGAATTACTTCCCGGATGGTGCGCCGCTCTGTCCCTTTGGAACTGCATACGTATTAAAGGCGGATGGTTCGAACAGGGTTCAACCCCACTCTCATTAATCCGCTGGCCGGACTAATTTTTATTTGGCCGAGGACTTTAAGCAGATATTATCCGGGATGGCTGCGAATCACCAAACAGCCATCCCGTTTGTTTGATTGTATGGGCAGACCTTTACTATGACCGGAAAAAGGACAGCATATAGTTTGATAGAAATGATTACCGTGGTCCTGATTTTGGGGGCCATAACGTTTATCGCGATTCCACGGATTAATTTCACCGGCCTTTATCGTATAAAGGCAAATGCTGTTGCCAAGCAAATCGCTACCGACCTTCGCAGGACTCGTACACTGGCCATTTCCTACGCCGCGAACAATACCAAGGGATATGCCCTGCAAATGCTCGGCGGTTCGCCTTACACCAGTTATAATATAGTGGATATCAATTCCGGATCGGCTGTGAGTACTATTACAATTGGTTCGTCGGTAAGCTGCACGGGCGGCTCCCTGTTTAAGTTCGGTCCTTTCGGAAACCTGCTTTCCGGCAGCAGCGCTGCTCCTGTTTCGGTTTCCTCCAGCGGTAAAACTTATACAATCACGGTCATATCCGCCACGGGTATTGTTCAATGTGGGGGAGGTTAAGCGAAGCAATGTGCTGCAAATACTCGAAAGACAATCGACGACACAAAGGGCTGAGCATTATCGAAGTTGCGATGGCTTCAGTTTTATTGATTGTCGCGATGGTTCCCATCCTCAGGTCATTGACAAAAGCCAATATGTTATCGTCGTCTATTGAGCGAAAAACACAGGCCCTTGTTCTTGCCCAGGGCAAACTTGACGAAATAAGGGCTCGCTCCATCTACAATTTTGGCTCATCAGGTTCTTTTACAGCCAGTAATGTTGTTCTTAGCGGTTCGTATCTTTGCAACATTACAGATACTACGATAACCACAAATTTGTTGAAGCAGATAACCGTCTCCGTCGGCTACGATGACAACGGCAACGGCACATTGACTGACGATAAGATAGAAGTCGCTCTGACCACCTATATCGCCAACCGATCATAAGCTTATAGGACCTTTCAAATCACCATCGTATATCTTTAGTTGAGTACCTCTTTGTGTCCTATGAAATCCATTGATCCCGTTCAAAATGGTCATTTGTCGCGGTTTTTTTATGTTTTCTCGGACAGGTTTCTAATCGTCTAATTCTGAACCCCCCGTTTAAATCAGGAAATACCACCATTGAAATTAGGAAATTCCCCATCGAGTTCGGAAATGCCGTCGCCTTTCTATGCCGAAAAACACCTGGGGATAAATTAGTTATTATGTACTCAAAAATATGATTAAGATAAACGGCAAAATGCTGTTTCGCAGAGCTATGACTTTGCTCGAGCTTGTCCTGGCGATGGTTATGATAACCATCGTCTTCGCCGCTGTTTTGCCTGAATTTTCGGCCATAAGCCACAATTGGGACAGCAAGCAGGGGTCTGCCGAATCGCTCCAAAACGGCAGGGTGCTTATGGACCACATAAGCCGAA
>Ga0265316_10000376_pt1 | contig 50749 bp, 49 predicted proteins | sample 4522metaG_FD_202092 | JGI IMG/M metagenome (GOLD analysis project Ga0265316, IMG submission 202092) | Rhizosphere microbial communities from Carex aquatilis grown in University of Washington, Seatle, WA, United States - 4-5-22 metaG | ecosystem: Host-associated > Plants > Roots > Rhizosphere >... | reverse complement strand
CGTCGGGATCAATGAGGATGTGATTCGCCGATACATTGAGTATCAAGGAAGAGAGGACAGCGGACAAGCCAAGCTTGTATTGTGACTATGCCCTGAAACCCCGTGCCGTAAGGCCGGGGTGTTTCATCCAATCCGCGAGGCGAAGAGTCGAGGCTAAGCCTCGACAAAGATCAATGGCGGATGGTTTTGACAAGTGATACAATATACACAGATACGATCTTGAAAGGGGGTGTTATATGGAAAATAATACGATGTGCAAAGGGTGCGGCAAGCCCGAGACCCAATGCACTTGCGAAAATTGCCCGTGCAAAGGCGGGGATTGCGGCAAGCCGGGCGTTTGTCCGTGCGGGCATCACAAAATAATGCCCATCCTCATCATCCTCTTTGGTTTAACCTTCTTCCTCCAAGCTCTTGGCGTGTTAACCGCCGGCGCAACCGCGATCATTTGGCCGATCATCATCGTTCTGGCCGGTTTGGCAAAATTGAAAGGCGGCATGTGCAGCTGTTATACGAAGCACTACTAAAATTTTTTTGATGAAGACTCCGCCGCCGGCGGGGTCTTTTTCTTTAGGCTCGGCGGTGATAATATATTGGCATCGAACTAAATCACTTATTTATCAATATGTACGAAGAAGCCGATAAAAACAAAGTTGAAAACAGTTCCATCGGCGGCGTCAACGCGGCAAAACCCCGCTGCATGTGCCCTCACCACATGACCGGCCCCTTTATCATCATCGCCGTCGGCATCATCATGTTGCTCTCGGTCCTGGGCGTCCTCGAAGGCCGCGGCGCCGGCATCGCCCTTTCAGTCGTCGTCATTATTTGGGGTCTCATGCTGGCCATGAAGCGCTCCTGCCGCTGCTGCTGCGCGAAAAAATAATTTATAAAAAATGAAAATCTCCTTGCATGTGGGCAGGGAGATTTTTTAAATTAAAAGTAAAAATCCCGCACGCCTGCCGCCGGCTGTCGCGTGTGGGATTACGACCACGAGGAGGTACGACGAGTTTGCTTGCTGGGGTGGGGGTTCGTAAGGGAGAGAGCATGCATAAACATTAAACGTTAAACATTAAAAATTAATATTTAATTATTTAATATTTAATGTTTAATACACGCCCCTCCCCCTTACAGAAAAGAAAAATTTTTCCATAAGTTTCAAACCGCATATTTAAATGATAGAATGCATAAGCATCTTATATGGACAAATTTTTCGTCGTTTTATTGCTTTTCGCGCCGATGGCGTTAGCCGCGCATTACTCGGGTTTTTCCCCGATGCTCGTGTTCTTCTTGTGCGCCGCCGCCATCATCCCGCTCGCCAAGTTCATCGGCGAGGCGACCGAAGAGCTCGCGAGCCGCACCTCGAGCGCGGTCGGCGGATTATTGAACGCCACCTTTGGCAACGCCACCGAACTCATCATCGGCATCTTCGCCCTGCGCGCCGGCCTCACCGAGGTGGTCAAAGCGTCGATCACCGGTTCGATCATCGGCAATCTCCTTTTGGTTCTCGGCATGGCGATGTTCTTCGGGGGAGCGAAGCGCAAAAAACAGAAATTCAACAAGATCGCGGTTTCGGCCAGCGCCTCGACGCTGCTTCTCGCCAGCATCGCCCTCATTATACCGGCCGTTTTCTTATGGACGGTTCCGGATACCGCCGCCGGCGTGGTGCAAAACTTGAGCATCCTCGTCGCGGTCGCCATGATCATCGCTTATGGCGCCTATCTGTTCTTCTCCCTGCATACGCATAAGCATCTTTATAACGAAGAGGTTGCCAAATACGAGCCCAAATGGAGCGCGGCGCAAAGCCTTATCATTCTTTTGGCCGCGACCTTGGCCGTGAGCTGGTTGAGCGAGATATTGGTCGGCTCGATCCAGCCGGTTGTGGACCGTTTCGGCTGGACGCAGCTTTTCATCGGCGTCGTCTTTGTCGCGACCGTGGGCAACATCGCCGAGAATCTTTCAGCCGTCACGGTCGCGGTCAAGGGCCGCATGGACTTGGCCGTGCAAATTGCCATAGGTTCGGCCACGCAAATGGTCATGCTCATTGCGCCATTGCTCGTGCTATTGAGTTTGTGTTTTGCAACGCCAATGAGCTTGGTCTTCAATACCTTTGAACTTTTTGCCATCCTTTTTGCCATTCTCATCGCGAACGCAGTCGTCGCCGACGGCGAGAGCAATTGGTTCGAGGGCGCCCAGCTCATTCTCGCCTACGCCATTCTCGCTGTTGCCTTTTATTTCCATCCGTAGAATTTTTTGCTCACCGCCCCCCGCACCGTCTCATAAAGTGTGGTGCCATAAATTTATCACCGTCATTGCGAGGAGTGAGCCGAAGCGAACGACGCGGCAATCTCGTGGGAATATCGCCATGGTTGCTTAATTCACGAGATCGCCGCGCGTTTTGGCCTATGAATAAAGGGCCAAAACGCTCGCGATGACGATATTTAATGACGCTTCGTATAAACGAACGGTCAACATTGGCTCAGATCAACTTATACACCACACTATTTGAGATGGTTGCCCCGCCCCCCCTGACTTTTTCGCAAAAAATTGCTTAAATGCGCTCGCCGACCCAAAGAGGCGGCATAGTCAAAATGAAAAGGAGCGCACCATGACAACAGATTTCACAGACGATGTGGCGGCAGCGGCTTTGTCCTTTGATCTCATTAAACGGCGTTCATTCTCGCTTTTCAAATCATTCGACGAGTGGGCCGCGGCATGGATCGCGAATGACAACCTTCAGGTCGCCGAGGGCTTGCTGCACTGCGTCCTTTCGCTTCCCAATCAGAACGACATCCGTCCGGTGAGGATCGTCATGAGGATCATCAGCGGCGGAGCGATCGGCAACGAGAAGTTCACGCTACGGCTTCGGGAAAAAGCTTTGGCGGTGCTGGTCGACGGTTTTCTCAAGGAAGACGATGTGTACCAAGGGGCGCCGCGCGGGTGGGGGCTGATCAGAAACGACCCAAATATCCTCATTGATGTCATAACCAATTTGCGCGACCTCGATGACGATCTTCGGCTTGTCGATTCTCGGATCAAGACCGTGAAGTGGTTCTTGACCCGCTGCTATGGGACACTACGCGCTTTCGATCGAACCGCCCTGCGGAGAACGCTCGAAGAGCACCGTACTCTGCTCTTCATGACGCTCCTATGCTACGACATGGATAACCTGATCCGCGGCACATTGGATCAAGACATCCACGATGCCAAACGCTGGTTCGCGGAGATCGAACAGGATATGGAGGCGCTCCGGTCCATTGCCTGCCGAGACGGGAAGCCCATCGACGAAGTTCTTCTTTACGATGATCGTGATGGCCTCTATCGCGATAGTCGCAAAGCCGCTTTTCTGTACGTATCCTTCGAGCATGTCTATCGGGCGCGCCAAATCGCCTTTTCCGCGCCTTGATCGTGAAATTCCGCTGACCGTTCTCATCGCTCCGTCGCGCCTTGCGCCCGACGGAGTTTTTTTAAATTAAAAACTTCCCCGCGGTTAGGAAGTTTTTAATGTTTTCAGATGTTGAACTCTATTTGGTCTTTTTGGCGGCCGCTCTGCGCGACACCGATGTTTTGGCCGGCGCTTCCGCTTCTTCAAAGCCGAATTGTTTTTTTAGGTCCTTGTATCTCGCCATCAAGTCCTTTTTAAGCAAGTCGATCTCCTTTTTGCTCATTTTTTGTTCTTTGGCGATCATGGCCGCTTCTTCGACCAGCTCCGTGTAAGCCGCCTCGGAGAATTTTTTGAGCGAAGCCGCTTTGGCCGCGACCATGCCCTTAATGGCATGCGCTTTGACGCGCAGTATTTTTTGCGACTGCTTGCCGGTGCGGGGGGCGAATAAAATGCCGGCGATGGCGCCAAGGGCCGCGCCCATGGCAAATCCTTTCATGACTCGTTTGACGGACATATGTGTTTGGTTAATGACTTAATGTCGAATGTAATCATATCACTTTTTACAGTTTTGTTAAAGCACGATAGGGTATCAATATCGTCGTCGGAATTCGACATTCGAAATTAGTCATTTGTCATTCGGCATTATATCTCTCTAAATCGGGACAGCGTGAACACGGCACGACATCGCATCCCGTTCAATTTCGTAATCGCCTTGCCGCCGCCGTGCTACGAAAGGACGATTGCTACCAGAAATGCGTGTGGTGAAATAGTTCAATCTAAGCCAGGAAGAGATTTTTTAATGTAAGTGGGATTGACAAAATGCCACTTTTCGTGTAATAAAGACATGTCAGATTACCCATGGTGGGAGGTCTGAAAGCAACCCAAAACCTGAAAAAAGGGAAGGGTATCACAATGAAACGGGCAGAAAAAAATCAGCAGTTGAGCGCGATGGCTTTCTATAACCCACACGGCTTCGTCGCAGCCTACAAGCAGGCCAAAGCTTTTGGAGGTGAGACGGGCCGTGTTGCTACGATCCCCGATATCATCGAAGCGCGAATGGCAACCAAACCCGGAGATGTGCCTTGGGAGAACTACTACACGACGATGTCGGCGGAATACGTGGGGTTTTCTAAGGGCGGAAATCCAATTGCCATCGTACTCCATGGCGTCGGGCCTATGTCCACCCTAGACGGGGTTCTCGCAGCATACAGTTTCCAGTTCAACGACAAGGATCGTAACCGTCGCGGCGGCCGTATTCCCCAGGAAGAATTTCTGAGGATCGAAAGTGGCGCGTACGGTGATGCGACGGTCGTGGACCTTCGCCATACTTGGAATCGGCGGGAATACCAGTTCAGTGGGCACGCTGTCACGGCCTGGGAAATCTATGATGAGCCGCTTTGGCTCGCACGGCTCGGAAAAAGCGGGCGCGACTATGCCGAATACCATACCAAATGCGCGCAACGGTGGCATCGCGAGCAGGCCTCTTTTGATCCAGAGAACAAGTACCGTCTACAGAGCCACGGGGAGTATTGCACGCGGCGTCGTGCGATGCATTTGCGGCTTGCCGAGGAAAGCTCGAATCCGTGCATTCTTGCCATGGATGCGCCATCAAATTGCAACTACTCGAGCATGCAGATGTTCGTGCACTGGATGGACAGCTCTCCAGGAACTGCAATCGCTCACCTTCTTTCCATCGGCGGCTTGGTGCAGTCCCACCACGACTACTATCCCCGTGAATATAAGGACAGAGAACCGCGTGAAAGCCTGGTTTCCGACGTTAACGGGCACGGATGGTCGGATGGCACGCGATTGGTCGGAATCCGGGGCGGGGTCGAGATCATCGTCGGTATCCATCCAGGAATCAGCAACTATCGACAGCTTGTGCAGACGCAGATCGAAAAGCTGTGGAAGCCGAACCCCGAAGGGTCAAAGGATACCAAGAATGGTTTCTGGCACTTGGTGGAGGTTGGCAATCGTCACTTCACCGATTACCCGAAACAGGGTGAGTGCATGGATAACCACGAACCGGAGTTTCTTGTGACCGAGAAGGAGCAAATCGGTCATCCAAGAAAATTCAGGACCACGATCGGTGGTTATCACGGGTTCTTCAAGTACGGCATCGACGAGGTTAAGCGCCTCGCACCTCCGGAAGCGAACGCCTACAAGGTAGGGGAGATTGAGATCGAATGGCAGGGGGGTAATCCGACGCACCATATCGGACCCGTCACCTTTTACAAGGTTGCGGTGGATACTTCTCAACGACTTGTCCGCTCGGATGACATATACCGCGACGGCAAGCTCCTGATGTCGCTGATCGCTGACTAACGAAACGCAAATCAACCGCATCCTACAGAGACCGCATCTCGTGCTTTCTCGGGGGTGCGGTCTTTTCAAATCACGATTTAAATCGAAATATCGCTCATTCAAAAGTGGTGTTCAGAAATAGCCCGAGTAGCGGAAAACTGGAACCAGTTACTCGTTGAGCTTAAACAATTGGCGGAAAAAAGTTTACAGAATCGTTTAAACAGCATAATCTATATTTTAACGTCTAACCTCTAACCTCCAAACAAAGTGTCTCTTCAAATCGGCATCGTCGGCTTACCCAACGTCGGCAAATCAACGCTTTTTACGGCTTTAACTCGCAAGCAGGTGCTCGCGGCCAATTATCCGTTCGCGACCATTGACCCGAATGTCGGGGTCGTTGAAGTGCCCGACGAGCGGCTTGAACTCTTGGCTGAAAAGTCGCATTCCAAAAAGATCATCCACGCTACGGTCGAGTTTCTCGATATCGCGGGGCTTGTCAGAGGCGCCTCAAGGGGGGAGGGGCTGGGCAATAAATTTTTGGCGAACATTCGCGAGACGCAAGCCATTGCCATGGTCGTGCGCGCCTTTAAGGACCCGAATATCATTCACGTTGCTAATCGCATCGATCCCAAGGACGATGTTGAGGTGATCATGACCGAGCTCGAGATCGTTGACTTGGAATCGGTGACGCGCAAGCTTGATTCATTGAAGAGCAAACTCCGCGCCGGCACCTCGCGCGAATTGGAGATCGAGATCGCGCTCTTGGAGAAACTGCACGCGGCGCTTTCCGACGGAAAAACCGCGCGTTCGGTCGAGGTGACCGAGGACGAAGCGCCGTTCCTCAAAGCCGCGCAACTTTTGACCGCTAAGCCCATTCTCTACATCATCAACTGCGACGAAGACCAAATTGCCGACGGCTCATGGAATAACGGCGTCGATCATTTGTCGCCGCGCATCCCGGTTTGCGCCAAACTCGAATCAGAACTTTCCGAACTTGAACCGGGTGAAGCCAAGACCATGCTTACCGACCTAGGCATGAAAGAAAGCGGCTTGGATCAGTTGATCCGCGTTGGTTACGATACGCTTGGCCTCATGACCTTTCTCACGACCGGCGAAGACGAAACGCGCGCCTGGACCGTCCGAAAAGGCGCCAAAGCGCCGGAGGCCGCCGGCGTCATTCACACCGATTTCGAAAAAGCCTTCATCCGCGCCGAGGTCATCAACTGGAAAGATTTTCTGCAATACGGCGAAGCCGGCTGCCGCGACAAGGGCCTGCTGCGGACGGAAGGAAAAGATTACATAATGAAAGAAGGCGACATTTGCAATTTTAAAGTCGGGGTTTGATCGATATTTCAACTGATAACGAGAACCAACGGCGCTAGCCGCCGTTTTCGTAATCTTGACCAAACCGGCGGTTTGGTGTAATAAAGAACGGTCAACCTGAAACGGAGGAATACAGACATGAGATGGACGCTTGACGATTCGTTCCTGAAAAAGACGGAAGGAAAGGCACGGAATATCGATGGCGGCGGCAATCGGCCCCTGCCATGGTGGTTCTCGAACAATTGGCTTCGGCCGAAGATCAAGTTGGTCTTTTGGGACTTCGCGGTGATGTTCGGGGCAAGCGAGCAGAGAGCCAAGACCGGCTACAAGCTCGGCTTCATCGTTGATGGCCATGCGTATGTGGGCGACGAGGTGCTCCACCATCGCGACGCCATCATCTTTGTGAACCATCAGGACTGGACCGTCTTTGCCGTCGATCTCGACGGCGCCGTGATCCCTGACGAGGGTGGGACCGATCATTCCGCGAAGGAATTCTGGGTCGATAACCATCCGGATGACGTTCTCAATTCGTACTTGGACGGCCGACCGATCGTGGACTGATCGAATCTGCCCGTATCACACTTCGCGATTTCACCATCGCCGCCCTAGGCTCATCGGGGCGGCTTTTTCTTTTTCCATCTTCGATCAAGATCAATTTTTACGAGGTGCGACCTTATGAAAAACAAGTTTTTGACATGTCATTCCGTTGCTTGACATTTTTCCAATGATTATGTATGTTTTATCGTTGCTACGGACCTTCGGTTATTATTGAATTTACTTATTAGGCTGGCAAGAACGGACTGCACGAGCGGGACGGGCCTGGTTCGAGCAAGTCCATTGACAATCAAAGTTCAAAGGAGGCTACCATGGAATCGATAAACACAAGACTGTATGACCTGTTTGTTCGCAGTTTTCCTGATGACGGGTCAGGGCCAAGTGGGCACGAAGTGTATACTCTGTCCGTCAAAGCGCTTTTCGTGGGAACATTCGTTATTTTGGTTGGCTTTGCCATCCTCTTGTTCGGACGGGGACTTCCCACCCTTCTTTCTTTGGACAGGCCGACGGAGTTGTCTTTGGCTGTAGTAACCAAGTTCGTGGGAAGATTGTTTTGTTACGGCGGGACGGCCTATGTCCTCGTTTGTTACGGGATCGTTCGTTTTGGGATCGGTATTGCAACGTTCCCCGATCGGTTTTTCCGCCGTTCGCGTCGCGATGCCAAAGAAGAGGCCATGTTCGCTCAAGGAATGGCTTTGCTAAGGGGACTGAAGGCCTCGTTCTGGCTGGTTATGGGGTTTGGCGTTTCTTCGGTCTTCGAGGTTGATTATCCGCTCAATAACACAAGCCTCCTCATCTTGTTGGTGACGCTCGTGTTCTTTTTCGGCACGATCAGCCTGGCCTCGAGATATGCCACGGCCATCATCATTGGCAAGGCGCTCTTCCTGTCCGTCATTGCCGTCCTTTGCTTTGCGAGACTGCATTACGGCGAAAAAATGTCGATCACCGACGCGCTAGATTCCGACGCGCTGAAGTCCGACTTCACGATCAGGCAGGAAAAACATGAGGCGGCCGCAAGGGTGTTTCAAGGAACGGAACTTGCAAGGGATAAAATTCGCCTTGGCTCGCTATATAACGACGCTTCGCGAATAAGGAACATCATTTCGCAAGACGCGCTCGATGGATGCAGGAAACAGGAAGTCGAAGCGCTTACGGAACGGATCAATAATGCGATCGAAGGCAGGCAAAATCCGGTTTCCGTTCCCGAGTGCGGTGCTACGTCGGATTACTGGGCCAAGAAGCGCGAAGGGGCGATCGTTAATGTTCTCGCGGGCGCGCATTCCGTCCAAGACGAGAATATTCTCGGCGCAGTCTTGTCGGATGTGGTCGAGGTGGGGCGTTTGCGCGCAACGGTCAGAGAAGGCAACCGTCTGAACCGGTGCTGGTCTAAGCGTCTGTCAATTGAGGAAGATAGGATCGCTCAGTTTAGGGCGACGGGAAAGTTGGGTGCGGAAGCCTTTAAATTGAAAGGCTGCGCCCCTCTGCCGTCCCCGGCCAATAACGAGCAGGAGGAATCATCCGGATCCGAAGCGGACAATCCTCAGGGTACTGTTGTGGATGTGGATTAGGGTTTCTTTCGCGTTGAACGCATGCCGTCCCCGGTTCTCGGGGCGGCATTTTTAAATCCCATGATTTCAAAAGCGAAGCGAAGGATCCCCGTTGACTTTTAAGCGAGGCGGGAATATTCTCATATCGGACAGTTTGTTTTCTTCCAATACTAACAAGGAGAAAGATCATGGAATTGGCTTTTGCGATCGTGTTGGGCGCGTTTATCGGGGGACTGATCGAAAAGGTTTGCTTTCCGTGGCGTCGCGGGTTGTTGGGCGCGGCGATCGGCGTGGCTGCCATCCTTTTCTTCGAGTTCTCCCCGGTCTTTTGAAAAATAAGGAGAGGCCATGAGCGTATTGACAAATTGGATATTTCCGGCCGTCGCGGGCGCGTTCATCGGACTTGTTCTGCTCGCCGGCGCCGGCGCCCAGCTCGATCAGACCGGTTGGCTCTTTGAAGGCGGGTGCGCGGTCTATGGAGTTGTCCATAAAAAGTGGTTGTCCTAGATCGTATTTATTCGTCCGCTCGCGCATTTCGAAAAACGCCGCCCCGGCTTATCGGGGACGGCGTTTTCTTATCGTCATTCCCGCGAAGGCGGGAATCCAATTATTTCTTGGTCGATCGTCCAATCCACCACCCAATAACGATTGGATCCCCGACGGCGCTCGGGGATGACGACTACACTTTCTTCAACAAAACAATTTCGCGGCCGACGAATTGGTCGGGGCGCTCGTAAAGCGCGCCGCCGGAAGATGTCATGGGGAGGCCGAATTCTTGGTATTCGCTTGGGACAAGCGGTGCGGGCGTAAGTCCATTTGCGATTTGAGAAACGGGCGTAAAGATCGGACCTTTATTGCGATTGAAAACCGGGAATGAGAAAACAGCCGAACCGCGCGGCGATAAAAGTTTCGAAAGCGTTGAAATGGCGTCGCGATAAAGCGGCACCAATTCGTCGTTCATGACATGCTTGAGTTGCTCCGGCGTTTCACGGCCGTTCTGCGGCGGACCGAGAAACGGCTCGGCGACAATGGCGCCGATGCTTTCAGTCGGGATCGTCTTGTCGATCGTGCGCGCATCGGAAACAAAAACCCTCCAACGGCCCTTAAACTCGGGATGCGCTTTTTCGATCCACTCCAAATACGCTTTGGTGTCGTTAACAGCCTCGGCGCTTATGTCGGCGCCGACCACATCGGCATAACCCATGAGCAATGCCTCGCCCAACACCGTGCCCGAACCGCAGAACGGATCGAGCAGGGTTTTGCTTTTGTCGCCTCCGGCAATGTTCACCATCATTTGCGCCAGCTTCGGCGGCAGCATGCCGCGGCGCGCCGAGCGGCCCGGGCGGTCAAAGTCGCGCTCGCCGTATGCTTCGAATTCTTGGATCATGACGGTATGTCCGACAAGAATGCGGCTTCGCTCTTTGATGATGACAAACTCCGCGCCTTCTTCGATCAACTTGTTTTTCGCGATCACCACCGACGAAAGCTGCGTGTCCTGCGAAACAACATAGCGCGCCCGCCGCCCTTCGGCTTTGATCGCCTTTTTTAATTCCAACCCTTCTATATATATGCGCCGCCGTTCCGCCCCCGGCACTTGGCCGTAGATCGAGATCCCAAAAATGATCCGCCCTTCGCGAGCGGGGATGATCCGACGCAAAAAATCCGCGTTTATCTCGCCAAGCGACTTGATCTCTTTGTCGATCGCGATCACCTTGATCGTGCCGCCAAGCTTGTTGATGAACCCTGGCGCCAGCTCGGCGCAGCTGCCGACGCAGATCCCGTTTTCAGCGGACTCCAGCGTTATATTCGGAATGGCACGAACAATTTCTGCAACCGATAACGTCGGGTGCCTGCCCATGGCAAATGCATATTTCATATATTGCTACTTTACAGCAATAATTGACAAAACTCCAAAATTATACTAGATTAAGCGGTTCATTACCGGCGATCCCGTTAATGTGCTGTTTTGAAAAACAACGAAAAATGGAGATAAGACATGAGAAAAAACGCCGTGACCGTTCCTGTGCCCGAAATTTTGCGCCGTCGATTTTATTTGCCGGCGACCATGGATCGTGATCTGCTCGCCGCTTTCGCTTCGCTGCCGGATGGCCAGGTCGATAAGGACCTTATCTGCAATCTTTATGCCAGTTTGATTTCTTCCGTCGCCCCAAATGATGTTCCGCCCGAGACGTTCATCGGTTTCCGTTTGAACGGCGGGGATCTTGAGACGCTCATAGGCAAGAACTTGCCCGGAATGATCAAATACGTGATGGCGCTGGCCGCCTTAGCCGGCTCGCGTACGCCGAGCGAAATCGACAAGATCTGCACCAACGGCAGCTTTCGGGCCAAGGCCGCCGCCAACAAAATAAAGTGGGCGATCATCATGCTCGAAAATTCGCGGCGATTCAGCGCCGAATGGCGGTCGTCGCTCAAGCTGTGCCGTGAATGCGCTCAAAAGATAGAAAACGAAGATAGTCGGGCTGACGCGTTCGTCTTCATTGGTCATATTACGCGCTATGCGCGTGATTTTGCCCCAGCCGTTAAATTGGCTCGGAGCAAAAACGGCGCCGACAAATTATCGCGGTTCTTTGACTTGGTACATAGCGGTTGCCGCCTGCCCTTGTCCGAGTTGGAAGATGCAGCGGCCGAAATGGGAAATAGTGAGGAGTCATGGCGGCAGCTTGCCTATAACTTCTTGGCTCAACGGGCGCGAGGCAGACATCGAGCGCTTCTCTACCTCGAGTCGTTCAGGGCGGCAATAGACAGTGAGTTTGCCGAGGTTGAGATCGAGAAGATGGCAGAGTTCATCGAGGTCTTTGCGGCAATGGGGACGGGATGGTCGCGATCGTTCACGGATCTGCTCATCCGTTTCTTTGGGAATAGTGCCGAGGCTATGATGATCGCTTATGAAGCTTCGCGCGAGAGTGGTTATCTGGAAAGCGCCCGGCGGCTCGCTCGAACCAAAAAGACGGAAGATGCCCTTTTCAACTGGCTCGAAATCTCTAGAGTCACCGGTCACGACGATGATCTAAGACGGCTTAGAGAGTCGATCAAGGCCGTAGTCGGCATGGAAATGGATCCCTTGTCCAGGGAAGAAGTAGGGTCGTACCTATTGAACGCTCTGGTAAGCTCCGGTCGATACGAAGATGCGATCAAGGAGATCGAGCGGATTGAAGACAATGCGACAAGGGATCGCGAACTCAGCAGTTGCGCTCTTAGTATGTCCGAGAACATTAACGCTTCTTCGGCCGCCGCCATTCTTCCTAAGATCAGTGACCCGGCGTTGCGGTTTAAGACGACTATTGTTCTATCGAGAACAAATCGCGGCATTGCGACAACAGACGAACTGCTCGGTCTGATTGAAAAAGCTAGGCGCGAAGAAAAGGCCGCTCTTTATTACAGTCTTTACCTTTACCGTCGTCACAAACGCTAATATCGCTTAGTTGGGCCGGTTCAGCACTGCTGGACCGGCCCGTTTCTATATTTAGGCCCCCCTCTTGCCAAGAAAAACGCCCCATGATAATCTATGCGCACAATATGGCCAACAAATACGAACTACTCTACACGCTAGCGGCGAAATACACCGAACCCGAACTCGCCGAGGTTAAAGAAAAGATCACGGCCGAGCTTACAAAGCTCGGACTTTCGATCTCACGAAACGAAGAGATCGGCAAAATAAAGCTTGGTTATCCCATGAAGCATGTGCGCCACGGGCACTATGTGCTGGTCGTTTTCGAAGCTGAACCGGCCGCGTTAAAGCAGGTCAACGAATATTTGCGGCTGCACAACGAAATTTTGCGCCACCAAATTACGCACTTTGATCCGGCGGTCAAGCCAATTGGACAGCTCGCCGACCCTGAAGCGCGCATCGACTATCGAGCAAACGAGAACGCCCCCGCGCCGGTCATCGGCACGGCTCCGGCACCGGTCGGCCCGGCCATGACGGCCGAAGAATTGGACAAGCGCCTCGAGGCCTTGGAAGAGGACATAACCAAAGCGTTGTAAATTAAAATGAACGATGAACGATGAACGATGAACAATTCCTGTGGAATTTTGCGAAGCGTTAGTAGTTCATAGTTCATAGTTTATCGTTCATAACGATATGAATCTCAACCGCGCCCAGATAATCGGCAACCTGACCCGCGACCCGGAAACGCGCACCACCCCCAACGGGCAAACGGTCACCAATTTTTCCGTCGCCACTTCTTTCGTCTGGAAGGACGCCGCCGGCGTGAAGCAGGAAAAACCCGAATATCACAACATTGTCGCTTGGGGCAAGCTTGCCGAAATCTGCCAGCAATATTTGGGGAAGGGCCGCAAGATATATGTCGAGGGGCGTTTACAAACGCGCGATTGGGAAGGGCAGGACGGGGTCAAGCGTTACCGCACCGAGATCGTCGCCGAGAACATGATCATGCTCGATCGCGCGCCGGAAGGATCCGGAAGCGGCTTCGCACCGCGCTCACCGCAAAGCAACAACAGCGCCCCGGCCGCGAATAATCAACCGCCCAAGACCAATACGCCGGACGATGAAATAAAGGTAGAAGATATTCCGTTTTAACGAACGTTTAATGAACAATGAACGATGAACAATCCCCACGGAATTTTTGCGAAGCGTTAATTGTTCATAGTTCATAGTTTATCGTTCATAACCACTATGCCTCCTCGCAAACCAAAACACGACATCTGCCCGTTCTGCGCCAATAATCAGAACGCGATCGACTACAAAGAGGCCGGCACTTTGCGCCGGTTTGTTTCCTCTTACGGCAAAATAATGCCGCGCCGCCGCTCTGGGGTGTGCGCTTGGCATCAGCGCAAACTTGCGACCGCGATCAAGCGGGCGCGGGTAACCGGACTCATGCCGTTCGTCGTCAATCAATAAATTTAGGGAGTATTAAGTAGGGAGTAAGGAGTATGCCCTGTTGACATACTCCCTACTCGATACTCCCTACTCCTTAATAGATGAACACCTGGCAACGGTACAAAACCGACGGAAAATTCCGCCGCAATATAATGATCAGGGGCAAAGTCATGGAAGGAATCCGTGATTTTTTTGCTTTGGAGGAGTTTACCGAAATTGAGACGCCGATCATGGTGGCCGCTCCCGGCATGGAGCCGAACCTGTCGCCGTTCAAGACAACGCTTCATGATGAGAAAAAGATGAAAGCCGACGCCTACCTTGTCACTTCGCCCGAATATCCTTGCAAAAAAATGCTGGCCGCCGGCATGGAAAAGATCTTTTCGCTTGGCAAGGTTTTTAGGAACGAAGAGCCTTATTTGGCGGATGGCGACGGAATGGTCGCGCACAACCCCGAGTTCACCATGCTCGAATGGTACCGCGCCGGCGAAGATTACCGGAAGATCATGGATGACGTTGAACGGCTGGTTCAATATTGCGCCCAGACCGTGAGCGGCCCCATGGGAATGATCCGCGGCATTTCGTTCGACGATTGGGAGCGGCTTTCGGTCAAAGGCGCTTTTGCGAAGATCGGCCTTGATCTCGACGGCCTGCTCAACCGTGGCTCAATGGCCGCGGCCGCGATCGAAAGGGGATACACGATCGCGCCGGACGATTCATTCGATGATTGTTTCTTCAAAATATTCCTCTCTGAGATCGAGCCCGAGCTGGGCGTTGAGCGGCCGACCATCCTTTACGATTATCCCATTCAAATGGCCGCCCTCTCTCGCCCCAAACAGGGCGATCCGCGCTATGCCGAACGCTTCGAGGTCTATGCCGGCGGGCTGGAACTTGCAAACGCCTTTTCCGAACTTACCGACCCGGTCGAACAACGGCGCCGGCTTGAAGAAGAACGCGAATTGCGCGGTAGGAAAGGCAAGGATCAGCCGCCGGTCGACGAGGACTTTATCGCCGCCGTCGGCGAAATGCCGCCCTCAGCCGGGATCGCGCTTGGCGTCGACCGTTTGGTCATGCTCTTAGCCGGTGCGGGTTCGATCGAGGACATCATGCTCTTCCCGGCTTCGGAAATATTCAATAACTAGGTATCAGGTGACAGGTGTCAGGTATCAGGGTGCGGCCCTGTGACCTTGAACCTGTAACCTGAAACCTGTAACCTGAAACCTAAATATGAGAACGACAGCAGACATCGCAAAAGAAGTAGTCATGCGCTGGAAGAACGACCTTTATGCGGTCGTTGATTTCCAGCACGTTAACCCCGGCAAGGGTTCGGCCTTCGTGCGCACGCGCCTTAAGAACGTGCGGACCGGAAAAGTGATCGAGAACACCTTCAAATCCGGCGATGAACTCGACATCGTCGACGTCGAAAAAAAGAAAATGCAATATCTTTTTTCCGATGCCACGACCGCGACCTTCATGGATCGCGTAACCTACGACCAGGTGCCCGTGCCGCTTGAATTGATCGGCGACCGCAAGGGTTATTTGAAAGAAGGTTTGGAATGCAACCTGGTGCTTTTCGAAGGCAACCCGGTGAACATTGAATTTCCCAAAAAGATCGCCTATGTGGTCGCCTACGCCCCCGACGCCGTGCGCGGCGACACTTCTAACAAGGTGACCAAGGAGATCGAGCTTGAGACCGGCATGAAAATAAACGCGCCCATCTTCATCAAAACCGGCGAAAAGATCGTGGTCTCCACCGACACGGGCGAATACGTGGAACGCACCACTGAATAATAGATCACACCAATATCATGAACCACAAAAATCGGCCTCGCTAATCACGGCGCCGGTTTTTTGTTTTTTACAACCCCTCTCCTTAATCAAGGAGAGGGTAGGGTGAGGTCGGTGTCTCAACCTTGCAAAATACATAAACAGATGCTATCGTCGGGCCGGAAAGCAACGGAACGTTCGTTCATATAAAGGAGGATCATGAATCCAAAACACGGAGTATCGTGGAAGATTCGTTTTGAGGGCGCGATGGCCGGCGTCGCCATCGGCGACGGCATGGGCATGCCGGTGGAAACGATGCGGCATGACGAGATCATGGCGCTAAACGACGGGAAGGGCGTGACCGGTTTTATGCCGGTCGTGCAAACGAAGTTCCCTGAGATGCGGGGATATCAGGCGGCGGCTACGACCGACGACTGGCAGCTCACGGCCGCGGTTGCGCGTTCGCTCATTCGCACCGCCGGAAAGTTCGATCCCGAGGATTGCCTTCGCGAACATGTCGAAGAGTGGAAGATTGACAACCGGACCTGGGGCAAGGGAAGCCGGGCGGCGATCGCGGCGATCATTAAAGGCGAACGAAAGCTCACCGACCCGCCGGAATCGATCCCTGGGAAAACCGGTTTGGGCAACGGGATCATCATGAAGATCGCCCCGCTCGCGCTCGTGACCGAAGCCAGGCCCGAACATTCGTGCATGACCGACTGCTGGGCGTTAGGCCGGCTCACGCACGGGGACGTGCGGGCCGCGATCGGCGCTTATGCCGTGATGCGTCTGATGCATGCGATCCTGCGCCGTGATTTCGGCTACGGCGATTACGTCAATCCCGACGATCTGTTGCATTGGCTCATTTGGGAGGTCGAGGTGATGGAGGGCCAATACGGCGATCTTAAAACCCCGGCCGGCGATACGATTTCAGGCCGTTTGCGACGCATCGGCGGGTGCCTCGAAAGCGAGCGTATGGTTCGCGACAAGATCGGCTGCGGTTTTGTCGCCACCGAAACCGCACCCTACGTTGTCGCCACCTTCCTGCGGCATCCGGCCAACTTCAGCGCCGGCGTGCTCGAAGCGGTTAACGCCGGCGGCGATGCCGATACCAACGCGTCGATCGTCGGCGCTCTTATCGGCTTGAATGTCGGTCTCGACGGTATTCCTCAAGAATGGGAATTGCAATGTCCGGTCATGAAGACGGCGGTCAAACTGGGCGACGAGTTGTTCTACCATCGCAGCGTCTGACAATAATCCGTTCCACTTGCTCATCCTTCGGGGTGGGCATTTTTTTAATCTCGCCCTCCTTACTTAGAGATAGGGGGTGAACTCGCTCCGCCTCGAACCTTTGCTCTGGTTCAGGGGTTAGATCGTCGGATTAGATATTGGGTATTAGACATTAGATATTCGGTTAGGATATTGACACTCTCGTCGCGGTAATGTAGATTACGGCATATCGCATCGGACCTTGTTAGAAAACCAAAACGAAAGGAAAATGCATGAGCAGCAGCGAACGGTATGCGGTTTTGCGGTCGAAATTCCCGCCGGTTCTCCTCGGCCACCGGCCCTATGTAGCTTCGCTTGAAACGATCGCCGCGAGCCTCGAAAAGCTCGCGAAATGCGAGGGAGCGGTCACGTGCGTTTCGCCGGCAAGAATGGCGAACATGCTGCGCGCGGCGCTCTTTCACGCGCACGATGATTGCGCCGAATGCGCGGCGGAGAGGAAACAAAGCTTGTTGCCCGTTGAGCAGCGCCTCCTGCGCGCCTACCATGGCGAACGAAAGGTCGCCGGGTACAAGAATTCGGCGCATGACAAATGTGCCTCCAGTTTGGCCAAGGTGTCCGTCGAGCTGACGGCGCCGGGCGGCACGCTGTTCCTGCTCCCCGCGCTTCTCGAAAGGCTCGCTGAAAAATCCGCCTTCAAGCCATCCAGAGCCGCCGCGGCCGAAACCGCGCCGCAGCTGACGGCCTAGACCGTTCTCATCACATCGCATTGGCGTCCCTCCGCGGGGCGCCTTTTTTTAGGCTTAGCCATAGGCTAAGCGATTCAAGATTCACGAAGCACGATCCATGAATTTTAATGATTCCTGATTAACCCGATAAACCACCAGCGTTAGCTGGTGAGTGCGTTTAAAAGCGCAGCTCTTGTCCCCGTTGACCAAGAAACATCCATATCGAAAATAATAGAAAGATCGAAGCATCTCAAATTGTCATTCCCGCGGAGGCGGGAATCCAATCTCGCTTGGTCGGACGGCCGCCCAATATTGATTGGGTCCCCGATGCCGCTCGGGGACGACAGAATATATAACGTCGTTATCAAAAAGATCGATCTGCAAAGCGCTAATAATATATTTCAAATTTAAAACTGCCGATAAGGATTAATCCGGCGTTAAGCCGGAAGGCCAGAAACCGCCAGCGTTAAAGCTGGCGGTTTTCATTGACTTTTCGCGAAAAAGGCGTATACTCGGTAGCTGATCAGTTCTTTAGCAACAACAAGCCCCGAAAGGAGGGGAAAATGCCAAGCTTGAAACAAGCGCAAAGGATGCACGCCCCCTATTTGGAGGCGCTGCGAAAAGTGACCGCGTATATGCAATTCTTCTGTAATTGCCCGCAAGGCGAGCCGCCGTATCGGCGGGTCGAAGTGGGTCGATTGATTGTGAACATCCTCGGGCACGTCTTCAAACCGTCGGGTTGCCCCGAGTGCAATCTTGACCTGGGCCTCAACGAGGTTGAATCCGCGTTTCTCGCCGCCTATTCCGCCTGCTCGCAGCTAGACGGTTACGACAAGTGGCTTAAGCGGTTTGAAATAAAGATATGCCTTTCTGACGGTGAGGATGAGTCGGTCATCGACAACCCGCTTTCATGGATCGCCATTCCTTTGGCGGCGAAACGTTCAAACTCGATCTGTCCGCGGCTGTTTATGACGAAGCGGCGGATGGAAGAGGAAGAAACTCGTCGTCCCGATCGTCCGCTGTCAAAGGACGTTTACGTCAACTAGGTTCATTCCAACAACGCTAACGGGAGGCCGTGATGAAGCAGAAAGATGCGCTTGATCCCGATTGCCGCCCGGTAGCGGCGGCGCTCTTCATGAGCGGTGCGGTGCGGTTTCACTGCAATTTTTATCAGCTCTGCGCCGTTATCGCCGAAGCCCAGAATTTTTGCCCAATGGGGCAGTTGTTTTTTGAGCGGCAAAACGGCTGGTTGTTCTCCAAGGTCGTTTATCGGGCCCTGGCCCAAATGCAGCGTTCGGGATTCGTGCTTTGGAAAGACGAAGAAGGGTGGCTTATCGTAAGGCGCGCCAGCATCGTTTTCGACAAATTCGTCGTCGAGCTCAGGAAGACCGCGGGCTTCAACGACAACATCGCAAGGTACCGCGTAGCCGGCGAACTGCTTGCCCTCAAAATTCCCAACGATATTCCATGGTTCATGCTATGAAGCGAAAAAGGCACCCTCCGCAGGGTGCCCTCTTTTTTATCGATAAATTTTAAACGTTAAATGTTAAAGATTAATGTTTAACGTTTAATTTTTAATGTTTAATATTTATTTTTCTTCCGTCGGCATTGTGTCTTCCGCCTCCGTGGTCGGAAGCGCGCCGCCCGCTTCTTCGACCTCTTTGGCTTTGACCGCTTCGAAGAGTTCTTTTCTAATGTCACCAAAGACCTCGGGACGTTCTTTCAAAAATAGTTTTGAATTTTCGCGTCCCACGCCGAGCTTCACTTCGCCATATGAATAGGTGTTGCCGTTCTTTTTGACGATGTTCCAAAGCGTACCGGTATCGATGAGGTCGCCGGCGAGCGAAATGCCCTCGTTGTACATGATGTCGAATTCGGTCGTGCGGAAGGGCGCGGCCACCTTGTTTTTGACGATCTTGACCTTAACGCGGTTCCCGATTATTTTTTCGCCCATCTTGATCTGCGCGGCGCGGCGCACCTCAATGCGCACCGACGAATAGAATTTGAGCGCCATGCCGCCGGTGGTCGTCTCGGGGTTGCCGAAGAAGACGCCTATTTTCATGCGCGTTTGGTTGATGAAGATAAGGCAGGTGTGCGACTTTGAGATGATCGCGGTTAATTTGCGCAAAGCTTGCGACATGAGCCGCGCCTGAAGCCCCATGTGCGAGTCGCCCATGTCGCCTTCGATCTCGGCTTTGGGCACGAGCGCGGCGACCGAATCGACGACGATCACGTCCACCGCGTTCGAGCGCACGAGCGTTTCGACGATGTCGAGCGCTTGTTCGCCTGTATCAGGTTGCGAGATAAGAAGCTCGTTAACATTCACGCCGATCTTTCTGGCGTATTCCGGATCAAGCGCGTGTTCGGCGTCAACGAACGCGGCGATCCCGCCTTGGCGCTGAACTTCGGCCACCACGTGCTGGGCGAGCGTCGTTTTGCCGGAAGCCTCCGGCCCGAATATCTCAATGATGCGGCCGCGGGGAAATCCGCCGACCCCTAACGCGATATCGAGCGAAGGGCAGCCGGTGGGAATGGCGTCAACGATGGTCCGATTGGCATCGCCGAACTTCATGATCGAGCCTTCGCCGAAGCGTTCTTTGATCTGGTTCATGGCCTCCATGGCCGCTGCCAGCTTCGGGTTTGTTTCTTTTTTTGGCATATATGGGTTTGGGCGAATGTCGAATGACTAATTTCGAATGTCGAATTCCGCTGCAAAGACGCTTTACAGCATCTTTTTTGACGGATTAGACATTCGTCATTAGACATTCGGTCATTCGGCGTTAACAACTACCCTCCTGTAAATAATATTCGGTTTGGCGAATTTCTTCGTCGCAACAATAGTAATGAGATTTTCGCCGGTGCGCAAGTCCATGTCCTCCTTAAAGCTTCCGTCCACCGATATGGGCACGGAAACCCCGTTCGCCGTTACCGCGGCTCCGGACTCGGCGCGGCCCTCGAGCGTTATCCGGTGCGAGCCGGTGAGCAGGTTCGCGGTCGGCGAGATCACCGTAAGAGACGGCGCGGAGACGACGCGCAAGACCTCCCACGCGACAATGCCGGCGAAAACAAGCAAACAGGCGACGACGACCGCGGCGCGCAATATCCGGTGCGGCGCGATCATGGATTTGCGGCTGACCGGCTGGGGAGGGATGGTTTGGGACATGGGGGGTCCCCCTCAGGGGACAGCGTTAAATATTAAATATTAAACATTAAATATTAATTTTTAACATTTAACGTTTAAAATTTATCCGTTCTCTGTTTCATCGGCGGTTTCCGGCACCTCATCCACAAACACCGTCGAAGACCCGGCCGACTCATTGTCTTCGGTCGGGATGTGCGAGACGTCGCCTTTTTTGACGAGGATGGCGCGCGGCTTGGCGCCTTCGCCCGGGCCGATCACGCCTTGAGTCTCCATGAGGTCCAAGAGGCGGGCGGCGCGCGCATAGCCGACCTTGAGGCGGCGCTGAAGCAGCGAGGCCGAGGCTTTGCCGGCGGCGACCACGAGCTCACGCGCTTCGGGCAAAAGTTCGTCCTCGGAATCGTCGTAGGTTTCGCCTGACGGACCGACCGACTTTGGCCGTTCGACAATGTCGGTGCGGTACTCCGGCTCTTCGTCATTGCGCTCCTTCAAATAATCGACGACGCGATTTATCTCTTCATCGTTAACGTAGGTTCCTTGGAGGCGTTTTGGTTTGGAAAGTTCGGCGGTGGTGTAAAGCATGTCGCCGCGGCCCAAAAGTTTTTCCGCGCCCGAAGTATCGATGATCGTGCGCGAGTCGGTCGAGGTGGCCACGGCAAAGGCGATGCGCGAGGTGATGTTGGCCTTGATGAGTCCGGTGATCACGTCAACCGACGGCCGCTGGGTGGCGACGATGAGATGGATGCCCACGGCGCGCGCCATTTGCGCGAGCCGCACAATCGAGCCTTCCACTTCTTGCGCCGAGGTGGCCATAAGGTCGGCGAGCTCGTCGATCACAACGACGATATACGGAAGGCGCTCCGCCTCATGCGAGTCGCGATTGAACGAAGCGATGTCGCGCTTGCCGGCTTTGGCGAGCAACGTAAAGCGCCGCTCCATTTCACCGATGCACCATTTGAGCGAATTTACGATCTTGGGAACTTCGGTGATGACCGGGGTGAGCAGGTGGGGAATGCCGTTGTAGCACGGCAGCTCGACGCGTTTGGGATCGATCAAAATGAATTTAAGATCGTCCGGACCCAAGCGGTAAAGGAGCGAGATGATGATCGAATTGAGACAAACGGTTTTGCCCGAGCCGGTGGCGCCGGCAACGAGCAGGTGCGGCATGCGGGCAACGTCGCCCACCCACGGCGCGCCGGCCACGTCTTTCCCAAGCGCGATGGGGAGCTTGGCGTTCGAATCGTGGAAGGCGGGGGACTCGATCACTTCGCGCACTTTGACGATCGCAACCGTCTGGTTCGGAACTTCAATGCCGACGAGTGATTTGCCGGGGATGGGCGCCTCGATGCGGATCGGGTGCGCGGCCATGGCGAGCGCCAAGTCGTTTGAAAGCGCGATAATTTTAGAAAGCTTGACGCCCTCGGCCGGCTTGAGCGTGTATTGGGTCACGGTCGGGCCGACCGAAACTTCGCCCATCTCGACGGGAATGCCGAATTGCTCCAAGGTGCGGCGGATCGTTTCTTGATTCGCGCGAATGTCTCCCGCCGACGGCTTGCCGGATTTTGTTTCAAGGAGGTCGATGGGTATTTCGATGTGCCGGCGCATCCGTCGCGGCTTTGGCGCGACGACCAACTCCGGCGCGTTATTTGTCCTATCCGTCCCATCGGTCTTATCGTTTTCATCCTCCGGCTCTTCTTCCTCGGGCTCGGGTTCTTCCTCGATCTCCGGTTCAGGAGCCGGGGCTGCGGTAACGCCCATCGGCTTGGGCGAGCCGCGCAATTTTTTGAACGGCACGAGCAGAGTTTTGCCCAGGTCGGCGAAGGTCGCAAGGTGTTTATCAAAGACCATGGCGCAGGCGACGATGAAAAGCGCGGAGAGGATAACGATCGCCCCGGCTTCGGAGAACAGTTTGACGAGCGGCGCGGAGAGGAACAAGCCCAAAACTCCGCCGGCCCGGTCGGTTCGATCGATTATCTGCAGGAGTCCGTTAAAAGAAATGATGAAAATAAAAAATCCCAAAAACATCGTGCCCCTGATCCGTCCCTTTACAAGCGTGACCACGCCAAAGCCCGCGAGGACCACTGGGAAAAGCAGGCGATCGGCGCCAAAGAACGACGCCAGGCCGCGGTTCATGTAAATGCCGACAATGCCCGCCGACCGGAAGTACGCCAGCACGCCGATCACCCCCAGCGTGATAAGGGCGACGGCAATGATTGCCCGCCACACATCGGGCGACATTTCCCAATGCAAACGGACGATCGGTTCATTCTTTTTGTGTCGTGCCATAGTCATTGAAATGTAGCAGAAATATGCATTTCATTAAAGGGATATGTATGCGAATTATATAAGGATGGTTGTTGGCCCCTCGGGGCGACGCGATGCCAATACACGAATGCATGCGAATCTACTAATCCGTTACGGTCGCGTTGCGACCGGTCTCGGTATTCGTAGATTCGCATGCATTAGCAGATTAGCATCGCGTCGCTGCCCGCAGGCAGCCAACAGCCTTCCTTATTTAATTCGCCGTATTCGCAAAACAAAAAACACCCCGCTATGAGCGAAGGCGTTCTATTCCCATCCAAGCAGTGGCTGCGGATCGGCGAAATGCGTACAGGTCGAAAATAAGAAAGCGAAGAGGAGAGAGATTTGTACCGGCCAGCAAGCTGGCAAGTACAACGCTTTAGTGTTTCCTATCTGAGGCAGTGCCTTTCCACAGCCAGTGCATGGATGCGAATTGGATATATACCAGAATAAGTGATTTTTACGATCGCGTCAAGCCTGTTTTAAATGTTAAACATTAAACGTTAATTATTAATATTTAAAATTCAACATTCAATTTTTGTATTTTTTGTCAAAAGCGGTAATGGCGAGGCGGAAGTTATTAGCTCCGCCCCGCCGCGCTGTTGCGTCATGGGTTCATGGCCCCTCCTTCCCAGATCCGACCACGCGATCGTTTTTGCGATCGTGTTTTCGGATATGGGCCCCGCACCTTTCGATTGGTGTCGATTGGTGCGGGGCGGAGAAAGAACGTTGATGCCGGTTAAACCCTACCGGCAGGGTGCGTCTTGTTAGGACGCGGGTGATTAAGCCTGGGCAGTCTGAGCGGCCGCGTCAGCCAAACCCGCGAACGGGTTTTGCGTGAGCGGACCGCTGTTGCCTGCGTAGGCCGGCTTGCTCGTCGTGACGGGCGCAGCTTTCACCAGCCTGTCGGCCAGCTTGCTGAACCAATACACGCGAGCCGAGACGAAGCCCTTCGTCCGATTCCGATGCAAGGTCACGGAGCCCGGCCGCTTGAACCGCCCGACAACGTCTGCCGGAAGTGCGGCGAGTTTCCGTTCCGTCTCGACCTCCGCGTTGCGGCGTTCGATGGCAGCGACCCCCTCCTTGGTCTTGCGGACCTCGTCGAGGATCGATGTCTTGGCCGCGTGAGCCCGTTGAAGAGCCTCGGTGAGGAGACCCTTGTCGAGTCCGTAGACCTCCAGCACCCGGTACTTCTTCCCGAAGTCCGCGGGCAGCACATGATCCGCCTTGGGGGCGGACACGGGCTTTGCCGGCGTGGCGACGGGCGCGGACTTGGCGACAGGTGCCGTACCGAGCTGAGCCCTGGCCAATTGCTTGGCCGCCTCAGTCTTGGCACGAGCCTGTTCCTTCAACGCGGCGATGGCCTTGAGAGCCGCTCGCATCGTCTCGGGAACCAGCTTGGCCTGCCGCTCGACCGTTTGACGGTCGCGCTTGCCGAGCTTCTTCACGCCGGATTCGTGCAGCGCGAGCTCCTCTTTGGCCTTGGTCGAGATGATGGTGAGCGCCGAAGCGTCGTTGTTGCAAATGCGGCGATACTCTTCGCCGTTCCGCAACACCATCTCCTCGCCCGCCTCGAGCTTGCAATTGCACGCCCGGAACGAGCAGTACCCCGCGTTGATCTCGAGCTTGGTGACGAATTCGATGTCGAACTCGGCCAAGGCGCGGACGGACGCGACGGTCGCGTAGCGGAATGTCTTGCCATCGGCCTTGAAGCCGGTCGCAAGCTGATCCGTGCACGTCCGGCAGGGCATGATGATCTGTCCGTTCGGCAGGAGGAAGTAGAACATTTCGTTCGCATTGCCTTCGATGCCATGGCGCTCGTCGGTCGCCGGATCCACTACGGTTTCGCAGAAAAGTGATTTGTTTTCCATTCGGTGTCCCTTTCGTATTGTCAATCTTCCGCTTTGGCACCATGCCGCTGCGGTTCGTTTTGTTTTTCTCGGCCAACATTACTGTCGAACCGATCTAAGAGATCCTCTCATGTCTTAGGTTTAACCTAAGACAAATCTCTTGGATCGGTTCGGGTCGGCAGGACTTTCGAAAAGTTCCTGTCGACCCGTGTTGCGTACGTTTTCTTGTTGCGCCTTAGGCGCCGACGTGGCCGATGACGGCCGGGTTCCGGCGCGGCGGACGAGTGTTGACCCGAGGGGTCAATGCTTCGTCGATGAACGATTGCTGCAGAGCGGTTCGCTCATCGGAGAGTTCCTGATCCTTTGTTCGTTGCGCCTCGGCGGCTTTGATCTCTGAACTCTCTTTTGCCAACTTTTCCAGCCGCTTCCTTTCCACTTCCTTGGTCTCGGCTTGCCGATTGGCGCGAACGGCGGCGAGGTCGTCGTCGATCGGGTTCAGGAGCTTGGCCAGTGCCGGCTCGCGGGTTGCGGCCATGCGGCTCGCCATCGCGCAAGACGGGCACAGGTGGCGGACGACGCCGTCGAAGGCGATCGCTTTGTCGCCATCGGTGCGAACGCAGTCGGGTCCCGAGCAGACGCGGATCGTGTCGTTGCCGCGCTTGACGAGGCCCGCGCCGTTGTTGCGTCCGGCCTTGGCGAAGTGATCGACCTTGGCCAGGTTGCATATGAGAACCGGAAGCGTCGGCGCTCCCGTGCTCAACTTGCGCTTGTATGCCGTATCGTACCGGCCGGCGCAGAAGTGGCACGCTTCGAGGAATTCCACCGCCCCGAGTTCGCCGATCTGCACGAGCAGACTCGCGTTGTTTGGCGTTCCTTCGGGGCGAAGTTTGGCGCAAGGTTTGCAAATGGTGGACATGTTGGTCTCCTTCCGATATTGGGTTCCTAGGGGGGTGAAAAGTGCTTGGAGCAAGCGGTCCCTAAGCCGCTTGTTCCATTTAACCGATCCAAAGGATCTTTCAGGTAAAAATTCCTTGGATCGATTTCCCGAGTCAGGCTCGGGACATTTTTTATTGAAGTTGATTGGCGGTGGCGGCGGGAGTCGTGAGAATCGTCTCACACCCCGCCGCCACCGGACGCGCGCGTTTTGTCCGGAGCGCCGGACGCCATTGCCGACAGCGGTCAGCTGCATGGTCTTGTTCATTAAAGGTCAAACTTTAAACATCAATGTTAATTATTAATGTTTAATGTTTAATATTTAATGAACGATCGTTCAATCCGAACGGGTTTCGGGGGAGGCCTGGCCTAAGGCGAGCAATAAAATCGCTCAATATAATATGGGCCCTCCTACCCCCAAATCCGCACGGATTTTTAAACATTAAACGTTAAATATTAATTATTAATGTTTAAAGTTTAATGTTTAATGTTTATTCATTATTCAACGTACGTTGGCCTCTCGTTTGGAGGAGCAGTTAATGGCCAGCAAGCTGGCCGTAAAGCGGTATTTCCAGCTGGGTCGAATCAGTCGAAACCGATTCTCCCTGCCTTCATACCAACGGTGCAGTGTTCCCTCCTGGGTACTGCAGACGCCCTCCTCCTCCAAACGAATGGCTAACGCATTGCTAATTGTTAAATATTAAACATTAAAGATTAATTATTAACGTTTAATTTTTAATGTTTAATATTTATTCTTCTCGCACAGCCCGCAAGGTTTTCCGTACCGTCATCCCGGCGAAAGCCGGGATCCACGATTCGTAACTTTTCGGACTCTGTTGAGAAGCGCGGGTTGGAAAGGGATGCAGACAAAAAACGAAGAGGCACACCCGCCTTTGGCGGGTTGCCTTTTTGACTCTCCCTCTTGGATTGATCCGGCCGCCTCCTCTTAAGACGGCAGGAACGTTTGTCAGTTAACTCTCTCCTCAGAGAATTCAATAACAATCTACTATAGCACCTATCCGCGCTTTTGTCAAGCCCCAAAGCGCGTATTTAAGCCAAAAATGTTGATTTTAGCCATTTTTAATAGATTCGCACCGTCATTCGTTATATTCGTCCAATTCGTATATTGGCATCGAGCCGCTGGCTATCAGGCCAGCTGGATTCTCGCACAGCCCGCAAAGAATATTCTTTGTGGACTCTGTTGAGAAGCGCAGGTTTGAGGTCCAAGTCCGCGCTCGCAGTGTGTGTTTGTCGAGGGTTAGTCCTGATACCTGAGGATCAGTTGTTTGAGGTTGGCGAGCATCTCGTCCGAACCGCTCAAGACGGTGAGCAAAGCCGTGACTCCGGTGCCGTCTTTGACATGAAGGTGAACTTCATTGTTTATCCCGTCGGGTTTTGGAACGTCGACGATCTCGACAGATCGATTGAGTCTGGTTGCGTCCCTCCGAAGGAGTAGGGCCATGGCTAATGCCGACCAAAGAGTTTCATCTGACTCGGCAACGCGTTCGCCGTTCCTCCTGGTTTGGCTCACTTTGATCGTGTCGATGTGCTCGATGTCGTCATCGTCGCTGTTGCCCCTTCTGAAAACGCCGGAGAAGAGCAAGATGAAATACAGAAGCGAAGAAAATGCGACAAGTACGAAGAGTCCTAAGAGTCCAGCGAGAACGGGACTGGTGGCGATTGCTGCAATAATAGAATCCATTGTGCCTCCTTCTGAATCTGCCCGTTTCGCCGGGCGAACGTTGGCCGTTTGTGGCCGGTTGTTGTGATGAACTTCCCGAATCTTCCCAACAAAATCCGCAGAATCGTTTATCATCACAAAAGTCGGCGACCGCGGGTTTTTGTGATGTTCGCGTTTACGAACTTTGTTGGGACGGCGAATCTTATTCGTAGATTCGCATGCATTAGCAGATTGGCATCGCGTCAGCGCCCGCAGGCGCGTTTTCTCGCACAGCCCGCAAAGTTTTGTCGTCATCCCGGCGAAAGCCGGGATCCACGATTCGTATCTTTATGGACTCTGTTGAGAAGCGCGGGTTGGTGTGTCCATGTCCGCGCTCGAGGTGATAGTGCTAGTAGACGACGATTCGGTAACCGTTGCCGACAAGTTTGGCGAAGATGTTGCGCCCTTGTCTGTTGGCATCGGCAATCAATTCATCGACATGTTTGCCCACGAAGAATCCTTCGGCGTTCTTCATGATTTCGAGACAGCATTTGCTGTCTTTGCAGATGAGGGTCGTTAGTGGCGAAGCCATTAACGACACGGATCGCCATGCATCTGTATCGCCCATTGCGACAGACCCCATTGGTTCGCAAATCGAGAGTGTGGCCCCGTCGGCCGTGAGAGAGACGACGCCCACAATGTTATTGTGCTGTGGCAGTCTAGAATGTTCGTAACTCGTGTAGAGCATGACGGCGATAGTCGCGAGTGCTACCGAAGCGATGGCCGAACCAAGCATCAATTTCCGATAAATAGTCATTTTGATCTCCGTTCGTATGTACCCAATACGCTCGGGTATTGCGTGGCTTTTGGCTGGGAGGCCGCGAGCCGGTTGTTGTTTGTTTTGAAGAACTTTTCCCAACAAAATTTACGATTCATTTTGTCATTCCCGCGAAAGCGGGAATCCAATCATCACTGGTCGATCGGACGCCTGATATGGATTGGACCCCCGACGTGCGCTCGGGGGTGACGGAAAATGTTCGTGAACTTTATTGGGACTGCGAATGGAACCGTATGGCTCCACTCGCGTCGAGGTAGTGATGAAAGGATCGGCCTAGTTTCTGATCCCGACCGTGTGCGGACTCTGGGCGTAGATCGCGTAGCCGTTCGTGCCGAGAGCGAAGAAGATCGAACCCCGTTCAGACAATGTCTTTATGAGCGCCTTGTCGGCATCTTTGTTGATGAGCGCGCCACTCTCGTCCTTGTCGATGTTCAGGTCGCATCGGTCCCCCCAGCAATTCATGCTGACTCGCTTAGAGGGGGCGACTGTTCCCAAAACGGTGTACTCACCGTCTTTCAGTTGGAATGCGATCGGCTCGGTGATCACGAGGTCGATTTGTTTTGTATACACGCCGGCATATGGATTTTGGACGACGGAAATAGACTTCCCGTAGTCCTTGGCCGCGACCGCATCAGCCGCTCCATCGTGGTGAATAGAAGTCCCCACTGGCGGGAAGTGCGTCGGGCACTGCGTTCGGTTGATGTGGCGGATTGCCACGCCTGCGGCGATGGCGGTGATTGCGGCCAGAATCAGGACGATCTTGGTGTGCCTAGACATGATGTCTCCTTCTGAATCTGCCCGTTTCGCCGGGCGAGCGTTGGCCGTTTGTGGCCGGTTGTTGTGATGAACTTCCCGAATCTTCCCAACAAAATCCGCAGAATCGTTTATCATCACAAAAGTCGGCGACCGCGGGTTTTTGTGATGTTCGCGTTTACGAACTTTGTTGGGACGGCGAATCTTATTCGTAGATTCGCATGCATTAGCAGATTGGCATCGCGTCAGCGCCCGCAGGCGCGTTTTCTCGCACAGCCCGCAAAGTTTTGTCGTCATCCCGGCGAAAGCCGGGATCCACGATTCGTAGCTTTATGGACTCTGTTGAGAAGCGCGGGGTTGTGTCCATGTCCGCGCTCGGGTCGAGAGGTGGTCAATCGTTCAGCGGTGTCGTCGGATTAGGATCAGCAAGTTCGTGACGAAACCGATGACCGCCGTAGATAACAGTATTGTCTGGAATCTTGGGGTTAGAGGCCAGTCGCAGAATTGTTGATACAACACGCATCCAGCGATCGCCAAGGCAGTTATTACGGAAAGGAATAGCAGAACACCTGAATCCTTCCTTGTCTTCATTTGAACTCCTTACCCACTTCGCCGGGCGAGCGTGGCTTTTAGCTGGGAGACCGCAAGCCGGTTGTTTTGTGTCGAAGAACTTTTCCCAACAAAATTTACGATTCATTTTGTCATTCCCGCGAAGGCGGGAATCCAATCATCATCGGTCGGACGCCTGATATGGATTGGACCCCCGACGTGCGCTCGGGGGTGACGGAAAATGTTCGTGAACTTTATTGGGACCGCGAATGGAACCGTGTGGCTCCATTCGCGTCGAGGTGGTGGTGAAAGGGGTGTCGTCAACGAACGGCATTGGTGTAAAAGATTACATAACCGTCCGAAACAACATAAAATCCAATGTTGTGAGTCTTGCGCGCCTCTGCCAACCTGTTGTCGGCGTCGTTATCAATGAAATTACCTTTTGGGTTGGTGTTGATATCCATGCAACAAGAGGTGTCGCAGCGAAGAACCGCATTGTCGTTTGGTCGGATGAAACCGATGTAGGTTTCATAGGCGGTGCGCGCATCGGTGAGCGCCTTGGCTCGCGGTTCGCAGATCATGAGTTGGATCAACTTTGTGCTTTGGAACATCCCGTCATGGATGCTGTAGCCATTGTTGCGTTGTTCTGTTGAAGTTGTGTCGGCTTTGAGTCCGATGTGGACGCCAAAGGCGACGACGGGGATCACACACAGAATTGCAATAATAATGAGCTTGATGTTTCGCATTTGTTGATTTCCTTTTTACCCGTTTCGCCGGGCGAGCGTTGGCCGTTTGTGGCCGGTTGTTGTGATGAACTTTCCGAATCTTCCCAATGAAGTGCGCGGCCTCCTTTTTTGTCATTCCCTTGAAGAAGGGAATCCAATCTCGCTTGGTCGTTAGACCGCCCAATGTTGATTGGACCCCCGATGTGCGCTCGGGGGTGACGAAAGAGTCCGTGGACTTTATTGGAAAGGGGAGAGCAAAAAATAAAGAGACATTGCGCCCGGGGCGCATGTCTTTTTTGACTCTCTCTAGAGTCTGGAATCCGCTTTTTTCTCCCAAGAAAGCGAAAGCTTTTGTCAGTTAACTCTCTCCTCAGAGAATTCAATAACGTACTACTATAGCACGTTGTGGATAAAAAGTCAACCGTAGTGAGTAGGGGGTATCGAGTAGGGAGTATAAATGTATCATTTAAGCCATTTTTTAAATACTCCCTACTTAATACTCCTTACTCCCTTTGCGAGCCATTGACAGATTCTCGCTCGCCTGATATGCTCCAAAACAGAATGAACACATAGCCACCCAAGGCTCAACCAGGGTGGATTTTCGCGCTCTCGCTCGCTTTGATGAATCCAGCTAAGCTGGACACCACGGCCGGCGATCCGAAACATGCTTCATACCAATAAAGTGGAGAACTGACTGTAAGCCGCATCCCTGGGGAGGGGACGGTCTTTTTTCGTTTTACTACAAATTACATAAGGAAGACTGTTGGCCCCTTGGGGCGACGCGATGCTAATACGCGAATGCATGCGAATCTACGAATAACGGACAAGTCGCGGAGCGACTTGGGGGAAGGATTAGTAGATTCGCATGCATTAGTTGATTAGCATCGCGTCGCTGCCCGCAGGCAGCCAACAGACTTCAATACTTAATTTGCAGGATTAGCATCGCGTCGCTGCCCGCAGGCAGCCAACAAACTTCAATACTTAATTTGTAGTCGCCGCTACGTAAAGCAAAAAAACAAAAGTGAACAGATGCTTTCGGCTGATCGGTCTCGGTAGCTGTTCAAAGAGGGGAGAAAAGTTTTATTCATTTTTACCGAGACCACATGATATTCAAACGCCAACCGGTTAAAGAAGCGGAGCGCCGCAATTTCGGCCTCACGACCGAAGCCATGCCGCTTCCGGATCTCATTGAGATCCAAAAGGACTCGTATCGCTGGTTCCTTGAACAAGGAGTGCGCGAGCTCTTTGACGAGATCAATCCGATCACCGATTTCATCGGCCGCGATCTTGAGCTTTCGTTCAACGATTATTACCTCGACGAGCCCAAGTTCGACGAAAAGACCTCGATGACGAAGAACATCAACTTCGAGGCGCCGCTGCGCGTTAAGGCGAAGCTTATCAATAAGCGCACGGCCGAAGAAAAGGAACAGGAAATTTACTTGGGCGACGTCCCGATCATGACCGACCGCGGCACTTTTGTCATTAACGGCATCGAGCGCGTCGTCGTCTCCCAGCTCGTCCGCTCTTCCGGCGTGTTCTTCACTTCCGAAATATTCCGCGGCCGCCACTACTACGGCGCGAAAATAATCCCCAACCGCGGCGCGTGGCTTGAAATGGAAACCGATCAATCGAACGTCATTTGGGTGAAGATCGACCGCAAGCGCAAGGCGCCGGTCACCGCGCTTTTGCGCGCCTTCGGCATCGGCACCAACGAAGAAATAAAAAAACTTTTTGAGAAAGTCGATACCCACCCGTCGATCAAATACATCGACGCCACTTTGGAAAAGGATCCTTCGACTTCCGAAGACGACGGCATGATCGAGGTCTATAAGCGCATCCGCCCGGGTGATCTCGCGACCGTCGACAACGCGCGCTCGCTCGTCTCTTCGATGTTCTGGAACACTTCGCGCTACGACCTTGGTAAAGTAGGCCGCTATAAATTCGTCCAGCGTTTTGCATTACAAAATTATCCGGACAAGGACTTGGATGATCCGTCGAAGCGCGTCCTCACCAAGGCCGATCTCATCACCATCATTTCCGAAATAATCCGTCTCAACATCACCCAGGAAGAAGCCGACGATGTTGACCACCTCGGGAATCGCCGCGTCCGCGCCGTGGGCGAGTTGGTGCAGAATCGTTTTCGCGTCGGTCTCGCGCGCATGGAGCGCATTGTAAAGGATCGCATGAGCACCATGGACATGAGCGTACTCACTCCGGGAAAACTCGTTAACGCCCGCCCGGTCATCGGCGCCATCCGCGAGTTCTTCATGTCGTCCCAGCTGTCGCAATTCATGGACCAGACCAACCCGCTCGCCGAACTCGAACACAAGCGCCGCCTTTCGGCCATGGGTCCGGGCGGACTTTCGCGCGAGCGCGCCGGCTTCGACGTGCGCGACGTGCACCCCACCCACTACGGCCGCATCTGCCCCATCGCCACTCCCGAAGGTCCGAACATCGGGCTCGTCGGCCACTTGTCATCGTTCGCGCGCGTTAACGAATATGGCTTTATCGAGACCCCGTACCGCAAAGTGCTCAAAGACAAGAACGGCAAGCCGCATGTCAGCATGGAAACGGTCTATTTGAACGCTTTTGCCGAAGAAAAATCCATTACCACCCCGGCCACGACGCCGACCAAAGACGGATATTTCTTGACCGAAAAGATCGCCGTGCGCCGCTTTGGAGAACCAAGCATCGCCGACGTTTCCGAAGTTGAATACATGGACGTGTCGTCAAAGCAGATCATTTCGATCGCCACCTCGCTCATCCCGTTCCTCGAACATGACGACGGCAACCGCGCGCTCATGGGAACGAACATGCAACGCCAGGCCGTGCCGACGATCAAGCCGGACGCGCCGATCATCGGTACCGGCGTCGAGGCCCGCGCCGCCAAGGATTCGGGTCAGGTCGTGGTCGCCGGCGCCGATGGCGAGGTTGTCGCCGTTGACGGCAAGCGCATTGTGGTCAAGGAAGACGACGGCGGCATGCGCACCTATGAGGTCAACAAGTTCCAGCGCACCAACTCTTCGACCTGCTTGAACCAGCGCCCGACCGCGAAGCGCGGTCAAAAAGTGAAGCGCGGCGACGCACTCGCCGACGGCGGCTCGGTCGACAAGGGCGAACTCGCGCTCGGCCAGAACGTGTTGGTCGCCTTCCTTTCCTGGGACGGCTACAACTATGAAGACGCGGTTATTTTGAGCGAACGCATGGTGCAGGACGACCGCTTTACCTCCATCCACATCGAGAACTGGACCGTTGAAGTGCGCGACACCAAGCTCGGGCCGGAGCAGGTTACCTCCGACATCCCGAACGTTTCCGAAGAAAAATTGAAGAACTTGGACGAGACCGGGGTCATCCGCATCGGCGCCGAGGTCACTTCCGGCGACATTTTGGTCGGCAAGATCACGCCCAAGGGCGAGACCGAACTTTCGGCCGAAGAAAAACTTTTGCGCGCAATTTTCGGCGAAAAGGCCCGCGACGTGCGCGACTCCTCGCTTTATCTTGAGCAGGGCACGCACGGCAAGGTCGTCGACATTAAAGTATTTTCGCGCGACGCCGGCGACAAATTGCCGCCGGGCGTCATTCAGTCGATCCAGGTCGCCGTTGCCGATCTTCGCAAAATTCAAGTCGGCGACAAGGTCGCCGGCCGCCACGGCAACAAGGGCGTTGTCTCGCGCATCGTCCCCGTCCAGGACATGCCGTTCCTTGCCGATGGCACGCCGGCCGATGTTATTCTCTCCCCGCTTGGCGTCGTCTCCCGCATGAACCTCGGACAAATTCTGGAAACTCACCTGGGTCTTGCCGCCAACGCCCTTGGCTATCACGTTGCTTCGGCGGTCTTGGACGGCGTTTCCGAAGAGCAGATCAAAGATGAATTGGAAAAAGCCGGCTTCCCCCGCGACGGCCAAATTCAGCTTTACGACGGCCGCACCGGCGACGCCTACGACAACAAAGCCACCGTCGGCTGGAAATATATTTTGAAGCTGAACCACATGGTGGAAGACAAAATTCACCAGCGCTCGATCGGCCCGTACTCGCTCATCACCCAGCAGCCTTTGGGCGGCAAGGCGCAGTTCGGCGGCCAGCGCTTCGGCGAAATGGAAGTGTGGGCGCTTGAAGCCTATGGCGCCGCGCACACGCTCCAAGAAATTCTCACCATCAAGTCCGATGACGTCACCGGCCGCTCCAAAGCGTACGAGTCGATCATCAAAGGCGAACCGATCAAGAAACTCAACGTTCCCGAATCGTTCAACGTGCTTATCCGCGAGCTTAAGGGCTTGTCGCTGGACGTTGAACTCATTAAAGATGGGGTGCGCGTCGACCGCTCCACCAAAGAGTCGCAGGAAGACAAGGATGCGCGGAACACTTCTAATCAATAATTCTTTCCGCCCGAGGCGGATCAGCCTTGGGCTGAAATCCTTGCCACCACCAACAAACCTATGACTCCTTTTGAAACACGAGACCAATTGAAGATCGCCGACTTCGACTCGATCCGTTTGCGCTTGGCCTCGCCCGAGGTCATCCGCGAATGGTCGCACGGCGAAGTGACAAAACCCGAAACGATCAACTACCGCACGCAAAAGCCGGAAAAGAGCGGGCTCTTTGCCGAAGAAATTTTCGGTCCGTCCAAGGACTGGGAATGCTATTGCGGCAAATACAAGAAGATCCGCTATAAGGGCATTGTTTGCGACAAGTGCGGCGTCGAGGTCACTTCCTCGCTCGTGCGCCGCGAACGCATGGGCCACATCGAGCTCGCTTCGCCGGTGACCCATATCTGGTATTTGCGCGGCGTGCCGTCCAAGATCGGCCTGGTCCTCGACATCTCGGTCATGAACCTTGAGAAGGTTATCTATTTTGCGTCTTTCATCGTCACCAAGGTTGACGAAAAGCTTAAGGCGGAAACGCTCGAACAGATCAAGAATGAATTCAAGGGCAAAAAGAAACAGCTGGAGAACGAATACGAACAGGCCGCCAAGCGCCTTCAGGAACAAGGCGGCGATAAAGTAGCGTCCCGTCTTGAACAGGCCGCCAAGGTTCGCGACCAAAAATTGGCCGACCTTGAAGAGGACTTTAAAATTGCCGAGACCGACTTGCGCGAACTCGTGCCCCTTAAAATAATTCCCGAGAACACCTATCATGATTGGTCGCTCAAGTACGGCCACTTGTTTGAAGCCGGCATCGGCGCCGAGGCCATCAGGAATTTATTGAAGAAGATCGACCTGGACAAGACCTCCGAAGCGCTCAAAGCCGAAATTGCCGAAACCACCGGCGCCAAGGTTGAGCGCATGATCCGCCGCGCCAAGCTTTTGCATTCTTTGAAGGTCAATAAGATCCGCCCCGAGTGGATGGTCATGATCAACATGCCGGTCATCCCGCCCGACCTGCGCCCGATGGTGCCGTTGGACGGCGGCCGCTTCGCCACTTCCGACCTGAACGACCTCTACCGCCGCGTCATCAACCGCAACAACCGGTTGAAGCGCTTGGTCGAACTTAACGCGCCCGAGGTCATTACTCGGAACGAAAAGCGCATGCTTCAGGAAGCGGTCGACGCTTTCATCGACAACTCGGCGCGCCAGACCAAGACGGTCATCGCCTCATCGGGGCGCAAACGCCAACTGAAGTCGCTCGCCGATGTTCTTAAAGGCAAACAAGGACGCTTCCGTCAGAACTTGCTCGGCAAGCGCATCGACTATTCCGGCCGCTCGGTCATTGTTGTCGGCCCCACGCTTCTCATGCATCAATGCGGATTGCCGAAGCGCATGGCGCTCGAGCTCTTCAAGCCGTTCATCATCTCCAAACTCATCAACCGCGGTTTCGTTCACAATATCCGCTCGGCGAACCGCTTTATCGAAGCCAGCCACACCGAGGTTTGGGATATTTTGGAAGAGGTCACCAAAGACGCGCTGGTTCTCCTTAACCGCGCGCCGACCTTGCACCGTCTTGGCATTCAGGCCTTCCAGCCGGTCTTGATCGAGGGCAAAGCCATCAAAATTCATCCGCTCGTCTGTACCGCTTTTAACGCCGACTTCGACGGCGACCAAATGGCCGTGCACGTTCCGCTTACCGAAGAAGCCAAGGAAGAAGCGCGCACCCTAATGCTTTCGACCAAGAACCTCTTGAAACCGGCGCACGGCAACCCTGTCTGCACCCCCAACCGCGACATTGTTTGGGGCTGCTACTACATGACCGCCGCGAACCCGAAGCCTGAACACCTGATGGCCTTTGGTTCGGCCGCCGAAGCGATCCAGGCCTATGAAATGGGAAAGATCAAACTGCAAGGCATCTGCAAGATCCGCTTAAAACACGGTCGCACGACGGAGATACTCGAGACGACCGTCGGCCGCGTCATCCTGAACGCCATTTTTCCCGAGTCGGTCGGTTTTGTTAACGACCACTTGGACGGCAAGAAGATCGGCGAAATAATCCGCCGCACCATCGTCACCGACGGGCTCGAGCGCACAACCGTGCTCTTGGACGACCTCAAGGCGACCGGTTTCAAGTACATCACCAAGTCCGGCTTTTCTTGGGGCATGGATTATCTGCCGACCTTGCGCGGCAAGTCCGAACTCATCGCCGAAGGCGACAGGCGCATCGAGGAGATCGAAGAGCAGTTCAACGAAGGTTTGCTCACCTCTTCGGAGCGCCACAACAAAATTGTCGAAGTTTGGATGGACTGCAAGGACAAGATCGTCAAGCTTTCCAAGGAACAAATGGACAAGTCCGGCCCGGTATTCTCGATGGTCGAGTCCGGCGCCCGCGGTTCGTGGTCCCAGCTCACGCAAATGGTCGGCATGAAGGGCCCGGTGTCCAACCCGTCGGGCGACATCATCGAACTCCCCGTCAAGAAATCATTCAAAGAAGGCATCGACGTGCTCGAATATTTCATCTCGACCCACGGTTCAAGAAAAGGCTTGGCCGACACGGCGCTGCGCACGGCGAACGCCGGCTACCTCACCCGCCGTTTGGTTGACGTTGCCCAAGACACCATTGTCAGGATGGAAGACTGCGGCGAAGAAGAAGGGTCGCTCGTGACCGCCAAGGAAGCCGAAGAAATGGGCCAGACCTTTGCGGCGCGGCTCGTGACGCGTACGTCCGTCGCGGATATTGCCAACCCCAAAACCGGCAAGACCATCGTGGCGAAGGGCGAGTACATCACCGACGACCTTTCCAAAGAGATCGTCAAAGCCGGTGTCGTTGAAGCGCGCATCCGCACCGTCATTACCTGCCGCTTGCCCAAAGGCGTCTGCCAAAAATGCTACGGGCTCGACATGGCCTCGAACGCGCCGGTCAAGTTCGGCACTGCCGTCGGCATCATTGCCGCGCAATCGATCGGCGAGCCCGGCACCCAGCTCACCATGCGCACCTTCCACTCGGGCGGCGTGGCCGGCACCGACATCACCCAAGGTCTTCCCCGCGTCGAGGAATTGTTCGAAGCGCGCGCTCCCAAGCGAGCGGCGATCATCACCGATGTCGCCGGCGCCGTTACGGTCGAAGAGATCGAGCGCAAAATGATCGAAGGCACGACCGGCAAAAAGATCATGGAAACCTTCCCCGGGCAAAAAGTCGTCCGCGTCGCGTTCAAGGAGAATGAGACTGAGACGATCAAGGCCGCGAAAGGCGACAAGATCGAAGTTAAGGATAAGGCCAATGTCCCGCCGGGAGCCGTTGTGGTCACGAAAAAGAGCGGCGTCCAACTCACGACCGAAAAAGGCGGTACGATTGAGGTCGGCGAGAAGACGGTGAAGATCACCCGCGAAATAGACGCGGTCAAGGAATATGTCATTCCGCCGGGCTATGTGCTGTTCGTAAAGAGCGGCGACACGGTCGCGCCCGGCGATCAGCTGACCGAAGGCGACCTCGACCTGCACGAACTCTTCAACTTCAAGGGCCGCGACGCCGTCCAGCGCTACCTTTTGCACGAGATCCAGACCATTTACACTTCGCAAGGCCAGCGGCTCAATGACAAGCATATTGAGACGATCATCCGCCAAATGTTCGGCCGCATTACCGTGACCGAGAGCGGCGACACCGATCTCCTGCCCGGCGAAGTCGTTGAGCGCGCCGAATTCGACGACGCGAACGCCGTCGTTAAAAAGGCCAAAGGCAAAATTGCCGAAGGCACGGTCATGTTCATGGGCATCACCAAAATTTCTCTCTCGACCCGCTCATGGCTTTCGGCCGCCTCATTCCAAGAGACCGCCAAGGTCCTGATCAACGCATCGTTAACCGGCAAGATGGATCCGCTTGAGGGGCTTAAAGAGAACGTCATCATCGGCCGCCTCATCCCCGCCGGTACGGGGTATAATGTGCCGAGATAATCATAAAATTTCGTCATAGCGAGCGCCAGCGAAGCAATCTCGACAAACATGAAAGGGGACAGACCCCTTATCAATACGGAAAAGGGGTCTGTCCCCGTAGGCAACACAAAAACTCCCTCCGTAAAACGGGGGAGTTTTTGGTATGCATTCGTCATTCCCGCGGAGGCGGGAATCCAATCTCGCTTGGGCGTCCGTCTTGCCGTCTATAGTAGCGTATGGAATAAGGGGGCATGACCTTTTGCCTTGATTTTAGCGGTCATTTTTGCGAAGATGGGGTCATGGATCAAACAATCGCAAGTCGCAAGACTTACGCCTTTAGAAAAAACAGGGATATAAAGAAAAGACCCCATAAGGACGAAACCTTATGGGGTGGTCTTTTCCGATGGTAAAGAAAAGAGGGGGAGCAACCCTCGGACGAGCATTACCTTAGGTGTGCCCCCTCATCATGATAAAAAGAATATACCAACTTAATTCATATTCAGTCAAATTATGATCAAATACACCCGCATTCAACGGCCTTGGGAATTGATTGTTGGAATTTATAATTTTCCTTGGGATTTAGTTTTTAGTTGTTAGTTTTTATGTCTAAACACAGTCATTGGGACAAAGTAAAGCGCGCGAAGGGCGCGGCTGATCGCGCCAAAGCGATCGTCGGGAGCAAGCTGTTGCGCCTTGTGTCTTCCGCCGCCAAGCAGGGCGGGGGCGATCCGAATATGAATTTCCGCCTGCGGCTCGCCGTGGAAACGGCCAAGGGTTCGGGGGTCACTAAAGACGCCATCGATCGCGCCATTGCCAAAGCCATTGGCGCGGGCGCGGGAGCGGAACAGATTGAAACCCTCCTCTACGAGGCCTATGGCCCGGGCGGCGTGGCGATCCTTATAGAGTGTCTTGCCTCGAACCGCAACAAAGCGGTGGCCGAAGTAAAGCACACGCTCAACATGGGCAGCGGCACGATGGCCGGCGAAGGCGCCGTCAAATGGATGTTCCAACATCGCGGCGTGTTACGTTTCGCCAAACCGCAGAACGACGAGTTCGAACTAAAAGCCATCGACGCCGGCGCTGATGATGTTATTTACGAAGACGATGGCTACACCGTTTACACGCAACTCGATACTTTGGAAAAAGTAAAAAATGCTTTAGGCGAGACTCCCGAATTCACCGGCTTCCAATGGATCCCCAAAGACCGCATCCCCGTTCCCGAAGCGGAGCAGGGGAATCTTGATGCGCTCCTCGAGGCGCTGGATGAGCTGGAAGATGTAAATGAGGTCTTCACCAACGCCGAATAAAATATTTCCCCCTCGCCCCGCGTAGCGATAGCGAAGTGGGGAGAGGGAAGGGTGAGGGGCATCGATTTTGTGATATAATCCAATCAACAACCCCCTGCGATCTGACCGACTAAGACGCCTTGAGCGAGAATATTCGCCCAGGGCGTTATTTGTTAAAAATTCCTACATTTCTATAAATACCATGGATGAAATTAATATTATAATCGCGAAAATACTGAACTGGACCAAGCTAAAATGTCGAATCCATATCAATGCGCCCAAGGCGATATTTTTCGATGAACGGGAAATTTGGTGGGCGCATCTTGGTCAGAATGTCGGTTCAGAACAGAATGGAGCCAATGAAAAATTCGACCGTCCCGTGCTAATAATCAAAAAGTTCAGCAAAGACATTCTCTGGATACTTCCTATGACTACGACCGGAAAAGAAGGCCCGTATTATTTTCCAACGTCATTTTCTGGAGACCAAAAGCAATCAAAAGTCCTATTATCGCAAATTCGGACCATCAGCAGTTTGCGACTCATCAAGAAACAGCGGACTTTGCCTGGAAGCGAGTTTGAAGAAATCAAAAAAAGAATACGCAAAATGCTTATATAAGTCGACTCCCCACCAGCAAGCTGAATGGGGAGTCTCGGAGCCCGAAGGCCATTGTGATTAGACTATAAAGGCGAATGCCTTAAATGTCAAATTGCATCGTTCTTACAACGCCACCACCGACGCCCTCGCGATGGCGTATGCGGCGGCGGTTTCTCTATCCCCCTCGCCCCACGCAGCGATAGTGGAGTGGGGAGAGGGTAGGGTGAGGGGTTTGCTATTTCCGCAAAAGCGGAAATCCAAAAAATAAAAAACGAACCGTTGATACGGTTCGTTTTTAAAATATCCCTCTTTGATCCGACCATCGTCGTACAACAATGTTTGTCGCGGTCGCTACAAAGATTGTTGTAACGATCGCCGCATACGCCGTTTGGGAATCTCTCGCCACCGAATCGTTTGAGGATAGAAGCCGGGCATTTCTTGGATCTCACACACATCGACTGTGATCTCATATCCTATGAAGTCGCGATCGCCCGCATATTTCCCCAAGAATTTAACTACCGCGCGGCCGCTCCGTATATAGTACTTCGCAATCACGACCACCATTGAATGGATTTGATGAGTATTGATAGGCGTGAGAGAGGTGATTCCTTGGTCGCTCTTCTGCACGAGGCGGATGGTTGACACATTTGGTACGCCGCGGTATCTGTGTTCCTCGACGATGAGGGCGAAGTCGCGCCGGCCTGTTGCGTAGATCGGCGGGTGAAGGTGGTAACTATGCAACCCATCTCCGTTTCCGCGGCCCATACCACCGCGCCCGTTGTTCTCTTCGATAATTTCTTGATCGGTCAGTTGCGGACGCTTGTTAAACGTGTTGTTCATTTCGTACCCCTTTTCAAAGGCCCTCTTTGATCCGACCACACTGCGTGATCGTCTCAAGTTGGGGGAGGTCTTGCGTCGGCAAGACCTCCAGTGCGCTAGAGGCGCAGGCCTCGGCGTCCTGTCCTTTCCAGGAATTCACCGAGTTCTTCCTGCCCCTCAAGTTTTTCCTCATCTTGTCTTTCGACAAGAATCTGGATTTCCTCTTGGGTTATTGGTTCTTGTTGTGGCAGTTGGTCCATCGCTTCCTCCATCTCCTTGATCTCGTTTTTTAGCTGGGTCACCCGCTCCCGGAGAACCCTCTTAGCATCACTAGGTGTGATCTGGTCCGTCTCCTCATCGTATTCTATAAAGTTAGAATACCTGGGGCTTGATTCCGTAAGGCTGATTCCCTCCGGGCGGATGGTCATAAGGGTCGAGCCATTTCGGGATTTAGAGATTGTAAAGATCTTCATCATGGTCATTCTCCTGTTCGTTTGTAAAAAGAACAGCTCTCGTCCGGAATGGAGAGAGCCGCAATAACAGTTTGGATTCTTTGAGACTCGGCCTCTCTCCAGATAACCGTGTCTCATCGTTTCGTATAAACACTATAACACACTATTTCAATCTTGTCAAGGGTATTAAACACGAGATAAATTTCAATGCATTAAATGTTAGTATATAGCTATAATCATGTTGACAAAAATAGTTGACAAAATATCAAAGATAAGGTATCATCATAGTATGATACCGATCAAAGAAATCCTTACGCATTTCTCAGTTACGGCCGACGAGACCGATGTGTATTTGGCGCTCTTGGCTTTAGGGACGGCCAATGTTACCGAGATCGCCAAGAAAATTAAGAAAAATCGGACAGCGACGTATTTTCACGTGCGCAAACTTGTTGAAAAAGAGCTTGTTTCAATCGCCAAGGAGGGTAGGGTGTTAAAATTTACGGCCGCGCCGCCCGCCGAGTTGGCCGGACGCTTTGATCGTTTGGTCACCGACTTCAAGAGCTTGGTTCCGCAAATGGAGGCGCTTAAAAAAGCTGAAATAGATACGCCGCGCGTTGAGGTTTCCGAGTCGCGAAGCGGCTACTTGAAAATTTATGACGAAATATCATCGTTGCCGGTCGGCGAAGAGTTTATCGTTATCGAAGGCAAAGATGCGCTGAATAATGAATTAAAACTTTTAACCGATGCGGAATGGAATGTATTTTTTACCCGGATCATCGATCGCAAGATACGGACCAGGTTGCTGCTAACGAGCGGTTCGCTTGAATCGCCCCGCCGTAATTTAAGCGAAGAAAATTACAAGCTTATTGATAAGAGGGAAATGCAAACCCGTTATGTCGGCGAAGATGTTTTGCCGATCAAGAACATGGTCATTGCTTACGGCAATACGCTGGCGTATTTGTTCCCCGAAACCAACCTTGTCATGACAGTGAGGCACAAGGGGATCACCGATTCGTTCAAAGCGACGTTCGAGGCGCTTTTTAGCATGGCCAAATCGCATTCGTGGAAGTAATTACGCGGTCATAATAGAATAGAGTATATGATCATTCTCGGCATCGACCCCGGCATTGGTCGCGTTGGCTATGGGGTAATAAACAAAGTAGCTTCGAAAATAACCGTCGTCACCTACGGCTGTATTGAAACACCCAAAACCGATGATCACGGCCTGCGACTTCAGATGATCAAAACCGATCTCGGGAAGATCATCCGCGAGCACAAGCCGGAAGTGATCGGCGTGGAAAAATTGTTTTTTCAAAAAAACATCAAAACCGCGACCGCGGTGGGGGAGGCACGGGGAGTTATTTTATTGCTCGCGTCGGAAAGCGGCGCCAAAGTTGTCGAGATCGGCCCCGGCCAAGTAAAACAAGCGCTTACCGGCTACGGCTCGGCCGACAAAAACCAAATGCAGCAGATGGTCAAAATAATTTTCAAACTCAAAAAAATTCCCAAACCCGACGACGCCGCCGACGCCCTGGCGGTCGCGTATGCGGCGGCTGTCTCGATATAGTTTTTATTGTCATTCCCGCAGAGGCGGGAATCCAATCTCGCTTGGTCGGACGGACATCCAATATGGATTGGATCCCCGATGTCGCTCGGGGATGACAAAAACAAAACGGGAAGTCGTTTTCATGATATTATAACTTTCTATGAACTCCGAAATCCGCAAAGACTATCTTCAGAACAAATACGCTCTTATTTCGCCGCGGCGGGGAAAGCGTCCGGGGGACACGGTCGCCTGTCCGTTTTGTCCGGAGAATTTATCAAAAAAACAAGTTATCAAAACTTACGGCGATCCATGGAAGATCGCCGTGCTCAAGAATTTATATCCGGCTTTTACAACGCAAAAGGGCGGCGTCTACGGCCGCCAAGAGATCATCGTCGAAACGCCGGATCATGACCGCAAACTGTATGAACTCCCTGTTTCCGATATTGCCGAATGTCTCAAGGTCTATGCCGATCGCGTACGCGAAATGAAAAAAGACAGACGGATCAAATATATCGAGGTCTTTAACAATTCCGGCGCTTCGGCCGGAGCCTCAAAAACTCACGAGCACTCCCAGGTAATTGGCATGAATTTTGTTTCGCCGTACCTTCAAGACAAGACGGAAAAAGAGCATCGCTACCAAGGCAAGACCAGCCGGTGCGTTTATTGCGATATTATTAAAAAGGAAGAAAAAGGGCCGCGCAAAATATTTTCCGACAAAAATATTTTCGTTTTTGCGCCATACGCGTCGCAGTACGCTTACGAAGCGCGCATTTATCCGCGCCGCCACCTCGATAATATCGCCGATCTCACCGCCCGCGAGCGCGCTTCGATCGCTCTTGCGCTTAAGAAAATTTTGTCCGCGGTCGCTAAGCTCAAAGTGCCGTATAATTTTTACATGCATGATCGCACTACCGACGCCGACCAGCATTATTACATAAAAATAACGCCGCGCGGCGCCACGCTCGCCAGCGTCGAGCTGGGCACCGGGCTTATCATTAATCCCGTCGCGCCGGAAGCGGCGGCCAAATTTTATCGTAAAGCGTTTCGAAAATAACACGACGCGTTGTTTTTAATGATTGCGTAAAAAAATGCGGCCGACGAGATGTCTCGTCGGCCGTTTTTTGTTTCAGCGTCGCTTGGCTTTCTCGATGGCCCAAGCGATTTTGTCGAGCGGCAGCTTGGTCCCGGCGATTCGCGGGCTGGCAATGATATTATCGGCGCCGCCCCAGCGATCCGATGATCGAGTCGTGCCTTCCAAACGGTTGAGCAAACGGCAGATATTCCAGGTGGCGAAGTCCACGAAAATGGACATGCGCCCGATGGTAACGGTGTGGTTGCCGTCCGGACGATCGCGAACCGACATGTAGGCGCGGATGCCATCGTGAAAGGCGCCGGTCCGTCCTTGCGCTCCAATTTCGCGGATCATCGCCCAATCTTCACCGCCGCCGATTCGTTCGTAGCGGGTGTCGAGCGGCACGCGGCCGTTGGTGTGCTTCAGGTAGCGTGATATGCGCCCGCCGACCAAGTCAACGATCTCCGCGAACTCGTCGGCGTCCTTGTCCTCTATTCTTCCGCTCAAGCGAAAATCGCGGTATGGATTGAAGACCCAAGACAGCTCTTCGAGCGCCGGCAAGTGCTTGGGGAAAGGGTAGGCGCCGGCCGTGCTGTCCAAAAGACCTTCGATCGAGACAAGCCGGTTTAGTCGCGGGTTCATGATCTGGGCGACCATGTGCGGATGACGCAGCAGGAACACGGCCAAACAAACATCCTCATCGCAGTCATTGGCCCAGACCAGCGCCCGTTGATTGAAGCAATCGAACAGGCCTTGGCGGATGGCGACGAGCACTTGGCTGCAGGTGGCCCGCGTCGTCATGCGGTCGACCTTTTCGTGATGGTTGAAGTTTATGTGCGGACCCTTTGGATCGAATTTCGGTCCGTCCGCCACAAATCCGTCCAAGGCGATCGAGTAGGCCGGGGTTTCGGCGCAGAATTCCTTCCAGCTGCGCGGCGGCGTTCGCGGATCCATTTTTAGCTCTATTTTCATCGGATTTTCCTCCGTTTTATAAGGTGCGAAGAACGGCTATTCTTAACATTTTCACGGCAAAATGTCAATGATTCAAGTGTCTAAGAACGCGTTCACGTTTTTGTCGTTATTATGATAAAATTCCGGGCCGTATGCCTTGCGCGTTAAAAATTTTTGTTTGCGTCAACTTATTTTTAAAGTCTTCATTGAGTTCGCTAAGCCGCATTGTTTTGTTCCCCAAGCGGACTTTTGGATCGACGTAGCGGAATTTTTTAACGATCGGTTCGGCGGCTCGCGGCAGAAAATCCAAGCTTTTGTTTTTTAACAATTTTAACACTTCCAAATATTCGTTTTTCCCGGTCTTAATGATCTTGTCAATCACAAAATAATCGGTTTCGAGAAGATCGTCGAATTCAATATCGTTATTTTTTATCGCCCGTCGGAGCAGGCCGGAAAACAGCGCGTAGCGCGTGATCGCCTCGTAGCCGGCCCAGTGCTCGGCCTGTCGCTTCAAGAAATTACCGGCGAAGGCCAAGGCGGCCGGTTCATTTGAAAATACGATCTCGTTATTGAATACGACAAGATCGGGCAAGCATTCGCGGGCAATGGCCAAAGGCGATTCCCTTAATGAATAATCGATCCTGTCGGCGCAAAGGTCGGGGATATCTTGTTCAAGGAGTCCGAAACGGTGATAATCGGCGATCGCCTCGGGCGAATATCCGTATTTTTTTAAAATGTTTGAAATTTCCTCTTTTTGTAAAACCGATAAGTGCCTTTTGTCCTGGAAATCTTCTTTGTTCAAGGGGTCGTTAACGATCCAATCGATAACATGCGAAAAAGCCGTATGGGAGACGTCGTGAAGCAGGCCGGCGACCTGTTCTTCTTCGGAAGCGCCAAAACGATTTAAAAGGATAAAGACCCCGACCGAGTGGTCGTATCGAGAGCATCCTTTAAGATGATAATAATCGTCCGGAATGCCGGTCTGACTGATGCCCTTAAGACGCTGGAAAAGGCCGGCATTGATCAGCTCGACAATGACCGGTGAAGTGGTTTCAAAATTTCCGTAAATTTTATCCTCAAGCAGCATTGAGTTTAAACTCGTATCCAACGAGCGGGTAGGGAGAATCCCCGCTCGACTCGATCCGGCCGCGAGCGGGTCCGCCCAATCCCGCCGAAGCGGAAAGTGGGCGGAGAATTCCATTCAGAGCAATGAGCGGGTAGGGAGAATCGAACTCCCGCAGCCAGCTTGGAAAGCTGGCGTTCTACCATTGAACTATACCCGCTCGTTGTTCTGAATATTCGCAGCCAGCTTGGAAAGCTGGCGTTCTACCATTGAACTATACCCGCTCGCCGGATACGAACTTTTTGATATTACGAAATTTTTTCGAGAAGGTCAAACTGCTTTATTGTCATACCGGCGAAAGCCGGTATCCACGGCATCGGCCGGACGTGGATCCCGATTTTCATCGGGATGACAAAGGGGCTACGTCAACCTGTCCGCCACCGCGCTCGCGGCGCAGGACTCGGGCTTGATGTGAACGGCAAAGCCGTTGCCGCGCACATAGCCGGTGATCTCCTGAATAAGCGCGCGTGTCGGTCCCTGCTCGCCGATATCGACATGGATCTCAATGTTGCGGCTTTCGACCTCGCGCTTTGCCAGTTCTTCAACGATCGATTTGGCGACTGAAATAGAAAAAATCGCTTCTTGCCAAATGCGCTCGCGAAGCGTGGCATAACGCGGCTTTCCCATTTCCGACCAATAATATTTCGCACCGGCTCCGTGGCGGTGAAGGACGATCGCCGTGATGAAATGCGTGGAAGTGTTCATTTCCGAATCAGACCCGACCATGAGCGAGTAACCGTTCGCCGAATCGGTCGAGACAAAATCAACAACGCCGTCGATCATCTGGTCGAAGGTCAGGGCGCCGTAGGTTGGAGAGTGGAATGTCATGGTTTTTATATGGAAGTTTGTTGGCCCCTCGGGGCGACGCGATGCCAATACACGAATGCATGCGAATCTACAAATCCGCCAAAGCCGTGCGGCGACCTGTCCGTTATTCGTAGATTAGCATGCATTAGCAGATTGGCATCGCGTCGCTGCCCGCAGGCAGCCAAGAAACTTCAATACTTAATTTGCAGTATTAGCATCGCGTCGGCCGCTCGCCGCAGGCGAGGCGCCCCCATTCGCCGTGATCGGTTTTCTATCGGGCCGGTGGGGGTCTCCGCCCACCTCCCGCTTTGGCGTAATTGGGCGGACCCGCTCGCGAGCCAACGCGAGTCGAGCGGGGGACCCACGGTCTTCCCGCTCAGCGGGACGCGATACCGCTCTTTGTCGGGGTGGCGAGACTCGAACTCGCAGCCTCTTGCTCCCAAAGCAAGCGCGCTAGCCAATTGCGCCACACCCCGACAAAAAGCGGTAGTAAACCGAAAATCACCGTACCATTTTCCCTCGAAAAAATCAACGATCGGTGATATAGTTAACGACCATGACCAACGTTCGACCCGACCGCAATACCGCTTTTGCCCTTGCGCTGCTTCCCGGCATCATGCTTTTTGTTTTGGAGTATGTTTTTCGCTTTCTCAATTTTTACGGAGGGTCGTTTTCTCAAATTGATATCGCGATGCATATATTGGGCGGCGCTTCGGTGGCGTGGGCCGTTTGGGCGTTCATGCGTTACGCGCGGGCGGTCAAAAAAATGCCCATTTTGCCTTTTTGGTTCTCGGTTATTTTTGCGGTCGGCGCCGCCGCGATCATCGGCGTGCTTTGGGAGCAGTATCAGTTTTTGCATGATACGTTTTTTCACACCGATTATCAGCTGGTCGAGTTCGGAACCTCAGACACGATGAAGGATCTGGCCGACGACCTCATCGGCGGCTTCCTGCTTTCGGTCTTGATCGGACGAAGAATGTTAAAGAAATGATACTATCTTCGACCCTTGAATATTTTTAGCGCCTCTGTTAATATTTCAATCTGCGCCGAGGTAGCTCAGCGGTAGAGCGCAGCCCTGAAGAGGCTGGCGTGGCGAGTTCGACTCTCGCCCTCGGCATAAAAATAACCACCTTTTTGGTGGTTGTTTTTGTATTAAAAAACCCAAGGCCAATGCCTTGGGTTCGCGCGGTCGCGTCTTTCAGTTCTGGCGCGGACAAATGACCATCTGCGGATGCCGCAAGCGCGATCGCCGGTCGCGCTCATTGGCCGCGCGGATGCCGTCCCTTACCAATTCGAGGAACGATTCCAAGCCGGGCGAATTTTTGAGGTCGGTCTCCGCCCGGCGAAATATTTTCGCGACCTCTTCGGCCGAGCGGACGGGATCGCCTCCGGAACAGACGATCTTCATGGCGGCGCGGAACAGCGCATCGGCAAGCGGGGACCGCTCCCGTTTCCGCTTGTCGACCACCTCGATCCTTGCGACGTATTTCATGGCGGATATCCTACGCCTGCAGCAGCCGTGTTTCGTGCGTGGCCGTATTGAGTATGACGGTCGTGCCGCGCGAGATGAATTCGTCCAGGTTGGCGGTTTCGGGGCGTTTGGCTACCGTGGAAAAGTAGAAGCGGAGGAATTTCTTGATAAAAACATCGGTCGTAATGGCGATCACCGCCTTTTTCGGCTTCCTGGGATCGGAATGCCCGGCGGCGAGCTTCCGGATCAGTTGATCGTTGTCGTTCACGATCATCATCAGCTTCGCGTAGTTTTCCGCCTCCGGAATATCCAACCATATGGGGTGGCGGATCTGGTCCGGTTCAAAGGTCGCTGTCGATCCGAATCCGGTCATGATGTCGGAAAGCGTCGATCGGGCAAAACCATCGAGCGCGACCGCCAACAAAACGTTTTTGTTGCCGCTGCCGGTCGCTGCTGCCATGAGACCGCTCGTATCCTGCATGCGCCGTTCGGGCGTCTCGGTATCCTTTTCAACAACCAGTACCAAGAACGGTCCGGCCGGATCAGTGAAGTTTTCCATTGGGTTCCTCCTGGGTCAAAGGACGATCAAATCACCAGCCGTAATTTAGCCGATGGCGGGCTTAATGTCAATAAGAAAAACGTCCCGATGGTCATCGGGACGTCTAAGTGTTGAACTAGACGAAGGGCGGCGCCTCGACCACGCCGATTGTTTTGTTGTCGGTATCAATGACAACGCCCTGATAACGGGCGAGCGGTTCGGCTTTTTGGTTGGTGTATGGCGCGTCGGCTGAAACGAACTCCTCGATGAGCGCATCGATCGTCAATTCGTGGGAAATGGCGATAATCGGCCGATTCGCGACCAAGCACTCGATAACGAATTCGCGAAGTTTGGCACGAGCGATCCTGTCGGCGAGCGCTTCGCGCACGGCCCAAACGGTATGGAACATCTTTGCACACAAGGTCGCGGTTATCGCCGCTTCTTTCTCCGGCGCGCTCAGGATGTCCGGCCGCGGGAAGCGATCGTCCTCCGGGATCGCGCCCAAGGCGGCCTCGGTCATTCTGATCGTCTCGATGCAGCTCCCCGGCGCAAGATGGTTGGTCGGGGAACCGGTTTCGTCGCACTGAATGGCTCCGTGTTTCAAAAGAACGATAACGGGCATGGTCCCCCTCCTTTCGTTCAAAGATTAGCATGACCGTTAAAAAACTCCAAAAAGAAAACGCCCCGATCGGGTCGGGGCGCGGAGGTCGTTAACCGATGGAAACGACATTGACGGTGAGGCTGTCCGGATCGATGAGAAGCGTCTGGTTCCTGAAGAACGGACGGCGTCCGACGATCTTAAGCCGCGAGTTCCCTTTGGCCGCGCGAACGGCTTTGAGGATCGCCTTGAGCCGCTTTCGGTGCGTAACGAGGATCGAAGGTTCGCTTGCGGAAAGCAGTTTACTGACGAATTCGTTCGGCGGCGGCGCGTCGTCGTCATCGGAAAGAGATGCTTCGACGACGACCGCGGCATTTGCGGCGGGGGCGATGGCGACGGCGGTCGCTTTCGCTTCAAGTTCAGGCGCTGTATATGCAACCAGGCGCTGTTTGACGCCGTTGGTCATTTGGGGAATGAGCGTGCGCGTGAGTGTTAGTTCGACGGCATGTCGGTACAGCCGGTTCGTTCCAAGGTGGAGAAACCACCCGTGAGGCAGGACTGCGAATTTTGCCATGGTCTCTCCTTTCGCTAACGACCTTAGCACATTGGCATTTAAAAGTCACCCCTCTTGCGTTGGCGGCGTACCAAAATTTGGTTGGTGAAAAGCTGGTTTATGCCCGTGGCCATTGACTAAAACCGCATTTTTAGTCCGCAATCGGAGTAAATTAGGTATCCTAAATCAATACTATGAGAAAAAAACT
>Ga0265316_10000375_pt1 | contig 50806 bp, 43 predicted proteins | sample 4522metaG_FD_202092 | JGI IMG/M metagenome (GOLD analysis project Ga0265316, IMG submission 202092) | Rhizosphere microbial communities from Carex aquatilis grown in University of Washington, Seatle, WA, United States - 4-5-22 metaG | ecosystem: Host-associated > Plants > Roots > Rhizosphere >... | reverse complement strand
AACCTCACCGACTCAACGCACGCCATCTCCGGCAGCGTGGCCCAGTGCCACTACGTCAAGCAATAGCGCATTCTTCGGATTCCGCGCGTCCTCGAGAGCAGACGCCGTGGGGAACCACAATCGCGCATCCGCCGTGTCATCCTGACCCCGCCTGGACGGGAGAAGCATCTGCAGTTGCTTCTGGCGATATTCGCTTCCTGAAAAAACGTGGTTTCCGTATGGCCGGTCACTCACGATCCGCCTTAAGGACTCTGGCCGTTCCACGGGTTTTCAAATCTCGCTTCCCGGGAAGAATCGATAGAGACTATTTGTGCGGCGGCGCGATCGCGCAGACGAAACTGTCTGCCTTACTCGTATCGCCGGCGCCCTTGTACCAGGCCTTTTGCGGATAGGCACAGAGCGGGCGCTGCATTGCGATGCCCTTGGCCGGGGCATCGTCCACATATTTGGTGGCGATAATTTGCTCAGGCGCTTTGCCGGATTCAACCCACTGGGCGATGGCCGTGAACAAATCGTCTCCAGGCATTTCGGGGGGCGGCTTGCGCTGGCCGCCGTTGGCTGCATTGAAGGCGTTGGGCCCCGCACCGCCGCCGCAATGCATCACGCCCGGTGCCATGAACAGGCGGGCGAATTTCTTCGCCTTCGCCACTCCGCCAAACTCCTTTCCCAGGCCGTTATAGAAATGGAGCGTCTGTTCCGGCGCCACCAACGTGTCGGCCCAGCCCTGGAAGATGACGAGCTTGCCGCCGCGCGCCCTGAAGCGGCCCACCTCTCCGCTGGTCACGCCGTTGAGGGAAGGTGCGAGCACCGCGTTCGCTTTGGGCATATCCCGCTCGAAATTGAAATCGCGCCAATTCCAGCCGGCGCCAAAGACCCATTTGAACAGGCCATCAAAGGGGGCCTCCCCCTTGTACGGTGTCCCAAGAAAAGTCCAGCCGCCGGGGCCGGGCGCTTCGCTTCCGCGGAGCCAGCCAAAATAGAGCGGCTGGCCGGCGGAGTTGACGGGCCCGGAATAGAAATCTTTCGCTGTCTGGACTTCTCCGGCGGTCAGGCAAGCGTCGGAATCAGCGCCCTTGCAGGTGAGTTCCGCGGGATCGAATTTGCAAGCCAGCGGATCGCTGATGAAGGGATCGGTGGAAAGGCCATTGCCATTGCCGGCGCAGGCTGACTGCACAGCGTTGTGCAAAAGCGCCAGCTTGGCGCTCGACAACTGACGCCCGGGGAGAAGATTGGCCGACTGGAGGTCCCAAACCGCGAGGGCGTGACCCCATGTGCGGTCGATGACCGGCGCGCCGACCAGGATGCCGTCGTAATCGTCGGGATAATATTGCGCCTCAATGAGGCCCTGCTGGCCGCCCGTGGAGCATCCGGTGAAGTAGGAGCGTGTAGCGTCTTCGCCATAGAAGGCCTTGGCGATGGCTTTGCCGGTCACCGTCATCACGTGGGTCGACAGCTTGCCCCAGTCCTCCCATTTCTGCGGATGGCCCACGAGCGGGTCGCCGTTGAGGCCGCTGGCCGGAGCGGTGCCCATGTCGGTGACGGCAGTGGCATAACCGCGCCTGAGGCCCTCTTCCATTCCGCGATAGCCCGCGCTCAACGAGCCGCCATAGCCGCCATTGCCGTTGCCGTGGAAGACACCTTTCCATGGGCCGATGGGCATCCAGATCTCCACGCCGATGTCGGAGTCGGCCGCTGACTTGACCGAGGCGATAACCCGGCAGAAGGCGGGAAGGTCAGCTTGCTTCACCTTGTCAGGGCCGGCGAATTCGCCCGCCGCCACCTGCTCGGCGCTCTCGATGGTGACGTTGGGGAGTTTGAGATTGAGTAGATCTTCGCAGCTTGCGGCGTAGCATGGCGAAGCAAGGATGAATGAAACCAGAGTTGCCGCCGATGCCAGCAGCAACATGCGTGCGTCTTTCTTCATGACGAGTCCCCTTGAGCTTGCTCTTGACTTCGACTTCCCCGGCCTGAGTTGGGAGCAGTTCTCCAATTCGCTGGGCGCCATGATACTGGATTTGTGTTGGGTGGAGAATGTTGCATGATGCCAAAATCAGTGTCTACGATGACATCGTTTGCGGCCCTGATAATTCCGTGTCGTTTTGTTAAATCCGTGTCGTTCAACAAAGCTCCCTGGGTAGCCGGAGCAGAGCCAAAGTTGCCGGATGCCCAAGGTGCCTCGTCCGCCGTGGCGGAGGCACCTGGGATAGCTCAAACCCCGGGTTCACCCGCTTTCAACCCACCCGGGACGGTGGGTGCCCCAACCAAGCTCTGCTTGGGTGGGATAGCCCGATGCTTCCCGCTCCATCCAGCACGAAAATGGGTGCCCCATCCTAAAACTCGATGCGCAGCGGAGAGTTTTAGGGTGGGAACCACAACCGCATCTCAGACGTGTCATCCTTCGGTCGCCACGGCGACCGAAAGCCTGCCCTGAGCGGAGATCGACAATGCGATCGGAGTCGAACGGGGATCTGCGGTTGCCTTCGGCGATATTCGCCTCTAGGAAAAACGTAGTTCCCGCATAGCCAGTGATTCGCTCAGAAGCTCAACAACGAGACTGCGACTGCGTTTTTCAATAACACAACGAGTCAATCTGTGGCTCGCCCACAACAGTCACTTGCAATCGACCGGTCGCATGCTCGGGTGGGCCAGGTTCCGAATCCCCGAAGCATCGGTTGTGGGCTACTTTGAAATCTGAACGCTGGCGTGGTCAAAGGCGTGGCATACTGAATTCATGCCAAGGCGCACTAGCAAAAAAGCTAGACCGATGGACGTGAATCAAGCTGCTCTGGCTATGGTTGAGCGTTCAACGTCAGATTCAGAACCTGCTCCAAACCACAAATCTCCCCGCCGCCGCGCTCCGAGCAAAGCGGAGATTTCCCTCTTTATGGCCGCAATGGGACGCAAGGGGGGCAAGATTGGTGGTAAGCGTCGATTGAAGACCATGACGCCCGAAGAGCGTAGCCAAGTAGCAGTAAAAGCAGCGAAGGCGCGATGGGACAAGGAAAAGATTGCGGCTGCTACTGCGCAGCCGCAATCGGATGCTCTATAGGACAACGATATTTCCCTGTGGAGGTCTTCTCCACCTTTCCCTGGCTTATCAGCTTCCCTAGCACCATTTGCGCTACTTTGGTGTTCATGCTGAATCGGGTAGCCAATTCTTCCGCTGAAAATTCCTTACCTGGATTTGTGCTCAAGAAATGCGCAATCAAAATCCCCGGCTTGATTTTTGAACGTACCAGTTGTGGCTTCTTTGCTTGAGGTTCCGATGAGGGGTTGCTTCCTGATCCCTGCGCTGATTTTGTCGCTGCTTTCTTCTTCTTCTTTTTTGCTGTCGCAGGAGCCGCAGCCGAGATAATTCCCTTTGGATACCAATCCTTCAATCCCCAATGCGAACCCAGCTTCACAATGGCCGTATTCGGGGTGCGTCGCGCACGATTCAGGACCGCATGGACGATCCCAATGAAGTTGCTAGATGTGCTTTCAATGCCTCCCCGCTGTAGCGCGTCCGCGATCTCGCGGGTCGTGAGTTTCCTCTTCACAATTTCAAGCAGGAGCTTCGTCCCCTCAGGAATCCCCTTGCCTAGGAAAGCGCCGTCGGGAATGTCGTTACCGGTGATGGAAGGCACAACCTGAGTTGCTGATAACCCACTCGTCAGGCCAGCCGGAATCTCGCCGGACACGTTCAACATTCCAAGCGCCATGGCCGCGCGAACGGAAGAAATTGCCGTTTCAATTGCGGCGCGCTTTGCTTCCAGATCGGCCAAAATCATCGTGTAATCGAGTTGAGTGCTCACACAATTTTCCTCCAAATATGAGCGCAACTATGGTATTCTTCCCCATAGAGGCGTGAGATAAATGGGCCGCGCACCAGCACGGCCCAAGGATAGAGGCGACCTAGCGGTCGCATTCGATTCTCATATTTATCGTCACCTCGGTCCCGGCGGGCGGCTTCAGTTTTGGCCTCGAAACCTATTCCTGAAGACGCCTGCCCCTTCCATCAGAACTGACTCCACCAATCGTAGCACACCCAATCCCTCTAAAGTGCAATCACTCCACAGAATTTTTGTGTGGGTACCCCAGCGTCAATGGTTGGGAATTACCGGCGCCCGTTGTCTTGAGTCATGAACATCCGGCGCCGAGCGCCAGGCTTCCGGCGCCCGCGCTACGCTGGATTACCTTTATTTCTCTGATGTAGACCGCTATTTCACTTGACAAATACTAATGCGCTTTAGCATACTAGAGACATGAATAGGCTAGATTCATCAAAGCGCGCGCAAGTGATTGGCTGCCTAATCGAAGGCTGCTCCATCCGTTCCACGGCGCGAGTTACAGGTGTCGCAAAGAAGACCGTTATGAGGCTGCTTGTGGAAATCGGGGACGTTTGCGCTGATTACCAAGATCGCGCATTTCGCAATCTTCGCTGTAAGCGGCTACAGCTTGATGAGACCTGGGCTTGGATTTATTGCAAGCAGAAAAACCGCACCGAGCGGATCGCGCGTGAGCACCCGGATGCCGGTGATATTTGGCTATGGGTGTGCATCGATGCCGACACGAAGCTAGTGCCAACGTGGATGCTTGGCGCGCGGGATACGCTGACCGCGTGGGCCTTTGTTGAGGATATTGCGAGGCGTGTGAAGGGGCGCATCCAGATCACGACCGATGCATACAAAGTCTACTTGAAAGTGATCGAAGAAGTCTTTGGATACTCCATCGACTATGCGACCTTGCAAAAGGTTTTTGGCGCATCAGATGAACCGGAAAAGCGCTACAGTCCAGCCAAGTGCATCGGCTGTGAGATGAAAACCGTAATTGGCGATCCAGACCCCAAGCACGTATCCACCAGCTTCGTTGAGCGGCAAAACTGGAGCCTGCGCACAAGCGTCCGCCGAATGACTCGACTCAGCAATGGATTCAGCCGCAAAGCCAGCAACCACAGCGCGGCAATTGCGCTAAACTACTTCGCGTACAACTTCATCAAGATTCATCGCACGCTGCGCACGAGCCCTGCAATGGCAGCTGGCGCGACTGATCGGCTTTGGGAAGTCTCTGACCTCGTAGCACTCTGGGAGTCTTACGAGCAGGAGGCAGAAAGAGCGGCGTAAATGAATGGTCTGATCGGTGGCTTCTTTGGCATGACCCACTCAATACTTGACGGCTTTGGAAGGTTTGTGGCGTTCGTTCTTTTTGGCAGGAAAGCCGCGAAGGCGAAGGCTTCGTACTCATGGGTTGGTGGCGGCACAGTTGGCGCGGTATTAGGGCTATTCGCAGCTTATGTCGTGAACGATGGTACGAACGTGTGGATGCTTTTTGCTGGTTGTTTTGGCATGCTTGTTGGAATTGTTTTGGGAGCCTCTATCGCGGCCATAAATCGTTTCATCGAGACTGTAATCGCAGGAGATTCTTCAAAGTAGCCCACAACCGAAGCATCCGAGCCCGTCGTCGACTCTGTAAACTGTAGTGCCGCTCTTAAATGTATAGACGGAGACCGCGCACACATTCGTTCCTTCAACTGTCCCTTCTCATCCTGCTATCTCCAGGTCAGGCGGCTGAGTTACAAATCGGGGTTTGTTCCAGGAACGGTAACGCAGTGCGCCTCCTGCCAGCGTCTCGACGACAATGCGATGCGTGGAAGTCTGGCAGACATAATTGATCTTGGGGAGCTTCCTCGTATTCTGGTAGGGCGGAACCGCATCCCGATTCACAGACCAAATCGCATAACCGCGATCAGAAGCATTCACCCAGATCACGCCTAGCCCATACCCGATACCTTCAATATTGCAGCCGAGATCATCGAACTTCTCATTCAGGATCGCCTTCCGCACTGCCGGCGTGAAGACCTCTTGAAAGTGCATCTTGAGAGCGGCCGCGTTGTCGATGGAGATAGTGCCGCCCGCGTCATTGACACGCAGTGGAAATGTGACCAGGAACGCTACAGCGACAGTATCCTGTCGAGCGATGGCGACCCGCAACTCCCTGTCAAACTGGTCGAATGAAAGGAAATTCTTTGCTGCGACTGAGCCATCAGCCGGCGCCGCGTGGCATGGATCCCTGTCCAACGCTGATTGCGCGAAAGCGGGCACTAACGCAAGCTTGCAGAGAAAAACCGATATTACGATCTTGCGACGCATGGAAGTTGAAGTTGATTGTATTCTCGCAGGACCGCAATGCGTTGTGAATGATTGTCGCCAAACCGTAAGCCATCGAAATCCGGACTCATTCGCAAATCCAAAATGCCGCCGCGGATCCTTCCACGCTCGTCAGGATGACAAAGGTGAGAGGCCGGCAGAATAGCTGCTTCGGGGCCTTAAACTACGGCTATGAGCACTTCCCCTACGCCCCAGCCCTACGTCGAGCCCTGGCTCCGCGGCACTCACTCCGACGTTCCCGCCGCCGGCCGCGCCGTTCTCCACGCCCTTGAGCTTGCGCTCGACGACCTGACCAAGTGGACCGCCGGCCTTACCGACGCCGAAATCCACTCCCAGCCGCTCGGCCTCACGTCCATCGCCTTCCACCTGCGCCACATCGCCCGCTCGACCGACCGCATCCTCACATACGCCGAAGGCGGCCAGCTTTCTCAAGCCCAGCTTGCCGCGCTTAAATCCGAACTGGGCGAAGAAGGGAAGCAGGAATCTCTCGCCGAGCTCCTCGCCGCAGTCGAAGTCTCCTTCAACGACGCCGCTTCGCGCATTTGCGTCCTGGCCACCGCCGACCTCAACACGCCACGCTTCGTCGGCCGCAAGCAACTGCCCACATCCATCGGCGGAGCGATGATTCACGTAGCCGATCACACCCTGCGCCACACCGGCCAGATTGTGACAACCGCAAAGGCGATCAAGGCGCTCCGCGGCTGAGTTGGACAGCACCTTTTCTTGTCAAGGGGGCTGCACGAATATTTGTTGTAACTCCCATATTCTTCAACGACTCACAGCGATGCCAAGTTTGCCGGTAATTGCCTCTCTTTGCGCTATCCTGATCTCACAGTTCCATAAATAGGGCGCCCCCCGGCCGGGCGTCTGGCCTGCGGGCTTCTATCACCGGTTCCTGAGTTGATGGTGCCGTTTCCGACGATGTGCAAGGTGGCTCCTTCTGGGTGAAGGAGCCAATTGGGTGCAGCGGGCTCGGGATACAGCAAGTCAGGAACCGGTCTAAACCTTGTCTTTGCCCGAACTTGGGATTCAAGTTTCTGAAAAGGCGGAACTTACTCCAGACCCCTGCCGGCAACCGCTTTTCAATGAGCAATTTGCCGAAAACACCCCCGGGGTGGGGGGGGCGGTAGGGGCGTACCCCGGAAAGATACTAGAGACTAAACACCCCCTCGCAGCGCACTATTTCGGATCAGCCGAGGCGTCCGGCGGCTCAGATCCAACCGCAAGATCGTTGCCCGTGTTGATCTGCGTGGGTGGCAGCAGCCGGTATCCATCGCGCGTCCTGATGTGGTATTTCTCCGTTCCTGGGCCAACCAGCTTGACGCTGATCGATCGCCAGCCGCGGTTCGGATTGACTTGCGGGTAGTAGCTGACTGAATAGAGATGACTCAGATCGCTCTGGATGAAGCCGAAAGCCTCTTTTTCCTTCCGCCAATTCCCCGCAAAGTAGGCTTTGCCGCCGGTGGCCCGGCTCATGCGCTCAAAGGCCGCAGCTGAAACCGGGTCGTCCTGCGCCAGCCGCGTGCTCACGATGTAGATAATGGTGCCGGTGTCCTGCGCCAGCTCCGCCACGTCCTCGGGTGGAACCGAGCTGGCGTTGTCGGGCCCATTCGAGAAGACAACGATCGCCTTGCGTCCGGTCAGCACGGCCGCATCCTTCACCGTCATCAGCAGGCTGTTATAGAGCGCGGCGTCGTCGCCGGCCACCGTGCTGCGCACTCCGTTTACCACGCGGAAACGATCCGCGGTGAGCAAAGTGGCCCGCGAAAGATCGCGGCTATACGAATAGAATGCGATCTGGCTCGCGTTATCCATGGAGCGCACAAAATCGGAGATCGCATCCTGCGCGTACACGAATCCCCGGTACATGTAGTTGCTGGTGTCAAACAGAATAAAGACGTTCGCACCGGCGATTGAGGAAGCCATTTCGGCTCCTGAAATGCGGTCAGGAGCTCCGGCCGAAGCCTCGTCCGGAGTAGCGTCTGGAGTTGCAGCCGGCGCCGCGCCAGCGGGTTCTCTCGGAGTCGGCGATGGGTGGTTCTGGCCCGGCCGGATTGCGGGCCCGTTGCCTTCCTCGAACGTGGCGATCCGCTGGGAAATCTTGTCTTCGGTGATCTCGAAGTTCTCCGGCTTCAGGTCGCTGATGTAGTTTCCCTTGCTGTCGGTCACGGCAACATTCAGCTGCACAAGATTGACGGTGACTCGTAAATGCGTCGCCTCATCCTGAGCCGCGATTCGCTGCCCGCCAGCGACGAGAAGCAGCGCGCTCAACCCTGCGCCGAATCCTACGATGGTTCTGTTCCCCTTCATCATCGCTAATTACCCCCGTTTGCTTTCTCGCTGCTTGCAACGGTCAGCCCCGCGGAGCGGATCGCGAACTTTCCCTTGAGAAATTCGTCCCCGGTTTGATCCATGGCGCGCTGCAGGGCCGGCCAATCGTCGATGCTGGTTGCCGAAATATTGGCCACCATGCGCCGGGTCAGCGCCGGAATCAGCAGATTGAGGGCCGACGGATCATAGCCCTTTTCGTCTGCCAGGCGTGCCCAATACAGATTGCCCGACTCCCACGATTCGCCGAACAGCCGGCTCGCGGCCCCACCGGAAACGGGGAACGGAGCTGCCGTTAGCAGATTGCAGGCATTGGTTTCCGCGAGTGTTGGATGCGGAACGCCGAAGTCCTTCGCGATCTTCGTTGCCAATGTATCCGCAGGATTCTTGCTCGCGAGCGCGTCGAGTTCGCCGTTGGCCGGGCCCAAGCCCGCTAACTGGTCCGGATACTTCTCGCGGAACTCACTTTCCAAGTAGAACGTGTCGGTGGGAAGCATTGTCGCGATCATGCTCCCTGCGCTTTCCTTCTGTTCAAGCGCAAGCGCCAACTCATCGGTCCGGCCCCAGCCCATGCGGTCGCTCAAGATGTCGACCACCTTCTTGCGCAGATCCTGATGGTCAACGGAATCCCGGAGCAGCTCCTCTCCGGCGCGCTGGTAAAGATTCACGGCATGCAATTCATCGCGGCTTACGCCCCACCACCGGGGCAGCGTCGCATTCAACAGCAGCTCCGGCACGGTTTCGCGCCAGATCAGCGCCTGCACTTTTTCCGGAGAAATGAAGTCTTCCTCAGTCATCGCCAGCACGTAGGGCAGGTCGGCCAGGGATCCGATCAGGTAGGCGCCCCCGCCGGCCGTCGCGCCAATTCCAATCAGCGATGGCGCGGCCCAGATCTGATCCATGCCCTGAATCGAAGTTGCCGAGAAATCGTGCGAGCGCACAAACAGCGGATTGCTGTGCAGAACCTGTGCTCCCGGCGGCTCATAGTAGGCGTAATTCAATCCCACCAGCGTGTCTCGCAGGAAAGGCGCCAGTTTTGCGCGCGCGGCCTCCAACTGCGCCTGCGTCCCCGGAGCCTTGATCACCTTGGTCAGGTCGATGCGTACCTGCAACTCCGCGTGACGGCTGATGTAAACCGAAGGCGACCACGTCACTCGTTCGCCTGCTGTGAAGATGGGCCGCGGAAGCTCGAACTCGTGCAAGGTTCCTGCGAGCGGCAGCAGGCTGTCGCCCACATTCGATCCTTTGGCCATCTCTCCCAGGCCGTCGTAAAGTCCGAAAAGAGTATCCAGCGAAGCCAGCCGCTGATCGCCGAGCACAGCGCGCATTCTTCGCACAAGTTCATCGTGAATCTGCACCGCATCGGGGTTGCTTTGCGCAGGGCCCGCCAGCAGGTCGACTACCTTATCTTCTGTGATGTCGCCCTTGCCGCCCGCCGCTTCCACGATTGTCCGCAGCGATTTGCGCGCCGCGTCGAACAGTTGCGTCGAAGAGGAGATGGCCCCATAGGGCTGAATCGCGCCTTGCCACGAAGACTTCAAATCGTCGCTTGGAATCTGTCGTTGGCGCGCCAGGATCTGCCAGATTCCCACTTCGGCCTGAAAGGCCCCCAACGTATTCGACCGCAACGGTTGGTTTGAAATGGCGTCGATGCGATCCGTCGCGTCGATGAAGTTCCGGATTGACGTATCGTCGAGCGCCGGAAATTCCACGAAGGTCGAATACCAGTCGGAGAGGTCGAAATACTTGGCAGCCAGCAATCTTGCGGTATCGCCAGACATCCGCCGATCTGCTGGCCGCGCGCCGTCGATTGCGCTCAGGACCATATACATCTGCGTCGGTCCGGCGACAGTCGGCAAGTTGGAGTAGGCCACCTGGGCCTCGAGAAAACCCTCCGCGCCATCCGCCTCGCGGAAGTGACGCGTCCAGTCGTGCGAATGGTGAAGCTTTGCCTCCCGCGCGAACACCTCCTGCCAAACGTCGAGGCCGCCTGGAATCGCCGGCTCGCCGGCTGCATCCCATTGCAGGCGAGTGAAAAGCAGCAAGAGTGTAGAGTTCCTGGTGAAAACGCTGCTTGCCGCATCAACGCCGGGGACCCCCGCACGATAAGCCGCGTAAAGGTCCTTCAGCCGGTTTCCCTGCGTCAGCCGCGCCTGTTGTTCGGGGTTCACGCGCGCCAGCGCATCGAAATAGGCCGCCAGCCAGCCGTGATCCTTGGCAAGCAACGAGATAACGAAATCGCCGGGGGAATTCGAGCTCGCTCCCACCAGAGCCTCCCACGCAGGCTTCGCCGCTTCTCCTCCGGGCAAAACCACCTCTCCTGAACGAATGCAAATTCGGCTCCCGTAAAAATCAAGCTCGGGTGCATAGAACAACAACCGCTTGAGCCCTGGCGATTGGAATAAGGCGTTCCGGGTCTCCGGATCAAGCTTCGTCAGCGCAGTGTAAAGACGATCTGCATCCTGATCATTCAGCAAAAGGTCCAGCAGCGTCTGGCCGGCTCGCTGCTTTGCCGGGAGCAGTGCCAGCCAGTCGTTTTCGTGAAACAGAATTGGTACCCGCGTCGCCGGATAGGGATACGAAAAAGGCATGCCCTGTTGCAGGGATTGCTCCAGCTTAGTCAGGGGAAACCCCGAGTCCATGGTGAGAAATGCACGCTCTGCATTCGACGTGATCAATGTTGCGCCATCGTGGCCGCAACCGGTCTCGAACTGGTAGCCCAGAACCTGAATCAACGGCTGCACGTCGCCGCAACCCGCGATGTGGATCGAGCCATTGTCAACGGCGAGAGGCTGCAGCTCGCGCGCCTGCTGCACATACCGGTCTTCAAGCACCAGGTATTCCGTTCTCTTCCCCAGTTGGTGGCCGTAAAGGAACGCATTTCGAGCCAGCAGGGCGAGCACATCAGCCGGCGTACTTTCCTGGCTGATGCCGGCCATGCGCAGGAAGGACCGCAGCGGGCCCGGAATCTGAATGGTCTCCGAGCGTCGGGCCACCGTCGATTCGTCGCCGGCCGTCGGATCTCCTGAAGAGGTGGGTCCTGCGGCCCGCGCCAGGCAACAGACTCCGAATCCGGCAAGCGCCGCTGCAAATACAGTTGGGAGACGATGCGGCAGTTTCATCGCGTTACCCCTTCCTATCCCTGGCCACCGAGTCCGCTAATAAACTCGCCTGAGGAATTCGCCTGCGCGCGAATTGGAAAAGCAATGAAGGTCCAGTTGCAAGGTTGTAATGCAGAAGATGGCCTGCTTGCTGGCCCAATTCCCCGATTTCCATTTCTACGTACAGGAACAATGCGTATGATGGGCGTCGCCGCCAGATTCGATGCCCTGTCGCGCGAAAATTCAGGAGTTCGTCATCGAATGAATGAATCCGCAAGATTCAAAACCGTGGGGCAGGGAAGCCGGGAAAATGGATCACCTGTTTCGGCGATCTATCCACGTGTAGGAGAGCGTAGCAGCAAGCAGCAACGCTGGAAAGTCATTTCTTTGTAATTTTGCCTTCATCAAAAAGGAATTCGGACGCAGGAGAACGACAGGCCGAATGGAAAGCCGGAGGCGGAAGTGCTCCTCGGCCGGTTTGGGCAGACAATCACCGCTTCGACGCGAAGGTGCGAAGACAAAACTGGTGGTGCACCATGTTCTGTGCAACTTGGCGCGGGTTCTTGTTCAATCCGCACGGCCTGGCGGAAGCGACTTTGACTCCTTAGTTCTTAAGAAAATCGCTTTTCCGGTTGCCGGGCCTGCATTCTGCCGCTACACTGGTCTGCGGCTTGGGAACGGGCGCTTCGGCCGCTTCATTCTGGACAGAAACTGTTTCTTTCGGGTAGGCTTTCAGCGCAAACGGCCCAGCCCGCTCGCAGGACGCAGTTGAAGAAGCGAGAGGCATTTCGACAAAATGGGCCCCGTAGTGAGCGCGGCCGGGATCTCCGGCGAAAGAAGAGGCAGCAATGATTGAAAAGCTCTCCTTCACTGAGAAATCCGGCTATGCCTTGGGTGATATGGCCGCCAACTTCGTTTTCCAGGCCATGCTGGCCCTGCAATTGGACTTCTACACCAACACATTCGGTCTTTCGGCGGCGCAAGCCGGGACGTTGTTCCTCGTCGTCGGCCTCGGCGTGGCCTGCCTAAATCCGGTGATGGGCGTAATTGCTGACCGAACGAGCACGCGTTTGGGTAAGTTCCGTCCCTGGCTGCTATGGACGGCGCTGCCTTTCGGCATCATCTGCGTGCTGACCTTCACCACTCCCAATATCAGCCCTGGGGCGAAGGTCATCTACGCTTGGACCACCTACATCCTGCTTCGAGTCATCTATACGATGAACAACGTTCCCTACGCCACGCTCAACGCGGTCATGACATTGGACCCCGACGAGCGCAACAGCATCTCCACTTACCGCCAGATCGCGGCCAACTCTGCCGGCTTCATTGTGGGCAGTCTCGCCATTCAAATGGTTCGGTTTTTCGGCCATGGGAACGACGCGCTGGGTTATCAGCTCACCATGGGTGTGCTCTCGATCCTCAGCATCGTCTTTTTTGTCATCGCATTCTTCGCCACCAAGGAGCGCATCCAGCCTGACCCCGAACAGAAGTCCGATCTGGGACAGGATCTCTCAGATCTCTTCAAGAATCGGCCCTGGGTCGTGCTCTTCATGGCCACGCTGTGCTATTTCGCGGCCATCGTGATCCGGGGCAACGTCATGCTGCCCTATTCCCGCTTTCTCGCCGGAAACCTGAACCTTTTCTCGTGGCTCAACGGTTTTGGGCTCGCCGCGCTGATCGCTGGAGTGACTTGCTCGACAGCCGTTTCAAAACGCACCGGCAAGCGCCTGCTCTTTATCGCCAGCATGATTCTGACAGGCGTTTTCGCGGCGGCGTTATGGTTGATCTCACCGCATGCAACCGCCCTGATTGTCGTCACTGAAGTGTTGCGCCAATTCTCCTACGGCCTGTCTGGGCCCATTATTTGGTCGATGATGGGCGATGTGGCCGACTACGGCGAGTGGAAAACGGGCCGCCGCGCCACCGGCACCGTGACCTCCGCGGTGGTCTTCGCCCTTTGGGCGGGGCTGGCTCTCGGCGGCTTCATCGCCGGTCAGCTGTTCTCGTTCTATGGCTTTGTCTCACAATCCACCACTCAAACCGAGCATGCGCAGACTGGAATCCTGCTGACCGCGAGCGTTTACGCCGGCGTGGCCTTCTTCGCCGCGGCCATTTGCATGTTCTTCTATCCCATCAACCGCGAGTTGAACCAGAAGATCGCCAATGAGCTGACGGAGCGCCGCAAAGGGTTCGCTCCCAGCACAACCGCGTAGAGGTATCATTGCCACGTGCTCGATTCCGCAAGGGAGGAATCATGCGAATGGATTCACGCATTAGTGTGCATTTTGCTGTATTGACGTGTCTGATCGTTGTGTGCACGGCCACCGCCGCGCATGCCCCCACTTCGTTGAAACAGGCGTTCAAGGGCGACTTCGTTGTCGGCGCCGCTATAAACGAGGCGCAGATCACCGGGCAGGATGCGCGCGGCGATGCACTCATCGAATCGCAGTTCAATACCATCTCGCCGGAGAATGTGCTCAAGTGGGAGCGCGTTCATCCTCAACCGGGCAAGTATGATTTCGATCTGGCCGACAAGTATGTAGCGTTTGGCCATAAACACCACATGTTCATCGTGGGCCATAACCTGGTTTGGCACAGCCAGGTTCCGAGCTGGGTGTTTCACGACGACAAAGGCAATCTCCTGGACCGCGATGCTCTCCTTGCGCGCATGAAGGACCACATCGACACGGTCGTCGGCCGCTACAAAGGAAAAATCAATAGCTGGGACGTCGTGAACGAAGCTCTCAACGACGATGGCACGCTACGCCAGTCGCTTTGGTACAAAATCATCGGCCCCGACTTCATTGAGAAAGCATTCCAGTACGCGCATGAGGCCGATCCGAAAGCGGAACTGGTCTACAACGACTACAGCCTGGAGAATGAGCCCAAACGCAGTGGCGCGATTGCGCTCGTCAAGAAGTTGCGCTCGGACGGCGTCTATATCACGGGCGTCGGCATCCAGGGCCACGACCATCTGGATTGGCCCACAGTCGAACAGGAAGACGAAACGATCTCGGCGTTCGCTACCGCCGGAGTCAAGGTCTCGATCACGGAGTTCGACATTACGGTGCTGCCCAATGGGGGCGGGCAGCAGACCGCAGATGTCAATTTGAGAATCCAGCAGAACGCGGCGCTGAATCCCTACGCCAACGGGCTGCCCGATTCAGTCCAACAGGAGTTGGCCAAACGCTACGCCGACCTGTTTGGCGTGTTCATGAAGCATCCCGGCGAGGTTGAGCGCGTCACTTTTTGGGGCGTCACCGATGGGGATTCCTGGCTCAACGATTGGCCCGTCAGGGGCCGCACGAATTATCCGCTGCTCTTTGACCGCAACGGCCAGCCCAAGGCGGCCTATGATGCGGTGATGCGCGCCGCAAAGGAACGTCCTGCACACTGAAGAATCCGCGGAGATGTGTAGCTCCGGTCACCTGACGGGCTGTACGGGCGGCGTCCTCGTCGCCAGGGACGTTACGTGGCGAACTCGCATAAGCCAGCCACGGCTTCTGCTGACCCGTCGCGAAGCCACCCGTCCAGCTGCGCCGGCTCCTTCAATTGCTGCCCACGCACTCGCGGAACAATCACGTATTCGCAAGCCATCTGCGGAAGAGCCGTCATGTCCCCCCACAGCTTTTCAAACTGCGCCACCGGATAAATGTCTTCCTGACCCTTACCCCAACGCTTCTTCACGTCCTTGAGCGTGATGTAAGTGGGCATGCGCGCAGCCATCGCGCGGATCGCCGTGGCCACCTTCTCCCGATCGCCCAATTCGCCTCTCTTCAAGCCGAAGACCTTGAGCAACGCGTCAATGTCGATCCAGAACGTATTCGAGTTGTAGTAGGAAAGCGCAAATTCAATCTCTTCCGACGGCAGCGCCATTCCCTCAACCAAACGCACGCGCCCATCGACCGACGCCAGGCCTCCGCCGCGGTCCTCGATGCGCCGCGTCACCACCTCCACCGTCATGGTTGCCTTGCTCGCGAGGTGCCGGCCCAAAATTCCCGGATCAAGATCAGCGCCCACCGTGTCCACGTTGTGAACCATCAGGGTGCGCAGTTCCGGTCTTTCCTCCAGCATCTTTTGGAGCACGCCGCTCAACAACAGATTTGGCACCTCGTACCAATGCCCCACCGGATGCAGACATTGCAGCGGAAGGTTATCGGTATAACTCGCCGCCTCGCCCGCTTGCTGCGCCCAGGCGATCAGCGCCGCGCGCACGCTCTCGCGCACCTTCTGCGCCTGAGCATCCAGCAACTGCTGCGGCGTATCTTCCCACGCAAAGCGCAGGTCACGCACCGTTGGAATCAGTCGCAGCCCCACGCTCTGACCCGCCGAAAGATACAGCGGGCCCGTGTATCCGTATGCGTTTTCGCGGCGCAGGAATTCCTCGATCGGCCCATGCGTCAGATAGCTCGTGGTGATCGCATGCGGCACCTCGCGTCCATAGCGTCTTCCCACGCGCCGGCTCTTGGCAAGGTGAACCTCAAGGAACGTGCGATGCGTTCCGGCAAGCTTGCAGAACGGGCTCAGCGCCTTGACCACTCCGGCGCCGTGCGTCCATCGGCTGCCTGCGCCGCCACTCAGCGTGACCACCGCGACCGCGCCGGCTGCAAGCGCAGCCTCGCCCAAGGCGCGGTATTTCGCGTCCACGTCACGCCGCGCGTCAAAAAGATTCTCTGGTGCCACATCTTCAATCTGTACGGGTGACGGCAGACGGTTCTGCGCAACGCCAATATGCCCGGCCCGCAACTCCGCCTGGATCCGCTCATGCTGAAGGGGATCGAATCCGTTCGCCTTGAGAAGCGACTCCAAAGTGTCCGCCTGCTCGTCGACACTGTTGGCGCGTGGCAAGAGCCGGTCGAGCAGCCCCCGAGCGCGGTCGCGTGCTCCCGGCACGTCGTGCGAGAGCGCGCTGAACCGCTCCAGATCGCCACGTTCGCATGCCGACAGCAACCGCTGATCCTTCCGCAACAGAGTAGGCAGAACAATGTTGTAGTAGCCATCGGGAAGAATCGCATTGCTGCCCGTTTTCAGCTCGGCAAAAGTCCCGCGCTCATTGATTGAAAAGTCGTAGATAACCGGCTTCATCGCAAAAGCGACGCCGCCAGCAAGTCTCTCGCTCACCTCGTTCATCAGCGGGCCAAGCCGGTTTTGCGCCTCCGCCTTCCGCCTGGGATCGAAGATGAATCCCATCCCGCCGCCCGACATTCCGCCCAGCATCCAGAATCCCCAGAATGCATCGCCGAACTCCGCCCGCACCTGGCGGATCAGCGTCTCCGTATAGAGATTGCTGGCCCACGGAATGATGCTTTGGATCGGCCCATCGAAATTGCGCTGCGTCGCGCCGCCGATCGCGCGCACATCGCCCGCGCGCAAATCTTCGACAATCTCGTCGAGAACTTTGCAGGCCGTCTCGCGCGCTGTCCACTCTGCGTTCGAGCGCAACAAATATCGTTCGGCCACCATCTCGAGGATTGGCCCCACGTCCTGCGCCATGCCGCCGTGCACCAGCACCAGGCTTTCCTGCAGTCGCCGGCGCGTCTCTGCGCTCACTTCGGATTCGCCGAGAATGCGATGGTTCGGCAACAATCTGCCGCGACTCACGCCAAACTCCGGATCGCCCTCGCTTGCCGGCGTACCCTCGATCACCTTGATCCCGGGCCAAACGCCTCCCGAATCCTGCCATCCTCCGCCCGATCCACCCAGCCACTCGCCAAGAATCGCGCGCGCCGCCACCACTCGCCGCTCCTCTTCCTCAAGCGGTCCAGTCAGCGACCTCGCCTGCCCTGTCGCCCGCATGCACAACGCGATCAGCGACGCCAGCAACGTGGTCGATACCGCCAGCCGCGATCCCTTGGGAATGTTATTCACCTTGCAGACGATCTCAATGCCCAGCCCTTCGCGCCCGGTCAGCTGCGCCAGAAGCGAAGCCAGCGGTTGTCCCGAGCCTTCCATTCCAGGCGGCACAATACCCGACGCGATCACTGCCGCCTTCAACAATCCCAAATAGTCGCGGCCAAAGTCGAACAGCTCCTGCAAGTCGCCGATCTCCGCCGTTGCATCCAGATCGACGCTTGCCAGCCGAATCACGGGTCGATCGATCACGCGCAAATAGGTCTCCACCGGCGGCTTCGGCGCTTGCGCATTCTCTCCATGAATCGCCAGATCGATTGAGACGTTGAGCACGCGCGCCATCTCCGGCAGATCCATGCCCAGAAAAAAGATGTCGCTCCATCCGCTATGGCTCAGGTCCATGCGCACGGGCGTGGCCTCGTGGAGAATCGGAAACGGATCGCCGTTGCCGCGCTTGAGCAACTCCGGCCGCAAGCGCAGCGCATAATCTGCCGGGTGCCCGGTGCGGAACATCCATTGGTTGCCACGCACCGACCGCACGCTCCGCCGCACCTGGTCGGCGAGTGTCTGGAACGCGAGCCCGCGATACGCCGCGGCCAGCGCGCTTGAAAGACCGTCGCTCAATCCATCGCGCCTCTCGGCGGCGAGGAAGATGCCGATTGCCTCTTCAAATCTTCGGTTCAGGAACTTCTCGTATCCATCAAACGGAACCAGCGACTTGCCGATCGCGAACGCGTCATTGCGTGTCGGCAGATGAAAGCGGTGGATGGCGTAGAGGAAGAAAAGCGCACGCACGCGCTCGTACAGATTCTCGTTCGAGTGCCTGAGCTGCTCGAGGTCTTTCAGTTCAGCAAGCAGCTGCTCAGTCGAAGCGGTTCGGCAGAAATCATCCAGGGAGCGATTGCGAATCTCGGCGTCTGTCGCGGTGATCGTCGTCCAAAGTCCGCTCACGCGCCCTCTCCCTTCGCGGAGAGCATTTCGCGCGCGGCCATCACGTTCACGAGCTGGGTCAGAACATTTTCGCGGTCCTGCCCGCTGAGCGCCAATGCTAGCTGGGCGGTAAACAATCCATATTTCACGCCCACATCGAATCGCTGCCCCGTCTGGATCATTGCCAGGTACTGCTCGCGCTCTGCCAACACAGCGAGCGCCGCGGAAAGGCTCACGCGTCCCGCACCCATCATGCCAGACAGAATCTCGAAAATCGTCGGTGTGAGCACGTGCATTCCGTAGAAGCAGAGATATTGCCCGCTACGCAGCCCGGGTACAATCAAATGTTGTTCCGCTTCTGTCGGTGTCGGCTTCTCGCGCACCGTCTCAACGCGATACATGCCCGGCTTGCCTGGCACCGGTTGCCCGCCCACGGTTCCATAAAAGGAAAGCAGGCTCTCACGAGTCACCTGTACCGCAGAAATGGCGCAGCCCTCGGCCGCTGCCGCATCCACCAGTCCTTTTGCGCTGCCGCTCGCTTCCTGCCCAACATAGATATGATCCCCAACGAAATGTAGAAACGGCTCGTCCTTCACAAAGGCCTTGGCGCTGAACACCGCTTGCGCATATCCCCGAGCTTCTCTCTGCGCGACGAAGGTGAGCCGCGCGCCGTCGTCGGCCAGCAGCCGTGCGTAGGGTTCCTCGTCGCCCGGCCACACCACGATGCACACATCGGTGATGCCCGCGCGCACCGCTTCCCGCACCACCAGGCTCAGCACCGATCGCTCCACGCCATGCTGATCAAACAGAGTTTGCATGGGCAGGTTGCGCTGGTTTTTACCTGCCGCGGTAATTAAGGCCTTTCTGATTTGCATGGGTATCATTCTAGCGCGGCCAACAGTATCTGATGATTGGCTCTTCAGGTGCGCCCAGCTCCGGCCGAAATCGCTCTTTATTCGGCGCAGTGAACTTGCTCGATGCCGTTCTATCCCACCGCTTGCACCGACCCTTTGCCGGCCAGTTCCTCCACGCGCTCCACCCAACCGCGGTCAGCCGCCACGCTCATCCCTTCCGGTTCCAGGATCACTGCGAACTCGCCCTTCTTTTCGAGTTGCAGCAGCACTTTTCCTGGACCTGGCGCATCCGCGGCGGCGCTCTTTAACTGCGACAGAACATCCTCCGTCGCGCGATCGAGATTGATCCGGATTCTCACGCCGCCCGGCAGCTTCACCTGCACCTCTTCGAGCGCCTGCACCTGGCTCACCGCGATTTTGGGCGCGGCATCTTCTTCGCCCATCAACTGCCCGCGCACCAGCACCGGCGCCTCGATCTTCAACTGCTGCGCCAACCGCTCGTAGTCGCGCGCAAAGCAGATGAGTTCCATTTTCCCGGTAGCATCTTCGAGAGCTCCCTGCGCGTAGAGCCGCTGGTCGCGCTTGCTCTTCTTTTGAGTGAGGCCGTGAATGATCCCAGCCACCTGGATCTCATCTGCCGGATCGGCCTGCCCGCCCCAGCGCCGTTCCGGCGGCTTCCGCTCCAGCGCTTCGGCCACCGTAATCACGCCGGTAAGGTTCCGCAGCTTCTCTGCATATTTGTCCAGCGGATGCCCCGACACAAAAAATCCGAGCACCTCTTTTTCATTCGCCAGCCGCTCGCCCTCTTCCCAATCGGCCGAAGGCGGCAGCGCATCGGCATCGCGCCCACGCGCTGGAGTCTCGTCGAACAGCCCAAACAACCCGCTCTGCCCCTGTTCCGCATCGCGCTGCGCCTTTTGCGCGCGCTCCATCGCCTTATCCACGGCGGCCATCAGCCGTCCGCGCGTGCCGAGAGAATCCAGCGCGCCCGCCTTGATCAGCGACTCGATCACGCGCTTGTTCATCAACCGCAGGTCGACCTTCTCGCAGAACTCCCATAAGCTCTTGAATCGCCCGCCCGCCTCCGCGCGCGCCTTCAGGATTGAGTCAATCGCGTTGCCGCCCACGTTCTTCACTGCAGCCAGCCCGAATCGAATCGCCTCCCGATCCTCAGTTTTGTGCGGCGTAAACTGCGCGCCCGAGACCTGCACATCCGGCGGCTCCACGCGGATTCCCATCTCGCGGCACTCGCCGATATATTTCACCACGCTATCGGGCTTCGACGTTTCCGACGTGAGCAGCGCCGCCATGAACTCCACCGGATAGTGCGTCTTCAGATACGCCGTCTGGTAGGCCACCAGCGCGTACGCGGCCGAGTGCGACTTGTTGAAGCCGTACCCCGAGAACTTCGCCATTTGCTCGAAGATCTCTTCCACCGCCCCCTTGGGGTGGCCTAGCTTCGCAGCGCCCGTCATAAACCGGTCCCTCTGTTCAGCCATCGCCTTCGGATCTTTCTTTCCCATCGCGCGGCGCAACAAATCAGCTTCGCCCAGCGAATAGCTCGCCAGCACATTGGCGATCCGCATTACCTGTTCCTGGTAGACAATCACGCCCAGCGAATCCTTCAGAATCGCTTCAAGCTCCGGCAGCATGAACTCCACCTTGCGCCGTCCCCATTTGCGCTCGACGAAGTCGTCGATCATGTCCATCGGTCCCGGCCGGTAAAGCGCGTTCAGCGCGGTCAGGTCTTCCACCGTGTCCGGCTTGTAGCGCCGCAAAATGTCGCGCATCCCGCCCGACTCAAACTGAAACACTCCCGACGTCAGCGCCGTGTGAAACACTCGCTTAAACGTCTCCGGATCGTCCATCGGCAACAAATCAATGTCCAGCTTTTCCCCGCGCGTCCGCTCAATCAACTTCATGCAGTCGGTAATCACCGTCAGCGTGGTCAGGCCGAGGAAGTCCATCTTCAGCAGGCCCATTTTTTCCACGGCCTTCATGTCGTAGGCCGTCACCACTTCGTCGTTTTTGGTCCGGTTCAGCGGCACCAGTTCCGTCAGCGGACGCGGTGCAATCACCACTGCCGACGCATGCACGCCGGCACCGCGCACCAGCCCCTCCAGCTTTTTCGCCGTGTCAATCAGCTCGCGCACCTGCTTGTCGCTGTCGTAGGCCTTGCGCAGGTCAGGCGAATCCTCAAGCGCCTGGTCCAGCGTCACGCCAATCGTCGCCGGAACCAGCTTGGCGATGCGGTCCACGTCGCCATAAGGCATATCGAGCGCGCGGCCGCAATCCTTGATTGCGGCCTTGGCCGCCATCGTATTGAACGTGATGATCTGCGCTACCTGCTCGCGTCCGTACTTGCGCGTCACATATTCGATCACCTCGCCGCGCCGGTTCATGCAGAAGTCCACGTCGATATCTGGCATCGTCACGCGCTCCGGGTTCAGGAACCGCTCGAAGAGCAGCACATTCTGCAGCGGATCGATGTTCGTAATCTCCATCGCGTACGCCACCAGCGAGCCCGTCGCCGATCCGCGCCCGGGGCCCACCGGAATTCCATGATCACGCGCATACTTGATGAAGTCCCACACGATCAGAAAATATCCCGCGTAGTTCATCCGCTTGATGATGTCGATCTCGAAGCTGAGCCGCGACTCGTACTCATCGGGAGTCGCGCGTCTCACTCCGCGCAGCTCCAGTTGCCTCACCGCCGTCTCCATTCGCTTCTTTAGCCCCGCGCGGCAAACTTCTTCAAAGTAACTGTTGGCCGTGTGGTCAGGCGGCACAGCGAAATCCGGGAATGGATTGTCCACCTTGTGGAGCTTGAAGTTGCAGCGCTCGGCAATCTCCATCGTCCGCGCAACCGCAGCCGGCGCGTCCTTGAACACCTGCGCCATCTCGTCCGCGCTCTTCACAAAAAACTGGTCGCTGTCGAACTTGAATCGATTGACATCGTGAATTTTGGAGCCAGTCTGCACGCACAGCATCACTTCGTGTGCATGGCTGTCCTCGCCGCACAGGTAATGCGAATCGTTCGTCGCCACCAGCGGAATCCCCAGATCTTTTTCGAGCCGATCGAAGTCCGCGCGAATCATTCGCTCTTCCTCCAGCCCCTGGTCCTGAATCTCGAGGAAGAAATTTCCTTTGCCGAAGATGTCTTCGTATTGTTGCGCCACCGCTTTGGCTTTCAAGTACCGGCTCGCGGCATCGATCTTTTCGTCGCCCAGCGTCTCGCACAGTTCGCCGCTCAGGCAGCCCGACAGGCAGATCAACCCCTTCGCATGCTCCGCAAGGTACTTCTTGCTCACGCGCGGCTTGCGGTAAAAGCCATGCAGGCTCGCCTCCGACGTCAGCCGGATGAGGTTCTGGTAGCCCTCTTCGTTTTCGGCCAGCACCAGCAGGTGGTTGTATTGGTCGTTCGTGGTCTCCGCGCGATGATCTTCCGCCTTGCACACGTAGAGCTCGCAGCCCAGGATCGGCTTGATTCCCTTTTCCTTGGCCGCGTCGAAAAAATGCACCGCTCCGTAGATATTCCCGTGGTCCGTCATGGCGACTGACTTCTGGCCCAGCGCCGCTACGCGATCCACAAGCTTGTAGACATCGCAGGCCCCGTCGAGCAGCGAATATTCCGTATGGAGATGCAGGTGGGTGAATTCTGACATGGCTAGGTAGATTCTAGCCGCCGGTACAGTGCTCTCGGCCTGCCCGAGTGCCGGTTGAAAACTCGCTGGTTTGAGGAAAAGCGGACTGCGCATCGTCGCAAGCGCCCACCCCAGCCTCAGGACCGCGATCGCAGGGAACACCGCTTCTCGTTTTGAAGGTTCAACGCATCGGGCTTAGGCATCGCTCGATGTCGTTGCCCAGTTCGGGACCCTTTAATCCAGGGCGCATCTTAAACTTCGGTCGCGTCACCCTGGCAGCCGGGATGGCCGCATTCGCAAACGACCTCGATTTGATCCGACGTTCCTTCGCAATGGGCGCTGCAGTAGTCTGACCCGTCGTCAGCAGCGCAGCTACAGGCAGGATTGGCGCATTTCTTCTCTGTTGGCATTTGTTCGTCTCCTCGGCCGGCGCGCTTGCTTCCGCGCAGTCGCTTATGACCGGTTAGGTGCGACAAAGCGCGAAATTGACGCCTGCCTGATTCACAGTTTTCATCATTTTTTCTGTTGCAAGCCCTGCGTGGTCCTATGTATGGTGTCCCCGGAGGTTTTTCCCTATGACAAGAAGCAAATTCGTTTTGGGCTCCGTTCTCTGTGTGGCGAGCTTTGCGGGCGGCGTGATCGTCGCGCAGGGGCCTCGTCACCCCAACCTCATGGCAGCGCAGGATCTGATTAATCGCGCCTATGACCGCCTATCCGCAGCGCAGGGGGCCAACGAGTGGGATATGGGCGGCCATGCCGCTCGCGCGAAAGATCTGCTCGATCAGGCAAAGCACGAGATCAGGGAAGCTACTGAAGCAGCAAATCACCACGGGCACTGAGTTCAACTCAAACTTGCGGACCGGCTGACCTGCGCGGATTGGTAATGTTCTCTTCTCCGCAAGACAGCCGGTTTGCGCTTTCCTCGAATCGGCCTCAGCCAGCGTCTCGCGCCTCTTTGGTGGTGGGAGGCGGAGCATTCGCGGCAAGGGTGGGACGATGGGATTATCGTCCGATTACTGATTGAGTTGGAAGCGAGGATGGTGGTGGTGATGATGGTGATGGTGGCGGGGATGGACGACCACCACAACCTGCGCCTGCGCCGCGTAAGGTAGCGCGAGGCAGAAGATGAGCACGAGCCCGAACAGAATCTTTTTCATAACTCAGTGTGCCGTCCGTCCAATCAGAATACAGAGCTACTCTGACCACTTCGCGGGCCCTGAACCTGGCTGCGCAGGCAAATCAGCGCACCAGACGATTCACTGCCTCGCGAACCGCCCGCGTGAGCGAATGGGATTCAGCATCGTGCATCCTCTCAGGCAAGGCGTTTTCCCCTGCGCAGGAGCGTTCTGATCCTCTCGGCCGAGGCACGCGAAATAGCCGTTTCTCCCGCGTTTTTTTGCTTGCCAGACCGTCATAGCCTCCTGTAATAGTCGCCGCAGGAGGTTTTCCCATGACAAGAAACAAAGTGATTTCGGGCTCCATCGTTGCCGCGGCGATTTTTGCCGGTGGCGTGCTCGTTGGCCAGACTGTCGTGACTCCGTCGGCTCCGCCGCAGATCACGTTGGGCGCAAATTATCCAAATCTGCAAGCGGCGCAGCGCGGCATTGTCCAGGCATGGAATCAGTCGACCGTGGTCGAGAGAGAATATCCGCACAATGCCAAGGTCATTGCCGATATCAATTCGGTAGGCAGATATCTCAATCAGGCAAACGATGGGCTCGTACAGGCAGCCAAAGACGAAAACGGCCGCTAGGATCTAATCCGGCAGCTGCTGGCGCTCCTGGGCCGTGCGACCCCCTCCTCGCGCGGCCCCAACCCGCCATCCGAGCATGTCCCGCGTCGTTTGCCTCTGGCGCATGACAAACCACGAAACAGCGAACCATGAATTCAACCCCCGCCAGCCCTGTCGTTTCAACCCGCCCATTGGTATACTTGGAACTGTGACCACTTCCCTCGTCGAATCCGTTCCCCATCAGGGCTCCAAGGCCGCTTCCTCCGGCAAGAAGAAGGTTTTGCTGCTCAAGCCACGTGGCTTTTGCGCTGGCGTGGTCCGTGCCATCGACGTTGTGAAGATCGCCCTTGAGACCTTTGGCGCTCCCATCTATGTGCGCCGCGAGATCGTCCATAACCGCTATGTTGTGAATGAGTTGGCAGAAAAGGGGGCCATTTTTGTCCATGACATCGACGACGTGCCCGACGGCCAGCGCGTGATCTATAGCGCCCATGGGGTTTCGCCCGCTGTGCGTGAGCGCAGCAAGGGCCGCAATCTTAAGGTGATTGACGCCACCTGCCCACTCGTCACGAAAGTCCACTTTGAAGCCGTCAAGTTTGCCCAGCAGGGCTATTCTCTGGTCCTCATCGGTCATCGGGATCACGACGAAATAGAAGGTACGCTTGGCGAAGCGCCCGACGTAACCCATGTGGTTTCAAACGTTGCCGAGGTTGAAGCTCTGGAGCTCCCCAACCCGGATCGCGTCGCCTACCTGACCCAGACCACCCTCTCGCTGGACGAGGCCCGCGACATCATCCACGCGCTCAAAATCAAGTTTCCCCATATCGTAGGGCCCCATTCGCAGGACATCTGCTACGCCACTGAAAACCGTCAGGTTGCCGTGCGCAACGTGGCCCATAATGCCGACCTGGTGCTCGTCGTCGGCTCGACCAACAGCTCCAACTCCAATCGGCTGGTCGAGGTTTCCCGCAATCTTGGCACCATCGGGTATCTCATTGATAACTCCCAGGCGATCGATCCCAAATGGCTCGTCGGCGTTGAAAACGTCGCAGTCACCGCCGGCGCTTCGGCCCCCGAAATCCTGGTTGAAGACGTGGTCAACTACCTGCGGCAGAACGGCTTCGAAAACGTCGAAGAAGTTGAGGTAATGCCGGAAAACGTGCGATTCGGCTTGCCCCCTGAGATTGTGCAGGCTATCGGCAGTGCGGGTGGGGCAGAGCCTGTCCCCGTACGATGACCGATTTTGCGGCGCATCAACTCGCGGCGCATCCAACAGGCACGCGGCATCATGATGCGCAAACGGCAGGAACATTCAGACTGTTTTCCGTGTTCCGGTTAAGGGTTCGGATTTTCGAGACTCTATGACTCCTGAGCAGCCAAAATCGCCCACAGCGGCCCCCCATTTTGCTCAGCCCCATCTTGCTCAACCGAGGTTTGGCAGAATCGACGCAGACCTGGCCGATGTCGAGTCGGCAATCGGCAACGCGCGCGAGTGCCTCTTCTCTCTGCAGCACCCTGAGGGCTACTGGTGCAGCGAGCTCGAGGCCGACTCGATGCTCGAAGCCGATTACATCTTTTTGCACACGCTCCTCGAATCGGGCGATCCCGGCCGGCTCAAGCGCGCCTGCACGGAGATGATGCGCTACCAGAACGAAGACGGCAGTTGGAGCATCTATCCCGGCGGACCCGGCAACATCTCGCTTTCGGTCAAGTGTTACTCCGCTGCCAAGCTTATGGGGATCGGCCCCGAAGATTCGCGACTCGCCTTGTGCCGTAAGTGGGTGCTGGCCCACGGCGGAGTCACTGCCTGCAACACGTTTACAAAAATGTATCTCTGCGCGCTGGGCGAGTATGACTACGACGCAGTCCCCGCCATTCCGCCGGAGATCGTTCTCTTTCCCAAGTGGTTTTATTTCAATATCTATGAAATCTCGGCCTGGTCGCGCTCGATTCTTGTGCCGCTCGCCATCATGTACGCTAAAAAGCCGTACAAGAAGATCCCACCGGAGCAGGGAATCGACGAGTTGTTCGTGGGCGGTCGTGCCAACTCCATTCTGCGTCTGCGCGTCGATCGCAAGCACTTCATCTCCTGGCGCAATTTCTTCCTGGCCTTGGACCGGATGACTCACTGGTTCGAGGCGGTGCACCTGCGCCCTCTGCGCAAGCACGCGATGAAGCGCGCGGAGAAGTGGATGCTTGAGCGACTCGAGATGACCGACGGCCTCGGCGCCATCTATCCCGCCATGCTCAACGCCATCATCGCGCTGCGCTGTCTGGGCTATAGCGAAGACGATCCGCAGGTCATCCGCGCCCGCGACGAGTTTGAAAAGCTGGGCATCGAGCAGCCGGCCACCCCCGAAATGCCCGAGCCCACTTTCCGCATGACCCCCTGCATGAGCCCGGTGTGGGATACGGCGCAGGCTGTCTACGCGCTCGGCGAAGCCGGCGTTCCGCGCAACGATCCGCGCATGCTTAAGGCCGTCGACTGGATGCTCGCCAAAGAGGTTCGCCATAAGGGTGACTGGGCCGTAAAGGTTCCCAAAACCGAGCCCGGCGGCTGGTACTTCGAGCACAACAATGAGTTTTATCCAGACACCGACGACACAGCGCAGGTCCTGCTTGCCCTCAGCAAGGTCGACAATCCCCGCGAGCGCTATCAGCACCAGGTGGCGCAGCGAGCGATTGCGTGGGAGTTCGCCATGCAGTGCCGCAACGGCGGCTGGGGCAGCTTCGATAAAGACAACACCAAGATGATCTTCCAGTACATCCCCTTCGCGGATCACAATGCCATGCTCGATCCGCCCTCGGTCGACATTACCGGGCGCATGCTGGAGATGCTGGCCGTCTATGGTTACACTCGAGAGGACAAGCACGTCCAGCGCGCCATCAAATTCGTCTTCGACGAGCAGGAGCCGGACGGCAGCTGGTTCGGTCGCTGGGGCGTGAATTATCTGTACGGCACGTTCCTGGTTCTGCGCGGCCTGGATGCCATCGGCGTCGATCACCTTGAGCCGCAGATTCAGCAGGCCGCGGAGTGGATTCGGATGGTGCAGAATCCCGACGGTGGCTGGGGTGAGACCTGCGGCAGCTATGACGATCCCGACACGCGCGGCATCGGCACCAGCACGCCCTCGCAAACGGCTTGGGCGATGCTCGGGCTTCTCGCCGCCGGCGACGATCGTTCCGACTCCATTGCCAAGGGTGTTCGCTGGCTGCTTGAGCGCCAACGCCCCGGTGGCGACTGGGACGAGTCGATGGGAGAGGGGCCCACGCGCCAGGCCATCATCACCGGCACCGGATTTCCAAAAGTTTTTTATCTGGCGTATACGATGTATCGCCAGTACTTCCCGCTGATGGCGCTTACCGCCTACAAGCGGGCGATGGAGCGCTCCACGCTCGGCTCAGCGAGCTGTTGATGGTGTTAGATCGTTCGATTGTTGAGCGATTTTGCTTTTCTTGGACGAGCACGACTTTGAGGGATTTGAAGATTTTGCTCCGGAGATGCACGAAGTGTCAGGGCACGACTTTAGTCGTGCCGAAAAGGACAGCAAACATCAGGGGCTTTAGCCCCTGCGTGAAATCCGGAGGGAGCAGGGGCCTTCAGGCCCCGAACTCGCCGCAGTAAGAAGATGGGGCTTTAGCCCCGGACGCAAGATCGGGGCTTCCGCCCCGGAGGTAGACAAAGAATGGCAGTTCCAATCTCACAGATGGCTACGGTGGCCACGTACGTTCTGAAGAAGCGCATCTCTGGACAAAAGCGCTATCCGCTTGTGCTCATGCTCGAGCCGCTGTTCCGCTGCAACCTGGCCTGCGCCGGCTGCGGCAAGGTGCAGTACCCGCCGCACATCCTTAAAAAGCAGCTCACGCCCGAGCAATGCTTCGCCGCAGTCGAGGAATGTGGCGCCCCGATGGTCTCAATCCCCGGCGGCGAGCCGCTCTTGCATCCGCAGATCGTTGAAATCGTCAATGGCCTCATCGCGCGCAAAAAGTACATCTACCTTTGCACGAACGCGCTTGAATTGAAGCGCCGCCTGCCGGAGTTCACGCCGTCGAAGTACCTCACCTTCTCAGTCCATCTCGACGGCCAGCGCGACGAGCATGACTTCTCCGTCTGCCGCGAGGGCGGCTGGGATATCGCGGTCGAAGGCATCAAGGAAGCGGTGAAGCGCGGCTTCCGCGTCACCCCCAACTCCACTTTTTTCGACGGTACAGATCCTAATCACGTGCGCGCGCACTTCGATGAGATGATGGCCATCGGTGTTGAAGGCATTGTGCTCTCGCCCGGCTACAGCTACGACAAGGCGCCGGATCAGAAGCACTTCATGGGCCGCGCCCGCGTGCGCCGCCTCTTCCGCGCCATCCTGTCCAATCGCAAGAAGTCGTGGAAGTTCAACATGTCGCCGCTTTTCCTCGAGTTCCTGATGGGCGACCGCAACTACGACTGCACGCCCTGGGGCTCGCCGGCCTACAACATCTTCGGCTGGCAGCGTCCCTGCTACCTCTTGCAGGACGGCTACACTGAGACTTTTGCCGAGCTGATGAGCACGACCAAATGGGAAGAATACGGCGTCGGCTCCGGCAATCCCAAGTGCGCCAATTGCATGGTCAGTTGCGGCTACGAGCCTTCCGCGGTTCTTGAAGGCTTCGGCTCGCTCAAGGGCTTCCTCGCCATGGTGAAGGGGAACTTCTCGCTCTATCCCGATCAGCACGCGCTCAATCTTCTCAACGAACCCATGCCGACCGGCCCGTCGTCGCTGGTGAAGATTCAGGAACCGGAGCGCGAACTGGCGAAGTTGTGATTTCTTTCAATGGAATCCGTTGCCTGTCCTTGCGATTTCTTAGTCGTGATTGGAACGGCGAGGGCGACGCTGACTCGCTAACTTGCTAACTTGCTGGAGAATTATGACCGCGGAAGTTCAGAAGTACACGCGCGAGCAGATTGAAGCTCTCGAGCTCGCTCCGGGTTTCGAGCATGAAGAACTGGAGGGCTCCGTCCCCTCGCTCGCTACAGACGCGGACCTGAAAAACGCCCTTGAGAAGGCCTTCGATTTTCGCGGCGACGTCACCATCACCCTCAAGTCGGGCGAAAAGATTGACGCCTACATCTTCAATCGCTCGACAGGCGCCACGCTCGCCGAGTCGTGGGTCCAATACTTCGCACCCAACGCGCCCGAAAAGAAGAAAATCTCCTACGACCAGATTGTGCGCCTGGAGTTTGGTAAGGACCGCGCCGCCGGCAAGCACTGGGAAGACTGGGTCAAGGCCTACAACGAGAAGAAGGCCGCCGGCGAAAAAAATATCGGCCTGGTCCCTGATTCGCTGGAGTAAGCTGGTGGGAAATCCGAATTCTCTCCCCGCTCAATGAGGAAGTCGCTTCAATTCCGGTTCGCTGTGATGGCATTTTTATTCGCCACGACAAGTGCCCAACAGACTCCGAAATTCCCCGATACCGAAGCCTCGAATTTGCCTGAACCGGATAGAGTAAAGCTCTTCAACGACCAGCCTGGACTTGTCGAACCCGTCCTGATTCCTTTGCCACCCCTTGGTCCGTCTGTCAAATGCAAAGGTGTCAAGGATTCCGGAGCCGTCACGCTTTCCTTTGTGATCGACAGCAGCGGCAATCCCCGAAATGTCCGTTTTAAGCGGGCGAATGCGAATCAGATCGACTTGATCGCTTTGAACATCCTTCCGGAAAGCCAGTTCCATCCCGCTACGATCAATGGCACTCCAGTTGCTTTCGGCCGCGACGTGGAAGTGCATCTTCGCGTTTGTACGGAGCAGCAGCCGGGATCAACCAGTGAAAGAACGCGGCTCCTCCTAATTCAAGAGGAAAAATTCATCAGTTGGCGGCACGCTCCCGCCGAAGTCAATCTGGCGCCCATTCATATGCCGCCTGACGCTCAAGCGGACCGTGAAAAGATCGGTAACGATTTCACGCTGCCAACCACCATCGCGACGCGCGTACCGGACGTCGGGGGCATGTCGGGATATTTTGAATTCGGCGTGCTCGTCGACGAGCACGGGATATCCCATATCGAAAAAGTGCTCAAGTCGACCAACCAGGCCCTACTGCCTGTTGCTGAGGCGGCGCTCCTGAACTTGCGAAGTACGCCCGCTATGAAAGACGGGATGCCGGTATCTGTCCACATCACATCCGAGTTGGACATCAATTCACGATAATCCGTTCTACTTCAGCAGCTTGGCCTTTTGCCCCCGCTTTGAGACCGCAGCCACTGCAATCCGGTCAAAAGAGACAAAAGTCTCCCCGCCCAACCAGGCGCCTTCATACGCGATAACGCCGTCCGCAAAATCCCCGCCAATTCTCAGCATCTCCAACCCGGCCTCTACTGCGGGTCCGTCCAGCACCACGTTTGGTGCGGAAGAAAATGTCTCAATGACGCGGATAATGTCGTCCAGCCGGAAGCGATAAGAGCGGCCCAGAACCCACACTAGCTCGCAAAGAGCGGGCAAGGGGATCGCTACAACGCTTGCGCTTTTCAGCACAGCCTCGGCCGCGCGGGCCTGCGCGGCGTCGTCATGAAGGACGACGCGGAGCAAAACATTCGTGTCGACGGCGACTTTCACCGTTCACCGGCCCAGGCACGCTCGGTCGCTTCCTTGATTTGCTTGATCGTCAACTTAACCTTTGCCTTGCCGGCAAGCATTCCAAACGCGTCCTCGATCCTGCCGGTTTTTCTGGCTGGCGTCACGATGCCTTTGTTGCCCGGAACAAGTTCGATCTCGATCTTCTCTCCTGGCTTAACCCCCAGATGCCGCAGCACGTCTTTCCGGAATGTCACCTGCCCCCGGGCGGTAACCGTCAATGTTGCCATGGTGTTCTCCCTTCAGACAGGGTCATTATAATGCAAAATCACCTTAAAATGGAAGAAGAGAAAAGAATGCAAAACTGCATGATAAGTAAGGAGAATGAGCATTATGGGGTCCAGAAATAATGCAATAGTGCATTGCTTAAGTAAGTCGAATTTGCATTGCAATGTAAGGCATAATAGCATTGCAAAATAATGCAGAGTGACATGAGAATAGTAAGGCATATAAGCATTACTGAATAATGCAATTCCGCATGACTTAGTTTGCGGATTGAAGAGCAAATCTTTCTTCCCTTGCGCGTCACTGCTGTCCGCGTTCGAGCGGGCGTTCCGCCACAGCGGACCGAATGGGTCTACAGGTGCTTGTAGATCGCCGGCGGCGCCGGCCCGGTCCGGCCGTTCACGAGCCAGTCGAGCACGGTCCGAAGCTCCGTCTCCCGCGCTTCGCCCAGTAACCGGCAAATCACTTCGCCATTTTCATCGACAACAATCGTCGCCGGAAGTTCAATCCCCAGTCCCAGGCGGCTCAGCGCATCCGTGTCCGCGCCCGTCCACACTTCGAGTCCGGGCCCGTTGGCCTTCATGAACGCATCGATCTTGGCGCGCCCAGCCTTCGAAACTCCGTTTTCGTCCTCCGAGATCTCGACGAATCTGACTTTCTTGGCGGCATACTCCGTATTCAGGCGGGCGAACAGCGGCAGCTCGTCGCGGCAGGGCCCGCACCAGGTCGCCCAGAAATTAACCACGACAATCGATCCGCGCAAATCCCCGAGGCCTTTCTTCGCCCCCACCAGATCCTTGAACCCGAGATTCGGAACGGGCTTGGCCTCAATCGCTCCAGGCAGACCCAACGCGAATATCGCAGCCATCCCCAAAATTGCCCTCGTCCACTTTTGCATAGCTCCTCCGGAATTGTCGCCGTCGACTCCGATCTTACCTATCCGCCCACTGTAGCGGCTCATGGGTAGCGCACGCATCATGTATCGAATGGAGTGGTTTCCGCACCTTTGGATGGAGAACTATTGCTGCGAAATGGCAGCTTCGGCGACGCCCACTCTGTGCAAGCACTGGCTTGCTGTTTGTTCTATTCGCGGCCTACAGACTCGTGAAGGGTCGTCACCAGCTGAATAGCGAGTACGTTGTCATTGGGCTCCGCAACGTTGCTGCGGTGCCTGAATTCGTAGCCGACCTTGATCAATTGAAAGCGGTTCGGACGAAAACCGGCGGCCGTTTCCAGAGCCAGCGTCTTCCCGCCTTCATTCGCGATCGAGAATCCGTCGCGTTCGGCGACATACCAGCGTGGGCTCAAAACCTGTTTCAGCTCGCCGTATCCGGCCGTTTCGCGGAATGTGGGATTAGCCTTGTAGGCCATGACGAATCTTTGCAGTTCGCCTTGAGCGTTGGTGTGGCCATGCGCCCAATTAATGTCAAGGCCGCCTGCCGTAGCCGGCAGCTTGTTCGGATTCGCCTCGTCCGGCGCAAAGAACAGGTATTGTCGGTCGAGATAGGGACCGCGATAAGCCGAAGCCCCGATCCGGAATCCCTGGCGAACGGTGTAGCCCGCACCGGCCACCCAATTACCGTATTGGTCATGCGCAAACAAGCTGCGAGGATTGGTTGGCGACGAGTTGGCAAATTGCACCCTTGCGTCCAACTTGCTCAACGTAGCGTCTAATTGAGCTCCCGCCACGCCAAGAATGGACACCGGTGAGTAGTAATAGCCGTATTCGATCGGAATACCTGTCAGCGCGTTGTCGGCGTCGTCATAGTGCAGTGTGAACGCTCCAAATGCGGTCGGCATCTCTCCGGCGCGAACCAGGACTGAGCCTTCCTTAAAGATGTGTGAATAGTAAAGCGAGCCCTGCAATAGGGTGCCCTTGGCGCCATATCCAGCCTGCGAGAGTTCGCTGAAGAAATAAGGGCGCGTCGAGAATTGCATTGCGCCCATGATGAACCAGTTCTCGTTGAATTTCACGGTGGGGTAGACAATCGCGCGCGATCCCAGGATCAAGGGAGCTCCCGATCGCGGCGCCTGAGTGAGTTCATTTGAAGCCACCGCCTGCGCGGTCAATGTGGCGCGCAGGTCGAGCCCTGAAGCCGATTGCTGAGCCGGAAGCAGAAAGTCGCCAGCCGCTCCCGACAGGACGGCCAGCAGAAGCGCTGCAACGGGCGCAGTCCTCATCCGGCCACCGCCGCAACGGCCTGATTCGTTGCATCGCACACCTTTGCCTCGGCCGAGGATCTGGTCAGAACCTCGCGTGGCAGATTCACGAAAACTCCCACTATATGCGGATCGAATTCAACCCCGGCATTTTCATTCAGGATTGAAATCGCCTTCTCGTGGCTCATTCCCGGCCGGTACGCGCGGTCAGTCGTCATTGCATCGTAGGCATCGGAGACATGAATGATCCGCGCCTCGAGCGGAGTTTCTTCGCCGGATTGTCCTTTGGGGTACCCGGTTCCGTTCCAGTTCTCGTGGTGCAATTCAACTGCGGCGAGATAGGGGGCGAAGCCTTGAACGCCTTCGAGAATCCGGCGTCCGATGACCGGATGCTGCTTGACGATCGTGAACTCTTCTTCTGTAAGGCGGCCCGGCTTCTGAAGCACGCTGTCGGCGATGCCGATCTTTCCCACGTCGTGAAGCAGGGCCCCGATGCGAATCCGCTCAATTTCTTCCGGGCTCAACTCCATCGCCTGCGCCGCCGCGCAGGACAACTGGCTTACGCGGCTGCTGTGGCCCGCGGTGTATTGATCGCGTGCATCGAGCGCATTGGCCAGGGACCCCACAAACTCCAGGTAAGCAGCCTCAAGATTTTCACCTGCGGCGCGAACTGAAACTGCGGCGCGGTTGTAGATTTCAGCCAGCTGCTGGATTTCGAGAATCGAGGATGGCTGTCCTTCGAGCTCGGTCAGCTTTCCGGTGCGTACAGCGTTGCGAAGATGCGACATCACTGCCGCAAGGGGCTCAACAATTGAGCTCGACGAGCCAATGCTGCAGAAGAATGCAACCAGGACACAGACCATTGCCAGAGTAATAAAGAGCTTGTGCAGCCTCGATTGGATCGGTGCCGTAGCCTCGTCGACATTTTCAAAGCTGAGCAGCATGAATCCGCCGCTATAGGTCTCCATGGGCAGAGAAATCCAATTTGTTCCCCGCAACTTCAGGTCGCATTCGGTGGGCTCTTTGCAGTTCGCCAGGGCGCGCTCCAAATCATCGAACGAAACGCCCGGAAGGTTCGAGTTAATCACCTTTCCGTTTCGCACTAGAACCACTTGCGTGGTCAGGTCGGCAAAGTCGAAGTATTCCCCCACGGAGAGAACGCCGATGTTCTCGTCGTTTTCATCTACCGGGACCGACGCCACCTGGAACGTGTGACCAAGCAGGAGGAGAAACCCCTTTTGACCGCGATCGAGCTGCGACAGGTCAAGAGGAATCAGTTGTGCGCGCGCTTCACCGGGCGCCTTGGTTGGACGGACCACTCCAGCAAGCGGCGTGCCGTCGGGTGCGGAAACAAGCATGAAGTCAAAACCCATGCGCTCGCCGAGTTCCCGCAACTGATCTTCAACGGTGCTTCGCGCGGCAATGCTTTCCCGATGAGTAAGCAGCAGCTCGATCCCGGCTTTCAGAGCCGTATTTTCGCCGGCAACCTTTAAGAAGCGGCTATTCTGCAAATCCGCTTTGGCATGAATATTCGCGATCGCCACCTGGCTCTGGCGCAGGGAGGTGTGCAACCCATCGCGCACGGTCGACTGCACGAATCGCTGAATCATCCAGAAGCTACTGGCCAGCAGGAGCGCGAAGGGGATGAAGCAGATCAGGAATGCACGGGTTCGGAAGCGAGTTGTCAATGAGAGCCACCCGCTTCATTCGGATTTTGACTCGCTTGCTCGTCCTGCCGGGGCTCGATATCGATCGGAATCAGGAAGTCAATCGACTGTTCGCGACCCTGCTCAACCACGATTGACTTACGATAGAATCCAGCTGTCTTGTGCCAGGCAACGACGGTGTATTTTCCCGGCGGCACATTTGGAATGCGGTAACGGCCTGTGCTATCCGGACGCGCATACCAGCGATTTGGAGTCACGACGACTGTGGCTGCCATGTTGGGGTGCAGATGGCAATACACGTCTACAATCCCAGGTCTTGCGAAGGTTACTCGGCGCGTCTCGCCTTTGTCGTAACTGCCAAGGTCGAACGTCTTGGGCTTGGAAAGGGAGTAGATGTTGTGGAAGATCGGGTCCATGTTAGGAAAGGAGACCGTGGACCCGACTGGGACAACAACCAGGTCGGGCACGAAGCGGCGGTCAAGCTGTTCCACTTGCTCCGCTGGCTCGGCCTTGGACGTGGCATCGGGTGTGGCGGCACCTTCCAGATAGACCACGACGCGCGAGCGCTCATAGACGATCGGATCCTGTTCCGCGTCCCTTCCAAGTTTCACCGCGGTCCCGCGTTGATAGACTGAAACGGGAGCCGTAACGCTCGGCCGTGTCAGTCTCTTCTTGATAAGAATTGTCCCTGTAATATCCTGTGCCCCGGCACAGACCGCCACCAGGGTAGCTGCACTACCAATAAAGAGTGCTTTCAATCGCATGTCTCTTGGCCTCTGAACCGTCGGCCTTGATCGCGCTTGTTGCCGGCATTGACTTATGGCTGGGGAAGCGCGATGTGCTTAGATTCATCCAATAGTCTAGGTAGGGTCTACACAGCGCGAATATCCCACAAAGCGGGCACTCAGTGGCCCCTAAGTGCTTAGTTTTCTAGTTACATTTCAGAGACATGGATCGGCGACGCGATTCGGCCCGGTTACATAATTCGCGGCCCTCGTGTCTTGGCCGGCACGGCTCATTTCCGCTCGATTCATCGACCATCGAACGCCATTTAGAATGAAGGTCTCCCAGGAACTCCTCTATGAGAGTCTTCCTCACCGGCGCAACAGGATTCGTCGGCCACCATGTTGCCAAGGCCCTGGCCGCCGAAGGCGCCGATCTCCGCCTTCTCACCCGCAAGACCTCGAACCTCGCCAATCTTGAGGGGATCGACGGCGAGACAGTGGTCGGTGACCTCTGCGACGCCTCCTCGATTCAATCGGCCCTCGCCGGTTGCGATGCCGTCGTCCACGTCGCCGCCGACTACCGCCTCTGGATTCCCGATCCTGCGTCAATGTATCGCGCCAACGTCGACGGCACCCGCGAGCTCCTCCGCCTCGCCCGCGAAGCCCACGTCAAGCGCTTCGTTTACACCTCGTCAGTCGCAACCATGCACTTTCGCACCGACGGCATTGTCATCAACGAAGACACCCCAGTCTCGATCGCCGACATGGTTGGCCACTACAAGCGCTCCAAATTCCTCGCCGAACAGGAAGCAATCGAAGCCGCCCAAAACGGCCAACAGGTCATCATCCTCAACCCCACCACCCCCATCGGCTCCAACGACCGCAAACCCACGCCGACGGGCCGCATCTTCGTCGACTTCCTCAACAGCAAATTCCCCGCCTACATGGACACCGGAATGAACCTCGTCGATGTTTCCGAGGTCGCCCGCGCCCACGTTCTCGCACTCACCAAAGGCGCCCCCGGCCGCCGCTACATTCTCGGCGGCGAAAACCTCACCCTCAAACAGATCCTCGACAAGATGTCGGCCATCACCGGCATCCCTTCGCCTACCGTCAAGATCCCCTTCGCCGTCGCCGCCACCTACGCGTTTTTCGAGGAAATCATCACCGGCCGCATCCGCGGCAAAGAACCTCGCGCCACGCTCGAAGAGGTCCGCATGGGCCGCAAGAAAATGTACGCGTCCTCTGCCCGTGCCCAGCAGGAGCTTGACTTCCGTGTCGTGCCGGTCTACCCCGCCATGCGCGACGCCATCGAATGGTTCCGATCCAACGGCTATGCGCCCGCAAACACGACGCAGGTACGCCCATGACCCGCGTCGCCATCATCGCTGCCTTTCCCGGCGAGCTCAAGCCGCTCGTCCGCAACTGGCCCCACTCGACTCGCGAAGGCACTCGCTTCTGGGCGCAGCGCACCGAAGAAGAAGAATGGATTGCCGCCTGCGCCGGCGCCGGCCAATCCGCCGCGACGCGCGCCTTCGCCGCCATTGAGGCAGGGGGCCCCATCGATCTCGTCTTTTCTCTCGGATGGGCTGGCGCGCTCCGTGCTGAGATCGCTCCAGGAACCGCCCACAATGTCGCCGGGGTAATCGACGTCCGGACCGGCGAGCGCTTCAACTGCGATGCGGGCGCGGGAAAGCTTTGGCTTGCCACCAGCCCTGCCGTTGCCGGTGAATCGGAAAAGCTCCGCCTCGCCTCCGCCTACAACACTGCTCTCGTCGATATGGAAGCCGCCGCCGTCGCACGGCTCGCCGCCATGCGCGGCATCCCGTTCTACTGCATTAAAGGCGTCAGCGACGCCCTCACCGACCGCCTTCCCGACTTCAACCGTTTTCTCTCGCCATCCGGCCAGATTAAGCTCGCCAGTTTGACTCTTTTTGCGCTGTTCCGCCCCTGGTACTGGCCCTCACTCGTCCGAATGGGCGAAAATAGTAAAAAGGCTTCCCAAAGCATCGCGGAGTCACTCGTCGAGTTTCTCGACGAACGAGGTCATGACGGCGAATAGAATGGCTACCCAAATCTCCACTCCCAGACTGCGGATCGATACAAAGATCCCAGCCACGATGCGCGCGGTGGTCTACCGCGGCATCAATGACATGCGCCTGGAGACCGTCCCCGTTCCGCGCATCGGCCCCGGCGAGCTGCTCATCAAGATCGCTACCTGCGGCGTCTGCGGCACCGATCTCAAGAAAATTCACATGGGCTCACACTCCGCGCCCCGCATCTTCGGCCACGAGATGGCCGGCGTTGTCGCCGAAGTCGGCGCCGGTGTCACCAAGTTCGCCGTTGGCGACCGCGTCATGAGCTTCCACCACGTTCCCTGCGGCGAGTGCTACTACTGCCGCAAAAACACCCCCGCACAGTGCCCGCTTTACAAGAAGACCGGCGCCACAGCCGGCTTCGAGCCCTCGGGCGGCGGCTTTGCGGAGTACGTTCGTGTCATGGATTTTGTCGTCAACAACGGCGGCGTCGTTCCGATCCCCGACGGCGTGCCCTTCGAGCAGGCCGCCTTCGTCGAGCCGCTGAATACCGTGCTCAAAGGCGTCAAGCTGCTCAACCTCGCGCCCGACGATACGGTCCTCGTTATCGGTCAGGGCCCGATTGGCCTGATGCACGCTGCTCTTTCCAAGAGAATCGGCGCACGCGTGCTCACCTCTGATCTTTTTGCCGAGCGCCACGACATCGCAGCGCGCTTCGGACTCACCAATCCCATCCACGCCGGAACGGAAAACGTCGTCGAACGCGTCTTTGCCGAAACTGAAGGCCGCGGCGCCGACGCCGTCATCGTCGCCGTGGGCGGCAACGCTCTCATTCGCACCGCCATGGACGCGGTTCGCCCCGGTGGCAAGGTCATGCTCTTCGCCCAAACGCAGCATGGCGAAGCCACATTCGATCCCGCTGCGGTCTGTGTGGACGAAAAGACCCTTATGGGCTCTTACTCATCCTCGTTCCCGATTTTGGACGAGGTCACGAGCCTGGTCTTCGACGGCTACCGCAGCGGCTTCGACCTCACCCAGTTAATCTCACACCGCTTCCCGTTTGATGATGCGGCTGCGGCCATTGAAATTGCCTCGCACCCCCAGCCCGGCTCAATGAAGATTATGATCGAGCCTGTGCCGGGGGCCGGGGCAGAGTAAGGGAAATCGAGGAGCTGATGGCCAGCACGGTGAAAGACGCGATCCTCCGCGGCCGCAAGACCGTCAAGAACGTTGTTGAAGGGGGCCGCAAGAAGGTCGAGGACGTCGTCGAGGGCGGCTTGAATACCGTCGAGACGGTCGTCGGGGCCGGCCTTGACACAGTCGAATCGGCTGTCGTCGTGGGCCGCAAGACGGTCGAGACCGTTGTCCACCATGGCCGCAAGACCGTCGAAAATGCCTTTCTTTCCGGGCGCGTTACCATGCGCGCCGCCGTCCTCCACGGCCGTGAAGATGTTCGCATCGAGCAGGTTCCTATACCCAAGGCTGCGGCGGGCGAACTCGTCGTTCGCGTTGGCGCAGCGCTAACATGCGGCACCGATCTCAAGGTCTTTCGCCGCGGCTATCACGCGCGCATGATCGTCCCTCCCGCGCTCTTCGGCCACGAACAGGCGGGAACCGTCGTCGAATCCGGCGAGGGCGTCACCGAATTCTCTCCTGGCGACCGCGTCGTTGCGCTCAATTCCGCTCCCTGCGGCCAGTGCTTCTTCTGCTTGCGCGGGCAGGAGAATCTTTGCGACGACCTGATCTTCAACAACGGTGCCTACGCCGAGTTCATCAAGATTCCCGCCAGAATCGTCGCGAAGAATACGCTCGTCATTCCTGAAAATGTCGCTCTGGAGCACGCCGCGCTCACTGAGCCCCTTGCCTGCGCCGTACACGGATTCGAGGACTCTCATCCGCGCAAAGGCGATATCGTCGCCATCATCGGCGGTGGGCCGCTCGGCCTCATGATCCTCCACGTAGCAGCGCTCGCCGGCTTTGAAACCATTGCAATCGTCAAGCATGACGGTCAGGTTGATGCGGCACGCCAGCTTGGCGCCACGCATGTTGTGCAGGCCGCCACGGTGCGCAAGGCCATCCGCGAGACGCGCGCCCTCACCCCCAAAGACCGTGGCGTCGATATTGCCATTGAGGCCGTCGGCACGCCTGAAACCTGGCAGGAGGCCGTCGAGTTGGTGCGCAAGGGCGGCACTGTCAACTTCTTCGGCGGTTGCGCGGCCAACACGCAAGTCACCCTCGACACCAACCGCATCCACTACAGCGACATCACTCTGCGCGCCACATTCCACCACACACCGGCCATCTGTCGCAAAGCTCTCCAGCTCATCGCGAGCGGACGCTTTCAGGCCGGCGCCTTCATCACCGGGCGCGCTCACCTCTACGAACTGAATCGCGTCTTTGAGAAGTTGATGAATCGCTCCTCAGAGATCAAAACCGCGATCGTGCCGTAGGCCAAGCATTTTCTGCGTCGCCGGGCAACGGCATATATCAAGCCGGCTTTTTATTCCATCCGTGAAACGGTGAATGGTCGCCGGCCTCCCAGGCTTCGCGGAGCCCTGGTGCGCCAAGATCCCAGTCCGGCCGGACCTCGCTCATCGCCGCGCGCAGGTCATGCCAAAGGTCAACGACCGACGGGCGACCCCAGAACCAATAGCCGTTGTAGATGCTGTGGACCACGAGACCCGGCTTTAGAACCAGTGTGTGCGGAATCATCGGATTGTGCTCGGGGTCCGTGTACTCCTGGATGTCGAGGTCTTTCTGGATCTTTCGTTCTGGATCGGACAAAAATGTCCATTGTGCGCCGACCGATGCACGGAACTCCTGGAGCGTGTGGTGGTCGTCTGTAGAGATCGTAACGATCTGGGTGTACGCCACGGCGATCTTCGGATAAAACAACGCCAGCTCCCGATGCTGCTGATGTTCCTTCGGGCAATAGTGGCCGCGGGCCAGCGTCAGGATGAGCGGATCTTCGCCCTGAAGTTCACTGAGCTTGCGCATCGTGCTCGTGTGGTCAGGCAGTTCGAAATCCGGGAAACGGCTTCCGGGCACAATATCTGAGCGCATGAAAGGACTCCTTCGTGGTGGATCGCGCGGCTCGCAACAGCCGCAAAGCCCGCACCAGCTTAGATGCTTTCGTGTGACTAAGGTGCTTGTTCCAATTTACCCGCTCCAGGATCGGCGTGCCCTCACAGGAAACGGGAGCCTCCCATGCCGGCAGATCACGCAACAACCTCTTGGAGTTCTGGCCGCTCGGCCGTGTTGTGTGAGGATCCTTGCACAGCCGCTGCGATTCGGTCCTGACCACATTCCCCCCGCATCGGTGAAATAATATCGATGAGACCGAAGGTTCGATGACCGTCACCGCCGCCCAAAACGAGGAAAACATCGCCCGCGGCTGGAGTGCGCTTCCGGCGGCTTATCGCATCCCTGACGTGGCGCCCACGCTCGACCAGGCCCGCGGCTATTGCCGCCGCCTCGCCGAAACGCACTACGAGAACTTCCACGTATCAACGTGGTTCCTTCCCGCCGAGCTCCAACCGCACTTCCACGCCATCTACGCCTATTGCCGCATCTCCGACGATCTTGGCGACGAGGTTCCAGACAAATCCGCGGCTTTGGCGCTCCTTGATCTTTGGGGCAGGGAACTGGACTCCTGCTACGAAGGTCGAGCGCGCCATCCTGTTTTTGTTGCTCTCGCCGAGACCATCCGCGTCTGCACCATTCCCAAGGAGCCGTTCGCCGATCTGCTCGTCGCCTTTCGTCAGGACCAGACCGTCACGCGCTACGCCACCATGGACGACGTCCTCGGCTACTGCCGCTACTCTGCCAATCCCGTGGGCCGCCTGGTGCTCTACGCGTGTGGCGAAGTGTCCCCCGACAAAATCGAAGAAAACTTTAAGCTCTCCGACGCAACTTGCTCCGCGCTCCAACTGGCAAACTTCTGGCAGGACGTTCGCGTTGATTTTCTGAAGGACCGTGTTTATATTCCGCAGGATGACATGCGCCGCTTCGGCGTCACCGACGAAACCATCGCCAACGGCCTCGCCACTCCGGGGTTTCGCGCGCTGCTGCATCACGAAGTCGACTTCGCGCGCAGACTCTTCAATCAGGGCCTGCCGCTCATCGGCAGAGTCAATCGCGACCTCGCCCTCGACCTCGATCTCTTCAGCCGCGGCGGTCTTGAGATATTGCGCGCCATTGAGCGCCGCGACTACGACGTGCTCAGTGCGCGGCCGGCCATCTCCAGGCTCACCAAGTTCTCGCTCGCTGCTCGCGCGCTCGCCGGTAAGTTTCTGCCGTTGATGCGCCTGGGTCCACGATCGACAGGAAAGGCTGCGTGACGCCGACAGCTCCATCGCGCGATCCAGCCCTGGCCGCTGCCTACGCGGCCTGCCGCGGTATCGCCAAACGCGAAGCGAAGAACTTCTACTACGCCTTCCTCGCCCTTCCTCTTCACCGCCGCAACGCAATGTGCGCCATTTACGCTTTTATGCGCCAGGCCGATGACCTGGCCGACGACGAATCCATTCCACCGGTCGAACGTGGGCGCCGTTTGGATCATTGGCTTGCGGTATGGCACGATGCAGCGAACGGCGCGCCCACGGGTGACCCGGTGTTCCTCGCCGTGCGCGACGCGACCAAACGCTTTTCTATTCCACTTTCGCTTCTGGATGAGCTCGTCACCGGCGTCGGCCTCGACTTGGACCCCACTACGGACGGCGCACCGGAGACCTACCAAACCTTTGCCGATCTCTACCGCTACTGTTACCTGGTCGCGTCGGTTGTCGGCCTTGTCTGCATCCGCATCTTCGGCTACAAAGATCTGCGCGCGGAGAAGCTCGCCGAAGAAACCGGAATTGCCTTCCAACTCACCAACATCCTTCGCGACGTTGCTGAAGACGCGGCCCGCAATCGGGTTTATTTGCCTTTAAAGAATCTCGAGGGCCACGGCGTTTCGCTCGATGATCTGCTTCATCACCCGCCCACTGCACCACCCTCATCCAACGAGCGCGATCTCTTCGCCGCCATCGCACGCCTCGCCGAACATTACTATGGCCGCGCGCGGTTTCTCCTGCCTCTGATTGACCCCGTCAGCCGCCCTGCTCTCTGGGTGCTGGTCTCTATTTATCACGCATTGCTCAAACGCATTGAGAGCGCGAATTTCGACGTGTTTACCCGCCGTGCATCCGTCCCGCTGTGGCGAAAGCTCGCCATCCTCGCCGTCGGTCTGGTCTGGACCGCGTGGGCCCGCATCTTCGGCTAGAACCCTGCATCGCCAGCTGTCGTGCGCGCGTCCCTGCCTATAAACGCGCACTGTCAGCCTGAGCGGAGCGTGCTTGGGGCCCCGTGATCGCCGGGCGATCATGGGGTAAGCGGAGCCGAAGGATCTGCTTCCGTTTTTTTTACATGCGGGAGCACACAATCTGAAACCGGCGCCTCCTTGCGTTACCCTGATTCGGGGTACTCTCATGCGCCTTCGCTCCCTCGCGCGCCTGCTTGCTGTTCTTTCGCTTACTCTCGGACTGGCTCTTGCCCCGCGCACGTCATCAGGGCAGGGAACCGGCTTCAATCCCGCACTGCCCGTCACGCACGTCGACAACGGTCCGAACTCTGACTGGGCCCAGCGCCAGCATTATGTCGTCCTGGTTTCGCTCGACGGATTTCGCTGGGACTACCCGAAGCGCGACAATGCCACTCATCTCCTCGCGCTGGGCAAACACGGCGTCTGGGCTCCTGACGGGATGATGCCCAGTTATCCCTCGCTTACATTCCCCAACCACTTCACCATCGTCACCGGTCTCTATCCCGAGCACCACGGCATCGTCGCCAACAACTTCCTCGACTCCGAAAGCGGAGCGCGCTATTCCTACACCGATTCGAAGATCACCTCCGATGGTTCCTGGTACAGCGGCGTTCCCCTTTGGACCCTCGCCGAGAGCAAGGGAATGCGCACGGCGTGCCTTCTCTGGGTCGCGTGCGAAGCCAAAATCGCCGGCTTCCAGCCCTCGTGGTATGCGCATTACGACAGCGGCGAACCCACCCCAGAGTCGCAGCAAGCCCGCATCGATGACACGATCGCCCTGCTCCGTCTACCTCCCGCCGATCGCCCGCATCTCATCTCCATCTATTTTTCTGAGCCTGACCACTCGAGCCACGAGTTCGGCCCCGACGCGCCTGAAACACGCGCCGCCGCACTCAAGATGGATGCAATCGCCGGCAGGCTTGAGGCCGCGCTCAAAGCCACCGGCCTTCCCATCGATCTGGTCATCGTCAGCGATCATGGCATGGTCAAGTCCCAGGGCGATTGGATCAGTCTCGATCAATTCGCCGATCTCACCGGCTTCGACACCGTCGGCTTGCTTCTCTATGGGAAAACTGAAGACGATCGCGTCCGTGTTTACAACCAGCTCAAGCATGCCACGTCTCAATTTGTGGTCTATCGACTCAAGAACGTCCCAGCTAATCTCAACTTCAATCAGAATCCGCGCGAGGGCGACCCGGTTGTCATCGCCACCGGTCCCTATGCCATTCGCGCTCATGCTCCCGCGGCTGGGCAGTCGCCTCATCCGCCGACGGTTGGCATGCACGGCTTCGATCCGCACATCATGCCCGAGATGAAGGCCATCTTTTTCGCCGCCGGCCCCGATCTCGTCGCCGGAAAAGCCGTCGCACCTTTTGAAAACGTCAATCTCTATCCGTGGCTCGCTCACATGCTCGGCCTCAATGCCCCCAAATCCGATGGCAGCCTGAACATTCTCTCGGGGACGCTGCGCGATCACGGCGTTACGCCCGAAAACTAGGCTTTCGAATGCCAATTCCTGCATGAATAGGGGGTGCCCCAGGTCTCGATTTTGAGACCTGGGATACCGGGATTCTCACGATCCGACTTCATCCTGGAGTAGATTCTGAAAGGGAAGGGAATCAATGAGCGTCGTTCTCGGCATCGACGGCGGCGGCACTCACACGCGAGCCTCCATCGCCGACGGCGAACGCACCCTCGCCTTCGCTGAAAGCGGCTCCATCAAGCGCCTGCGCGTCGGCGCCGAAACTGCCGAAGCCAACCTGCGCACCGTGCTCAAAGACGCCTACGCGAAGGCGGGCGTCACATCCGTCCGCGCGGCCTCCTGCGGAGTCGCCAGCGCCACCATGCCCGGCATCACCGAGTGGATCACCGCCGTCTTCAACGATTTTTCCGTCGCGCGCTCCGAGGTTGTCGGCGATCACATCATCGCCCTCGACGCTGCCTTTCGCGGAGGCCCAGGAATTCTCCAAATCGCCGGCACCGGCACGAACACCATCGGCCGTGCGCCCGACGGCGCGTTCGAGTCCGCCGGCGGCTGGAGCTCGCGCCTCGGCGACGAGGGCTCCGGCTACTGGATCGGCCTCCACGCCATCCGTCGCGCGCTCAACGCCTACGATCGCGACGAGCCTACTCAAATTCTGAAAAGCATTGGCGAAATCTGGGGCACGCCCACACTCGATCAGCTCATCAACGTTGGAGACGGCACGCCCGCGCCCGATTTCGCCGCCCTCGCGCCAGCCATCAACGAACTTGCCGAATCGGGCGATCCCGTCGCCATCGGCGTTCTCCGTCAGGCCGCCGCAGACCTCGTTGCCAACGTGCTCCTCGTCCGCTCCAAGCTCCGCCGCAAGCACGGAATCGAAACCGAAATCCCCGTCGCCTGGACCGGCAGCGTCATCGGGAAAATGCCCATCGTCCGCGAAGCATTCTTCGAGGGCCTCCGCGCCGCCGCACCAGCCATGCCCGTTGAAACCGCGGAAACCGTAGCCCTCAACGGCGCTCTGTGGCGCGCCCGCCGCCTTGCCGAGCAAGCAATCTAAAATTTTTGGGAGGACTCGATCACGTGAAGAACAAAATCGGTGCAGGACTAGGCGCGGGAATTGCCATCGGTACCGCAATCGGAGTGGCGATCCATAACCTTGCTGTCGGAATCGCCATCGGGGTGGCCCTTGGTGCGGCGTTCGGCGCAGCGGCCAACAAAGGCAAAGAAGCTAATCAAACTGATCAGCGATAATATCGCGCGTCCACCGTCGACCGCTCACCTGTACTTCCTCAACACTCCCAGCACCCGCCCCTGAATCGCCACCTGCGCCGCCGGAACGTAAATCGGTTCCATCTCCAGATTCGCCGGCTGCAGCCGCACCACGTTTCCTTCCGGGTAGAACCGCTTCAGCGTCGTCTCGGCTCCATGCACAAGCGCCACCACAATCTCGCCATTCCGCGCCGTCTTGGTCCGCTCCACCAGCACGTAGTCGCCGTTAATAATGTGCTCGTCGCGCATCGAGTCGCCCCGCACTTCCAGCGCAAACACATCGCGGTTGCCCACCACATCGGCTAGCGAAATCGTCTCCGAAGCCTCCATCGCCTCCACCGGCGACCCGGCCGCAATCCGCCCCGCCAGCGGCAGCTTCAGGCTCGACCGCGTCTTCGTCCCCGGTGGCAGCACGTCGATCGACCGGCTGCGGTTGTGCACCCGGTCCAGCATGCCCTTCTTCTCCAGGTTCGTAATGTGCTTGTGGACGGTGGCCAGGCTCTTCAGGCTCATACCGCGTGCAATCTCTTCAAACGAAGGCGAATAGCCATTCCGGCTCACAAACGCCTCTAGAAAATCCAGCACTTCTTTCTGTCTTCGTGTAACGGCCATGGGCGCATTATAGCGAATAAAAAGCGAACTGCAACAATCTTTTCGCCTGTTGTTTACTCGTTGGGAACACCCGGCCCCGACCTGTTCCATGCCGGAATTCGCCTGTGCCCAGCCTCTGCGGCCTTGTACCGAACCGAGCGAGATCGTTGCAGAAAGCTGAAATCCGCGTTTCTGACCCCTGCAACCTCACGCTGAAATTTGCGCGTTGCAACTAATCCAGCAAAACCACATTTAGAAGTGATTTATGCACGCGGATGCGCCCATCGTATTCGATAAATCCAAGCTTGCGAAAGCGATTCATGAAAAAGCTGACGCGCGAACGGGTGGTGCCGATCATCTCTGCAAGGGTCTCCTGCGAGACCTTGGGAATCAAGGGCTCCGGGTCGCCCGGCCGGCCAAACTCCGCCATCAAAAGCAGAATTCTTGCCAGGCGCTTTTCACTGGAGTTGAAAAGCTGATCGACCAGATCGGCCTGGATGCGCATGCTGCGAGTCAGCAGAAACTTTAAGAAAAGATCAGAAAAGTCAGGCTCCTCGTGCATGGCGCGGATCATCTCTTCCCGGCTTATCTTGACCGCAGTGCAGGCGATGATGGCTGTGGCTGTGGATAATCGCAGCCCAGGCACTGCGGCCAGCGCACCCTCCCCTACAAACTCGCCCTCGGAAAGAATCGCGATAGTGGCTTCTTTACCGGCTTTCGAGACGACCGTGATCTTTGTCCGGCCCTCTTGAAGATAGAAGACGCAATCGGCCGGGTCCCCTTGGGAAAAGAAGGTCTGTTTGGGCGCGATTTGAACGATTCTTCGCGCCAGCCCGGAGCTCATCAGGAGGCCTGCACGATCAAGCGAGGATTCATCGAACTCGACCATTCGGCAATCCTCCTTTCAGTTGCAGTGTGAATGCCGGGGTTCTACAGCAGAAAACAACCCCATGGCGCCTCGATCGGCAATCCGCTTCTCGGCCAGCCCGGATAAAGCGACCGGAATAGAGCGACCCTTCAGTTGGCAAGCTGCTCATTCAGAAGAACATCCGCAGCACCAAGCTCACTCTACAGCCCCAGCGGGACCCTAGCACAAGACTGCACTCTCAGGGCGGGGCAAATCTGTTCAATTTTGCTCACTTTTCTCGAAACTTCTCAAGGCTTGCGGCGGGCGTTTTGCTCGGGCAGCGGCTCGCGGTCGCCGCCGCCAAAAACGCTGCGGAGACGTTGCCGGACCGATACAGCACAATCCGACAATGTTGTGCAGTCCATCTCGTCGACGTCGACTTCTGCATCGATCTGCCGCTATCCGTCGAGAGAGCCCTATTGCTCAGACTCTGCTCTTCAACACTTCTAAAGTGAGGTTACCTTGTGCGCCTCAGTGTGCGATACGAACGTGACGTTGCGCATAGGTAGAAAAGGTGTGCTGTATGAGGAAATTCATTACGTTGGTGGCATTATTCGGTCTGGGTGTGGCATCTGCTGCCGCAGCGGAGACTCGCGAAGACGTGCAGAACCGGCTCGAGAATGCGACGCTGGTGCTGCACCAGATCATGGCTGCGCCGGATAACGGCATTCCGCAAGAGGTGTTGGAGCACGCAAAGTGCATCGCCATCGTGCCTCACATGATCAAAGGCGGCCTGGTGTTTGGAGCGGAGAACGGCAGGGGCGTAGCCACCTGTCGGACCGCGGACGGATGGAGCGCTCCAGCGTTCTTTGCCATTACCGGCGGAAACTGGGGATTGCAGATCGGCGTCGAAGGCGTGGATCTGGTCATGGTTTTTCAGGGCGACAGAGGGATGCAGCGGATGATCTCCAGCAACTTCCAAATTGGAGCGGACGCTTCTGCAGCAGCAGGACCAGTGGGACGCCATGCTTCAGCCAATACCGACTGGAAACTGGATACCGAAGTTCTCACATACTCGCGCGCCAAGGGCTTGTTTGCCGGACTCACTCTGACCGGCGCAAATCTTCGCCGCGACGATAGCTCCATGGATGCCTACTACGGGCATGAAGTCTCCACGCACCGCGTTCTGCGCGGCGAAGTCGCAACCCCTCGATCGGCCGATCGATTTATCGATGCCGTGAGAGATGCCAAAGCTCAAGCGATTGCATCCAACTAATCGTTGTTTGTGAATCGCTGCCTGCGCCTGGGCCGGGTTTCCCGTCTCAGGCGTACGCAATCTTGAGAGGTGTCAGTATGCTTTGGGCGATCTTTGTAATCCTTCTGGTCTTGTGGCTTCTCGGCTTCAGCCTGCATATCGCCGGTAGCCTGATCCACATTCTGCTTGTCGTCGCGTTGGTTGTCCTGGTCATCAACCTGGTCTCCGGACGCCGCGCCGTTCTATAACGGCGGCCTGATTCTCGGGGCGTCAGTCGACCCTTTTCCTCAACAACTCCCAACACTCCCGAGCCGCGGAGTCCCTCATTGGGGCTCTGCGGCATTCCGCCAAATCTCTGTGGTCCCGATTGCTCAGACAATCGCGTTGCCCGTGACTAGATTCAGCGTTGTAAGGGCAATCGAGTCACGTCCCCATCAAGCAAAGGGAAACCCCTTATGTAGGCTGCTGTTGCCGGGTCTGTCTTAACGGCGCCAAAGCATCCCACTCGCACCAGAGAATCGCAGACACCTAAAGGGGAGTCTCCTATGCGTGGAATCAGATTTCTGTTCGGTACAACGGCACTGCTCGCCGGCCTGGCCCTTGCGCCGGCGGCTCAAGCGCAGCTTGTGATTAATATCGGCGTCCAGCCCAGCTGTCCCTATGGCTACTACGGATACGCACCCTACTCCTGCGCGCCCGATGGCTATTATGGGCCGGGCTACTTTTACAACGGCGTCTTTCTCGGCATGGGGCCATGGGGCGGTTGGGGCTATAGCCACGGTTGGGGCGGCCATCGCTTTGTGAACGAGGGCGGCGGCCGTTATCACGGCGGCCCCGGTCCCGCGTCCTATCGCAGCAACGGCGGCTCGAGGTCCGGCGGAGGCTACGCCGCACCACAGCGCAACAACTCGCCGCGTCCATCCGATTCCTTACCTTCTCGTGGCCCCGCCTCGCACCAAGGCGGATCGCGCGCACCGGAATCGCACGCAGCTCCAAGCGGCGGCGGATCGCATGGTGGCGGCGGTGGGCATGAAGGTGGCGGCGGATCGCACGGTGGCGGCGGCGGACATGATGGCGGCGGCGATCACCGCTAGCCCGCAATTCGCAAACCTCCAAATGCGGCGGGCCACGCGAAGCGTGGCCCGCGCACCAACAAATTTCATCCTGAGCGGAGCGGCTTGGGGCCCCACGCAAGTGGGGTAAGCGGAGCCGAAGGATCTGTTGTTGCCTTTCGTCTTAATCCCATCGAACGCCCCCAACGCAATTCGCGAGGCCCGGACCCCGTTTAATCCCACGCAAACCAATCCACACGCAAATGAACTCCCACGCACGAAAACAATCAAGGAGAGATCATGTCCAAGGTTACGTCCATTGCATTCGCAGCCCTCGCGGCCGTACTGTTTTGCTCCGCGCGCGTAGCGCCGGCCCAAATCTCCATCCAATTCGGAGCGGAGCCTGTCTGCCCCTACGGCTACTACGACTACGCTCCCTATAACTGCTCGCCCTACGGCTACTACGGGCCCGATTGGTTCCAGGGCGGAATGTTCATCGGCGCGGGCCACTGGTACCGTGGCTCCGGTCACTTCTACGGCCATGTCGATAACCGCTATGACCCCCACCACGGCTATCGTGGACCTTATCCCGAGCGTGGCGCTGAGCCCTTCAATCACTTCCACGGCAACGAGGCGCGCGATGGGCGCGGTCATGGAGGCCGCGGCGATCATGACGGCGGCGGCGAACACAACCTTCCCGGCTATCGCGGCGGCAGCGACCACCATGATGGGCACGGCGACGACCACCATGATGGACACGACGGCGACCACCGCTAGGCTGTAATTCCATCCCAACTCGGCGCGCGCTCTTCTCGAGCATGCGCCGAATTTGTGTCTGCGCTCGGCGCTTTCGGCATTGCGCCGAATTGCGACGCGATTTCGCGCGACGGAATTGAATGCCATCGAGAGATGACTGTGAGACTGTGAAACTGTGGCTGCAAGCCGTTGATACTAAAGGCTCCACAGCTTCACAGTTTCACAGTTCTCCAAAACATATGGGGGGGTG
>Ga0265316_10000373_pt1 | contig 50881 bp, 37 predicted proteins | sample 4522metaG_FD_202092 | JGI IMG/M metagenome (GOLD analysis project Ga0265316, IMG submission 202092) | Rhizosphere microbial communities from Carex aquatilis grown in University of Washington, Seatle, WA, United States - 4-5-22 metaG | ecosystem: Host-associated > Plants > Roots > Rhizosphere >... | reverse complement strand
ACCCAGGGTGGCGATGGCCTGCGCCGCGGAGATCTCGAAGCCCGCCACGGCCTGGAGCTTGCGCAAGGACAGGGTGACCGTGCGGGACCGCACCGGGGTCGGGTAGATGTCGGTCACGGTCGGAGCGACGGTTCCTCCGCCCACCTCGGCGAGCAGCGCCGCCGCTCGGGTCCCGGCGCGGCCGACGCTGTTCGGATCCACGCCGCGCTCGAAGCGATGCGAGGCCTCCGAGTGCAGCCCGAGACGTCTGGCCGTCCGACGCACGCTGCGCGGCTCGAAGGTGGCCGCCTCGAGGAGCACGTCGGTGGTGGTCGCCGCCACCTCGGTGCTGGCTCCCCCCATCACGCCCGCCAGGGCCACCGGCCCGTGCTTGTCGGCGATCACGATGTCTTCGACCTCGAGCGCACGCTCGACGCCGTCGAGCGTGCGCAGGAGCTCGCCCGGCAGCGCGCGCCGCACCACGATGGGCGCCGACACGCGCGTGAGATCGAAGACGTGCAGCGGGTGCCCGGTCTCGAGCATCACGTAATTGGTGACGTCGACCAGGTTGGAGATCGGGCGGACGCCACAGGCCGCGAGCCGCAGGCGCATCCACAGCGGCGCCCGGCCCACCCGCAGTCCCCGCACGACCGTGGCCTGGTAGCGGGGACAGGCCGCCCGATCCCGGATCTCGACGGGGAACGCGGTCTCGATCCCCTCGGAGGTGGGCAAGGCGCCCGGCTCCGGCAGGCGCCGGCTGGTCTCGTAGAGCGCCGCCACCTCGCGGGCGATCCCGGCGTGCGAGAGCGCGTCCGACCGGTTGGGGGTCACGTTGACCTCGAAGACGAAGTCCGCGAGCCCGAAGGCCTTCACCAGATCGGCCCCCACGACCGCCGCCGGCTCGTCGGAGAGGACCAGGATCCCGTCCTCGTCCTCCCCGAGCCCGAGCTCGCGCTCGCTGCAGATCATCCCGGGTGATTCGACCCCGCGGATCTCCTTGCGCCCGAGGGTGATCCCACCGGGGAGGGTCGCGCCGGGTGGGGCCCAGGCCACCTTGCCGCCCGGCCCCGGGACGTTGGGCGCGCCGCAGACCACCTGGTGCTCGACGCCGTCGCCGAGGGTCAGACGAACGATGCGCAGCTTCTCCGCCCCGGGATGGGGGGCGATGCCCAGCACGGCGGCGACGCGGATCCCCGACAGCTCTTGGCCGCGCGGGGTGATGGATTCCACCTCGAGGCCGGAGCGGCTGAGGCGCTCGGCCACCGCGGCCGGACGGGTGCCTGGCGGGAGGGTCACGAGCGAGGCGAGCCAGTTAAAGGAAAGCTTCACGGTTCTCGCCTATGTCATGGGAATTGCCGCAGAAAGCGCAGGTCATTGTCGTAGAAGGCGCGCAGGTCTTCCACCCCGTACTTCAGCATCGCCATCCGCGACAGGCCCATCCCGAAGGCGAAGCCGCTGACCTCGGCCGGGTCGTAGCCCACCGCGCGGAACACGTTCGGGTGGACCATGCCGGAGCCACCGATCTCGATCCAGCCGGAGCCCTTGCACAGGCGACAGCCCTCCAACTCGGTCGAGCGGCCAACGCCGTCGCTCGGGCTCGGGCTCGCCTTGCCGGCCGCGGGCGCCCGCGTGCCCGTGCCCCCGCAGGCGAAGCACCCGGCGTCCACCTCGGCCGAGGGCTCCGTGAAGGGGAAGAAGCTCGGACGCAGGCGGATCTCGAGCGCGCCGCCGAAGAAGCGGCGGACGAAGTGGAGCAGCGTCCCCTTGAGATCGGCGAAGGAGACGTGCCGGTCCACGTAGAGGCCCTCGACCTGAGGGAACATGGGCGTGTGGGTGGCGTCGTCATCCCGGCGAAAGACGTTGCCGGGCGCGATGATCTTGATGGGGGGCGGCCCCGCCAGCATGGTGCGCACCTGGACCGGCGAGGTGTGCGACCGCAGGATGCGACCTCCCTCGACGAAGAAGGTGTCCTGCATGTCGCGCGCGGGGTGGTCGGCCGGGGTGTTGAGGGCATCGAAGTTGTGCCACTCGGTCTCGATCCAGGGCCCGGTGCGCACCTCGAACCCGAGCCCGAGGAAGATCTCCTCCACCTCGCGCCGCACCGAGGTGAGCGGATGCAGCGAGCCGAGGGGGCGCCCGCGGCCGGGGAGCGTGACATCCACCTGGCGCGCGAGATCGGCGGCGAGGGCCGCATCCGCGAGGGCTGCGAGCCGCGCGGCCACCACCGACTCGATCGAAGCCTTGGCCCGGTTGGCCGCCTCCCCGGCCGCCGGCCGATCGGAGGCGGGCAGCCGCCCGAGCGCCTTCATGAGCTCCGAGACCCGGCCCTTCTTCCCGAGGAAGCGGGCCTGGGCCGCGCGGATCTCCTGCTCGGTCGCCAGCGGCTCCGCCTCTTGGCCGAAGGCCGCGGCGAGGCCGTCGAGCTCCTGGATGAGCTCCTGCGTGCCGGAGGAGCTGGCCGCCATGACGCCCGGCCCCTGCTAGTGTGCCCGCGCCGCTTCGACGACCTTCTGGAAGGCGTTGGGATCGCTGATGGCCAGATCCGAGAGGATCTTGCGATCCAGCTTCACGTTCGCCTTGTTCAACCCGGCGATGAGACGCGAGTAGGTCATGCCGAGCGCGCGCGCCGCGGCGTTGATCCGGATGATCCACAGCCCACGGAAGTCCGACTTCTTCTTGCGCCGGTGGAAGAGCGCGTACCGCCACTTGCGATGTACGGCTTCGACGACGGCCTTCCAGAGCTTCGAGCGACCACCCCGGAAGCCCTTGGCGTGCTTCCGAATGCGGTTGCGGCGATGACGAGACTTGGGTCCACCTTTGGCGCGCGGCATGTCCGACTATCCTTGATGCAGTGGCGAGGATGCAGTGGCGAGAAAACTGGGCCTAGGTTCCGTACGGGAGCATCGCCTTGATCTGATGCTCCTGCGTCTTGCTCACGTAGCCGCCGCGACGCAGCTTCCGCTTGGCCGAGCTCGACTTCGCGCCCAGGCAGTGACGAAGGTAGGCCTTCTTCCGCTTGACGCGGCCCTTGGCCGTCAGCTTGAAGCGCTTCTTGGCGCTGCTGTTCGACTTCATTTTTATCTTGGGCATGTGAGCGGCGCAGTATAGCGATCCTCGGACGCCTGGCAAGACTTTCCTGACGCCGGCCCGCGCGTTCGTCACCCTTCGTTGTCCGGTCCAGGTCCGGACCAGGTCCGGCCCTGGTCACCCCGATCAGGACCCGTGATCGTGATCGTGGCCGCCCCCGTGATCGTGGCCGTGCACGTGCACAGGAACGCCCCGTGGGCGTGATCGACGGGGGCCTACCCTGTGCCTTCAGGCCTTCGCGCCAGCCGGCGAGCTCGCGGCGCTGGCGGGCGCCTTCGGCAGGGGCGCCGCCGGGGCAGCGGTCGCGGCCGCGGTCGGACGCGGCGCCGCCGGAGCGGCGGTGGCTGCGGCAGGCGTCGCGGCGGCCGCGGCGGGGGCGCCGCCAGGGCCGGGGGCGGCGGCCGCAGGCGGTGGGCTCGCCGGACGGCTCACCACACCGGCCTTCGGACCGACCACCATCACCATCCGGCGTCCTTCCATCATGGCGCGCTGCTCGACCACCGCCACGTCGCTCACCATCTTCACCACCTGATCCAGCATCGCCTGCCCGGTCTCCGGGTGCACGATCTCGCGGCCGCGGAACACCGTCACGAGCTTGCACTTGTTGCCCTCGGACAGGAAGCGGCGGATGTGCTTCACCTTGAAGTCGAGGTCGTGGTCATCGGTCTTGGGGCGGAGCTTGATCTCCTTCAAGACGATGGTCGACTGGTGTTTCCTCGAGGCCTTCTCCTTCTTGGACGTCTCGTACTTGAACTTTCCGAAGTCCATGATCTTGCAAACCGGCGGGGCGGCCCGCGGGTTCACCTCCACCAGTTCGAGGCCCTGCTCCTCGGCCAACCGCAGGGCTTCCTGCGTCGTGATGATCCCGATCTGTTCGCCGTCTCCGTTGATGACGCGAACCTCGGGGACGCGGATGCGGCGACCCACGCGATAATTGTCGGCGACACTTGGTGGTTGAAAGCCTGGTCTAGCGATGACGATTTCTCCTGGTTTGGGTGAACGACGGTACTCGGTCAGTAGCTTTGCGCACTCGACCGGGTCTATGCAACCGGCTTTACGGTTACACAGCCTGCGTTGATGGGACTATTTGAGATGCCAGGACGGGGGAAGGGATTCCTCCGCAAGGCGTCGGACGAAATCGTCTCCGGGTGTAGCGCGTTCGGCTGGCCCTGTCGGGGTTGGCCCCGTCCGGGCTGGCCTCCCGGGGGGTGCGGGCAGAGACCACCTCGGCCGCCATGTCCCTCTCGCCGATCCCTTTGCCCACCCCCCGGCGCTTCGCCAGGACCGCGGACCGCCCAGCCCAGTCGGACACGAACCCGAGCGCGGGCAGGGGCGCGCCGGCCAACAACCGCCTCCGCCGCCCCCACACTACCGTATTTCCGCCCGGTTTCGGTGGCGGGATGCGCGTCGAGCAAGCGTAGGCACGGGCGGGATTGAACCGCCGACCCCTACCGTGTCAAGGTAGTGCTCTTCCACTGAGCTACGTGCCTGGGTCCACAGACCCGCGTAAGTTACGTACAGGGCCGCCCATGTCAAGTGCGCGACGCGTATTCGACGGGATTTCCGCGCGGCGGCTCGGGGGCGCGCGGCCACCGGCGGAAACGATCCGGGGTACCCCGAGCCGGGCCAGGCGAGCGATCGCCACCCGGTCGAGCCACCCGGTGGAGTAAGAAGGGGATGCACTCCCCCCGACGAGGCTCACATCCAGCATGTCTCCTTCCCCGCCCACCCGCCGAGACCCACCGCCCCCCGGGAGCCCAGCCCAGGCGTCGAACGTGATCACGCTGTCGCGCTATCGCGCTCGCCTCGGGCGGAGCCAGCGGGGCAATCGCCTGGAGGCGCTGATGGCGCTCGACGACCCCGAGCAGGCCATCGCGGCCATGTCGGGGGACGAGCTGTACGGCATCCTGCGCGAGAGCGACTTTCGCGAGGCGGCCGATCTGCTGCGCTGGGTGACGCCCGCCCAGGCGCAGATCGTGGCGGATTTCTCGCTCTGGTCCGGCGACCGGACCGCGCCCGTGCGCCTGCGCGAGTGGGTCGAGATGATGGCCGAGCTGCCGGAGGAGACCATCGGCGCGTGGGTGCGTGGCCTCGACATCGAGCTCGTCGCCCTCATCCTTCGCAAGGGGGCCCGCATCTACGATCTCAGCGTCGAGGATCCCCCGGAGGAGTCCGACGGGATCTTCTACCCGACACCGGATCGCCTGTTCGTCCTCGACATCGTCGGCTACCGCGAGGCGGCGGCCGAGGAGCGCGCGGTCCGCGCCGCGGAGATCGGCGGGGAGATCCCGGATGAGGGAGAGGAGACGCTGGGCTCGGCTCAGGCGCTGCTGCGGGTGGTGGATCTGCTCTACCGGGACGATCACGAGCTCGCGCGCAAGATCCTGGTGGGCGCCAAGTCGGAGCTCGACTCCGAGCTGGAGGAGACCGCGTACCGGTGGCGCCAGGGGCGCATGGCGGACCACGGCTTCATCGACACCTTCGAGGCCCTCGAGGTGTACCGCGAGCTCGACCCACTGTCGGTGCGGCTGGGAGAGACTGCGCCGGGCGGACGGTCGAGGCCCATCGTCAGCGAGGAAGGGCCGAGCTTCTGGCTGGCGCCGCCGGCGCTCGGCCCCGAGATGGAGGTGCCGGGCTCGCTGTTCGTGGCGGCCCTCGGGGAGGTGACCGATTCGCAAGAGCTCGACGAGCTGCACTTCGCGCTGGTGGCGCTGGCCAACCGCGTGCTCTCGGCCGATCGGGTCGATCCGGCGGACGAGGAGGCGGCGGCGCGCGTGATGGGGCGGATGCGGGGCTTGCTCGATCTGGCCGTGGAGTTCCTGGCCCGGGACGGAGGGTCCGCGGGGCGGGGGGAGGCGGCGGCTCGGACCGCCGGCTTCCATCGGAGCGCGCCGAGCGCGCCGCGCGCGCAGCCGGATCCGCAGCCCGAGGTGGCCCGGGACGAGGTCGACCCGCGCGCCGTGGAGGCCGTGCGCACGGTTCCACTCGTGCGCCTGTTCCGGCTCGGGGTTTCGCTGGTGGGCAAGGTGCGCGCGCTGGCGCGGGCCTGGGTGCGCAAAGGACCGTTCGCATCACTCCCCGAGCTCGATCTGGTCGAGGAGCCCGAGGCCGCGGTCTTCGAGGCGGTCAACCGACCGCGACCCGTCTTTCCGCGTCTGCTCGACGAGCCGCCCGCCGCTGGGGAGCGCCCGTTCTCCACGCTCGACGATCTCGCGCGGGCCACCCGCATGATCCAGCGGGCCGCCGCGGCCCAGGGCATGTTGCTGCGGCTCGGGGTGCGCCCGGAGCACCTCGATGCCGACGCACGGGCGGCCGCCACCCCGAGCGATCCCGCGGCGCTCGATGCGGGGCTGCTCGCGCGCACCGCCCTGGTGCCGCGGCTCTTGCTGTGGAGCCGCGCGCAGGCGGGGGCGGCCGCGGCCGCGGGACCCGAACGCTCTGCCGCCACGACCGAGGCACCGCCATCACCACCTCCACGACCAGAGCCGCCCTTTCATGCCCTGTCCGACGTCGAGGTGCAGGCGTTCCGAACCCTCGCCGGCGCAGCGCCTTCCCCCACCGCATCCGGTGCCCCGGCCGCGGACCTGGCGGAGCCCCGTGAGATCCCGGCCTGGGCCTCCCACGCGGCGACGATCTTGCGCGGCGTCGCTCCCGAGGGACTGCGCGCGGCGGCCGACGAGGTCGCCGCCCGCTGGGTCGCCTCGCTGTGGCCGCTCGAATCGGTCTGGCGGCAGGGCGGCGACGCCCGGAGCGGCGCCTCTCGGGGCGGAGCCGCCCACCCCATCGACGATCCCACCGATGCGGGCACCGAGCATCGCTGATCCCGCGCGGGACCGCGCCGCGCGTCCGGACCGACACCCACCCCCGGGGGCGCGCCTGCTCTGGTCGGACCGAGTCTGCGTGGTGGGCCTGATGCTGGCGCTGGTCACCGGCTCGGCGGTGGCCTGCCGCTCGCGTGGAGATCGGCTGCTCTCGGTCAGCGTGGGCTCGCCCGAGCCGCTCCCGGGAGTCGTGCACGTGCAGGTGGCGGTCTCCCAGAAGGCGCCCCTGCCGAGTCAGCGGGTCCTCGCCGATTGGTACGCCAGCGTCGCCGACATCGGCTGGCCAATCGTCCTGCAGGTCCACGTCGGACCGCTCGGGAGCGGTGACACGCTGGTGGAGGCCCGGGCCTTCGACGCCGGTCGCACCGAGATCGCGCGCGGGGCCCGGTCGTTCACGCTGCCGCAGACCACCTCGGTCACGGTCGAACTCGTGTGCGACAGCCTGGCCTGTCAACCCGCCCCGGGGGCCGACGGGGGAGCCGGCTCGGGCGGGGATGGACCGGGCGGCGCGGACGGTGGTGGCGGGGACGGCGTGGCCGCGGACGGCGGCGCGCCAGAGACGGTCGCCCGCTGTGGCAACGCCACCCTCGATCGCGACGAGACCTGCGACACCGCCATCGCCGCGGAGTTGCCGGGCGCTTGCCCACGCGATTGCGATGACGGAATTGCTTGCACGGAGGACCGGCTGGTGGGCACCGGCTGCACGGTCACCTGTCAGCACAGCGAGATCCGGATCGCGACCGCCACCGACGGCTGCTGTCCAGCCGGCGCCACCTCGGCCACCGATCCCGACTGCTCGGCCGCCTGTGGCGACGGCGTCCTCGGCCAGGGGGAGTCCTGCGACACGATGATCGCGACCGGCCCCGGGACCTGTCCGGGCGCGGCCGACTGCGACGACGGAGATCCGTGCACGGTCGATGCCCTGATCTCGGCGGGGACCTGCTCGGCGCGCTGCTCGCACGTGGCGATCTTGGTGGCGGTGGCCGGGGATGGCTGCTGCCCGGTGGGGGCCAACACCAGCTCGGATGCGGATTGTCGGCCCGCCTGCGGAAACGGGCTGGTGGAAGCGCCGGAGCTCTGCGATCCCGGGATCAGCGGCCGATTCGGCGCGACCGGCGCGAGCGGTAGTGGACGATGTCCGACCTCCGCCGACTGCGACGACAAGCAACCCTGCACCGCGGACATCCTGGTCGGCTCGGGCTGTCAGACCACCTGCCAGCACCTGCCCATCACCACCCCGGTTCCGAACGACGGGTGCTGCCCCGATCCCTCCACCATCGGACCGAACGTCGACAACGATTGCAAGGCCACCTGCGGAAACGGCGTGCTCGAGGCCGGCGAGGCGTGCGACACCGCCATCCGCGCCGGGACGGCCGGCGCCTGCCCGACCGGGTGCCCGGCCCCCCAGGCGACCTGCTCGAGCTACGTGATGACCGTGACACCGGGCAAGCCGTGTGACACCGTCTGCCTCCTGCAGCCGACCACCGCGTGCTCGGCGGTCGCCGACGGCTGTTGCCCGAAGGGCTGCGGCTCGGCCTCCGATCCCGACTGTCCGCCGAGCTGCGGGGACGGGCACCTCGATCCTGGCGAGGCGTGCGACGTGGCCATTCCGGCCGGGCAACCCGGCGCGTGCCCGAAGAGCTGCTCGGACGCCATCCCTTGCACCGACGACCTGCTGATCGACGCCGACAGCTGCACCGCCCGGTGCGTGTTCGTCCCCACCACCACCTTCCGCGACGGAGACGGCTGCTGTCCGCCGGGCGGTCACGAGGGCCTCGACGCCGACTGTCCCGCCTCCTGCGGCAACGGCGTGGTGGAGGTTCCCTGGGAGACCTGTGACACCGCCAGCACCCCGGTCTCGTGCGCGGCGGGCTGTCCCCCCTCCGACAGCTGCTCGCCCTACGTCATCGCGCCGGGCTCGACCTCCGCCTGCAACATCCCCTGCGTCCGGCAGGCCATCACCTCCTGCGTGAACGGAGACGGATGCTGCCCCGAGGGAGCCGGGTGCAGCGCGGCCAACGACTCCGACTGCGGGGCCATCTGCGGCAATGGCGTGCTCGACGCCAACGAGGCCTGCGACCCCGGAATCACCGCCGGCAAGGACGGCGCCTGTCCGGCTTCCTGCGCGGACACGGACTCGTGCACGCTGGACTTCGCCCGCGGGACGCCGAGCAACTGCGACCGGGTGTGCTCCCACGTGCGCATCACCACCTGCGGGTCGGGCGATCACTGCTGCCCGGACGGCTGCTCCGCCGCGAACGACGCCGACTGCGCGCCCTCCTGCGGGAACGGAATCGTGGAGAACGGTGAGACCTGTGACCCCAGCTCCACCTGCCCTGTCCGCTGTCAAGACGACGGGGACGCCTGCACGGTCGACGAGCTGGTCGGCGCCGCCAGTCAGTGCAACGCCTCCTGTCAGCACGTCCCGATCCTCGGCTGCTCGGGCAAGGTCCACGACGGCTGCTGCCCCACCGGTTGTACCCCCACCCTCGACGCGGACTGCTGAGCAGGCTCCCAGGTTCCCCGGGCCTGGGTGGCGGGGCGCGCTTGACACTCCCCGGACACCGTCGTACTTACCGCGTCGGACGAAACAGCCGAATCGCCCAGATCCCCAATATCGACGGTGTCGGGAATAATCTGGCCGGGGCCCGAGTTAGGGGCAGGCAAATCGATTCCCGAGCCACCCCTCCGCCACCCAAGACAAAGAGGAAACGATGTCGGACGTGATGATTCGCGTCGAAAATCTGACCAAGGAGTACGGTGCATTCCGCGCCGTCGACCAGGTCACCTTCAACGTGCGCCGGGGCGAGGTCCTGGGTTTCCTCGGCCCGAACGGGGCGGGAAAATCCACCACCATGAAGATGCTCACGTGCTACCTGGCGCCGACCGCCGGGACCGCCAACGTGGCGGGGCACGACGTCTTCGACGAGTCCCTCGAGGTCCGGAAGCGGCTCGGCTACCTGCCCGAGGACACGCCGCTTTACAAGGACATGAGCGTCCTCGAGTACCTGGAGTTCGCGGCCGAGATGCGGGGCATGACCCCGAACAAGAGCGCCGCGCGCATCAAGGAGGTCGGCGGGCGCTGCGGGCTCTCCGAGGTGGCCGGCAAGCTGGTGGGGGAGCTGTCGAAGGGGTACCGGCAGCGGCTCGGGCTGGCGCAGGCCATCCTGCACGATCCCGACATCCTGGTCCTCGACGAGCCGACGAGCGGCCTCGATCCCAACCAGATCGTGGAGATCCGCCGGCTGATCAAGGAGCTCGGGCAGGAGAAGACTGTCATCCTGTCGACCCACATCCTCCCCGAGGTGCAGGCGACGTGCTCGCGCATCCTCATCATCAGCGGTGGCAAGCTGGTGGCCGACGATACGCCCGAGGCCCTGCGCGCCCGGGAGAAGGGCAGCCGCTACCGGGTGGTGGTCGAGTCGGCCGGGGTCGCGGCCGAGGCGGTGCGCGAGAAGCTCGCCGCCATCCGGGGCGTCGCCCGCTGCGAGCCCTCCGCCAAGGAGCTCGGCGTCCACGCCTTCTCCATCGACGCCGCCACCTCGGACGATCTGCGCCGGGCCTTCTTCCGGGCGGCGGTGGACAACCACTGGCCCTTGCTGGAGCTGGTCCGGGAGTCGGTGAGCCTCGAGGACGTGTTCCACACCCTCACCACCAAGGACCCGACCCACTCCGAGGAGGCGCGCGCATGAGTCCCGCTCTGGTGATTTCGAAACGAGAGATCCGCACCTACTTCAACTCGCCGGTGGCCTACATCGTGGTGACGGTGTTCACCATCGTCTTCGGCTTCTTCTTCTTCAACAACCTGTTCGTGGAGAAGCAGGCCGACATGCGCAGCTTCTTCAGCCTGGCGCCGCTGATGTTCTGCTTCTTCGCGCCGGCCATCACCATGCGCCTCCTGGCCGAGGAGAAGGGCTCGGGCACCATCGAGCTCTTGATCACCATGCCGGTGCGGGACTGGGAGGTGGTGCTCGGCAAGTGGCTGGCGGCCATGACCCTGCTGCTCACCACCCTGGCCCTGACCCTGGTCTTCGCCATCACGGTGGCCCGCCTCGGACCGCTCGACCGCGGTCCGGCCATCGCCGGCTACATCGGCCTCCTGCTGATGGGCGGCTCGTACCTGGCGATCGGGGTGATGGCCTCGTCCTTCACCCGCAACCAGGTGGTCTCGCTCATCATCTCGTTCGGGATCTGCTTCGCGTTCTTCCTGTTCGGCAAGGTGCTGCCCTTCGTCCCCGAGAAGCTCCAGCCGCTGGTCTCGTTCCTCAGCACCGACACCCACTTCGAGAACGTGAGCCGCGGGGTCATCGACTCCCGTGACATCGTCTACTACGCGTCCCTGATCGTGGTCAGCCTGCTCATCGCGACCACGGCCCTCGAGTCGAGGAAGTGGAAATGACCACCAACAGCATGGACCAGAAGAAGCGCAGCTACGCCTCGAACGCCGGGTTCTACCTGCTGGCGGTGGTGGGCATCCTGGTGGCGCTGAACCTGATCGGCACCCGGATCTTCGGGCGGCTCGACCTCACGGAGTCCAAGATCTACACCCTGTCGCCGGCCTCCAAGGACGTGGTCAGGAACCTGCCGGATCCGCTGACCATCAAGGCCTATATGTCGGACAACCTGCCGTCCGAGCTCAAGTCCCTGTCGCGCTACGTGCGGGACCTGCTCGACGAGTACCGCTTCAACTCGAAGGGGCACGTGCGCTTCGAGGCGCTCGATCCCGGCACCGACAAGAAGTTCGAGGACGAGGCGTCGGCCTGCGGGGTGCGCAAGCTCCAGATCCAGCGCCTCGAGGATCAGAAGTTCGAGGTGGGCGCCTACTACCTCGGCCTGTGCCTGCAGTACAACGGCCAGAGCGAGGCCATCCCGGAGATCGTGGGCGCCGAGGGGCTCGAGTACCAGCTCTCGTCGCTGATCAAGCGGATGACCCAGCGCAAGCGCAAGCTGGCCCTCACCAACGGGCACGGCGAGTACGATCTCTCGCAGGGCTTCCAGGCCCTGCAGCAGGCGGTGAACCAGGAGTTCGACACCACCACCGTCAACCCCTCCACCGCCCCGATCCCGGCGGACGTGGACGCGCTCCTGGTGGGCGGGCCGCGCCAGGCCATCGACGAGAAGGGGCGCAAGGAGATCGACTCCTTCCTGATGAAGGGCAAGGGCGTGATCTTCCTGGTCGACGGGATGGTCATGTCGCAGCCGCGCGGGGGAGCGCCGGGGATGGATATGCCGGGCGTGCCCAAGGTCGGGCAGGCCAACGACAGCGGCCTCGGCGAGCTCCTCAAGGCCTACGGCTTCTCGGTGGACCAGGACTTCGTCCTCGACAAGCAGAACGTGCCGGGCCCCGTCGAGGCGGGCGGGCGACGGCTCCTGGCCAACGCCCCGATGTTCGTGGGGGTGGAGACTCCGCGCTCGAAGGACAAGGACTTCCAGCTCATGGCCGGGATCAACGCGGTGGTCTTCCCCTACCCGAGCTCGGTGGAGCTGGTGGGGCCGCTCAAGGACGGCCCACCCGCCCAGGGCAAGCTGTGGAAGCTGGCCCAGAGCTCGCCGGGCAGCTGGAAGGTCAGCGGGTTCTTCATGTTCAACCCGGGGACGCCGGTGGAGCCCACCAAGGACAAGGGGCCCTTCGGCCTGGCCTACGCCTACGAGGGGCCGCTCAAGAGCGCGTTCGCTCCGGCCGGTGCGGGCGGCGCGATGTCCAGCGCGGACACCACGCCCCCGGGTGAGTCCAAGAAGAGCGTTCGCCTGGTGATGGTGGGCGACTCCGACTTCGCCTCGGACGAGTTCTTCCCGATGAGCCGCTACTTGCCCATCTACGGCAGCGGCGCGCAGTTCCTGCTCAACGCCATCGGTTGGGTCCTCGAGGACGAGGCCCTGCTCCCGGTGCGCGCCAAGCTGGTCAGCTCGCGTCCCCTGCAGATCGACCCCGATCAGAAGGTGACCGCGCTCAAGTACTTCAACATCCTGGGCGTGCCGCTGGCCTTCTGCGCCTTCGGGTTCCTGCGCTGGCGCTTCCGCCGTTCCCGGCGCCAGGGACAGAAGCTCTAGCCCCCCCGAACACCCCAAAATAGGACGCCATGAACCGGAAGACACTGACCGCACTGGCCTTGTTTGGAATCCTGGGTGTCATCGCCGCCTTCGTGTTGCGGCAGCCTCAGAAGGGGGAGCGCGTGGGCGAGCGTCCCCGCCCCCTCCCGAAGATCGCGAGCGGCTCGTTCGATACCCTGGCGGTGACCAAGGCCGGGACCACCACGGTCATCACCAAGCAGGGGGACACCTACAAGGTGACGGCCCCCGTGCAGTATCCGGCCGACGAGAACGTGGCCAAGCAGGCCTTCGAGTCGCTCGAGAAGCTGGAGTTCGGTGACACCGTGACCGAGCAGAAGGCCAAGCACGCCGAGTTCGAGCTGGCGGACAACTCGGCGCTGCGGGTGGTGGCGCGCAAAGGAGACCAGGTGGTGGTGGATCTGCTGGTCGGCAAGAGCGTGGGCGGCAACACCCTGGTCCGGCTGCCGGGCAAGGACGAGGTGTGGCAAGGGATCGGCTCGTTCCGCTACAACTTCGACCGCGACACCTCCAACTGGCGCGACAAGACCATCCTGAAGTTCACCCAGGGCGACGTGGAGAAGATCGCGCTCGAGGGCAAGGACGGCGCCCGCGTGGTGGTCAAGGCCGACAAGCCTGGCGACGACAAGTGGAGCGTGGTGGAGTCCACGGTCAAGATCGACAAGCTCGACACCACGGTCCCCACCGGCATCGCCTCCCTGCTGTCGAACTGGGTCACCAACGACTTCGCCGACGGCGCCAAGCCGGAGGAGTCCGGGCTCGACCACCCGGGGACCAAGGTGGTGGTGTCGCTCAAGGGCGGCAAGAGCGTGACCGCCCTGGTCGGGAACAAGAAGGGGACCGAGGACTACTTCGTCAAGCAGGGGGATTCCCCGCAGGTCTTCCTGGTCAAGCGCTACAACGTCGACCGGATCGACAAGCGCCCGATCGACTTCCGGGACAAGACCCTGTGCGACATCGGGGAGCCGGACCTGGGCGAGATCGTGGTGGCCCACGACAAGGACTCCTACACCCTCGTCAAGGGCGCCAAGCCGGGCGACTGGAAGGCCAGCAAGCCGGCGGGCTTCGTCCCCGACCCGACCAAGGTCACCCCCCTCACCACCTCGTTCAAGGACTACAAGGCGGTCGGGTTCACCGACGATCAGAGCCTGAAGGCCAACGGGCTGGTCAAGCCGAAGGCCACCCTCACCGCCCGCAGCAAGGACGGCAAGAAGGTTTGCGTCCTCAAGATCGGCGACGAGGCCAAGGACAAGATCAACTACGCGGTCGAGATCGGGACCGCCCCCGAGGTCTATCTCGGCCCCAAGTGGTCGATCGATCGCTACCTGGCCAAGCTCGACGACCTGAAGAAGAAATAGCCGGGTCGGGCGTGGCGGCTCAGGCGACGCCGTAGTCGATGATGGTCACGCCCCGCTCGGGCTCTTCTTCCTTGCGGGCCTTGTCACGGCGGCTGTCGCGCTCACGGTCATCGTCTCGGTCGTCGCGCGCCGGGATCTCCAGCCTCGGTCGCTGGTGTCCCTGCCGCTCTTCTTCTTCGCGGCGTCGGATCTGTTCGATGATCCAGGGTTCGAGCATTTACGCCTCTCTTAAGGTCCTGCAATATGCCTGCCGCCGAGTCAAGCCTCTTGTTTTGGGAGCCCCCAAACATCGTGCCGTGATTGGGGCGGTGATTGGCCCGTCGTTCACCGTGTCAAGAGATCCCATCGGACTTCTCGGCTGAAACCGTAGGACGTCCGGCGCGCCGCGGGGATTCACGGAGTCACCGGCGTGACCGAGATGGTGTACCGATCCCGCGGATTGGCCTGGCGCCCGGTGGTCTCGCGAACCTGGAGCAGGCAACAGGTCTCGCCCGCCCCCTGGGGCGGCGAGATGCGCAAGGGCGCCGACGCCTCGCTCCCGACACGGAACCGCGCACCCTCCTTGCCGTTGGCGCCGATCAGACGAACCTCGAGCGTCAAGCCCGGGATGCCTTTGACGGCGATGGCCAGCTGCTCGCCCGGCTTTGCCGCGGCGTTCGACCGCCAGAAATCCGTGTCCCCTCTCGGAAAGATGAGGCCGGTCCCGGTCACGCCAGCCTCGAGGGGCGTCGCCTGAGCAGGGACGCCGTTCGGCTCCCGCTCCGCCCCGGGCTCGACCGGGCGGCTCGAGGCGGTGATGCGATAGGGCTCGTCGACGTTGCCGTCTCCCTTGCCGGCGGACAGGCGGAGGAGCACGGAGCCCTCCACGTACAGGTTGGGCAGCCGCTCGGCCTCCCGACGCCGGCCCGAGTCGATGCGCGCCAGGCTCGAGCCATCCTCGCGCAGCACGTCGATCTTCAGGTCCACGTGGTCGGGCGGGACGACCTCGAAGGCGAGCTCGACCGGCAGCGGCGCGGAGTAACGGTAGACGTCGACGTCACCCGGGCCGAGGTAACCGAGGAAGGTGCCGTCCGCCAGCGGCACGGCGTGGGCCACGTCGTCATTGGGTTCGAGCTCCGAGTCGGCGCGCGCCTCCTCGGTCCGGAGATGCAGGGTGTAGCGGGCCTCCGGGTTCCGGCCTTGCTCGGCCTTGACGACCACGTAGACGCAGGGATCCGACGACGGGAGCCGGACGTTCCGGATGGCCACCCGCTCCTCCTTGCGTCCCTTCTGCTCGGTCATCTTCTGCTCGACCGAGTCGAGGACGGTGACCGAGGCGGCCACCCCTTCCACGGGATCGAGCTCGATCGACAGGGCGCTGCCTTCCGGTAGCCCGGCGAGGGGGATCCGGAACCAGTCCTCGTCGCGTCGCCACCCGAGGAACCCGGCCACGTCGCCGCCGGCCGCCACCTCGTTCGCCAGCGCCGAGCGGCCGTTGGGCTCGACCTCGTCCCCCCGATCCTCAGGCGCGAGGCGCGCCACCAGCTGGTAGCCCGAGGTCCCGGGCGCGAGCAGGCCTCCGCTCGGGCCAGGGGAGCTGCCCGTGCCGTGACCGGCGCCGGAGCCGGGGCCATTGCCGGCGGCGGTGGCCGGGCTGCCGCTGCCCTCGGTGGTGGAGGGCGTGGCGCCCGATCCTCCTGCCTTTCGCGGGCCAGGGTCGGCGAACACCACGGGACGCACCCGCACGAAGTAGGTGCCCGGGATCACGGACAGGTTGGGGATCCACTCCGCCTCGCCCGCCGGGCTGCCGGCGGCCGTGACCAGGGTGCGTCCCTGATCGTCGAGGGCGTCGACCGCGATGGCCAGCCGCGGCTCGGGCGTGACGGCGAGGTTCAGCAGCTGATGCAGGCTCGGCGGCCCGCCGTCCGGGCTCTCGACCACCACCGCCGGAGGAGGAACCACGATGCGGAACAGATCCACGTCCTTGGCGCGGGCCCCGAGGGGCGCCACCAGGTGCCCGTTCACCGTCAGCGAGGCGGTCCCACCGAGCTCCAGGCGCTGGGCATTCGCCAGCAGATCGTTCGGCTCGATCTCCTCGAGGGTGGCGCCCCCATCCACCGGGGAATCGGCGGCTACCACCACCGAGGTGCCGGGCGCACGCGGCGGCAGGGAGCCGCGGCGACAGGCTGGGGGGGCGGCCAGGCACCAGGACAGCCCGACCAGCGCGGTCCACCGGAGGTTGCACCCGCTCCCACCCGGCATCGCGTCAGGTCCCCGGCGTGGCGGTCGACCCTGGAGCCGGCTCCAACGACGGCGCCGGCGACGGCGCCGTCGTCGGGACGGGCTTGTTCTGGATGCTGGCCATGAACTCCGCCTCCGCGACCACCTGGCCGTCCACCTTGGCCTCGCCGCGCATCTTCCAGATGACCCCGCCCTTTCTGAGGGGTGTGACCTCGAGCGTGAGGTGATCGCCCGGGACCACGGGCCGGCGAAACTTGGCCTTGTCGATGGCCATGAAATAGATCACCTGGCGCGCGGGATCGAACGCCGTCAGCCGGGCCGCGTAGAGGGCCCCGGCCTGGGCAAGCGCCTCGATGATGAGGACCCCGGGCATCACGGGCAAGCCGGGGAAGTGCCCCTCGAAGTGGGGCTCGTTCCGGCTGACCATCTTGCTGGCCACGATGCGGTCGTCCCCGATCTCGTCGACCCGGTCGACGAGCAGGAAGGGGTAGCGGTGCGGGAGCACCGCCTCGATGTCCCGGATGTTCATGGCGGGAGGCATACCGGAGCCGTCGTCCTCAGGCGGGGGTGGCCATGGCGGTGGTCATCGCGTCCTCACCTCATCACGGCTTCTTGGGGGCCGGCTTCGTGGAGCCGGTCGGGGCGTCCGGGCCGGTCGGGGCGGCGGCGCCCTCGCCCGAGTTGTAGCGGCGGATGAGATCGTTGGTGAGATCGAGGTGCGGCTTGGCGAAGACCACCCCGCCCTGCTGGCGATCGAAGATCATGGTGAAGTTCTCGCTGGCGGCGATCTTCTGCAGGATGCGGTTCATCCGCTCGACGATCTTCCCGGTCGCCTCCTGCTCCTTGGCCTGCAGCTCTTGCTGGTGACGCATGTAGGTCTGCTGGACCTTTTGCATGCGCTGCTGCAGCTCCGCCTCCTTCTCCCGGACCTTGTCGGCCGGCATCAAGGTCCGCTTCTTCTCGAGATCGTCGACCGATTGCTTGAGATCCGCCTGCTGCTCGTCGATCTCCTTCTGCTTCTGGTCGAAGACCTTCTTGAGATTGGCCTTGGCCTGACGGCCGTCGTCGGTCTCCCCGAGGGCGCGCGACAGATCGACGAAGCCGAGCTTCAGCTCCTCGGCAAAGGACCTGCCGGGGGCGGAGGAAAGCAGGAAGACACCCAGGATCAGCCAGCGTGACATGTGCGGGCAGCCCTACTTCTTGGCGGCGGTCTTGGCCGCCGCGCCGCCGGCCGGCGTGTCGCTGGCGGTCGGGGCCGCCCCCTCGCCCGAGTTGTAGCGACGGATCAGATCGTTGGTGAGATCGAGGTGGGGCTTGGCGAAGACCACCCCACCCTGCTGGCGATCGAAGACCATGGTGAAGTTCTCGGAGACGGCGATCTTCTGCAGGATCCTGTTCATGCGCTCCAGGATCTTCCCGGTGGCCTCCTGCTCCTTGGCCTGCAAGTCCTGCTGGTGGCGCATGTAGGTCTGCTGCACCTTCTGCATGCGCTGTTGCAGCTCGGCCTCCTTCTCCCGGACCTTGTCGGGAGGCAAGAGGGTGCGCTTCTTGTCGAGATCGTCGATGGACTTCTTCAGGTCCTCCTGCTGCTCATCGATCTCTTTTTGCTTCTGGTCGAAGACCTTCTTCAGGTTGGCCTTGGCCTTGCGTCCGTCCTCGGTCTCGCCGAGCGCACGCGGCAGATCCACGTACCCGAGCTTGACCTCCTCGGCGAAGGCGGCGACCGGAAAGGATCCGATCAGGAAGGCACCCAAGAGCAACCAGCGCGACATGTTCGATTCTCCTTGTGACAGACGACGGAACACTAGACGAAGGGGGCGGCTTGCGAAACCGCGATCTGCCCCGAACCGGCCAAATTCGCCACCCACGGGCCCGGTGCTGCTAGAAGAAGTTGCCGATGGTGAACTCGAAGACCATGGGCTGCTCCCCCGGCAGGGTCTTGAAGGGAATCCCCCACTCGAAACGCAGTGGGCCAATCGGCGAGAACCAGCGAAAGCCGAACCCCCAGCTCGCCCGGTAGGCCTCGAGGTTCCAGGGCCGCTTGCAGGGATCGTTGGAGGCGTCGGCGCCGTAGGGCCGCAGCCCGCAGTACGAGTCCTCCAGGTTGAAGGCGTTCCCGAAGTCGGTGAACACCACCCCGCGGATGCCGACCTTGTCGAAGAGCGGAAACTCGATCTCGGCGTTGGCGATCACCTGGGTGTTGCCCCCGATCCGGAAGGGCGTCAGCAGCGCGTCGGGCGACTGCGAGGCCGGGGCGTTGATCACGGGCCCGAGCGAGCGCGGGGCGAAGCCGCGGATGTCGTAGATGCCACCCACGAAGTAGCGCTCGAAGATCGGCACCCCGCGGGGATCCCGGCTGGCGATGATCCCGCCTTCGAGCTTGGCCCGGAACACGAACGGCCCCCACAGCGGGTAGAAGTAGCGGAGGGCCCCCTCGTAACGCGTGAAGACGTTCTGCGAGAACAAGAAGTGATCGGCGATCTCGCCCGACAGGGTGTTGTACCAGCCCTTGGTCGGGAACATGCGATCGTTGCGGGTGTCGTAGGACACCATCCCGCGGGCCGACGAGGTGATGCCCGAGCGGAGCAGGTTGGCGAGCGAGCCGGCCGGGATGGGATCGCGCTGCCCGCCCGAGAACAGGCCGCCAAAGCCGATGTTCCCGGTCGAGATCCCGACGTGCTCCCAGTTGTAGGTGAGCAGCAGGCGCAGATCGTCGGCCAGCAGGTAGCCCCAGGTCAGGCTGCCGCCGTACGAGGAGCGCGTGAACGAGTACAGGTAGCGGTCCTGCTTGAAGAGGTTGAGCCCGAAGGTCCACTTGGTGTCGAGGAAGTAGTAGTCCTGGAACTGCCCCATGAAGAGCTGGCGCAGGCCGGAGAGCTGCATCTGCAGGGTGACCATCTGGCCGCGCCCGAAGAAGTTGTTCTGGGAGACCTGGGCCTGGGCGATGAAGTTCTCGACCGAGGAGAAGCCGGCCCCGACCTGGAAGGTCCCGGTCGGGCGCTCGGTGACCTCGACGTTGACCTCCATCAGGTTGTCGGAGGAGCCGCGCCGGGTGGAGACGTCCACCTTCTCGAAGTAGCCGAGGGCGTTGACCCGGCGCTTGGAGTAGTCGAGGGCGGTCTGGCTGAAGGGCTCCCCCTCGTAGATGCGCATCTCGCGGCGGATGACCTTGTCGCGGGTCTTGCTGTTGCCGCGGATGTTGATCCGCTCGAAGTACACCAGCTCGCCCTTCTGGATGTCGAAGACCAGGTCCACGGTCCTGGTCTTCTCGTCGACCGGGGTGGCCGGGGTGGCGTTCACGTAGGCGTAGCCGCGGTCCTTGTACAGATCGGTGAGCCGCTGGAGATCCTCGCTGAGCTTCGAGCGGTTGAAGATGTCGCCCGGGCGCACCGAGACCCGCTCGAGGAAGTACTCGCGCGACTCGAGCAGGTCGCCCTTGATGTCGATCTTGCCGAGGTGATACTGCGGCCCTTCCTCCACGTTGATGGTGATGAAGAGCGACTGCTTGTCGGGGGACAGCTCGAGCACCGGGGTGCCGACCTTGACCTGGACGTAGCCACGATCCCAGTAGTGGGACTGCAGCAGGATCAGGTCGCGCTGGAACACGTCCTCCCGGTAGGTCCCGGCCTGGGTCATGATCGACAGGATGTTGCCCTCGCGGGTGACCAGCACCTGGCGCAGCTCCTCGTCGGAGATGGCCTTGTTCCCCACGAAGTTGACCCGGCGGACCTCGACCTTGGCGTGCTCGCGGCAGCGGAACCAGACCTCGACCTCCGAGCCGCTCGGGCGCTTGAGCTCGTAGTCCACCTCGGCCATGTAGAAGCCCTTCTCGACGTAGAGCTCCTTGATCTTCTGGACGTTCTTCTTGAGCTTGGCGAGGTCGAGGACCTGGTCCTTCTTGATGTCGAGGACCTCGTTGATCTTGGTCAGGCTGACCTCGTCGTTGCCCGCCACGTAGATCTTGCTGATGGTGGGCTTCTCGCGGAGCACGAACACGATGGCCAGCTCGCCCGTGCCCTTGACCTCGGTGCTCTCGACCTGCACGTCCTCGAAGAACCCCATCTTCCAGATGGCGCGGACGTCGTCGCGCAGGAGCTCCTGGTTGATGTTCAGGCCGGGCTTGGTCTTGATCACCGCGCGGATCGCGTCGTCCTCCACCTTGCGGTTGCCGCGGAAGTGCACCCGCGCCACCTTGAGGCTCGGGGTCGCGACCTTGGGGACTGGCTCGGCGGGCAGCTCGGGGGCCGCGGCCGGGCCCTCGGCGGCCGCGTCGGGGGCCGGCGCGGCCGGGGCCGCCGGGGCATCCTCGGGGGCCGGCGCGGCCGGGCGAGACCGGCGATGCTCGGCGGCGGCGGCCGCCGCGGCGAGGCCCAGGACCAGGGCGGCCACGGAGATGGACCGGGTGAGCACGTGCGGAGCGTGCGAGCGGGACCGGAAGCCTTGCACGCGGTTCATTCCCCTTCGACCAGGAGCCCGTCGACCATGCGCAAGCGCCTCCCGGTCTGGGCAGCCAGCTCGGGGTTGTGGGTGACGATGAGCAAGGTCATCCCGAGCTCGCGGTTGAGCTCGAAGAACAGCTGGTGCATCTCGCGGCCGGTCTTGGTGTCGAGGTTCCCGGTGGGCTCGTCCGCCAGCAGCAAGCGCGGCTCCAGGAGCAGGGCTCGGGCGAGCGCCACGCGCTGCTGCTCCCCCCCCGACAGCTCGCCCGGTCGGTGGGTGAGCCGGTCGGCGAGGCCGAGGCGCGAGAGCATCTGGCGGGCACGCGCCACGCACTCGGCGCGCGGGAGCCGCAGGATGAGGCCCGGCATCATCACGTTCTCGAGCGCGGTGAACTCGGGCAGGAGGTGGTGGAACTGGAAGACGAACCCGATCTGCCGGTTGCGGAAGTCGGCCAGGGCCGCCGCCCCGAGGCGGGTGACGTCCGCCCCATCGAAGTGGATGCTGCCGGCGGTCGGCAGATCGATGGTCCCGAGGACGTGCAGCAAGGTGGACTTCCCGGCGCCCGAGGCCCCGACCACCGAGGCGATCTCCCCGGGCCGGAGCTCGAAGTTCACCCCGCGCAGGACCGACAGCGTGCGCCCGCCGTGGAGGAACGCCTTCGAGAGGTCGCGCACCACGACGTGGGCGCCGGCGGGCGCGGCGAACGGCGCGGTGAGGCTCATTGGGGGCGCAAAACTAGTCGCCGCCTCGGCGGGTGTCAACGCGCGCGACCTGTGCACAATGCCTTGGACTCCGCGCGTTTAGGTTGGGTTGCTCGCCGGAGCCGCCGCGGAGCCCGCCCGCGACCCGCGTCACTCTCATTCATAGCGCAGACCATCGACCGGACGCATGCGCGAGGCCAGGAACGCCGGGTACAGGGTCGCGAGGCAACACAGGCCGAGCGCCGCCGCCGCCACCGAGCCGATCTCGCTCACCCGCATCACCACCGGGAGCTTCTGGATGTAGTAGACGTCCGGATCGAGGGGCAAGCCGAACCGCCCGATCAGAAGGCACGTCCCGATCCCGAGCCCGAGCCCGAGCCCGAGTCCCACGAGCCCGATGTAGAGCCCCTCGGCGAAGAAGACCCGCAGGATGCCGCCGTCACTCGCCCCCATGGACTTGAGGATGGCCACCTCGCGGCCCTTCTCGGTCACGAGCATGATCAGGTTCGACACGATCGAGAACGAGGCCACCAGGGCGATGAAGGTGAGGACGATGAACATCGCCAGCTTCTCGAGCCGCAGGGCCATGAACAGGCTGCGGTTCAGCTCCTCCCAGGAGCGCACCTCGTAGCCGGGGCCGAGCCGCTCGCCGAGCGCGTGGGCCAGGTCGACGGCGCTGTCCGAGCGCAAGGTCCGAACGTCGATGCCAGTCACCTCGCCGGGCTGTCCGAGGAACTTCTGGGCCTCGGCGAGGGACACGTAGGCCAGCTTGGAATCGAACTCGTACATCCCCGAGTAGAAGTGTCCCGCGACCCGGAAGGTCTTGAGCTTGGGCATGGGACCGGTCGGCCCCACGCCGCACAGCGGACAGGCCACGTCGACCTCGCCACCCATGTAGACCCGCAGGGTGTGCGCGAAGAGCTCCTCGCCGAGGAGGATGCCGGGGACGATCCGTGGCGATGGCGACGGCGGTGGCGCCGGCTCGTCGGACGGCGGATCGTAGGCGGGCTCGGTGGGGATCTTCTCCGGGTGGTCGAGCAGGTCGACCCCTCCCTCCTTGAGGGTGCGGCCGAGATCGAGGACGCGCACGGCCGACGCGGCGTCGATGCCGCGCAGGAGGATGCCCATGCCGGCCGGGTTCGACACGTGCTTCACGATCACCTCGGATTCGAGGTACGGCATGGCCCCCGCCACGCCCGGCAGCGCCAGGGTCGCTGCCTGCACCCGCCGCCAGTCCATGAACGGCTGATCGTCGGACCGGGTGATGACCACGTCGGCCTTGGTGGCGCGGATCTTGGATTTCAGGTCGAGCTCGAAGCCCGACATGATCGACAGCGCGATGATCGGCGCCCCGGTGCCGAGCAGCACCCCGAACATCGAGAAGGCGGTGAACACCGTGAACACCGCGAAGAGCACCCCGAGGATCAGCGCCAGGAGCCCCACCGCCACCGCGGCCACCCCGACGATCTCGAGGTTCTCGAACCAGGGCGAGTTACGCAGCAGGATCGCGAGCGGGCCGTGGAAGCGCGGCGCCACCCGCTCCGCCGCCATCAAGAGGGCGCCCACCCCGAGCAACACCACACCCGCCCACAGGGTCCGGCGGGACTTGGGCTGATCGTCGCGCAGGTGGCGCCAGGCGACGAACCATTCGAACCCCGGACCGTGCATCGGGCCCGTCCGCTCTAGTCCCGCTCTGGGCGCATCAGGGGAAACAGGATCACGTCGCGGATCGAGGGCTGATCGGTGAGCAGCATGATCACCCGATCGATCCCGATGCCCTGCCCCGCCGTCGGTGGCAGCCCGTACTCGAGCGCCCGGCAGTAGTCCTCGTCGAAGTCCATGGTCTCCTCGGCGCCGCGCGCCTTGGCCTCGACCTGACGCTGGAAGCGCTGGCGCTGGTCGGCCGGATCGTTGAGCTCGGAGAAGGCGTTGGCGTGCTCGCGCCCCACGATGAAGAGCTCGAACCGGTCGACCTTGGTCGGGTCGGCGTCGTTCCGGCGCGACAGGGGCGAGGTCTCGGCCGGGTAGTCGGTGACGAAGGCCGGCCGGTCGACGGGCAGCGCCTTCTCGCCGCCATAGTCGAAGAGCGCCCCCACCCGCTCGCCGTGGGAGTCCGCCTTGCGCAGGACCGCGCCGAGCTCGTCCTTGGCGGCGTCGAGGCCGACGTTGGCCAGCCAGGCCCGCAGGGCCAGGGGATCGTCGAGCACCGCCCGCTCGAGGCCGCCCGGCAAGATTCCGGCGCGCGACGCGGTGACGATCGCGTCCTTCATGGGGATGCGCGGCCACCCGGGCGCGAGGCTCACCGACTGCCCACCGTAGGTGATGGTCTCGCCACCCGCCACCTCGCGCGCGAGCTCCCCGAACAGCGCCTCGGTGAGCACCATGAGATCCTCGTAGGTGGCGTAGGCCTGGTAGAACTCGAGCATGGTGAACTCGGGGTTGTGCTGGCGCGAGAGCCCCTCGTTGCGGAAGTTGCGGCCGATCTCGTAGACCCGGTCGAAGCCCCCGACCACCAGCCGCTTGAGGTGCAGCTCGGGCGCGATGCGCAGGAACAGATCCAGATCGAGGGCGTTGTGGTGGGTGGTGAAGGGTCGGGCCGCCGCGCCGCCCAGGATGGAGTGCATGGTGGGCGTCTCGACCTCGATGAAGTCGCGCGCGTCGAAGAAGCGCCGGATGTGGCGGACGATGGCCGAGCGCTTGCGGAAGACCTCGCGGACCTCGGGGTTGACGATGAGATCGACGTAGCGCTGCCGGTAGCGTAGCTCCTGGTCCGAGAGGCCGTGAAACTTCTCCGGCAGCGGGCGGGTGGCCTTGGTGAGGATGCGCACGGTGTCGGCGAGCACGGTGAGCTCGCCGGTCCTGGTGATGACCACCTTGCCGCTGGCCCCGATGAAGTCACCGCGCTCGACCTTCCTCCACAGCTCGAACTCCGCCGGGCCGATCTGGTCTTTCTTGACCCACACCTGCAGCTCGCCGCCGCGGTCGAGGATCTTGACGAAGGTCGCGCCCCCGAACGCGCGCAGGGCGACCACCCGTCCGGCGACGCGGAAGATCTCGTCCGAGAGCGGCGCGGGCCCGCCCGGGCCGGCTGCGGGCGCGGCGGTGGCGCCGGATGCGGCGGCGGCCAGCGCCGGCGCGAACCGGTCGCGAATCTCGCGGGTGGTGTGGGTCGGCGCGAAGTCGTTGGCGTAGGGGTTGCGCCCGGCCTCGCGCAGCTCGGCCACCTTCCGCTCGCGCTCGGCGATCAGCTCCCGCTCATCGGCCATGGGGGGCTCCACGTTTCGGGGCGGCGGCCCGCCTTTCCTGGGTACGCACTCACACCTCGTCGGGCTGGGGTTTGGCGGCGGGCTTGGCCCCGGCCGCGATGGCCGAATGATCGCCGGCCAGCTGCAAGAGATGCGCGATCATGAACTGGTCGAGCTCGCCGTCCAGCACCGCGTCCACGTTGCTGACCTTCATCTCGGTGCGGTGGTCGGAGACCAGCCGGTAGGGCGCCAGCACGTACGAGCGGATCTGGCTGCCCCACTCGATGGACTTCTTCTGGGCATTGATGTTGCCCATCTTCTCCTCGAGCTTCTTCTGCTCGAGCTCGAACAGCTTGGACCGCAGGATGCGCATCGCGGTGGCCTTGTTCTTGTGCTGTGAGCGCTCGCCGTCGCTGTGCACGGCGATGCCGGTGGGCAGGTGGGTGACCCGCACAGCCGACTCCGTCTTGTTGACGTGCTGTCCGCCGGCGCCCCCCGAGCGCATGACGTCGATGCGCAGATCCTTGTCGTCGATCTCGATCTTGATGGTCTCGTCGATGTCGGGGTAGACGAACACGCTCGCGAACGAGGTGTGCCGGCGGGCCTGCGAATCGAACGGCGAGATGCGCACCAGGCGGTGCACGCCGGCCTCGGCGCGCAGCCAGCCGTAGGCCCACTCCCCGTCGATGCTGATGGTGGCGTTCTTGATGCCGGCCTCGTCGCCCGGCTGCAGGTCGAGCATCTCGCTGCCGAACCCCTTGCGCTGGGCCCAGCGGGTGTACATGCGCATGAGCATCTCGGCCCAGTCCTGCGACTCGGTCCCGCCGGCGCCGGCGTTGATGCTGAGGAGCGCGCCCTGCCGGTCGTACGGGCCCGACAGCATGCGGGCGAACTCCAGGCGCGCGATCACCTGCTCGGCACCATCCAGGGTCTGGCTGGCCTCGACCGCGGTGGCCTCGTCCTTGGCCTCGTCGGCCAGCTCGATGAGCAGCATGGCCTCCTCGAGCGCCTTCACCTGGCCATCGAAGTGGTCGACGGTGGACTTGAGCTGCGCCTGATCGCGCATGGTGGCCTGGGCCTTCTCGGCGCTGTTCCAGAAGTCGGGGGCGCCGCTGAGGGCGTCTAGCTCGGCGACCCGCCGCCGTTTGCCGTCGATGTCAAAGATGCCCCCGGAGAACGGTCAGCCGGCTCTGCAGCTTGGACACGCGTTCTCTCAGGGGGCCGATTTCCATGGCGAAGCAGTGTACACCACCCGCCCGCCAGCGCTCACCCCAAAAATGCGCATCGCTGGAATATCATTGCCGCCCGAAAGGGGGCCGCCAGGAACAGGGCCGCCAGGAACAGGGCCGCCAGGAACAGGGCCGCCAGGAACAGGGCCGCTCGTCAATCCCGGGGCCGGGGGCGCGGCACCACGAAGTACCCGGTTCACCTCCCGCCAATCAGGCGAGCGTAGCGCGGCTTTGCCGCGCGGAGCGAGAGGGGCGCCGGGACGGGCGAGCGGCAGCGAGCCACGCCCCCTACGATAAACAGCCACGTCCCCGAGACTACGACGCCAGAGATCTTCGAGCCGGGTGGACCTGCCGGCCCGAGGCGCGGAAGCGGGACCTCTTGGCCACGGTGAGGCCCGTGGATGGGGCCGGCATCAGGAGCGGCTTGGCGCGTCCGAGGTCGCGCAGGCGGGCGTGGCGACAGGCCGGCCGGACGCCGCGCCGGGGGCCGCGGACGAGCTCGTCGGTGAGCGAGGCCAGGAGGGCCCGGGTCGCGTCTCGAATCTCGGTGCGCGCGACTTGCAAGCCCGCCGAGAGATCTTCGGCCGGGGGCCCCTCAGAGCTCCAGAGGCCCTCCCAGTCGCCGCCCCAAGGTCGGGCCGAGCCCATGTGGGTCTGGGTGTGGGTGATCCGGGTGGCCGGCAGCCAGGCCAGGATCTCCTGGCGGGCCCGGCGGCGCAGCGCAACCCTCCCCGTCAGCGCGGAGATGGCAGCCGCCACGCAGAGAGGAATCCCCACCAGCAAGCGCGGCGAGCCCTTGCCGGTCACCAGCAGCACCACCCCGACCATGCTCGCGCTCGCGAACAGGAGGGTCGCCGCCCGCAGCGGAACATCGTATCGCAACACGGATCTCACCATCCTGGCATCGGAGGGGCTCAGCAATTTCTGAAGAGCCCCGGCGGGGCGGGCCATGAAACGATGCCCGGTCAGGCGCCGACGAGGCGCTTCTGGATGGCGCTCGTGAGCCTCTGCTTGACGCGGAAATAGTCGCGCCACGGATCGGGCCCGGTCACCAGGCTCTGCGCGGCGGCGGGCACCCGATCGAGGTCGGGGCCCGCGAGGCCATCCAGATCCTCCCAGGCGACGGGCGCGGACACGGGCGCGCCGGGACGTGCGCGGGTGGAGTACACGCTCACCGAGGTGGCCCCGCGCCGGTTGCGCAGATAATCGATGAAGATCTTGCGCTCGCGCCCCGCCTTGGCGAGGGCGGTGGTGTAGCGGGTGGGATCCGCACGCACCAGTGCCGAGGCGAGGGCGTGTGAGAAGTCCATGGTCTCCTTCCACCCGGCGGCTGGTTCGAGCGGGACCACCACGTGAAGACCCTTGCTGCCGGTGGTCTTGACGAATCCTTCGAGGCCCACGAGCTCGAGCGCCGCGCGGACGTGCTTGGCTCCCGCGACGATGTCCGGCCAGGCCACCTCGGGGCCGGGGTCGAGGTCGAACACCACGCGATCGGGCTGCTCGATGGTGGAGAGCCGCCCATTCCAGGCGTGGACCTCGAGCACGTTCATCTGGGCGAAGGCCACCAGCCCCGCGAGATCGTCGGCGACCATCGTCAAGCCCGACCCCGTCCCGGGGGGGACCTTGGCCTGCCGCAGCTCCGGAGGCGCCCAGTCGCCGGGGTGACGCACGTAGAACCGCTGGCCGCCGAGCCCCTGCGGCGCACGCACCAGGGTCAGCGGGCGATCCTCGACGTGGGGCAACATGCGCGGCGCGATGCGCTGGTAATAGTCGGCGAGCGCGCGCTTGGTGAGGCCCACCTCGGGATAGAGGACCCGCTCGGGGTGGGTGAGCCGCACGCCGGCGACCAGGAGCTCGCCCGGATTCACGTGCGGCTCGCCCGGGACCGCTCGCTCCGCGGGGGACTGGCGCGCCGAGGTGCGGGGCCCTGGGGTGCCCGGGGTCGAAGCACCGGTGCGGCGTGGCGCATCGGCCTTCGCGTCCCCGCCTGGCTTCGCGTCCGGGTCTGCCTTCGCGTGCGCCTGCGCACCAGGACACGCGATCACCCGCCAGGCCGGACTCGCCTTCCGGCCCGGCGCGTAGGGCGAGGCCGCGCGCTTGGAGACCACCCCGGGGGCCCCGAGACGGCACGCCTCGGCGAAGAACGCCGGTCCGTTGCCCTCGACGTGATCGGCGAGGCGCAGGCGGCGCGGGCCGGCGGCGGCGCGGGCCGGCGTGCTGGCCCCGGCCAGCAGCGCCGCGAGCCGACGCTTCCGCTCGAGCAGAGGCTCGGCGCGGAGATCGGCGCCGTCGAGGAACAGCAGGTCGACGAGGTAGAGCACGTCGGGGCGCGGTCCGGCCTTCGAGCGTCCGTCGGCCCCCAGGGTCGTCGCGACCCCATCCACCACCGCGCTCCGCACCGGAAGGGCGAGCACTGCCCGGGCCAGCTCCGGGAGGTCGGCGGTGCGGTCCGCCCCGCCGTGGCCGGCATGGTCGTCGTGGCCGGCGTCGCGCAGGGTGGCCCGTCCATCCTCGATCCAGACGGTCACGCGCGCGCCGAGGAGCTCGACCTCGTGGACCCAGGTGTCGCCCTTCGGGACGACGGCCGCTCGCCGCGCGGCGAGCGGCGTGACCCGGTCGGGGGGCGGCAGCCGCTCGAGATGTCCCGGCGCCCGGCGGGCGTCGGCGGTGACCTCGCCCGCCCGAGGACGGGTAGTGGCAGCGGCATTGGCGCTGGCACCGGCGCTGGCGTCGGCGGCGCCGCGGTTGGAATGCCACACGCGGTCCTGGTCGCCGGCGATCTCCTCGATGGTCCGGCCCGAGTCGACGCTGTCCGGAAGGGCCTCGGTGACGTTGAAGTCCGACTCGGGCCGGGCATACGGGTCGCGATCCTTGACGAGCAGCCAGCTGCGCGCGTCGCTCGACGAGGCCCGTCCCGTGCGTCGCGGCTTGAGCTTGACGAGGGCCCAGCGACCGCGCAGCTTGACGCCGTCGAGATCGAACTTGAGGTGGCCCTCGGCCAGGCCCTTGTCGGCGTCACCCACCGGGCTCCAGGTGCCGCGATCCCACAGCGAGACCGTCCCGCCACCGTACTCGCCCCTGGGGATGATCCCCTCGAAGCCGCCGTACTCGACCGGGTGGTCCTCGGTCTCGACCGCCAGGCGCTTCTGGACCGGATCGAAGCTCGGGCCCTTCGGCACCGACCAGCTCTTGAGGACCCCGTCGTGCTCGAGGCGGAAGTCGTAGTGCAGGCGACTCGCGGCGTGCTTCTGGATCACGAAGCTGCGGCCGGAGGGCGTGCCGCCCGGACGCCCGGGGGGCTCGGAGGTCTTCTCGAAGTCGCGCTTGCGGTTGTAGTCGGAAAGTCCCATGGTCCCCCGTCGTCGTGTCGGCGTCGCGCCGCGGCGCAGGTCGAGAGGGGCTCGGCCGTCGCGGTGGTGGCGTGCCCTCCCTGTTTATGCCCGGTCGGCGGAATTCGGAAGGCGCCCCTTCGTCGCAAACCGACCTCGGCCATGACAGACTGCCGCCATGGCCGAGCCGAGCTCCCCGCGCCCCGAGGAACCGCAAGGTGGCGGCGAGGCGGCGGCGGATCCCGACTGGCCGGATGGGCTGGTCGCGGTGGGCGGCGAGCTCGATCCGGACCTCCTGATCCGGGCCTACCGCAACGGCATCTTTCCGTGGTCGTCGGAGCCGGCCGTCACCTGGTGGTCGCCGGACCCGCGGGCCATCTTCGAGCTCACGACGTTCGCCGCCAACCGCAGCCTCCGCAAGTCGATCCGGCGCGGCGGCTGGACCTACACCACCGACCGCGACTTCACGGGGGTGATGCGCGCCTGCGCCGAGCCGACCCCCGACCGCCCGAGCACCTGGATCAGCGACGACTTCGTGCGGTCGTACGGGGAGCTGCACCGGCGGGGCCTGGCCCACAGCCTCGAGGTGTGGGAGGGCAGCGCCCTCGTGGGCGGGCTCTACGGCGTCGCCATCGGCGGCTTCTTCGGGGGCGAGTCGATGTTTCGCCGGCGCACGGACGCCTCCAAGGCGGCGGTGTCCTTCCTGGCCGAGCACCTGCGGGCGCGCGGCTTCCAGCTCCTCGACGCCCAGGTCCCCACCCCCCACCTCCTCAGCCTCGGCGCCAGCACCATCCCCCGCGCCGACTACCTGCGCCGCCTCAAGCAAGCGCTCGCCCGCCCCGCGCGGTTCTAGACCAGAGCACCGCGAGCCGGGGCGAGTCGATATGGACGACCAGAGCGGGTGTATCCTCCTCGTCGTGCGTCCTGTTTCGAGAGCAGCCATCGAGCGCGGTGACATGGTGAATTCGGGGACGCCCATTCAAACGCCGGACCTCGAGGCCCCCCCACCAGCAGCCGTCGCGTCGCGGCGGGCTTGACCGCGGGACTGCGGCGGGACTGCGAATTGAAGGACGATCGCACGGTCCGGACCCAGCGCGACGCTTCGCAGGCGGAGGACTCGAGTCCGGCGCGCGACATCCTCTATGTCGTCCTGTGCGGCGACGCCCCCACCGCGGCGACCGGGTGCGCGATCGAGGTGCCGCTCGGGGAGACGCTGGTCATCGGCCGCGGTGCGGCGCTCGCCGTCGACCACCGCGAAGGCGAGACCTGGGTCCGCCTGCCCGACGCGCGCGTGTCCGAGCGCCACGCGGTGGTCGAGCACCGGGGCGACGGCGTGCACATCGAGGATCTCGCCTCGTTGAACGGCACGTTCATCGCCGGCCAACCCGTGCGCGCGGCGGTTCTCGAGGACGAGCGCACGGCGGTGGTCGGGCGAAGCGTGCTGCTCCTGCACCGACGGAGGCGTGGAGTCCCACTCGGGGCCCCCGTCGAGATCGCCGGGGCGCCCGAGCTGCGGACCCTGTCCCCGGACGCCGAGAGAGCCCACGATCGCCTGGCGCGGGTCGCGCCGAGCGACGTGCCGGTGCTGCTGCGCGGGGAGACCGGTACCGGCAAGGAGGTGGCGGCGCGCGCCGTGCACGCGCTGTCGAGGCGCAAGGGCCGATTCGTGGCGGTGAACTGCGCCGCCCTGCCCGAGAACCTCATCGAGAGCGAGCTCTTTGGCTACCGCCGCGGCGCCTTCTCGGGGGCGGACAAGGACCGCCCCGGCCTCATCGCAGCGGCCGCCGGTGGAACTCTCCTGCTCGACGAGATCGGGGAGCTCTCGCCCGCCGTGCAGGTGAAGCTCCTGCGCGTGTTGCAAGAGCGCGAGGTCCTTCCGCTCGGCGCCTCGACGGGAGAGGGGACGAAGGTCGACTTCCGGGTCATCTGCGCCACCCACGCCGATCTCGACGGCCTGGTCAGGCAGGGACGCTTCCGGGCCGACCTCCTGGCCCGCATCCGCGGGCTCGACCTCGAGCTGCCCCCGTTGCGCGTGCGGCGGATGGACCTCGGCCTGCTCGTGGCCTCGTTGCTCGAACGCCTGGCCGGCGCCGCGGCGTCGAGCTATCGATTCGATCGCCGCTGCGCCGAGGCCCTCGTCACCCACGATTTCCCGCTCAACGTGCGCGAGCTCGAACAGACCTTGAAGACGTTGCTGGCCCTGGCCGGGCCGGACCGCTTGTTTCGGCGCGAGGCGCTGGCGGAGACGGCCCTCGGTCGGGCGTCGGCGTCCACCGCCTCGTCCCGCCCGGCAGAGCCCGAGCCGGAAGCGCTGCGTGCGGATCTGCTGGATCAGATGGCCCGCCACCAGGGCAACATCAGCGCCGTGGCACGGGCGATGCGGCGCACCCGCATGCAGGTACACCGCTGGCTCAAGCGCTGGCACATCGACGCGGAAAAATTCCGCGGCGGCCCCTGATCGGGCCGCCGCGGAGGTCCATTGGTTCTCGTCGTCGTCTCACCTCGAGGTCATTCGCGGCGCACCCATGTGCGGAGGAGCCGGCGCGCTCGCCGCAGGCTCACTCCACGATCTCGGGGGCGGGGGTTGGCGCCACCGGAGTGCTGGCCGGGGTCTGCACATCGGCGAGCGAACAGCCGCAGTCGCCGCCAGAGGTGGGAGGCGGGATCGGGGGAGGCGGGGTCACGGGTGGCGTGCAGGTCGGCGCGGCGCCAGCGTGGTTGATGGCCAGGATGCCGCCCGAGATGACCTCCCGGGCGAACAGCGAGCCCCACACCACGGTCACGCCTGCCATGACGATGTTGGCCGCGGGCGCATAGATGGAGCCGTAGAGCTCCTGCAGCCCGGCCGAGATGGACAGGCGATCCTCGCCGCCCACGAACAGGCGGAAGGACGAGGGAGAGTGACGGTCGCCGAGCGGCGTGAAGCCCAGGAGGCGCACCGCGCCCGAGACGTAGAGATCGAGCGTGGCGCCCGGATCCATGCGGATGGCCTCCGCGCCGATCTCGTCGAGGCTGCCATCGATGTAGATGGACACGTTGCCGCGGATCCGGAGCACGCCGATGCCGATGTCGTGGACGCCGCGAAAGTAGTAGCGACCCGTGTCGAGGCTCGCGTGCTCGAAGCCGATGTCGAGGCGGGCGCCCGAGGGGATGCCCCGCGCGGCGTTGTCGTTCATCGTGCGCGCCTGCTCCACCGCTCCCACCACGTCGAAGCGCGAGCCCGCATCACAGCCGCACGGCGGCTGCATCCGCCCGGTGGGGGCGGTGCGACCTCCCGCGATGCTGCGCAGACCGACGAACAGGTCGTCCCCACCCACCGACATTCCCCCGCCCACGCTCAAGAGACCGACGCCGAGCAGGTTCTGCCGCACCCAGAGATCCTTGCCGACCGAGACGGCCCCGGCCATGACCGCGTTGGTGCCGCTGCGGAGGGAGCCGCCGATGTGGGCCGCCGTGCCGGCGGTCCACTGCTGCCACGAGACCCACGACCCGGACACCCGGCTGATGTCGGCGATGGAGCTGAAGCCGTTGACGCCGACCGAGCCCGTCCCGGACGGACCGCTGTCGACCTCGAGACCGCCGACCTGAGTCAGGCTGTCACAGGTGCAGAGCGCATAGCTGAAGGTGTTCGCGGGCGCGCACAGGCCGGGGGTGGGGTTCCAAGGTGGAGGCGTGCCGGCCCCCGTCCATCCACCGCCGCCACCCGAGATGGTCACGCCCGCGTTCACCGACAGGCCCCCAACGTCGACGGTGGCGCCCGCGGAGATGCCAGGTGAGGACGACGACGGCCCCATGGGAGCCGAGGGTGCCGCCGGATCCACCGCCACGGGAGGCGTTCCCGCGACGAGACTGCCCGCCGAGGCGACGCCCGTGGCGGTCACGGTCCCCGCGGTGGCGGGGTCGGCCGTCACGGGTGGAGCGACGGTGGGCGCGGGAGGCGCCGCGGTGGTGGAGGCGGGTGGTTCCACGGCGACCGAGGGCACGGCCGGCACGGCCGGATCCTTGGTGGCGAGCGGCGCGGCCGCACCGCCGGCGGTGGTGGTCGGGTCGGCGGCCGTCTTTCCCGAGGCCACGGTGGTGTCGGGGCCGGTGCCGCCGCCGCCGCCACCGGAACAGCCAAATCCAAACAAGAGCGAGAGCGCAAGAAGCGACGAGACGGGTCGATTCATTTGGGAACCTCCGCCGCGTGTCCTCAGCAAGGGTCGCGCCGCTCCCCGAGGCGGTCCCGGCCGCGCCGAAGGGCGCCGGGAACACCCCGGGACACGGCCAGAATGCCGAGGCGCGCAGCCGCTCCGCCTGTATCCCGGGTGTATCGATACGTACCCGCGCCGTGCACCCGAGCGGTCTTCTGCGCGACGCCCGCGGAGGTCGAATTTGTTATCGTCGTCAGAGGATGCGTGTGTCGTGGCTGTCGTCGTCGTCGTCCCTGGCCGTCGGGGGGCTCGCCTTCGCGTTGCTGGTCTTCGCGGCCCTCGCGTCCTCGTGCGTTCAACTCTCGTGGCAAGAAGGCATCGCCTGTGATGGCACGAGCTGCCCGAGCGGCTTCGGGTGTTGTGCCGGCCACTGCAAGCGGGACTGTCGAGCCGAGCCGGACGCCGGCGCGGGGGATCTCGTGGACGTTCCCGCCGACGGCGCCGAGGTCGGGGGTGAAGACGGCTCGCAGGACATCGCCCCGTCGGGCGACGGCGAGCCCTCGGACGGCACGGTCGACGCCGATGCCGGCGAGCCCGGCGATGGCGCTGCAGGAGACGGTTCGAGCGATCTCGCTTGTCCCCCACAAGGGGTGGGGTGCTTCTTCTGCACCCCCGGGTGCAGCTGCACCACGTGCGGTGGCGTGGTGAGCACGTGCTGCCTCAACCAGCTCCAGATCGCCACCTGCGGCGCCTGTCCCTGACTGCCGCCGTCAGAAGATGAGGAGGATGCCCCCGGTGGCCAGGGTGGCGAGACCGAGGCTGGCACCGATCCAGCTCCACACCTCGAGGGAGCGGGCGTCGGCACGCAAGCTGCGGGCTTGCTGCGTGTAGCCGCGGGTGAGCTGTTCCTGGTCGAAGTTCTGTGCCCGATCTCGCGCCACCGCGTTCAAGATGCCCGCACCGAGGAGCACCGCGGCGCCGATCCCCAGCCCTGCGGTGCTCCAGCGCCTGTCGACCCGGCCATGGGCCGACATCGGGGTGGGCGCCTCGACGACGGTGGGGATCGTCGTTGCCAGCGACGTCGCCCCGGTCGTCGCGGGGCCTGGGACGGGGACAGGAGCCACGTCGGTGGGGAGGCCGAGCCGCAGCTCCATCTCGCGCCGCCGGACACGCGCCCGTTCGAGCACCGCCCCGGGCACCGCCAGTTGCTCCGCGCAGCGCGCGATCAGGAGCGCATCCCCGAGGGCGCCTTGCTCGCGCAACACCACCGCCAAGTTTCCCGCCGACTCCGGGGTGGGATCGCCTTCGACGAGACACCCGAAGGCGGTGGCCGCCTCGCCGAAGGCCCCCCGGCTCACCGCTTCGCGCCCGGCGACGTCGAGGGCGCGAAGCGCTTCGCGCCTGGACAGGTCTTCGTCGGGCAAGGGCTCGCAGCGCAGGTCGGCCGGCAGGCGTGGACAGGTGCCGGCCCGAGCCAGTGGCGCGCCACCGAGCCATGCCCAGACGACGTGGCCAAGGGTTGCCCACAGCGCGAGCTTCGAGGCCCTCATCATGGCGGCTTCACGATGGCGGCTTCACGGCTTCGCGTACGGGCTCGGCTCGAGCTCGTTCACCACGGCCCTACCCGCCTCGACGTGCGATCGAGATGGCGACGCAGCCCGAGGAAGCGTCGATCGCGACGACGAAGGGGTGGCCACCGTCCTGCCTTCGGGGATGACGGTGTGACGGGGCCGGCGCCTCCGGCTGGCGCGCTTGCCGGGAGCGTCGTCGGCGTTCTCGCCGCTGCGGCCCACCTGGATGGTCGCGGCTGGCGCGCCGTCATCGGGCAACGAACCGTCTCCGGGCGGTGCGCCGGGGTCTCGCGCGCGACGCTCGGCGCGGGTGGGCAGGAGAATCCCAGTCGAGGTGGTGTTCCCGAGCTGAGCCCGTGCGGCCGAGGCCAAGGGCGTGAGCGAACCGGCGATCTCCGTCCCGTCTCCCTCACCGGAGTGGGCAGGATGACGGATCAGCGCTCCGACGAGCAGACCACCCAAGCCGACCATTCCCGCGAAGGCCCCCAGGGTCTGCCGTCGCGTGCGGCCGGCCGTGCGCGAGCGCTTGTCACCGAGCGGCCTGGTGGGCGCCGCCACCGATGGCAAGGTGAGGGAGGATGTGGTCGGGGCGGAGCGCACGGTCCGGCTCCGCGATTGCATCACCACCTCGACGTTGGCGAGGTTGATCTCGCCCCCGGCGATGATGGCCTCCCAGCGCTTCTTGCGTTCGGGGAAGCGGGCGGCGAGGTGCGCCGCCAGCAGGCGTTCGGGAGAAGCCGGGCGTCCGCCGACGGCCTCGAGCAGGGCGTCGGCCATCGCTTCGCCGTCGGCGTACCGCTTGTCGGGCGAGCGTTCGAGGGCCCGGGCCAGCACGGCGCCCAGCCGCGGGGCGGTACGGGAGGGGCGAACGGGCGCCTCGAGGACCGCTTGAATGGTCGCCGCCTCGGAATCGCGGGTGAACAGCGGCGTCCCGTTCAGCCATTCGTGAAGGACCACCGCCAGCGAGAAGAGGTCCGACCGCCCGTCGAGGGTCCTTGCCCCGAGCTGTTCGGGCGACGCATACGAGAGCTTCCCGCGCACGGTCCCGGTCCGGGTGGCGTCCGACAGCCGCACGCACCTCGCCACGCCGAAGTCGATGAGCTTGGGCGCCCCATCGAAGCCGAGGAGCAGATTCTGCGGGCTGACGTCGCGGTGGATGACCTCGAGCGGTGACGCGCCGTCCATCAGACCATGCGCGTGGTGCAGGGCCGAGGCGATCTCCGCGCCGACCCACGCGACGAGGCGCGGGTCGACCGGCGCGCCGTGGTCCTTCTCCGCGCGCAAGAGATGAGCGAGCGACTCCCCGGGAACGAGCTCCATCGCCAGAAACCACGCTGTTCCGGCCAGGCCGACCTCGAAGACGCGGGCGATGGCGCGGTGGCGCAAGCGCAGGGAGATCTGCGCCTCACGCCGGAAGAGCGCGACGAAGGCCTCGTCGTCGGCGAGGTGCGGCAGGATGCGCTTGACCGCGAGCAGGGACTGCATTCCCTGCACGTCCCCGCAGCGCGCCACGAATACCTCTGCCATCCCACCCGCGCCGAGCCGCCCGAGCAGCTCGTAGCGTCCGAACGTGTCGGTCATCTGCCCCGCGAGGACGCGGTCTAGAGCAAGGACTGTGGGCATGATGACAGCACGAGGCGACCATAATTGTGCCATATCCCGGCGCCGGCGTGGCGCGCTTGTTGCGCCCCGGCGCATCGTCGTCAGAGCATGGCGCTGGAGTGGCAGGGTCTGGGACGGGAACCTCCGATCGTTGCCGCGGACACGCCGCGGACACGCCGCGGACGTGCGTCAGAACGAAGCGCTGCTGCCGTTCATGTAGACCATATCGTAGAAGCTCGCACCGATGACGCACCCAACCCGCGCGCTCTGGGTCACCGCGCTGGTCGTCACCGTCTCGTCGACCCGTGTCCATACGCCGTTGACGACGTTCGGCGGGGAGCTCTGAGCCCCCAGCAGGGGAAGCACGTCTCCCGTGCTTGGATCCGTTCGCAACGAGCAAGCGACATCGGAGAAGGGAATGACGTCACAGTAGAGATCCGAAGTCTGTTGCCGTAGCCCCATGAAGCCGAAGAAGTAGGTGCGGCCCGGAGTGACCGGGAAGCAGGGCGACGTCGCCCCGGTGTCTCCGAAGTCGACCTCGATGGAACCCGAGGTGCTGCATCCCGTGGCGTCCATGGTGGACCGGGGAAAGCCCCCGTTCGCCCATGGCGCCAGGTCGAAGCCGCCGTTCGGAACGATGTTGTTCGGGCTTTGTGTTCGACACCTTGGCACGCAGGATGGCGAGACACAGGTGTCGCTGCTCGACGCGCAATCGGCGTCGGAGCCGCAGGCGGTCCTGCAGACGGTACCGTTGCACGTGAACTTCTGACACGAGACCGGGCTGCCGGCCACGCAGGTCCCTTGTCCATTGCACTTGGAGGTGACCGTTCCCGTGGCGTCGCAGGTCTGCTTGCAGACCTGATTCGAGTCCCACCGGCGGCAGGCGCCGGCGCCGTCGCAGGTGCCGTCGAGGCCACAGGTGGCGACAGCGGAGGCGGCGCAGCGAGCGAGCGGGTCGGCTGCTCCAGCCTTGACCGGCGCGCACGTCCCGTTGCTCACGCCGGTGCTCGCGGAGGAGCAGGACGAGCACGTGCCGGTGCAAGCGGAGTTGCAGCAGAATCCAGAGGCGCAGAACCCCAGCGCGCAATCACTGGCCGCGGTGCACGCGGCGCCCTCGGCCTTCTTCGCGAGGCACGTGGTTCCCGAGCAATAGGAGCCATTGGCGCAGCCCGTGGTGCCACTGCAGGCGACGCTGCACGCGGTTGCGGTCGAGCATGCCCGGCCTTCCGGACAGGGACCGGCCACGCCGGCGGTGCATCCCCCGGCGCTGTTGCAGGTCCCCGCGGGCGTGAAGGTCGCGTTTCCCGAGGCATCGGTGGTGCACGACGCCGTGCCGCAAGCGGCCCCGGTCAGCGCGGTGCATGTCGAGCTCCAGGAACTGCTGCCCTTGTCCGCGGACAGGACGCAGGTCCTCAGCCCCGTCGTGCACTGGGCGGTGGTGGCGCCCGGACAGGCCGAGGTGGCGCCGACGGCGCAGGTGCAGGTCGAATCGAGGTTGTCGGCGGTGCCGTTGCAGTCGTTGTCCTTCGTCGCCGAGGAGCAGTCGCGGGGCTGGGCCGTCACGGCGCCTGGACACGCGGTGGGCCAGGTCGCGCCGGTGCAGGTCTGCGTGCCGGGTTTGCAGATGCCAATCGCCGCAGGTCCACACGGACGGGACGCGCCGTCGACGCAGGGGCACCCGTCATTCGGCCGGCCGTCACAGTTCGCGTCGTCCCCGGGCTGCGAGCAGCCATCCTTGGCCGCGGGCTGGACACTGCAAGCGCCCCAGTGGCCGGCGGAACAGATCTCCATGCCCTGGCCACAATTCCCCAGCGCGCGAAGGTCGGGGTCGTCCTTGCACAAGCGCGCGCTCCCGCCCACGCAATCACCCGCCCCACCCGCTCCACCCGCGCCCCCGCTCGTGCCGCCTCCCGCCCCTCCGACGCCTCCCGCCCCCCCGACGCCTCCGACGGTAGCACCGGCGGCTCCGGGCGTGCCCGCGGTGCCTGGGCGCACATCCCCGGTTTCCGGGCTCCCACCGTCAGCGTCGGTCGCGGCCGCGTCCGCTGCCCGAGCATCGGTCGCAGCCTTGTCTTCGCCGCCGGCATCGGCCATGACCACCATCCCGCCGTCCTTCACCTTCGCCGTGAAGCTCTTGCAAGCGGAAAGACCCAGCACTGCGAAGAGCGCCACTCCGACGTTCCAGTAGAGCCCCGTTCGCATCGACATTCCTTCTCTCCCGCGGGCCTGTCCGGTGAAATGGTTCAGAAGCGAAACGCGCAGTCCAACCCACGCAAGGCGGGACTCCCCGCGCACGCCACGCGCGGTTGAGCCGGCTCGTCAGGGTCCCACGAGAAGAAGAGGATGGCGGAGGTGGCCGCCAGGATCGCCGCGAGGCCGTAGCCCACGAACGCCAGGTTTCTCGCGTGCAGCGCGTCCTGATGGAGGCCTGCGCAACCCATGCTGCCGTAGCCATTGGCATCCGGATCGCAGGTCGCCATGTCGTCGAACGACGTCACCTTGTCTTGCCAGCTCACGTGCTCGACCACGCCGAAGATCAGCGCGCCGGCGGCCAGGGCACCGGTTCCAGCCACCAGCGCCAGCCTTGCGGAAGAACCATGAGCCGCCGCGGTCGCGGTATCGGTGACAGCCCCCGGATCCTGCGAAGCACTCTGGTCTTTGCTCTGGTCTTTGCTCTGCTCTTCGGGGGGATCCGGGGTCGCAGCGGAGACCGAAGGCAAGGGGGCCGCTACCCGGGCGATGTCGGCGACTCTCGTCGGCTGGGTCGGGTTCACGCGCCCACCGCCATCTCCCGGCACGGGCGTCCCGCTCGACTCGACCGCCAGGGCGTCGAAGGCCTCGCGGGTCTTTTCTCCTGGTCTCACGCTCGTGGTTCGTCGGAGAGGCACATGCCCCACCATCACGAGGTCGATGGCCAGGGTCCCCGTGGTCGTGGTGATCGGACCCGGAAGGGGCAAGGTCCCGCGCGGCGTCCCGTCCAACCGAACCTCCGCGCCGGGGGTTCCGCCGAAGATCTCCAGCCAGCCCACGTGGCCACCCACGCGCGTCGCCGCTTCGTCCAGGACGGAGCGATTCTTGATGATCCACGGATCACCCTCGGCCGCCAGGGCCTGCTTCAGATGCTCGGACGCCACCACCCATTTTCCGAGCGATTGTTCGGCCAAGCCCATCTGAGCCAGGGCTCGGGGGCTGTGAGCCGTCTCGTAGGCCCGCTCGAAGAGGCCCAAGGCACCCACGTCATCGCCCTGTCGCCGACGTTCGACCCCCTGGCGAATCAGATCGTCCGCATCCCCGGCGCGGACACCCCGCGCCGCGCAAAGAATGCCGAGTGCAAAAACCAAGACGCGGACCCCCATGGCTTGCCCTTTTTCCCTCTGGTCGTCGAACGCCGCCAGGTCGGCTTTCTATCATGACCAAGGTCAGGGGTGTCATCCCGGAGTGTCAGCGTTGCGCCAAGGGGGCTTTTCCACGACGGACGCGGACGGTGAGCGCCCTCAGCTCATGGCGCCGGTTTGACGTTCGAGAGCACGAACACGTAGTCCTGGTAGTCGCCGTTGCCGGCCTCCTCCACGGCCAGGAGGTAGCTCCCGGGAACCGCGGTGCCGGTCGCATCCTTCAGCGGGTAGACCTTGGTCCGGTGGGCGTTGGCCGGAGTGTTCGCCGTGTCCTCAGAGTAGTCGTAGTCCCCGTTGGCGGGGTTGGGCGACGGCACGGGATCCATCTTGTCGGTCACCTGGTCGGAGAAGACCCAGATGCCGAAGGTCGCGGTGCCGGGGTCGAAGGTCGTGGAGCCCGTGAGTGGCGGCAGGACCATTCGCGCCGCGTTCGAGGTCTGGGCGCTCGGCATCGAAGCCATCGACGCCACCATGTTGTGCATGGTGGGCGTGCCCTTCGGATACCACCCGTAGGGCATGGTGCCCTCCGGCGAGTAGCGCGCGACCGCGACGAGGGTCGGTGATGCGGCGCCATCCTTCACGAACAGAGGAGCCGCGATCTCGTCGGTGCCCGCCTCCACCTTCGGCAAGGTCGAAGCCATGCTCCCGGCGGCTTTGTTGGGATTGGCATTGTTCTGCGCCATCCCGACGTTCAACTTGTACCCGAGGGACGTCAGGATCTGCCCGAGGGTGCACTCGTGGGTCGCGCTGGTGAGGATCACGCCGTAAGCGGTGGCCGTGGCAGTCGTCGCGCCCGCCGTGGCGGTCAGGGTGGCGGTGAGCAGCGTCGCGCCGCTGTCCTGCGGCGGGGCCGCCGGCAGCGCGCTCCCCGTGGTCATGGCCTCGAGGGTGAAGCTCAGGCTGGCACCCGGCGCCAGGGTGGCCGGGAAGGTCGGCATCCCGCTCAGCTTGAAGGCGGCCGCATCGGCACCGCCGAGGGCGATGGCGCTGACCATGGCGGGGGAAGTGCCACCGTTGGAGAGCTTCACCATCTGGGTGACGGGCGGAGTCGTGACCGCGCGGACGCCCGAGAGCACGATGGGACCGACGAAGGCCAGGGTGTTCGAGCCTGGAGGTGGGGGCGTCGTCGAGCCTCCGGTTCCAGGCGCGGTGTCATGGCCACCCGTTCCGGTCCCCCCGGGCCCCCCGGGACCGCCGCCCGAACCGTTCCCGGTCACCCCACCGCTGGCGGTGGGTGCCGCGCCGCCCGAGCCGGTCTGCGGAGCTCCGCCGCTGGCGGCGGGGACCGTCGTCCCACCACTTCCCGAACTGGGGACGCCGCCCGTCCCGCTCGGCGCGCCCGCGCCGCCCGAGGCACCACCCGAGGTCGAGGCGCCGCCTGTCCCGCCCGAGGTGCCCCCCGAACCCGTGGTCATCCCGGGCGACGAGGATCCTGAGGAACACGCCGCCAGCATCACCATCCCCATCCCCAGCGCCCCTGCCATCATCACTCCGAGTGGACGGGAGCCACGTGGCACGGTGGAAGATGCTCGACCAGCGGGGACAGTGGTTCGGTTTCGCATGGGACTCCTACGACGGCGGGGGGTCTGACGGGTTCTTGGACGGGGCTGCCAGGATACGGGAAAGGCCGCGAGCGCGGAACGGGGCACGACACGCCCATCCGGCCGGAAGATCTTCGAAAAACCTTAACGTGGGCATCTTCGCCTCCCCCTAACCGTGCCGGCGTCAGTGATCCGATTCTCACGCGCCGGGCCACCCTGCGCCGGCGTCACGCGCGACCGTCGGGGATTTCGACGCGGACCGCCCGAGCGAGGTATGGTCGGGGCATGTCCCAACATCACGCCACCATCCGCTGGGCCAACGGCGGCAGCGACTTTCTCGGGGGCCGGTATGCGCGGGCGCACACCTGGTCGTTCGACGGCGGGCTGACGGTGCCCGCTTCGTCTTCGCCCTCGGTGGTCCCGGCGCCGCTCTCGGACCCGGCGGGCGTCGATCCGGAAGAGGCGTTCGTCGCGGCCCTGTCGAGCTGCCACATGCTGACCTTCCTGCACGTCGCCCGCCGCGCGGGCTTCGCGATCGAGCGCTACGAGGATGCGGCGGTGGGTGACATGGCCAAGAACGAGCGCGGGGTGCCCTTCGTGAAGGTGGTGACCTTGAACCCGCGCATCACCTATGGCGGGGACAAGCGACCCTCGACCGAGGCCCTGGCCAAGCTCCACCACGATGCGCATGAACAGTGCTTCATCGCCCAGTCGGTCAAGACCGAGGTGGTGGTGAACGATCCCGGCCCGACGGGCTGAGGGAGAGGCGTGAGAAGGCCCGGGGTGACGAGGAGCTTCGCGAGCGGCCGGACATGGCGCTCGCTTTCGGGACGGTTTCTTTGCCTGACTTGCCTGATCGGCTCGCTCGGGCCTGGTTGCTCGAGCAAGGCCGCGGCGCCGAGCGGTGGGGACGCTGGCGGGGGTGCCATGGGCGTTCCCACCACGCCGGGCACCGCCGCGGATTCGGTCCTCGAGCGGAACAACCACCCGTCGCGCGACGGGCACTTCGTTCAGCCCGCCTTGACCCGGTCGGCCGCCGCGCGGATGGCCAGGGATGCCGGCTTCGTGGCGACCTTCCGGGGAAACATGTGGGCGTCCCCGCTCTACCTCGAGAAGGGTCCGGCCGGCCGCGGCGTGTTCTTCGTCGCCACCACCGGCAACGACGTGTTCGCGCTCGACGCCTCCACCGGCGCGGTGGTGTGGACCAAGAACATCGGGAGCGCGCCGACCGCGACCGGAGCCGGGTGTGGGAGCATCGCGCCGATCGGCATCATCAGCACGCCGGTCATCGACGCCACCTCCCGGACGATCTACGTGGCAGGCGCGATCGGGACGGCCTCCATCGCGCGCCACGAGGTACACGCCCTGTCGGTCGACGATGGCGGGGAACGGGGCGGCTGGCCGGTCGACGTGTCGCAGATCTCGGCCCCCATGGCGGGGGCGGCCGCGACGCCAGGGTCGGCTGCTCCGTCGATGGCGTTCAGCCCGCCCCCGCAGAACCAGCGCAGCGCCCTGTCGCTGGTGGGCGGCATCCTCTATGTCGCCTATGGCGGGCACAATGGAGACTGCGGCGGGTATCACGGGTGGGTGGTGGCGATCGACACGAGCAACCCGTCGAAGCGCGGCGCCTGGGCCTCGGGCGGTCAGGGAGAGGGCATCTGGGCCGCCGGGGGCATGGCCTCGGACGGCACCGGCGTGTTCGCCACCACCGGCAACCACACGCCCGGCAACCAGGACGCCACGCGGGTCGACAGCGAGGAGGTCATCCGAATCACGGGCATGGCGACGCTCGATCGCTCGAACAAGAACCTCTTCTCCCCGACCACCTGGAGCGCGATGGACGCCAAGGATGCCGACTTCGGGGCGATCAACCCCCTTTACGTCGAGGTCCCGGGGGCCACCCCGTCGAAGCTGGTGGTCGCGCTGTCGAAGGATGGGCACATGTACCTGCTCGACAGCCAGAACCTCGGCGGGCTCGGCGGACAGGTCGCCGACTTCATGGTCGCGCAGGGCGACATGGCGATTCACACCGTTCCCGCCGCGTACACCACCGCCGCGGGAACCCACGTGATCTTCTCCACCGACAGCGGGGCCCTCTGCCCTTCCGGCATGCCGAACGGGGAGGTGGTGATGTCGGTCTTGCTCTCGCCCGGAGCGCCGGTCGCGCCGCGCACCCTGTGGTGCGCCGCCCTGGTCAGCTCCAACCCGACCTCGCGCACCGGCCTCGCCGGCCCCCCGGCCCCCATCGCCACCACCACCGACGGACGAAGCGAGCCCGTCGTGTGGTTCATGAGCAACAGCAAGCTCGTCGGCGTGGACGGCGAGTCGGGCCTGGTGATCTTCAACGGAGGACCGGACGGCGACGCATGCACCAACGTGCGCGAGTGGACCTCGCCCATCGCGGTCAAGGGCCGCATCATCGTCGGCGGCGACGGCCACCTCTGCTCCTGGTCCCCGCACTGACGGACGCGCCTACGGCGCGTTCCTCAGTTGTGCTCGATGACCTCGGTTCGCTCTTCGTCTTCGCGGGCGAGGCGCACGCAGACACGATTGCGGCCGCTCCGCTTGGCCTGGTACATGATCTCGTCGGCCGCCACGATCAGATCCGCGGCGCTTCGCACCCGGGCATCGGGGACCTTGGCCAGGCCGATGCTCACGGTGACCGGGATCTTGTGCTGCCCCACCTCGAAGACGGCGGTCTCCACCGCCTTGCGGATTCGTTCCGCCAGGATCTCGCCCTGGGGCAGATCGAGGCCGCGGCAGATCACCGCGAACTCCTCCCCGCCGTAGCGGGCGAGCACGTCCTCGTTGCGCAGCGAGCGCTCCATCAGCCGGGCCAGCTGCTGCAGCACGTGATCCCCCGCCGGGTGTCCGAAGTTGTCGTTGATGGACTTGAACCGGTCGATGTCGAGGAACAGCAGCGTGAGCGGATGGCGGTGCCGCTCGGCGTACGAGAACTCGTTCTGGATGCGGTCCAGGAAGAACTTCTTGTTGTAGATCTTGGTGAGCGGATCGCGCAGCGCCGACTCGGTGAGCTGCTGCTGAAACACCTCGTCGATCTGATCGTGGAAGGTGAACTTGAGGATCGTGCTGGCCCCGATCATCAGCTTGTCCCCCTCGTCCAGCTTCTGGCTCGAGATGCGGATGCCGTTGCAGAACGTTCCGTTGGTGGACCCGAGATCCTCGACGAACAGATCCGGACCGCGGCGCACGATCCGGGTGTGGGCCCGGGAGATCCCGTCGTCGATGAGCCGCAGATCGGCCTTCTCCCCGCGCCCGATGACCGTGGCGTCACGGTCGATGAGGTGCATGACGCCCATGGCGCTGCCCGCCAGCACGATGAGGTAGGGCCGATCTCGCTTGGTCTTCTGGCTGAAGATCGGGGTTGCGCTGTCGGTGTGGGTATCGTCGGGAGATTTCATGCGCCGCGCGGACTCCTTGCCCGGCAACGATCATATCTCGACGGCGCGGGACTTGGGAGAAGTCTTTTGGGGGACCCGGGTCCGCTCGGGTCCGTTTGTACCGCTCCCGCTTCCGTGCCAAGAATCCGGCGGTGGATTACTGGATTGGGACCAGCGGATTCAGCTACCCGGAGTGGCGGGGCTCCTTCTACCCCGAGAAGTTTCCGGCCAAGAAGATGCTGGATTTCTACGCCCAGCGCCTGCGCACCGTGGAGCTCAACAACACCTTCTATCGAATGCCGAAGCCCGAGCTCCTGCGCGGCTGGGCCGACGGGACCCCGCCCGGGTTCCTGTTCGCGCCGAAGGCCTCCCAGCAGATCACCCACCGGCAAAAGCTGTCGGGGTCGGCCGACAGCACCGAGTACCTGTTCCGGGCATTGACCGCGCTCGGCGAGAAGCTGGGCCCGGTGCTGTTCCAGCTGCCGCCGTTCCTGCGCAAGGATCTTCCCCGCCTGGCTGATTTTCTGGCACTCATCCCGCGCGGGACGCGGGTCGCCTTCGAATTTCGCCACGCCTCCTGGTTCGACGATGCCGTCTACCAGGCGCTGGCGGAGCACGAGGTGGCCCTCTGCATCGCGGACTCGGAGGACCTGGCCACACCGCTGGTGGCGACCACCCGCTGGGGCTACCTCCGGCTGCGCCGCATGGACTACGACGACGCGGCGGTTGCCCTGTGGGCCGGGCGCCTACGCCCCCAACCGCAGCCGGGGCCAAAGGAGCCGACCGACCCGAAAGCCGGCGTGGCAACAGGCTTTGCGCGCTGGGATTCGGCCTACATCTACTTCAAGCACGAGGAGGCCGGCCGAGGGCCGGTCCTGGCTGCCAAGCTGGCTGCCAAGCTGGCTGCCAAGCTGGCCGCCGAGCCGGCATCGACGCCGGCAACGGAGTCGGCGACCGGGTTGCCGGCTCCGCCCGGGGAACCACCCGCGTCGGTGGCAGCGCCGCGGGATGAAGACCGCGGTCCCTGACGTGGCCGACGTCACCTACTTGCCACTGGGAACGTTCATGTTCCGGGCCCCGCTCCTGCCGGTGGGCCACGGGACACCTGACCGCCTGCTCGCGGATCCGCTCGGCCGGCGCGCCCTCGAGCTGGCCAGCCCCGCGCTCGTGGCCGGGCTCACCCGTGAAAACAGGGGCCCCGGGCTCGAGGCTCCAGGCAAGCTCACCGGTCGGGTCGCCGGCGTGGCCCCGACCCACAAGGGGCGCGCGAAGCCGGATTCCCCTGCGCAGAGCGCGCCACCGTCCGCGGCGGCCCGCGCCCTGGCCCGCTATGCGGCCCGGGCGGCGTTCCGTCCGACCCCGCACGGCCTCTGGGCGGGGGTGGGCATCGGCAGCCTCGGACGCCACACGGCCGTCCGCACCGGGGCGCCGCGGGCCCACGGTCACCTGTCGTGGACGGGCATCCGGGCGCTCGGCCGGAGCCTGCTCGCCCAACCGCAGGTTCGCGCCGCGTCGCGGGTGCGCCTTGGCCCTTCGGTGATCGCCGCGGGGGAGTCCGTGCAGTGGCTCGGCCCGGCCCGCGACCAGGGATTCCTCGAGGAAGCGCGCAGCGCGATCGACGAGGTCGTGCGGGCGGTGCTCGACGGCGCGGCCGGGTGGACCGACTGGCCGGTGCTCCGCCGGCACGTCATGGCCGCCGTGGCGGACGAGACCGCGGCCCGAGCCTCCGGACCCGCCGACGACAGCTACAAGCATGAGGACGAGGACCAGGACGACGACTCCGCGCTGGCCGATTCGATCGATGATCTCCTCCTCACCATGCTCGACGACGGCCTCCTCGACTGCGATCTTCTGCCGCCGCTGATAGGTCCCCTGCCCGCCACCTGGATGATCGAGCGCCTCTCGAGGCTGACCCTCGACCCCGGATCGCCGGGGCCACCCCCGCTCGAGCCCGAGATCGCTTCGGAGATAGCCGCGGCGTTGCTGGAGGGCCCGGACAGCCTGGTCGAGCAGCTCGCCGCCTCCAGCGCCGACGCGGCCGCGGGTCGCCTGGCGGAGGCGGCCGCGAGACTCGCGGCGTGGTCATCGCGCTGGGCAGACGCCACGGGATGGGCACATGCTGGCGCAGCGGGCCCTCCCCGCGACGCAGACGACGCTCGATTCGACCCCACCCGGATCGGCGGGATCGAGGCCGTGCTGCGCTTCGACAGCCCGCCCTGCGAGGTCGTGGCGGCCAGGTCGGTCATCGAGCGCGCCGCGGGGCTGGCTCCGCTGCTCTTTCGCCTGCAAGAAGCGCTCACCCCACCGCTCCTGGAGCGGGTGCCAGGACCGGCCCTCGCCGACGCCCTCGCCGCCGTCACCGAGTGCTTCGGCGAAGGCGCGCTCGATCTCGCGGAGCTCGCCGGCGGGATGTACGGGGTCACCGCGGGGCCGGCGCGCCATCCCGAGGGCGGGCAAGAGGAGGGGCAGGAGGAGGGGCGGCAGGAGGGCGGACAGGACGATGACGGGAGCGACCGGGGCATCGACGACGGCCTCCTCGGCGATTCGTTCTCACCGCGCCTGGGCGGCGCCCCGCCTCCGGCGCTCCTGACCCTGCTCGTGAATGCCCTCGTCGAATCCCGCGCCGCGGGCGGCGGCCCGAAGACGTCCGAGATTCGCCTGTCGAGCGCGTCCCTGGACGCCGCCCTGCCCGAGATGCGCGCGCCGCCCACCTGCGAGCTCTTCCTCACCCCGACGGGCGGCCCCGCAGGGGGCCGGGCCGCGCCCGGCGCGACGGCCGCGGGCGGCGCTCCGGACAGCACCTCGCCCGGTGCCCCGGCGGATGGAGACGGCTGGCTGCTCGGGCTGCATGCCCCTGCCGGAGCGAGCTGGGGGCGCTTCGGGCACGCGCTCCGCCCGGAGGAGAGCGCCCGTCTGTTCCCGCCGCTCGTCGCCGCCGAGCGCGAGGCCCGGCCGGGCGAGGAGGCAGCCGACGTCGCCTTTTGCCCGCACCCCAGCCTCGGGGATCTGTGCGCGCACCCGTCCTTCCGTCCACATGCCCTCGCGCTCACGCACTGGCCGAGCGAAGGAGGAGCCGGCGGCGCGGTCCGTGTCTCCAGCGTGGGCACCCTCGAGCTCTGCGCCGATTCGGCGGCGCCCGAGCCGCTGGCTCTGCGCCGGCACGACGGCGGCCCGCTCGCGCCCTCTGCCATGCACCGGGTCCGCTCGACGACTGCGCCGCCCGGGCTGTGGCGGCTCCTCGCCGGCTGGCGACTCTGCAGACAGCATCGCCCCTGGGCCATGTCCCCGGGTCCGCTCGCCGCGCTCGACCGATGGCCGCGCGTGCGCCTCGACGGGTTCGTGATCGCCCCGGCGAGCTGGCGAATCCCGGCGTCGCTGGCGCAGCCCCGAGCGCCGGCGGCGAAGCGGGACCCGACGTCGAACGTCACCCGGAAAGCAGCGACGGATGGGGACGGAACCGGGGAGGGGTTCGGGGAGGGGTTCGGGGAGGCGGCGGTGCAGGAGCTGGCGCTCTGGCGCGAGCGTGACGCCGTGCCCCGCTTCGTGCAACTCGGGCGCGAGGACGAGCTCTTGCCCCTCGACCTCGCGTCTCCCCACGCCCACACCGAGCTGCTCGGGCACGATCGCGTGTTCGAGATCTGGCCGCCGCTCGGCGACACCCCCGACGAGACCGGTCGGCGGATCGAGCTGGTGGTGGCACTGGTCGATCGCCCGAACGCGGAGGTCCGCGCGCTCGTGCAGCGGGAGGTTGACCGCGTCACCGCGACGGGCCCGGTCCTCCCGCCACACCGACGCGGCGGCCTCGACGACGGCGCCGGCTGGACGACCTTCAAGCTGTTCGGGGTGGCGGAGGCGCAGGACGGCCTGCTCCTCGACGTGGTGGGGCGCGCGGTGGAGTCGGCGCGCGAGGCGCGCGGGCGCGAAGCCGGGGGCGGCCCGGAGATCGACCGGTGGTTCTTCCAGCGCTACGTCGATCCACCCGGGCAGCGCGCGCACCTTCGGGTGCGCGTGCATGGGCGGCTGCGCGTGCCGGCGCGGGCGCGCGGCCCCTCGACGGCGAGCGCGGCGGCGGAAGCGGCAGCAACGGCGGCGTCCACCTTCGCGGCGCGCCTCGAGCTGCACCTGGCGGAGGCCGGCGCACGGGCGCGCGGAGCAGTCGTGAGCCTCGAGACCTCGCCCTACTTCCCCGAGGCGGCACGCTACGGAGGACCGGAGGCGCTGCCGTTCGTCCATGCCCTCTTCGAGGCCGACAGTGACTTCGTCCTCGGGTGCCTGGCGGAGGAGGCCGGTGACGACGCCGGCGAGGCGGACACCGAGCTGGCCGGCCTGCTGGAGGCTGAGCAGGTGACCGACATTCGCGTGACCCGGATCCTGGCTCTCGTGACCGGGCTCGAGGCGCTGGCCCTGGGGCTCGGCTTCGATCTCGAGAGCCGACGGGCGCTCGCGGCGCGCCGACGTCAGGCCTTGCTGCGGGCGTTCTTCGCTCCGCGCGATGGCGAGCCAGCGACCACCGCGCGCGCGGGATGGCCGAAGGCGTTTCGCACCCTGAAGCCAGCCTTGCGCGCGCGCCTGCCCTCGGTGGCGCTGGCCTTCGCGACGGCAACCAGGAGTCCGGCATCGAGGCCAGCACCCCCGCGGCGGGCTGGGTCCTCGTCGTCGTCGAAGGTGCAGCCGGCGGATGCGGCCGCGCCACCGCCTTCCCGCGGCCTGCTGGCCTATGCGCGCGCGATCGCCAGGCTCGGCGGGCACGACGCCACCATCGCCCGGACCGCCGTCGACCGGATCCTCCCGGCCCTGCTCCACGTGAACGCGGTGCGGATGCTCGGCGCCGATCGTGTCGGTGAGCTGCAGGCGTACACCTTCTGGGAACGGACGCTCGAGAGCCTCGCCCGCCATCCCGCCACGCCGGCCGCGAAACGTCGCTGACCGCCACAACCTCGCGCCCTCGAACTACTCGAACACGCTCTCGAACTCGGACCCGCCCTCCCCTCAGCCTCGCCTCCGGTCCTTACCCCAGTCCGTCCGAGCGGCGGCTTTCCTCCGCCGTGCATGGCCAGCACGGCCCAGCGGGCCCGCTCCTCAAGGAAAGATCTTGTTGCTCTGGACCTCGCGGTGACCGCCCGTGAACACGGTCGCGCGCATGTGCATCTCCTCCCCTTCGGGATCGGGCGCACGCGCCGCCGGATCGTCCTTGAGCAGAGGCGCGCCGGGCGCAGCCCCTGCGCGGGGGCCGAGCGCCTCGCGCCAGAACAGCGCCTTCAGCAGGTGCATCACTGGACGCGCGGGTGCCCGCTCGACGAGATCCGCGAGACCGAGGATTCCCACCATCTGACCGTCGGCATTGGTGATCACCAGACGTGACTTTCGCTCGCTGGCCATGAGCTCCTCGGCCTCCGAGACGTCCGCGCCCTCCGCGCAGGTAACGGCAGGAGCGCTCATCACCAGCGTCACCTCGGCGCTGGTGGGGACGCCGCCGCGCGCCAGGGCCCGCACGGTGAGGTCGCGGTCGGTCACCACCCCGATCACCCGGCGACCCTCGTCACAGATCGGCAGAAACCCCATCCCGCTCTCGGCCATGACCGTCGCTGCCTCGAAGATCGAGGCGTGCGTGGTCAACGATTCCAGGTTCGTCGTCATGATGTCGGCGCACTTCATGGATCCCGCTCCTTTTGATTCTCGGCCGTATTTTTTCGGCCCGTCGCTGCGCGCCCGCCCGCCGAGATCTCCCCTGCGCGCGAACACCAGCTCGCCTTGCGAGGA
>Ga0265316_10000372_pt1 | contig 50916 bp, 49 predicted proteins | sample 4522metaG_FD_202092 | JGI IMG/M metagenome (GOLD analysis project Ga0265316, IMG submission 202092) | Rhizosphere microbial communities from Carex aquatilis grown in University of Washington, Seatle, WA, United States - 4-5-22 metaG | ecosystem: Host-associated > Plants > Roots > Rhizosphere >... | reverse complement strand
CACCTTGCCCGCGGCGTCGGCGAGGCGTTGCACGACGCCTACAAAGGCGAACTTGATTTTGCCTACCAGGCGGAGGAGCGCATCCTGAGGGTGTCTTGGAAACGTTGATTGATGCGTAAATCTGCTACTCTGGCAGTCCATCACCCAGCGTATTGGAGCATTTCATGAACATCCCCGACTTATTGGATTCGATCCGCAACACCGCCGCCGAAACTTGGCGCAAGCTTGCCAAGGGGGACAAGCCCGAACTGGAAGTCAACCCGCCCAAGGACGGCCCGAAATGGTCTACGCGCAACGTTCTCGCCTATTTCCTGCTGCTGCTGGCCGCGATCTACCTCTGGCAAGGCGTCAACGAAGTGCGGCAGAACGAGATTCCCTACAGCGAGTTTCTAAAACTGGTGGGCGAGAAGAAAATCGACCAGGCGGTCGTGACCGAGCAGGCCATTTCCGGGACGCTCAAGCCGGCCGCCGCAGGCCAGGAAGGCAAACCCTTCATCACCATCCCGCTGTTCAACCAGCCCTTGGCGGAAAGCCTGGAAAAGCAGGGCGTCAAATTCACCGTCCGCTATGGCACCAACTGGCTGGGCAATTTCATCATGAACTGGCTGCTGCCCTTGGGGCTGATGTTCCTGCTGTGGGGCTGGATGGCGCGGCGCTTTTCCGGCGGCGGCGGCTTCCTCAGCCTAGGGAAAAACCGCGTGCGCATCCACGCCGACTCGCTCCCCAAAGTCACCTTCAACGACGTGGCTGGGGCCGAGGACGCCAAGCAGGAATTGCGCGAGACCATCGAATTCCTGCAAGACCCCCGCCGCATCCAGCGCCTGGGCGGGCGCATGCCCAAAGGCGTGTTGCTGGTCGGCCCGCCGGGCACCGGCAAGACGCTGCTGGCCCGCGCCGTGTCCGGCGAGGCCGGCGTGCCGTTCTTCAATATCTCAGGCTCGGAGTTCATCGAGATGTTTGTGGGGCTCGGCGCTTCCCGCGTCCGCGACCTGTTCGAGCAGGCCCGGCAGAAAGCCCCGTGCATCATCTTCATCGACGAGCTTGACGCCATTGGCCGCTCGCGCGGCGGGCCGGTGGTCATGGGCGGGCATGACGAGCGCGAGCAGACTTTGAACCAGTTGCTGACCGAAATGGACGGTTTCGACCCGTCCGTCGGCGTCGTCGTCATGGCGGCGACCAACCGCCCGGAAATCCTCGACAAGGCGCTGCTGCGCTCGGGCCGCTTCGACCGCCAGATCGTTGTGGACAAGCCCAGCCTGGACGACCGGATCGAGATTCTCAAGCTGCACACCAACGCCATGACCTTGGGGCCGGACATCAACCTCCGCGTCGTCGCCCAGCGCACCCCCGGCTTCGTCGGCGCGGATTTGGCCAATGTCGCCAACGAGGCGGCCATCATCGCAGTGCGCGAAAACCGCGACAGCGTCGGCATGGCCGATTTCGAGGCCGCCATCGACCGCGTCATGGCGGGCCCGGAGAAGAAGAACCGGGCGCTCAACGAGGCGGAAAAGCGCCGCGTCGCCTATCACGAGGCCGGCCACGCGCTGGTGGCGGAGACGGTGCCGACCGGCGAGCCGGTGCATAAAGTGTCGATCATTCCGCGTGGCGCGTCGGCCTTGGGCTACACGCTGCAATTGCCGGTGGACGAGAAGTTCCTGTCCACCGAGCCGGAGCTGAAAGACCAGATCGCCATCCTGCTGGGCGGGCGCACCGCCGAGGACATCGTGCTGGGCTCGGCCTCCAGCGGCGCGCAAAACGATGTCGAGCGCGCCTCCGAAATCGCCCGCGCGATGGTCTGCCGGCTCGGCATGAGCAAGAAGCTGGGGCCGCAGGCGTTCGGCAAGCGCCAGAGCCTGGCCTATCTGGGTGTGGAGGGCGCGGAAGAGCGCAATTACAGCGACGACACCGCCCGCATTATCGACGCCGAGGTCAAGGAGCTGATCGAAGAGGGCCAGCACCGGGCCAAAGACATCATCCACCAAAAACGCGCCGCGCTGGACGCCATCGCCCAGCGGCTGCAGGAGAAGGAAGTCGTCAGCGGGGAAGAGATCAAGCAGCTCATCCAGCCATAGGGCGCAACCCAAAAAACCCGGCCTAGGCCGGGTTTTTTTTGGGCGTCAAGCGGAAAACGGATTATTGGACTTTAAACACCACGCCGTCGCCACCGCCACAAGAGGTGGTGACTCTAAGCGAATGCGCAGCGCCAGAGGCCAAGCGGTAGGCGAAATGGACGCCGGCGGTGTCATAGAACGCGGCCTTGCCAATCTGTGTGCCGTCAAAAAACCATTGCACCCAATTCTGCCCGCCGGGGCAAGTGACGGTGAAACTGGAATAGAAGTCGTTGGCGACGATGGAGCCATTGATGGGAGACGCAATGTTGACCGGGGCGTTGGCGGCGTTGGCGGTGCCGGCTGCGAACAAGGCGGTCAGGGCGGCGAGCAAAGCGAGTTTTTTCATCGGAGGCGTCCTTTAAAAGGGGTGGGGAGGCAGGCCTGTTTCGGATGGTCTGGAGGGTGTTTCCGAAACTTGGCGCTTATCATAGCCTGGGCGGGAAAATTTTCACGGTAATAATTCACCAAGCTGGCGGGTAGTATTGGCCACGCGGCCGCGTTAGCCAGAGCCGCGCGCCATCAAGGCGGCGCGCGGCGGATTCCTGCCAAACAATTTGGCGAATAGCGGCCCGGCTGGAGCCTTGCCTGCGTCAACGCCCTCAGCGGGGCCGGGATTGGATGTCCCCGGCTGAACGCCCTCCATTATTTCCCAACTCCCCGAGCGATCCAACTGCAGGACGCGGTCATGATATTGGATCAACGTGCTGCGGTGGCCGACGCTGATGAAGCCGATGCGGAACTCCTTGAGCAATTGATACAAGCGCGTCTGGTTGTCCTCATCAAGCGCGCTGGTGGCCTCGTCGAGAAAGGCAAACTTGGCGTTGCGCAAGAAGAGCCGCGCGAAAGCCACGCGTTGCTGCTCGCCAATCGAAAGCACGTTGACCCAATCCATCACGCGGCCGAGATCATTGTCCACGCGGTCCAGCACATCCGCCAGATTGACCTTGCCCACCACCTCGAGAATTTGCTCGTCGCTGATGCCTTGGTCGGGATAGGGGTAGAGCAACTGGTCGCGCAGGTTGCCGTCGATCATGTAGGGACGCTGGGGCAGGAACATGACGTCGCGCAACGGCGGCCGTTCGAGCGCGCCGGCGCCAATGGGCCACAGCCCGGCGATGGTGCGCAGGACGGAACTCTTGCCGGTGCCGCTTGCGCCCATGATGAGCAGGCTCTGATTGTGGCGCAGTTCAAAGCACAGGTCGTTCACCAGGGTTTTCGATCCGTCCGGCGTGCGCACGGTCAGTTTGTCGAGGTTCACCCTGCGGCTGTCATCGTCCACGTCCTGGCTTCCCTCCCGCGCCACGATTTCTTCCTCCGCATCGAACTCGTCCAACTCGCCCCACAACATGCCGAGGCGTTGCACGCCGGCCAGGTAGGCGCTCAACCGCTCGAACTGCGTGACGATCAGCGAGACGGAGCCCAGGACTTGGCCGAACGCCCCGGCCGACTGGGTGACAACACCGAATTCCACCTCCCCGCGCATGAACAGGGGCGCGACGATCACGACCGGCAGCAGGACGGCGGCATAGAAGTAGCCGTTGGTGAAGAACGTCAGGTTGCGGTTCCAGCCGATGATGTCCAGCATGTTCGCCACCGCCGCTGCCAGCCGCCCCGCGAGATCCCGCCGCTCCCGCTTTTCCCCGCGATAGAAGGCGATGGATTCGGCGTTGTCGCGCACCCGCACCAGGCCGTAGCGGAAATCCGCCTCTTTCTGGTACTGGCGATAGTTCAGACCGATCAAGCGGCGGCCGATCAGGACGCTCAAGCCGGTGCCGACCACCGCGTAGGCGAGCAACACGCCGACCAGCGTGCTGGAGACGCTCCACAGCACGCCGATGAAGGCGGCCACCGTCACCATGGCGTTCAGCGAAATGAGCAGGAAAGACAGCGAGACGGTGGTGAAGTTGCGCACGTCCTCGCTGATCCGCTGATCCGGGTTGTCGATGCTGGCCAAGCCGCGCAGCCGGTAGTAAGCGCGGTTGTTGAAATACCGCTTGATCAGGTGCTGCGCCATCCATTCCCGCCACAACAGGGCCAGCCGCTCTTCCATCCAGCGGTAGTAAGCCCCGAGCGGGACGGCGACGGCGAACGTGCCGAGATACCACCACAGCAATTGCCAGTAAGCGGGCGCGTCTTTTTTCGAGATGGCGGTCATGAAATCCCTCGCCACATAGCTCATCAGCACCTGCAGCGCCGCGACGGACAGAACCAAAACGAGCAGCACGATGGCAAACCTGCGCGCTTTTTGACGGCGATCCGAAGCGAAAAACGCCTTCGACATGATCCAGAGTTGCCGGCAGATTTTGCCGAAAGAAGGTTTGTCGGCGGTATTTTCGTCTGTGGACAAGGTTGGATCCGTCGCCCGCTATTTTTGGTATTTCCCGACCGGCCACCCCAGACAAGTCATTTCCTTTCCGCCTCGTAACGCAACCTGGCTTCATGTTCCTTGCGCGCCCCGTCGATTTCCCGCATCACCCCGCGCACATCGGCCGGCTTGGCGCTATGCTCGAAGCGCCCGGTCAATGGCGTGTCGGGGCGCAGATCGCCGCTTTTGTAGATCTTCCACATTTCCTTGCCATACTCGGTGGCCAGCAACTCGGGGGCGAAGCGGCCAAAATACGCGGCCATGTTGTCCACATCGCGCTCCAGCATCATCCGCGCATTGTTGTTGTTCGCCGCGTCGACGGCCTGCGGCAAGTCGATGATGACCGGCCCTTCCGCGCCCAGCAGCACGTTGTACTCGGACAAATCCCCATGCACCAGCCCGTCGCACAGCATCAGCACGATTTGCCGGATCAGCAGCGCGAAGTAGCCCCGGGCCTCCTCCGCCGTCAGTTCCACATCGTTGAGCCGGGGGGCCGGGTTGCCGTCGGCGTCGGCGACCAATTCCATCAGCAACACCCCGTCGACAAACAGATGCGGCTTCGGCACCCGCACCCCGGCGTCGGCCAGGCGGTACAAGGCCGTCACCTCGGCGTTCTGCCAGGCCGTCTCCTGCTCCTGCCGCCCGTAGCGGGTGCCTTTCTCCATCGCGCGGGCGCGGCGGCTGTTGCGCGTCTTGCGGCCTTCCTGGTACAGCACGCTTTGCTTGAAGCCGCGCTGCTCGGCCTCTTTGTAAACTTTGGCGCAACGGAGTTCGCTGCCGCAGCGGACGACATAGACGGCGGCCTCCTTGCCGCTCATCAGCGGGCGGATGACCTCGTCGATAAGGCCGTCATGGACTAGGGGTTCAATTCGTTTCGGTGTCTTCATAGGCGATATTATGCGCCGCTTGGCGGGGCTGTGGCGGATTTTTACGCAGGCGGGTTGGCTGGACTAGGGAGGGCTGTGGGTTAATGTTAAAAAGCTTGGGGAAAAAGGCTTGCATTGCTGGACTATCAGCGCCGGTTTTTGCGGATAAAACGTATATTTTTATTGTTTAATCAAATGCTTGGAAAATGTTAAGGTTTTGTGACACGCGCGGAGGATTGTCGGATGGCCTGTGGATAACTATGTGGGTAAATTTTTCTTTCTGCCAGTTGAGCGCTTATTCTCAAGCGCCGCCGGCGGGTTTTCCACAGGCTTTCGGCCCGTCCATAACGTTCCCACGCGCAGCGTCACGGCCATTAACTCAAGCGTCGAACCGTTCGCCCTGAGGTATCGAAGGGTGGACGGTTCGGCGCTTGACCGCTTGAAAGCAAGACCGTCCATGCTTCGATACCTCAGCACGAACGGCCTTGCTTTCAAGGACACCGGCTTAACTTAATGGCAGTGGGCGCGGAGCGTGGGAACGATAAGCGATACAATAAGGCCCATCCGTCTTGATGTTTTAGGGAGAAACCCGCGATGCCCGTCGTTCCACCCGCCGCCCAGCCCCATTCGGGCCGCGATATTTTTCTCAGCTACGCGCGGGAGGACGCCGGGCGGGTGGCGAAGCTCGCGGCGGCTTTGGAACAACAAGGCTGGACGGTGTTTTGGGATTTGACGATTCCGCCGGGCCAGACCTGGCGGCAAGTCATCGGCACCCAGCTTGAGGCCGCCGGCTGCGTGGTGGTCGTGTGGTCTCAGACGTCCATTCATCGGCATTGGGTCTTGGAGGAGGCGGACAGCGGCCTGGAGCGTGGTGTGCTGGTGCCTTTGTTGCTGGACGCGGTGAAGCCACCCATTGGTTTCCGCTCGATCCAAGCCGCCGATTTCAAGGATTGGCAAGGCGACCCCGGCGCGGCGGTTTTTCAGCGGCTGGCCGGGGCGGTCGCGGAGAAAATCGGCCGGCCTGGGCCAGCCGCGGTTTTGGAAAATGCTTTCCCGCATGCGCCCGCCCAGCCAGTGCCGCCAGCGGGCGGCGAGCCGCCGTCGGCGCAAGCCGATTCCCGTCCGAACCCGCCGCCGCTGTTTTCCATCCTGCGCCACAATCTGCGCGACGGCACGCCGGGGCCGGAGATGGTGTTGATTCCCGCCGGGGCGTTCCAGATGGGCGATATTGACGGTTCTGGTGGCGGTAGTGAAAAGCCTGTCCATCGGGTGCGCATCGCCCGGCCTTTTTATCTGGGCCGCTATGCGGTGACCTTCGACGAGTACGACCGGTTTGCCCAGGCCACAGGCGTCGAGCCGCCGGGCGACCGAGGCTGGGGGCGCGGGAACCGGCCCGTCATCCAGGTTTCCTGGAAAGACGCGGTGGCTTATTGCCAGTGGCTGTCCGTGCAGACGGGCCAGCCCTACCGCCTGCCTTCGGAGGCGGAATGGGAATATGCGGCCAGGGCGGGCACGCAGACCGCTTATTGGTGGGGCCATGAGGCCGGGCAAAACCGGGCCAATTTCGATGGCAGTGGTAGCCAGTGGTCGAACCGGCAAACCGCGCCGTCGGGTTCCTTCCCGGCCAATCCCTGGGGGCTCTATGACACCTCAGGCAATGTCTGGGAATGGGTTCAGGATCGTTGGCACGCCGATTACCAGGGCGCTCCGGATGATGGCTCGGCTTGGGAGTCGGGCGCAGACCGGGGCCGCGTGCTGCGCGGCGGCTCGTGGTTCAGCCGCGGCAGGGGCGCGCGTTCCGCCTACCGTCGCAGGCACGGGCCGGACAACCGCGTCAGCTACACCGGCTTCCGCCTTGCCCTAGGTCCAACCGGCCCGGTCTAGGCAAGCCAGCCGTCCCGTCCTGGCCGGCTGGGCTGCCGCGCGGGAGCGCGGCTGCCTAGTCGGCCAGGACGGGACACCGCCAGCAGGCTGAGGCGCGATGGGGTTTGCAACCCCGTTGCTTACATTTGCGGTTTGCCGCATTGTTGAAACGTTACGGGCTTCCACGACCGCGTTCCCGAGCGCGGGCTTGGGAGCGCGCGGAACGAGTAGAATCTCACCTTTCCAACGGAGACCACTGCCATGACCACCACCGCGGACGATGTTTGGCGGATTTTGCGTGAACTGGCCGAGTCGCAAAAAGAAACCGACCGGATGTTCCAACAGACCCGGGAGCAGCTCAAAGACACCGACCGAAAATTTCAGGAGACCGACCGGAAGTTTCAAGACACCGACCGCCGCCTGAAAGAAGTCACGGCGAACATCGGCAAGCTCGGCAACCGGCTGGGCGATTTTATCGAGGAGGCTGTGCGCCCAGCGGCGGTGCGCTTGTTCCGCGAGCGCGGCGTCGAAGTCCACGAAGTGCATCAAAACATCCGTTCGCAGCGCGGCGATGAGGGCTTGGAGTTAGATTTGCTGGTTGTCAATGATAACGATGTCGTCGCCATCGAGTGCAAAAGCAATCTCGGCCTGGACGATGTCAACGAGCATCTGCAACGCTTGGCAAAGCTCAAGCGGTTATTGCCCAGCTATGCGGACAAGCGCGTGTTTGGCGCGGTGGCGGCGATGGTGGTTCCCGACAACGTCGCCCAATACGCGTACCGCAAAGGCTTGTATGTCATCGGCCAAAACGGCGAGCATCTGGAAATCCGCAACGGCGAAAACTTTGCGGCGAAGGCTTGGTAGGTCGGCGTGACGCCGACACTCCAACCGCCGCCAAAAATGCTAAAGTGCCGCTGCGATTAACACCCACGAATACACGCCCATGACCCTCCGCATCGCCATCGCCCAAATCAACCTTCTCGTCGGCGACATCGCCGGCAACACCCGCCGCGTCCTGGCCGCCGCCGGGCAGGCCCGCGACGGCTTGAACGCCCAGGCCGTGGTGTTCCCGGAACTGACCCTGGCCGGCTATCCGCCTGAGGATTTGCTGTACAAGCCGCATTTCCTCGAACAAATCGACGCGGCCTTGGACGCTATCGCGCGGCAGGCGGCGGGCATCACCTTGGTGCTGGGCTTTCCCGAGCGGCATGGGGGCTTGCTTTACAACAGCGCGGCGGTGCTGCGCGACGGGGCGATCCAGCAGATTTACCGCAAGCAGGAGCTGCCCAATTACGGCGTGTTCGACGAGAAGCGCTATTTCCGGCCCGGATCAACGCCGTGCGTGTTCGAGTTGGACGGCGTGCCGGTGGGGGTGACGATTTGCGAGGATGTCTGGCTGCCGGGGGCGGTGGAGCAGGCCGCGGTGGCCGGGGCCAGGCTGGTGTTGAACCTCAACGCCTCGCCCTACCATGCCAATAAAACCCGCGAGCGCGAACACGCGGTGCGCGAGCGCGTCGCCGCCAGCGGGGTGCCTTTGGTGTACTGCAACTTGGTGGGCGGGCAGGACGAGCTGGTGTTCGACGGCGCGTCGTTTGTGATGGACGCGCAAGGGACGGTCGTGGTGCGCGCCCCGGAATTCGAGGAGGCGTTGACGCTGGCGGAATTTGAGCCGCAAGGCGGACATTTCATTGCGCTGCCCGGCGCGCTGGCTGAACTGGAAGAGGAGGCCGCCAGCGTCTATAAGGCCTTGGTGCTGGGCATCCGCGACTATGTCGGCAAAAACGGCTTCCACGGCGCGGTGCTGGGCCTGTCCGGCGGCATCGACTCGGCCTTGACGCTGGCCTTGGCGGTGGACGCGCTGGGCGCGGACAAGGTGGAGGCGGTGATGATGCCTTCGCGCTACACGGCGGACATGAGCGTGGAAGACGCCCGTCTGGAGGCCGAGGCCTTGGGCGTGGCGCACTATGCGATTCCCATCGAACCAGCGTTCCAGGCGTTCACCGGACTGCTGGCGGAGACTTTCGCGGGGCTGCCCCGCGACACCACCGAGGAAAACATCCAGGCCCGCTGCCGGGGCGTGCTGCTGATGGCGGTTTCCAACAAAAAGCGCAAGATTTTGCTGACCACCGGCAACAAGAGCGAGATGAGCGTGGGCTATGCCACTTTGTACGGCGACATGGCCGGCGGCTTCGCGCCGTTGAAGGACGTGCCCAAGCTGCTGGTGTACCGGCTGAGCGAATACCGCAACCGCCAAGCGCCGGTGATTCCGCCCAGGGTGATCGAGCGTCCGCCTTCCGCCGAGCTGGCCCCGGATCAGAAGGACGAGGATTCCTTGCCGCCTTACGCGGTGCTGGACCCGATTTTGGAGCGTTACGTGGAGCAGGACATGTCGGTGGAGGCGATCATCGCCTTGGGCTTCGCCGAGGCCGACGTGCTGCGGGTGGCGCGGCTGGTGGATTTGAACGAATACAAGCGCCGCCAAGCCCCGCCGGGGGTGAAGATCAGCCGCCGCGCGTTTGGCCGCGACCGGCGCTGTCCCATCACCTGCGGGTTTGGCCGGCCTTGAACTGGCCGGGCAGGCCGACTTGCGACCTTGGCCCACCCTGCAAGCTTTCAAGCCGGAGGGTTGAAGACCGGGGCGGCTTCGAGTGGAGATGAAACACCGGCCCGGTCATAAGGGGTTTCAGTAACGGTTTCTGCCGCCGCCGCCCGGGCCTGCGCCCGCGCCACCCGGTCCGCTGCGGCGCGGACCGCCGGACGGGCCGCCTTCGGTGCGGGGACGGGCTTCGTTGACACGGATGCTTCTGCCTTTCAAATCCTTCCCGTCCAATTCCTTGATCGCGGCTTCGCCTTGGCCCTTGTTGGACATCTCGACAAAACCGAAACCCTTGGACTGGCCGGTGAATTTATCCGTGACCACGTTGGCGGTGGACACTTCGCCGAAAGCTTCGAAAGCCTTGCGAAGATCGTCGCTCGTGACCGAATAGGATAAGTTTCCTACGTAAATGTTCATTGAAAAAACCTGCTCGTAACTTCGCGCCATTTCATATCGTCACATCAGCAGCCTAATCAATGGCGCAACAAATCAAGGACTGATGACCCCCGCCCTGGAAGGGCGGCAGATTCCAAGGTTTTTTCCAAGTACGCTGGAAAACTTATCGCAAATTCTTATGCCGAGGCCCGGTTTTAAGCCGACTTCTTGCCCCCTCGTCCGGCCTGGCTTGCGATGGCGCGCCGGCCCTGTTCTGAAAACAGCGGGGAGATTCCCCTTAAAATTTGATCTATTACTAATATGGGAACGATTTCCTGTCAACATTTTTCATCATGCCGGCGGATTGAGTGCGAGAAAGTCGCGCAGTTCCTGTTCCGTGGCCAAGCCTGGCCGCGCGCCGGCCCGTTGGCAGCATAGCGCGCCGGCGGCGCTGGCGTAGCGCAACAACTCGGCCCATGGCAAATCCCTTGCCAATCCTGCGGCAAAAGCGCCATGGAAAGCGTCGCCCGCGCCCGTGGTGTCGATGGCGCGGACGGGAAACGCCGGCAACGCGCCACTCTCTCCGTTCTTGCGCCAAACCAGCCCGCGCTCGCCCAAGGTGATGACCACGGCCGGCGCCACCGCCGCCAAGCCCTCCAGCGCGTCGGCACCGTCCCCGCCCTCCAGCCACTGGCTGGCGAATTTTTCCGAGGCGGCCAGATAGTCCACCCGGCCCATCAAGGCTTTCGTGCCTTCATGCAGGGAACCGGCGTCCAGCACGGTCGGGATGCCCTCCGCCCGCGCCCGTTCGGCCAGCGCAATGGACAAGAACGGCTCGTGCCCGTCGAACAGCAGCACCTTGGGCCGGATGTCGGCAAAGTCGATGCCATCGGCCGGCAAGGCCCGGGTTTCGCCTTTGTAGTTCACCAGCGCCCGCGCGCCGTCCGGCTTGACCAGCACGGCGGACAAGGGCGTGGGGTTCGCGCCCCGGGCCAGCCAGCGAGTGTCCACGCCTTCGCGGGCCAGTTCCGAGACATGGCTGTCGCCGTACAGATCCTGGCCCAAATAACCTGAGAAGGCGGCGCGCAGCCCTAGGCGGGCGACGATGACCGCCGCGTTGGCGGCCGGCCCGCCGCCGCAGGCGAGCAAAGCATCGGCGAAGATTTTTTCGTCCTGGCCGGGATGGCGGGGAACGGAGAAGACCAGGTCATAGGCGGCATGCCCCACGCAAAGGACGTCGCAGTGGGCTGCGTTCGCGGCGGAAGACATTAGCGGTCGAAGCCGACGAAATCCCAGACTTTCTCGGCGGCGGTGAGTTCGTGCTCCTGCGCCAGCGTCTGGATTTTCGCCCCTTCGCCGTAGTTCAGCGCGTAAACCTTCGCCGTGTCGTTGGCCAGCTCGTCCATCTCCAGCTTGCGGTAGCCTTCTTCCATCAGCTTCAACGCCTGGGGGATCGCCTGGGTGCGCGGATATTTTTCCAAAACTTCTTTGCAACGCCTGACCACGGCCACGTAGGCCCCCTTCCGCAGGTAAAAATCGGCGACATGGACTTCGTACATGGCCAGATTGTTGCGCAGCGCGCCGATGCGCAGCTTGGCGTCCGGCGCGTACTTGCTGTGGGGGAACTTGAGCAGCAGCTCGTTGAAGTCGCGCAGGCTGTCGCGCGACGCCCCGGGGTCGCGCTGGGAGCTGTCGGTGGGCAGGAAGCGGTCGGCAAAGGTTTTGCCTTTGTTATAATTGATCAGCCCTCTGAGGTAGAAGGCGTAATCGACCCGCTCATGGGCGGGGTTCAGCTTGATGAACCGGTCCACCGCCGCCAAGGCGGAGTCCCAGTCGCTGTTTTTGTAATACGCGTAGGCGACTTCCAATTGCGCCTGGGTGGCGAGGTCGCCGAAGGGATAGCGGGCCTCCAGTTTTTCGTACAATTTGGCGGCTTTTTCGTAAGAGCCGTCCGCCAGTTCCTTTTTCGCCGCGTCATAAAATTGCCGGGCGCTCCAATTGGCGTGTTCATCTTCATGGACGTCCCCTTTCCCGGAGAACAAATCGGTCAGGCTTGACAGGCTTGAGCAGGCGGACAGGGAAAGCCCCAAAGCCAGGGCAACAAACAATCTCGGGCGGAAAACCGGCTTGGCGTTTATCATGGTGCGGAAAAAGTCGCATACGTGCGTGGGGACAGTCTTCTGAGTATACCTTGAAATCCTCCGCGCCAATAGAACAATCCAGCGCGGCAGGCCCGCCCCGCCCCCCCTTTTGAACCTTCACAACAGCAAGCTTCCCGTGTCCGAAACCGAATTCTTCAGCGCTGAAATCCCCTCCGAACTGGCTGGCCTGCGGCTGGACCAGGCCTTGGCCGAGTTGTTTCCCGAATTTTCCCGGGCCAAACTGCAAAGCTGGATCAAAGACGGCCACGCGCTGCTGGACGGCGCGGCCAAAACCCCTAAGCACAAGGTGCTGGGCGGCGAGCAAGTCGAGCTGCGCGCCGAAATCGAAGTGCAAACGGCCTGCCGGCCCGAAGACATCCCGCTGGACATCCTCTACGAGGACGAGGCGCTTTTGATCGTCAACAAGCCGGCCGGGCTGGTCGCGCACCCGGCGGCCGGGCACCGCGACGGCACGCTGCAAAACGCCCTGCTCCACCACGCCCCGCAACTGGCCGGCATCCCCCGCTCAGGCATTGTCCACCGCATCGACAAGGACACGACGGGGCTGCTGATGGTGGCGAAGACCTTGCAGGCGCACAAGTCCCTGGTCGACCAGTTGCAGGCGCGCAGCATCGACCGCGAATACCTGGCGCTGGCGCAAGGCTACCTGACGGCGGGCGGCACCGTGGACGAGCCCATCGGCCGCCACCCGACCGACCGCAAGCGCTTCGCCGTGCGTGAGGACGGCAAGCCCTCGGTGACGCATTACCGTATCAGTGAGCGTCTGCCGGGGCACACCCTGCTGCGCGTCAAGCTGGAGACCGGGCGCACCCACCAGATCCGCGTCCACATGCTGCACATCCGCCATCCCTTGCTGGGCGATCCGGTCTATGGTGGCCGGCTGCGGCTGTTGCCGGGCGGCGACCAGGCGCTCGGGGACATTTTGCGCGGCTTCCGCCGCCAAGCCTTGCATGCGGAAAAGCTCGGGCTGGAGCATCCGGACACAGGCGAATGGTGCGAATGGCGCGTGGACATGCCGCAGGATTTGCAAATCCTGCTCGAAGCCTTGAGGAAAGCCGCGTGAGCCTGCAATGGATCGAAGCCGACTGGCCCGCCCCGCCCGGCGTCCGCGCCGTCAGCACACTGCGGCTGGGCGGCGTAAGCCAGGGTGCCTATGACAGCCTCAACCTGGCCGCCCATGTCGGCGACGCGCCGGCCCGCGTCGCCGCCAACCGCCGCCGGTTGCGCGAAAGCCTGGCACTGCCCGCCGAGCCGTTCTGGCTGAACCAGACGCACGGCCTGGCGGTCGCGCAAGCCCGGCGCGAATCCGGCCTGCCGCCTGAGGCCGACGCTTCGTTCAGCGGCGAAGCCGGCGTGGTCTGCGCGGTGATGACCGCCGACTGCCTGCCGGTGCTGTTCTGCGACCGCGCGGGCACTCAGGTCGCGGCGGCCCACGCCGGCTGGCGCGGCCTGGCCGCGGGCGTGTTGGAAGCGACCTTGGCGGCGCTGGGCGGCGGCGACTGGATGGCTTGGCTGGGGCCTGCCATCGGCCCGCAAGCCTTTGAAGTCGGCCCGCCGGTGCGGCAGGCTTTTTTGGAGCGGCTGGGCGAGGACGGCCAAGCCGCCTTCCGGCAAACCGGCGAAAACCACTGGCTGGCCGACTTGTGCGCGCTGGCCCGCATCCGCTTGGCCCGCGCCGGCGTCAATGAGGTCTACGGCGGCGGCCATTGCACGTATGCCGATCCCGGATGCTTTTTCTCCTACCGCCGCGACGGGCAGACCGGGCGCATGGCGACCTTGATTTGGCGGGAATGATTCACATGCATTTACTTCTCTGGATCATCCTATTTACGCTGATCGGCGGCATCTTGAGCGTCATCGCCGCTTCGTTGTTCCTATTGGTGCCCGACCGCCACCATTCCAGCTTGCTGCCGCACGGCGTCAGCTTCGCGCTGGGCGCGCTGCTCAGCGTAGCGTTCCTCGACCTGCTGCCGCATGCGGTGGAAAACGCCGGGGCGGCGGGGGTCGAGGGCGTGTTCGCCACCGTGCTGGTCGGCATCCTGGTGTTTTTCCTGCTGGAAAAACTGCTGCTGTGGCGGCACTGCCACACCAGCGACTGCGAGGCCCACAACGACCACGAAGAGCACTACCACCAGCCGGCCGGCACCTTGATCGTGGTCGGCGACGGCATCCACAATTTCGTCGACGGCGTGCTGATCGCGGCCGCCTTCCTGACCGACCTGCATCTCGGCATCGTCACCAGCCTGGCCGTCGCCGCGCACGAAATCCCCCAGGAGGTGGGCGATTTCGCGATTCTGTTGCAAAGCGGCTATTCCAGGCCCAAGGCGCTTTTTTATAATATGCTGTCCAGCCTGGGCACGGTGGCGGGCGGCGTGCTGGCCTATTTCGGTCTGGAGAGCGTCCATGCGTCCCTGCCTTATTTCCTGGCGCTGGCCGCGTCCAGCTTCATTTACATCGCCGTGGCCGACCTCATCCCCACCTTGCACAAAAAAACCCACGCCGAGGCGGTCGTGCAGCAGATGGCGCTGATTTTGGCCGGGATCGTGCTGATCGCCGGCGTGCACCACTATGCCGACGAGGCCAGCCCGGCGGCGGGCGGCCCGCAGAGCGCGGTGGCAAGACCCTAGGGCACCTCGAAAAACCTCGCACTTCGACAAGCTCAGTGCGAACGGAGCTTTTAAAATCAACCTTTTCCGTTCGTGCTGAGCTTGTCGAAGGCTCTCCTGAGCGAAGTCGAAGGGCATGAACGGAAAAGGTTTTTCGAGGTGCCCCCTAAGCTTGGGGCAAGGCAAACCTCACGCGAAAGCCGCCTGGCGCGGTTGCCCCGCCGCGCGGCCAAGCAAGCATGCGGGAAAACCGTCGCCTGTGGCATAATGGGTTTGTCGGCAAAACTATAAACCATAACCCCGAGGAGAGTACGTGTAATGAAAGCGTGTGAAAATTGCAGCGCCGCAAGCGACCGCGTGGTCATCGGCGACGACTACAAGCAAAGGTCGATGTGGAATCAACTGGCCGGCGTGCTGCTGGTTTATGTGCCTATCATAACCCTGCCTTTTGTGTTCTTCAGCGCCTGGGTCACTTATACGCATTTGAAATTGGTCGGCGCGAAAAACATCCGTCCGCTGAAGTCGTTTTTCCCCAACCGCGCGAGCCACCGTTACAATCTAAAAACCCAAATCACCATGGAGCCTGGGTATAAATTCAGCCCGACCCAGAGCAAGCTGTATTGGATATTGAACTGCACCTGGTATTGTCCGGTCAGCGTCGGCCTGTTTGAATGGCACGCTTATCTGGTGAAGCTGGTGGAGAACTGGTGGTGCCCGTTCCACCACGACCGCAAGGACACCAACTACCAGGAAGGCGCCATAGACAAATCCTTTTGGCATATCTATCCCGCCGATGTCGTCAAGCTCGACCCGGCTGACCGCGACAACCCGATCTGGAACGCGGCAGCGGCTGAAAAGCCTGCCGGCACGGGCGATTGAAGCCTCCAGCCCCTGGATTCGCCCACCCTCCATGCCGCCCAGCCGCCCAGGCAAGCCCCGCTTGCCTGGGCGGCTAGTTTTTAGCCAATTACTTTTTGCTCTATATTCCATGGAATAAGCATGGGACAATGTAGGCTTGACCGCTTTAATCATCAAACAGGACATCCTCATGAGTACTTACCCCCCGAAAACCTGCGAAATCGACCGTCTATTGCGCCATCCCAAGTTGGTGGAAGCCGCCAAGGCCGGGCTTAAAACCCAGCAGCGCCGCGACGGCATTTATGCCTATCCCGGCGAGGAATTTGAATTGGACGGCGTGGGGTTTGTCGTCACCAGTTTGGAGCGCCGCAGCCTGGGCGAAATGACCGAAGACGATGCCAAGGCCGAAGGCTATCCCAACCTGGAAACCTACCGGGACTTGATTTTGAAAATGCACGCCGGCATGAGTTGGGACGACAATCATTTGGTTTGGGTGCATTCATTCGAGAAAAAAGCCTGAGGATTGCTATTTTCAAAGCCGGCCCAAATTCAACCACTTAAAGGCCGGGTGGCTAGGCTCCGCTGAAAAGTTTAAAATAGCCGCCACACCAAAATCCGGGGGATACGTCCCCCTTACCCACCTTCTGGAGCAAGCCATGCGGCTGTCATCATTGGAAATCTGCGCGGGCGCGGGCGGCCAAGCCTTAGGCCTGGAGCAGGCAGGTTTCGAGCATGCCTGCCTGGTGGAAATCGAGCCGCCGGCCTGCGCGACCTTGCGCCTGAACCGCCCCGGCTGGAACGTGGTCGAAGGCGATTTGCGCGCGTTCGACGGCTGCCCCTACCAGGGCATCGACTTGCTGGCCGGCGGCGTGCCTTGCCCGCCTTTTTCCAGGGCCGGCAAGCAACTCGGCTCCAGCGACGAGCGCGACTTGTTTCCTGAGGCTATCCGCCTGGTGGACGAATGCAGGCCGCGGGCGGTGATGCTGGAAAACGTCCGCGGGCTCCTGGACGCGGTGTTTGGCGACTACCGCGACAAAGTGGAAAAACAACTCAAGCAGCTCGGCTACACGCCGGGCTGGCGGCTGCTCAACGCCTCCGACTACGGGGTTTCCCAGCTTAGGCCCCGGGTGGTGTTCGTCGCGCTGCGCAAGGATCTCGCCGGCCGCTTCGATTGGCCGCAGCCATCGCGCGCCCAGCCGCCCACCGTCGGCGAACGGCTGCACGATTTGATGCGGGCGAACGGCTGGCGCGGTGTGGATCGTTGGCGCGAGCAGGCCAACAGCATCGCCCCCACGCTGGTCGGCGGCTCCAAAAAGCACGGCGGGCCGGATTTAGGCCCGACCCGATCCAAGCGGGCCTGGGCCTCGCTGGGCGTGGACGGAATCGGCCTGGCCGACGACGCGCCGGCCCACGATTTTGTCGGGACGCCCCGGTTGACCGTCCGCATGACGGCGCGCATCCAAGGCTTCCCGGACGAATGGCAGTTCTATGGGCGCAAGACGGCGGCCTACCGCCAAATCGGCAACGCCTTCCCGCCGCCGGTCGCCCGGGCGGTGGCCGCGCAAATCCACCAGGCGCTGGCGGCGCGACGCCTGTTCAAGGTGGCGTGATGGCGTCTTCCGCCCGCTTCGCCGTCGCCCGCAAGGCCTACCATGCGGCGCTGCTGAAAACCGTGCTGACTGTGAACGCGGGCGGCGTCGCCAGCAACGCCGACAAGGACAACCGCGCCAGCGTCGCGATTGCCGCCGGCATCGCCGAATTGCTGGAAGCGGAGACCCAGGCGGAACGGCTGGCCGGGCAGACCTCCGGCAACCGTTTTGAAGACGCCTGCGCGATGTTCGTGCGGGAGACCTTCGCACTGCTCCAGCATCTGCGCCCAGGCTGCTGGGACGTGCACCAAGTCACCGGCCGCAACCGGCTGGAAATCGCCAAGTACGAGCAATTCGCCCATCTCGTCGCGCTGGACGAGGCCGCGCGCGGCAACCCGGCCCTGGCCGCGGCGCTGGGCAGCGACTACACCATCACTCCGGACGTGGTCGTCGTGCGCGAGGCTGAGCCGGATTCGGTCATCAACGCGGGCGAGGTATTGGTGGACGGCCAGGTCGCGCGCCTCGCCAGCCTGCGCAAGGCGAACGGCGGCGGGCCGCTGCTGCATGCCAGCATTTCCTGCAAATGGACGATCCGCAGCGACCGCGCCCAAAACGCCCGCTCCGAAGCCTTGAACCTGATCCGCAACCGCAAGGGCCGGTTGCCGCATGTGGTCGTCGTGACGGCGGAGCCGACGCCGTCGCGGCTGGCCTCCATCGCGCTGGGCACCGGCGACATCGACTGCGTCTACCACTTCGCGCTGCATGAGCTGCAAGAAACCTTGAAGCGCCTGGACATGTCCGACGCCGCCGACATGTTGGCGGTGATGGTCGACGGCAAGCGGCTCAAGGACATTTCCGACCTGCCGCTGGATCTGGCCGTTTAACCTAAAAACGGCAGTTGAGCGTTTAAACGCCGCGGCGTCCGCCAAAGCCTTGGATTATTTTCCCGCCGCCGGCTTGACCGACAGCGGATAGGCCGGCGAGGTACCGATGCCGCGGTCGCGCACAAAAATGTCCCAGGCGTTGTTGGTGTCGCCGGTGTCCAGGTTGCTGGCGAACGACTCGAACAACACGTAACGGCCATCGGCGGACATCACAGGCCGCCGCGAATCCGCGTTGCCTTCCTGCGTATTGGTGGCCACCGACAGTCGGGCGGTCGTGGCGGCGGTGCGGTCGCGCAGATAAACATCCCAGGCATTGTTGTAATCGGCCGCGTCCAGCGTCGCCAGCGAGTCGAACGCCACGTAACGGCCATCGTTGCTGATGACCGGATTATACGAAGCCCCGTCGGACTGCATGCCGCTGACATCCAGCGACACCCGGCTGGTGGTGTTGCTGGTGCGGTCGCGCACGAACACATCGGCGACGCCGTTGCTGTCGGCGGCGGCGAGGTTGGTCGCGTCGGAGGCGAACACCACATAACGCCCGTCGCTGGACAGGGACGGCTGCCAGGAGTCCTTGTTGCCTTGCGCTCCACTCGCGCCGGTGGCGATGGACACGCGGGCCGTGGTGTTACTCGTCCGGTCGCGCACAAACACGTCGAAGACATTATTGGTGTCGCCGGCCACCAGATTGCTGGCATGCGAAATGAAGGCGGCGAACTGCCCGCTGCCGGACAGCCAGGCTTGGCCCGAAGCGTCGTTGCCTTGGACGCCCGCCGCGCCGGTGGCGATGGACACGCGGGTGGTGGTGGCTGTGGCGCGGTCGCGCACGAACACGTCGGCGACGCCGTTGCTGTCGCCGGTGACCAAGTTGGTGGCTTCGGAGGTGAAGGCGACCTTGCTGCCGTCTTGGCTCAAGGCCGGCTTGTAGGAGTCCCCGTTCCCCTGCGCGGTGGCGGGGCCGACCGACACCCGCGTCGTGACCCCCGCCGCCAAGTCGCGGACAAACACATCGGCGGAAAAATTGCTGTCCCCGGCCACCAGGTTGTCGGCGTCGGACGCGAAGGCCACGACCCGCCCGTCGGCGGAGATGACCGGGTTGTACGAAGGCCCGTTGGCCTGCACGCCGCCGGGGCCGACCGACACGCGCTTGGTCTGCTGGGTGACGCGGTCGCGCACAAATACGTCGGCGACGCCGTTGCTGTCGCCGCCGACCAGGTTGGGGGCATCCGATACGAAGGCCAGGTAGCGGCCATCGGCGGACACCGAGGCTTGCGTGGAATCGTCCTTGCCCTGGCTGCCGCTGGCGCTTTTCGACAGCCGCGCAGTGGTGGCTGGGGTTGGCGCGGGGCCGATGAAACGGCCAGCAGCGGTAGGGTTGGCACCCACCGGGATGTTGGTGATCAGGGTGTTATTGGCGGTGTTGAACACCGAGACAGTGTTGCTGTTGTAGTTGGTCACATACAAACGGCTCCCCGTCGGGTTGATATCGACACCTGCGGGAGCGCTGCCCGCGAACAACACGCCGACGACCCCATTGGTGGCGGCGTCGATCACCGTGACGGTATTGTCGTTGCGATTGGAGACATACACGCGGCTGCCGTCCGGCTTGATGGCCAGGTCAAAGGGCGACGGCCCCACCGGCACCGTCGCGACGACGGCATTGCTCGCCGTGTCGATGACCGTCAGGTTATTACTGTTTGTATTAACCACGTACAATAGGGTACCGGCCGGATTGACCTCCATTAAGATTGGGCCGCTGCCGACGGTGATCGGGCTGCCCACGAAGGTATTGGTCGCGGTGTCCAGCACATAGACTTGGTTGGAATCCCCCCTGCCGATATAGGCACGGGTGCCACTCGGATTGACCGCCAAACCCGACGAATTGCCGCCCAGGTTGAGGGTATTGGTCACGGTGTTGCTGGCGGTGTCGATCACCGACACTGTGCCGCTGCCCCAGTTTGCCACATACAGCCGCGTGCCGTCGGGCTTGATGGCGATCTGGCCCGGGTAGCTACCGACCGCGATGTGTTTGATGACGCTGTTGCTCTGCGCATCAATCACCGTGACCGAAGCGCTGGCGTTATTGGCGACATACACGCGGGTGCCGTCGGGTTTGAGCGCGACGCTGTACGGGTTGCCTTGCGCCGGAATGGTCGCCACCGTCTTGTTCGTCGCGGTATCCACCACCGAGACATTGGCGCTGCCCTGATTCGCGATGTAGGCGAACGGCGCGGCCAGCGCGGGCAGGGCTGCCCCGCCGAGCAGCAGCGCCAGGATTGAGGATAATGAAGTCGAGCGTTTCATGACGTTCTCTCCCTAGAAATGAAGATTAGGGTTTGCCCCCAACAGCCTTCCTGAATCAAAAACCGGCGTTATGAGGGCCGTTCCTTGGGCTGCCGACAGCCCAAAGACGGGCCACTGTACGCCCGATCCGATCTATCAATATTGATCTGGATCAAAGAAATGCGGCGACACGCGATATTCTTTTAGAAATATCTTGACACGCCATGCCAGGTTGTGAAGCGGAAAACCCCGCCACGCTTTGTAACCGCATAAACCATCACCGCAATACCGGTAGTGCCGAAACCACCAACACCACCGCCTCGACGATTTCAATACTCGCGCCCAGCGTGTCGCCGGTGCAGCCGCCCAGCCGCCGCAGCATCAGGCGGCGCAGCCACCAGGCCGCGCCCGCCGCAGCCAGCGGTGGCCACGGCCCCAGCAAAGCGGCAGCTCCCAGCAGCGCGGCGCCCGCCGCCAGCCCGGCGGGCAGGCGCGGCAGGTTTTCCACCAGCGGACTGCCCAGTCCTTGCGGGCGGACGTAAGGCGTGGTCAACAGCAACAGCGGGACGAGGCCGCGCCCCAGCAGCGGCGCGCCCAGCAGCGGCAAGACTGCCGCTTGGCCGGGCAATTCCGCCAATGCGGAGAATTTCAGCAGCAGCACCAGCACCACGGTGGCGACCGCCACCGGGCCGGCGCAAGGGTCTTTCATGATGCGCAGGCTGCGTTCCCGGTCGCCGTGCCCGCCGACCCAGGCGTCGGCGCAATCGGCCAGCCCGTCCAGATGCAAGCCGCCGGTCAGCATGGCCCAGGCCGTCAACACCAAGGCTGAGGCCAGCAGCGGGCCGGCCCCGGCCAGCGAGCCGCGCAGCAGCGCCAGCAAAGCCCCCAGCAACAGTCCCACCAGCGGATAAAACACCACCGACCAGCCCAGCGCCTTGGGCGAATAGCGGACGCCGCGCGGAACCGGCAGGCGGGTCAGGAATTGCACGGCCAGGCCGAAGGCATGTAAAAACATCATGGCTCACGCCTGGACATGAGGGAAACCCGGCCGACCGGGTTGCGCGTGGGAGCGCTTTGCCAGCGCGACGTTTCTATCGTGGTTAAAAACCGCTGCCACGGACGCGCCTTCATAAGCCTCCCCGGTGGAAAACCAGCCGGGCCGGGCCGCCGCCTTCCTGGACGACGCGGCTGAGGCAGGCGTAAGGAACCTGGACGCTAAACAGCCGCCCGGCCGGAAAGCCCAGCACCCGCCGCAGCACGGCGCGCAGCACGCCGGCATGGGCCACCAGCAGCCAATGCCCACCGGCCGCGGCGTCCAGCAGGCCGTCCCAGGCGAGCGCGACGCGGCGCTCAAAATCAGGATACTGCTCGCCGCCGGGCGCGGGGTTGTCGAACCGCGAAGGGTCGCGCTGGAAGTCCAGCAGCGGCTCGCCGGCGGATGGGTACACATCGGCCCACGGCCTGCCTTCCCATGCGCCGAAGCCCAGCTCGCGAAAGCGTCCGTCCTGGCGCAGCGGCAGGCCGTGGCGGTGGCCTAAGGCGGCGGCAAAATCCGCGCAGCGCCGCGAGGGCGAGCAAACCACGCCGTCCCAGGCGCAAGCGGGGCTCAAGCCCTCCAGCGCCGCCGCCATCTGCGCCCAGCCGGCTTCGGTCAGCGGCGCGTCATCGTCCGACCCCAGGCAGCGCCCCGGCGCGGCCTCGCCATGGCGCAGCAAGTCGATAGTCGTCGTCATCCCGCGGGTATCCCGGCCTCGGCGAAGGTCGCCATCCCGTTGTGCAGCGCGCAGGCGGCGCGCAGCAGCGGCAAACTCGCCGCCGCGCCGCTGCCTTCGCCCAGGCGCATGGACAAATCCAGCAAGGGCCGCGCGTCCAGCGCCTCCAGCACCAGGCGGTGGCCGGGCTCGGCGGAGCGGTGGCCGAACAACAGCCAATCCCGGCAAGCCGGCTGCAAGCGCACGGCCATCAAGGCCGCCACGCTGCTGATGAAGCCGTCCACCAGCACCGGCAAGCCCAGCGCCGCCGCGTGCAGATAAGCCCCGGCCAGCGCGGCAATCTCAAAACCGCCCAAGCGCCGGAGAATCTCCAAAGGTTGATCCAAGCCGTCGGCATGCAGCGCCAAAGCCCGCCCGACCACCGCCCGCTTGTGGGCCACGCCCGCCGCGTCCAAGCCGGTGCCGGGGCCGGCCAGCGCTTCCGGCCCGGTCTGCAACAACGCGCAGGCCAAGGCGGTGGCGGAACTGGTGTTGCCGATGCCCATCTCGCCGCCGATGAAAATGTCCGCGCCGAAGCCGGCGGCCCGCTGCGCCGCTTCCGCGCCGGCCTGCAAGGCCGCGTGCAATTGGCCTGCCGCCATCGCCGCTTGCCGGGCGAAATTGGCCGTGCCGGCGCCGGCCCTGGCCAAGACCAAGCCCTCGTGTGTTTCCGCAGGCCCGGCCACGCCCACGTCGATCACTTCCAGCCGGGCGTCCAACTGCCGCGCCAGCACGCTGATCGCCGCCCCGCCTTGGAGAAAATTGCGCAGCATCAGCCGCGTGACGGCTTGCGGAAACGCCGAGACGCCTTCCTCGGCGACGCCGTGGTCGGCGGCGAACACGCTGATCCAAGGCCGATCCAGCCTAGGGTCTTCGCGGCGCTGCATCGCGGCGAGCCGCACGGCCAGATCCTCCAGCAGCCCCAAGGAGCCGGGCGGCTTGGTCAACTGGGCTTGGCGCGCTAGCGCGGATTGGCGGAAGGCGGGGCAGGGCGGTTTGATGTCGGGGACAGGCCAATTCATAGGGGACCTTTAAGCGTTTGCGGCAGCCCTGCGACGACCCAGACCACCTGTTCGCAGATCCGGGCCAGATCCTGGTGCAGCCAGCCGGCCTCGTCGATGAAACGGCGAGCCAAGGGATTGGCGGGGACGATGCCCAGTCCCACTTCATTGCTGATCAGGCAGATGCGGCCCGGCAAGCCCGGCAGGCTGTCCAGCAAAGCCGCCCGCTCCTGCCGCAAGCGCTCTTCACCCTCGGCCAGCAGATTGGACAGCCACAGCGTCAGGCAATCGACGATCAGGCAGCGCGTGGGCGCGGCATGGGTCTCCAGCGCGGCGGCCAGCGCGCAAGGCGCTTCGACGGTCAGCCAGCCAGTCGGCCGGTCGGCGCGGTGCCGGGCGATGCGGGCCTGCATTTCTTCATCGCCCGCCCAGCCGGTGGCTATATAGACGACCTCCAGGCCCGACTGCCGGGCCAGGGTCTCGGCATGGCGGCTTTTGCCGGAACGGGCGCCGCCGAGGATGAGGGTACGCAATGATGTGTTCCAAAACTCAGTAGGGCTTAGGCCGGCACCGGGGCCGTCGGCAGGAAGCGCGTGACCCTTGCTTGCAGCAAGCGCACCAGGCTTGGCTCCATGAACGCATATTCGTCAGGAATATCAAGGCAGATGATTCGCTTGTTTGACAGATGGCGCTTGAATTTTGACGAGAGTTTGTTTCGATGCGCCTTCTCCATGACAAAGATGAGATTAGCCCATTCAAGCAGTTCGGGCGTGACCGGGTTTTCCGCATCGTGGTTCAGGCCGGCCGACATGCATTCGATTCCAGGGTGAGTGGAGAACAACTGTTCCGCTGTCGGGCTGCGCAGACGATTTTGGCTACAAATAAACAAAACATGCTTCACAGTGGCGAGACCTATCCTCATCAGCGATTGCCGCCCCACAGACAGGGACGCTCCTGGAGTGACCGAGGGCATGCGCGGAGACGCGCCGATGCTTCCCGACGGGTTTCATAGTCTACGGTATAATCCCTGCCCAGCCCAACACCTGTTCCGATGCATTTTACCGCGCGTCGCACACCCTTTCCCGCTTGAGGTAATCGCTCCCCATGCACGCCCCACTGAACCATTTACTGGCCCAGGCCAACACCGTGATCCTCGGCAAGGAGCGGCAAATCCGCCTGGCCGTCTGCTGCCTGCTGGCGCGCGGGCATTTGTTGATCGAAGACATTCCCGGCGTCGGCAAGACCACGCTGGCGCACACCCTGGCCAACCTGCTCGGCCTGCATTACCAGCGCATCCAGTTCACCAGCGACCTGTTGCCGGCCGATGTGATCGGCTCGTCGATTTTCGACGGGCGGACTCATAGTTTCCGGTTCCAGCCCGGGCCGATTTTCCACCAGATGGTGCTGGCGGACGAAATCAACCGCTCCACGCCCAAGGCCCAAAGCGCCTTGCTGGAAGCCATGGAAGAGCGCCAAGTGACCGTGGAAGGCGAGACCCGGCCCTTGCCCGAGCCCTTCTTCGTCATCGCCACACAGAATCCGCTGACCCAGATCGGCACCTTCCCGCTGCCCGAGTCCCAGCTTGACCGCTTTTTGATGCGCATCGAACTGGGCTACCCGGACAAGCGCTCGGAACGGGCGCTGCTGAAGGGCGAGGAGCGCCAGAGCATGCTGGAAAAACTCCCCGCCTGCCTGGACACCGATTCGCTGAAGGCGATCCAACGGGAGGCGAAGCAAGTCTTCGCGCACGAAAACCTGCTGGATTATTTGCAAGCCTTGATCCGCCACACCCGCGAATCCGGCGTCTACCAGGGCGGGCTGTCGCCGCGCGCCGGGCTGGCGCTGCTCAACGCCTCGCGCGCCTGGGCGTTCATGGACCAGCGCAAGGCGGTGCTGCCGGAGGACGTGCAGGCGGTGCTACCGGCCGTCGCCGGCCACCGCCTGAAACTAGTCTTGAGCGCCGCCACCGACTCGCAGGCGGTGGTCGCGCCGTTGCTGGCGGACGTGGCGATTCCTTAAGCGCCATGGCCGCCCTCAGCCTCCGCGAACGCCTGGATCTCAGCCGTTTTTTCCAAGGCGAAAAACCCGCCCCCGGCCCGATCACGCTCAACCAGCGCCGCATCTTCATCGTGCCCAACAAGCGCGGCCTGGGGCTGGCCTTGCTGCTGCTGGTGCAACTGCTGGCCTCGACCAATTACAACAACAACCTGGGCTTCATCCTGACCTTCTTGATGGGCAGCGTCGCCATGCTCGGCGCGGTGTACGGCGTCCGCAACCTGGCCGGGCTGAGTGTCAGCGTGGGCCGGGCGGAGCCGGTGTTCGCCGGCGATGCGGCGCGCTTCAAGCTGCGCATCGACAACCCCGGCCCGACGCCGCGCATCAGCCTGCGCGCGGGCCTGCGCGACGGCCCGGCGCAAGCGCTGAACATTCTGCCCGGCGAGACCGCGCAAGTCGTTTTGGCCGTGGCGGCGGCGCGGCGCGGCTGGCTGGATCTGCCCACCGTCACCCTCACCACCGCGTTTCCATTGGGGCTGTTCCGCGCCTGGTCGCCGCTTCGGTTCAAAGAGCGGGCGCTGGTCTATCCCCGCCCCGCCTCCGACAGCCTGCCGTTTCCCGCTTCCGCCGGCGGCGACGGCGGGCCGCGCCGCAGCAACGCCGACGACTTCCACGGCTTCCAAAGCTACCAGCCCGGCGACCCGCTGCGGCGTATCCACTGGAAAGGCGTGGCCAAGGGCCAGGGCGTGCATGTCAAAGAATACCGCGGCGAGGAAAGTCTCCAGCTATACCTGGACTGGTCGCACACCCCGGGCCACGACGGCGAGGCCCGCTTAAGCCGGCTCTGCCGCTGGGTGCTGGACGCCGAACAGACCGGCGCGAGCTACGGCCTGCGCCTGCCCGGCACCGAGATCAAACCCGGCTCGGGACAGGCGCATTTGCGGCAGTGCTTGGAGAGTTTGGCGTTGTTTGGGGTGTAGGGGCAGGGCCATTAAGTTAAGCCGTTCGTGGTGAGCCCTTCGGCTACGCTCAGGAGAGCCTTGTCGAACCATGAACGACTTAACTTCCAATCCGCAAGATCAACATTGACTAAATGGCTTCCTGCCTCGACATTGGCGATAGCCGCCAACAAGCGTTCACGGTTGGCGGGCTATTTCAATAGATAAGCGGTTTCATCTTCCGAGCTTTGTTCGGCCTCGCAAACTGAAATTTCTATGACCTTGTGCTGGAATTGAGCTTTCAAGCTTTCCAGAAAACGGTCGTCTAGTTCGTCGGCGTTGAGTTTGTATAAGGTGTACATAGGCTTGCCTGTAAAAAGTAGTGGTCGGGTGCGCGCCGCGCATCTTAACGAACTATTGTATTTTCTGGATTTGTAGGATGTGCCGACGAAGCCTGTCCTGAGCCATGTCGGAGGGGAGGCGCATTGTTCGCGATTGCCTCAGCGCATCTTACGAGCTGAGCCGTGCCGCCAAGTTGCAGACCGCCACAGCATCCATTAGACTGCTTGCAACGCCCGGGAAAAGAGGGGCGTTAGGCATCGTTATTTGTGCTAGCGTTTAATTCAACCCTCAACCGGAGGACAGATGATTGCAAATTGCAGTAGTTTTTATTCGCGGGGCCGCACCGCGCGGCTTGCCACATTCGCCATTGCTTGCGCCGCCGCGTGGTCGGGTAGTGCTGGCGCGCAACCCCAAGAAAACGTGGCGTTTGACGCCTGGGCCGCAGCGGTGACGCCAAATTCCCAGTTTCAATATTCCGCGCTGACCGGTTCCGGCAATACCGTTCTAGCCACGCGGGTGCCGGTGGTCACATCCACCGGGGCTATCGTTTATAAAGATGTCACGCTGTTATTCGCAGCGGACGCCAATGGGGGCCTGACGCTGGCCCCCGGCTACCCGCATGTGGTGGATTCGCCGAACTTGCTAGTGTCCAGCTTCAAGCCAGGTAACTATGTGGGGCCGAGTACGATCTTGAGTGGAAAGGCAAAGATCACCGTGAGTGGCCCTGGCATCACGTCCGGCGGAGTCACCGCCTGGTCTCTTGCCGCGCCAACCGGTGCTGATTATTGCACCTATCCCAGTAGCGCCACCTGGTATGTTGGCTCCATCGCGAGCAATCCTCTGGCCGCGCGGCTCAAGGCGGCTGGCATCACCTCCACAGCATGGTCTTATGGCGTCGGCAACAGTAGGAATAATTGCTATAGCAATTCTGGGGACTGGCAGACTAATACACTAATTGGACTTAGCCAAATTGGGAATACCATCACCATCGTTAGCTTCACCAATAATGGTAAGGATTACGCCGCGCCCCAAGATCAGATCACTTATACTCTCGCGCCATAACCGCCTCGGCAATGCCATAATTAGCCAGCGTAGCCCGGATGGAGCTGCACTCCATCCGGGCTACTGGTTTAGCGTTAAGCTTTTCCGTCAACGCAGGGGAAAGGTATAAGGACTCAAACGTGACTTCACTAAACCCCAGCAACGTGGATTGGCTGGAGCGTCCGGCGTCTATTTCGATGCGCGTCAAGCCAATACTTTCCGGAAACGGTTCGCCAAACGCATTGTCTCCCCGCCTGCCATCGTAGCTGACTATAAACAGAATCCCCTTGGAATTCAATGCCTGTAGCGCATCGACCAATTCGGCATGGCTGATGCCTGAATAATAGCGGGCGTCGCGCTTGCCGCAAACGCCTTGATAGGGCGGATCCAGGTAAACCAGATCGCCGGGCTCCACGGTCTTCAACACCTCCCGATAGTCTAAAGAGCTGAATTCCGTTTTGCCTTGCAACAAACCAGAAACCCCGTGGATGTTGTTGCGCAGGGTGTCCGGGCGGGTGCCTTGCCGCCGTTTGTCCGGGCTTTGGTTGAACAGGCCGCAGGTGTTGTAGCGGACAGAACTTTTGACGCAACGGGCCAGCAGATATAAAAACAGGGGAGGGTCTTGTGTCCGGTTGAATTCGTCCCTGACTTGGTAATAGTGACCTAGCGAGTCGGACTGTTGCTGGTTCCAAAGTTGTTCGTAAAATGCCGCCAAGGCTTCCGGTTGTTCGACGATTTGTTTTAATAGATCAACTAATGGCCGGTTCAAGTCGTTTAGCCAAAACCGCTGGGCTAGACCTTGTGCCGCCGCGGCGATGCTGAGGGCAGCGGAGCCTGCGAAAGGCTCGACCAGACGGTTTATGTCTTTGGCGAAATAGCGCAGGATGGCCGGGGCCAGGTTCCGCTTGCTGCCTTGGTAGGGAATAGGATGCGGAACAGCCTTCATTGCCGACTTTTCACAAGCAGTTTGACTAGGTTTTGCGCGGCGGCAGTCAAGCATCCCAAACTTCAGCCAAAGTCTTCGCATCCAGGATGCGCCCTCCCCAAACTAGCAAGGTTTCCGCATCGGCTTTTGCAACTCGTTGCCGTGTGGCTTCGGATAAAGGGCCAAAGCGGCGCTCTAATAGCAGCAGCAACAGTTCTGCTTCGCCTTCGGTACGCGCTTGTTGATAGTATCGGGTTTGTTTTAAATCAATATCATTGAACTGGAACATGGCTTGAATTTCCTCACGGGTAAATTGCGGCAACTTGTAAACAAGCATCGTTTCCAGCAATTCCAGCCAATCGATTCCATCCTTGGGATTTTGCAGCCGGTGGGCTTGCACCCGGCTGACGATGGCGGGGACTTGTGCTTTTTCGGCCAGAATCAGGGCAATCAGCCAGAGCTTCGGGTTGGGGCTTTCCAGCAGCGGCAATTCGTTGAGGAAAATCCGGTGTAGGTTCGGCAGATTGAGCAGCGGGCCGCTTAAGGCGTCGAGGCGTTCGACCGCCCGCTCAGGATACAACACAATGGCCTGCCAGGGATGGGCGGGCCGGTATTGGCGCAGGTACAGCAGCATTTCGCTGAAAAAGCGCAGGTAAAAGCCGTCGTCGGGTTGGTTTTGCACTTCGATGAAAGCCAGCGGCGCGTCGGGCCGGTCGGCGGGCGGTTCCAACACGCCGTCCAAGCGATAGGCCGTTTGTTTGATTTCCTGCGACACGAAGCGGTAACGGCCAGGTTCCGGCACGGCCAGCCCGGCGAGTTCCAGCGCCAGTGAGGGGTCGGTTTGGAACAGGCGGTAAAACAGGCTGTCGGTTTTCATGGGTGTTTCGGCGCTTCCTTCTGGATTTTATTCCCAATGGACAGGAAGCTGGCGCTTCCGCGGCTTGGGTTCCCAGCCTGGAGGTCGGGAACCCGCGAAAACCCGCCGCTTATTAAGATTACCCCAGCCGCTCCACCATCGCCTTGCCCATCTTCGACGGGGAGTCGACGATGGAAACGCCCGCGGCTTTCATCGCGGCGAATTTGGCGGCGGCGGTGCCTTTGCCGCCGCTGACGATGGCGCCGGCGTGGCCCATGCGTTTGCCGGGCGGGGCGGTGGTGCCTGCGATGTAGCCGACCACGGGCTTGGTGACGTGGGCTTGGATGTATTCGGCCGCCTCTTCCTCGGCGCTGCCGCCGATTTCGCCGACCATGATGATGCCTTTGGTTTGTGGGTCGTTCTGGAACAGTTCCAGCACTTCGATGAAGTCCAGGCCGTGGATCGGGTCGCCGCCGATGCCGACGCAGGTGCTTTGGCCCAGCCCTGCCAATGTGGTCTGGTGGACGGCTTCATAGGTCAAGGTGCCGGAGCGGGAGACGATGCCGATGCTGCCGGGGTTGTGGATGAAGCCGGGCATGATGCCGATCTTGCATTCGCCGGGGGTGATGACGCCGGGGCAGTTGGGGCCGACCAGCAGGCTGCCGGTGGCTTTCAGCGCGGCTTTGGCGCGCAGCATTTGCAGCACGGGGATGCCTTCGGTGATGCAGATGATGAGTTTGATGCCGGCCTCGGCGGCTTCAAGGATGGAGTCGGCGGCGAACGGCGGCGGCACGTAGATCATGCTGGCGGTCGCGCCGGTTTCCTCCACGGCCTGGCGCATGGTGTTGAACACCGGCAGCCCTAAGTGCGTCTGCCCGCCGCGCCCCGGGGTGACGCCGCCGACGAGTTGGGTGCCGTAAGCCAGGCATTGTTCGGAGTGGAAAGTGCCTTGTTTGCCGGTGAAGCCTTGGCAAAGGACTTTGGTGGTTTTGTCGATGAGGATGCTCATGCTGGGGAATCCGATTTTATATAGGTTTTTTCTCGTTCCCACGCGCCGCGTGGGAATGTGATTTAGGCGCGCCGCGCCTACACTCCGCAGCGCGGAGCGAATGGGTTCCCACGCGGCGCGTGGGAACCAGATCATTTAATGTCTAATCAGCCGGGCAGCCTACTTGGCTACCGGGTTTCCCTCGTTCCCTCGTTCCCAAGCTCCGCTTGGGAATGCAGTCTGGCAAGCTCTGCTTGCCGGGGCATCGGATGGCATTGGGAAGCAGAGCTTCCAAGGCTTGGGTTCCCAAGCAGAGCTTGGGAACCAGAACAACGTCTATTGTTCGATTTGCGCAGGCCCATTGGATTGCTTAGGTGCCAGTAGGAACAATTTCGACCCAGCGCCTAGTTATACTTCCAAAACCCAAGATGTTAGGCCCCTCTCTCAGAGTAAAGGTAGCCCCGGCTACAACCGGGTCGTAGATTTCGTGCGGCCAGTACATAAGCACCATGCGGACGGTATATACGACATTGGGTTCAATGTGATCTGGGCCGTCGGCAAATGCAACTCCGCAATACGTTTCCAAGCCGACATTGCCCGGACCCACAATTGCCTCGCGTTGATTGGGGTCGCCAATTACGATGTGGGGGCGATAGCTTAGACCCTTCAACTTCATGTTCAAGTGCGTACGGCCACCTTCGTGCGGCGACAGAAAGGTGAGGTTAGCCTCAATCACTGCGCGATTTGCCATGATGCCTATCTAGCTAGGCAATGGATGCGACCACTTTCTTCGCGGCTTCGTCCAAATCTTCCGCCGGAATGATGGCCAGCCCGCAGTCGGCCAGCAGTTGCCGGCCGGCCGGGGCGTTGGTGCCTTCCAGGCGGACGACGACCGGCACTTTGACGTGGACTTCTTTCACCGCGGCGATGATGCCCTCGGCGATCATGTCGCAGCGGACGATGCCGCCGAAGATGTTGATCAGCACGGCTTTGACGGTGTCGTCGGACAGGATGAGCTTGAACGCTTCGGTGACTTTTTCCCGTGTGGCGCCGCCGCCCACGTCGAGGAAGTTGGCCGGCTCGCCGCCGTGCAGCTTGATGACGTCCATGGTCGCCATCGCCAGACCGGCGCCGTTGACCATGCAGCCGATGCTGCCGTTGAGCGTGATGTAGTTCAGCCCGTGTTCGCTGGCGGCGTTTTCCTTGGCGTCTTCCTGCGCCGGGTCGCGCAACGCGGCGATGTCGGGGTGGGCGTACAAGGCGTTGTCGTCGATGTTGACCTTGCCGTCCAAGGCCAGCAGGCGGCCGTCATCAGTGACGATCAGCGGGTTGATTTCGATCTGGCTGGCGTCTTTGTCCAGGAACAGGCGGTACAGCCCGTGCATCAGCTTGGCCAGCGCGTTGATCTGCGCGCCTTCCAGCCCCATGCCAAAGGCGATTTCGCGGCACTGGTAGTCTTGCAGCCCGGCGGCGGGGTCGATTGTTTGGATCAGGATTTTTTCCGGGGTCTTGGCGGCGACTTCCTCGATGTCCACGCCGCCTTCGCTGGAGGCCATGAACAGTACGCGCTCGCTGGCGCGGTCGACGAGGATGCTCAAATACAGCTCGCGGGCGATGGCGCTGGTCTCTTCGACCAGCACGGCCTGGACGGGCAGGGCCACGCCGCCGGTTTGATAGGTGGCAAGGCTAGTGCCCAGCATGTCTTGGGCGGTTTGCCCGGCGGCCTCGGGGCTGTCGACGAGCTTGACGCCGCCGGCCTTGCCGCGCCCGCCGGCGTGGATCTGGGCTTTGACCACCCAGCCGTTGCCGCCGAGCGCGAGGGCCGCGTCTTTTGCCGCTTGCGGGGAGAAGGCGGGCATACCCTTGGGGGTGGCCACGCCGTATTGGGCGAACAGGCTTTTCGCCTGGTATTCGTGCAGATTCATGGGGTTCCTCGTCTTAAGGTCGCTATTGCCTTCGTGGGCCGCTATTTTAGACGAGTCGGGCGCAAACCGCACCGAAAGGCGGCCGGGGCCTTATGCGGCCTGCGCGGAGCCGGGCGAAGAAAAAGCGGCCTCACGCAACGGCGCGACGACGCCACGCAAAGACATTCGGTGGCATCGCGGGCGTTGCGCCGTTGCGTGAGACTTCTTTTGCCGCCTTCCCGCCGGGGACGAGGCCGCGGCCTTCAGGCGTGGTATTGCGGCAATTTCTTGAATTGTTCGAGCGCTTCTTTGACCTGCGGGCTGACCGCTTCGGTCAATTCGGAGTTTTTGTATATTTTTTTCAGCAGTCCTTCGGCGACCATGGCTTCTTTGATCCATTTCTTGGCGAAGCGGTAGTTGCCGGGGACGGGCGAGACTTCGCCGGTCGCGGGGTTGCGCAGTTGGGCGGCTTTGGCCGCTTCGGCGGCGGCGGGCTTGCCCGCGGCCACGGGTTCGCTTGCGGCCACGGGCGCGGCTGGCGGCGTCGCGGGGGCCGGGACGGCTTCGGCTGGCAGGGTTGGCGCCGACGCGGCGGGGGCGGCTGCCGCCGCTGCGCCCGATTCCAACCCGGATTCGGAAACCGTTTTGAATATCTCGTACAAGAGATAAACCACGAAGATTGATGTCAGGATTGCCAGCAGCTCGGTCATGGAATTCTCCTTAGTTTTTTAGTGGGGGCGAAGGGGCGCGGGAAGGCCGGCCCTGAAAAATCTTACACACCTTAGGACGAATTGGCCAAAATCGCAATATCCTCAAGCAGCGAAGTTTTTCATTCGTGATGGAGGAGGAATCCCCGCAATTGCGTCCTCCGGAACTCGGCGAGGCTCCATTCCTCGGGTAATAGCAGTCCCCGGCATTCCTCCCGGATAACATAAGTCTGCGCCGCCCAGTCGGCCCCGTCGGCGGTGAGGATCTGGACGGATTCGCGGCGGTAAAAGTCGTCTTCAAAGTCGTCCAGCCGCTGTTGGGCTTCGGCGTCCAGTCCGACCAAGAGCAGGCCGTCGACCGCGGCGCCGGGGGCGGGGCAGATGCCCGGATAGCTTTTTCCCCGCAGGCGGTGGCGGGCGTAGCCGTCCAAGCGGGCCGGCTGGGCGGGGAAGGTTCGTCCGGTGACGGTCAGCATGACTTCGGGGAGTTGCAGGGTGCCGTAGGCGAAGAGTTTGCGCATGGGGGAGGTTTCCGGGGTCGGTTTCATCGGGGCAATATACCGCGGAACCCAGGCTGGGCGCTGGCGTTTCCGTCCGCTCGCGGCGGCTGGGCAAGGCCGCCCCGGCGGTCTTGTTTTGGGATTTGTTCCCGGCGGAGGCGCTGAAAAGCCGCGCCGGGCGCTTTTCAACCCTTAAGAATCGCCGGAAAATCAACGACATTATGCCAATTCCCGGCGGATGGCTGGCTTTGGCGCTCCGGATTCAATAAAATCAGGCGTTTGAATTGATTTGTCCGAGGGCAGCCTATTGTCTCTTACCGCCGAGCCGGCCTCTTCCCTGCGCGAGCGCCTAGCTGCCAAGCCGCGTGCCAGCCGCCTCGGCGGCATCGTCAACGGTGGCGTGTTCCTGCTTGTCCTCGCCATGGGCGTGGGCGTTTATTTGACGCCGCTGCAAGCTTGGCTGGCGCAAGGCCAGCTTATTAAAACGCAGTTGGCCTTGTTCGGCCAGGCCGCGCCGGTGGTGTTCACGGCCGCCACCGCCTTGCTCACCGCCGTCGGGGTGCCCCGTTTGTTGCTGTGTTCGCTGGGCGGGCTGGTGTTTGGCTTTGGCTGGGGGCTGGCTTGGACGCAACTGGGCACTTTGCTGGGTTCTTACGCGATTTTCCTGTTTGTGCGCTGGCAGGGCCGGAATTACACCTTGAGCCGCTTTCCCAGGCTGCGCGGTTTTTCACAAAACCTGGAAAGCCGGGGTTTGCTGTCGGTGGTGTTGATCCGGCAATTGCCGCTGAACGGCTTTTACAACACGGTGTTCATCGGGCTGACCCCGGTGGGCCACGGCGAATTCCTGGGGGGCAGCTTGCTGGGTTTCCTGCCTTTAGGATTAACCGCCTGCCTGTTGGGCGCGGGACTCGTCCAGGCGAACTGGCTGGCGGGCGTCCACTATGTCATCTTGGGGCTGGTTTGTTCGGTGGTGTTGGGATTTGCGCTGAACCGCCTGGCCCAGGCGAAATCCGCCGCGAGGGATGATGAGCCTGTTTGACGCGCGGATTTTGTTCCCGGAGGTTTCGCCATGTGCGGCATAGCGGGGGTTTTCCTGCGGCGGCAGGCGGTCGATCCGGCGGCTTTGGCGGCGCTGACGGGCCGGCTGGGGCATCGCGGGCCGGACAGGGTCAAGACGCATGTGGACGGGGCGCTGGGCCTGGGCCACGCGCGGCTGTCGATCATCGACCTTGCAGGCGGCGACCAGCCGCTGTTCGCCGAGGACGGGCGGCTGGCCTTGGTCGCCAATGGCGAGATCTACAATTACATCGAGCTGCGCCAAGAGTTGGAGGCGCTGGGCGCGGTGTTCGCCACCCATTCCGATTGCGAGACGATTCTGCACGCCTACCGCCATTACGGCGAGGGCTTTTTGGACAAGCTCAACGGCATGTTCGCGTTCGCGCTGTACGACAAGCGGGAAGGCCGGCTGTTGCTGGCCCGCGACCGGCTCGGCATCAAGCCGCTGTTTTTTGCGCAAACACCGGCGGGGCTTTATTTCGCCTCCGAACAGAAGGCGCTGTTTCCCCTGCTGCCCGCCGTGCGGGTCAATCCCGACGCCTTGCTGCAATCCTTGGAGACCGGCTTCAACACCGGGGCCGGCACGCTGGTCGCCGGTATCGAGCGGCTGCAGGCCGGCGAGGTGGCGGTGTTCGGCGAGGGCGGGCTGTTGTCCCGCCGCCGCTATTGGTCGCCGTTCGGCATCGCGCTGGAGGATGTCGGCTACGAGGCGGCGGCGGAGCGTTTCGACGGGCTGATGGCCCAGGTCATGACCGAACACATGCGGGCCGACGTGCCGTTCGCGCTGTTCCTGTCCGGCGGCGTCGATTCCTCGGTGGTGTTGGAGTGGCTGCGGCGGGAGGGCGCGCGCGAGCTGGCCTCGTTCACGGTGGCGTTCAAGGACGCGCCCAACCAGGATGATTTGACGGCGGCGCAGACCATCGCCCAGCGGTTTGGCCTGAGGCACCGGGTCGTCGAACTCGACCGGCAGTCCTTGTTCGCACATCTGCCGTTCGCGGTGTGGGCCGCCGACGATTTCATCGTCGACCATGCCATTTTGCCAACCTCTTTGCTGGCGCGGGAAGTGGCGCGCGATTTCAAGGTTGTGTTCAGCGGCGAGGGCGGCGACGAGTTGTTCGCCGGCTATGGGCGTTACCGCCGCACCAAACTACAGCGCTGGCTGGCCAATCTGCGTTCGCCGGGCTCGGGCGGCTTCCGCACGCGCGGGCTGCTGGGCGCTTGGCGCGGGCCGTTGTTGAGTCCGGCCTTGAGGGAGCGCCTGCCCGCCGCGCGGCGCGGCTTCATCGACGCCTGGGTGGCTTCGCCCGCAGCCTGGGGCGACTTGCGGCGTATGCAATACACCGACATGGCCACGGAATTGCCCGACCAGCTTTTGGTGAAAGTGGATCGTATGCTGATGGCCTGGGGCTTGGAAGGGCGCGTGCCGCTGCTGGACCACCGGCTGGTGGAGTTCGCGCTGGCGCTGCCCGATGGGCTCAAGGTGCAAGGCCGCGAAGGCAAGCGCTTTTTGAAGCGCTGGGCGGAGCCGGTTTACGGCGAGGCACTGATCCGCCGGCCCAAGCGCGGCTTCTCGGTGCCGGTCGGCCAGTGCCTTGCAGGCGAAAACTTGCGCCGGCTGGGCGAGGTGCTGCCCCGCCACCCGGCCTTGGCCGGCTTGTTCGAGCCGGCCGGCGTCGCCCGTTTGATCCAGCGGCAGGCGGCGAAGGGCGATGTGGCGGCGATTTTGTGGCCGCTGTTGCAATTTGCCGTCTGGCAGCGCATTTTTATCGAAGGCGGCGGGGCGAGGCCCGAGGTCTTCGCCGACCCAATCGATTTTATCGCCAGCAGCGTCCAGCCATGAACCAGCCCCAGTCTTTCCCCCGCGTCTCCGTGTTGATGTACCACCAAGTCGGCCCGTTCGCCGAGCCCAAGGCGCACCGTTCGTGCTATTGCGACATCGGCGCGTTCCGCGCCCAGATGGCGCTGTTAAAATGGGCCGGCTACCGGGTCATTGGCATGGACGAGGCCTATGCCGCGCTGTTCGAGGGCCGGCCCTTGCCGGGCCGGTCGGTCGTGTTGAGCTTCGACGACGGCTATGAGAATTTCGCCGACCACGCGCTGCCGGTGTTGCAGGAATACGGCTACCCGTCGATCCTGTTCGCGGTGTCCGGCTTGTTGGGCCAGCCCGCGCGCTGGCTGGACGGCGAGGGCGAGAAGCCCGGCCTGCTGTCGGCGGGCCGGCTCGCCGGGCTGCGCGCGGCCCAGGTTGAAATCGGCTCGCACAGCGTCAGCCATCCGCGCCTGAGCCGGCTGGAGCCGGCGCAAGCCTGGCGGGAAATCGCCGACAGCAAGGCGGCGCTGGAGCAGGTGCTGAGCGAGGCCGTGAAGTTTTTCGCCTACCCTTATGGCGATTACAGCCCCGCCGTCCGCGACGCGGTGGCGCGCGCCGGCTACCAGGCCGCGTTGACCTGCAGCCGGGGCGCGGCCAACACCGCGCCCAATCCGTTCGAGATTCCGCGCAAGGCGGTGTCCTATGGCGACAACCTGTTTGGCGTGTTTTGGAAGCTGGCCGTGAAAAACCAACGCAAGGATCGTTATGCCTGAGTTGTATCCGTCTATCCATGTGCTAGGCAGCCGCCAGTTTGGCGGGGCCGACCAGTTTTATGTGCGCCTGCTGCGCGCGCTGCGCGACGCCGGCCAGCCGGTCACCGCCGTCAACCGGGCGGGGATGCCGGTCGCGACGGCCTTGGCCGACGACGGCATCGAGCAAATCCACCTGCCGTTGGCGAATAGCTGGGATGCTTGGACGGTTTGGCGCTTGCGGCGGCTGGTCGAAGACCGCCAGCCCTGCGTCGTGCAGACTTACATGGGCCGGGCCACCCGGTTGACCCGGCTGCCGGCCAAATCCAAGGCCGTGCATGTCGCCCGGCTGGGCGGTTATTACAAGATCGACGGCTATTACCGTCATGCCCATGCCTGGATCGGCAACACCTTGGGGCTGTGCGACTATCTGGTCAAAGCCGGCTTGCCGGCGAGCCAAGTGTTCCACATCGGCAATTTTGTGCCGGAGCCGGTGCCGACCAGCGCCGGAGAAAAGGAGGCGCTGCGGCGGGAATGGGACATTCCGGCGGACGCCTGGGTGCTGTTCACCTTGGGCCGGCTGATCGACATCAAGGGCTTCGACGATTTGCTGGAGGCTTTGGCGCTATTGCCCCGCGAGATCGACGGCAGGCCGGTGGTCTTGCTGGTGGCCGGTGCCGGCCCCTTGGACGCGGAGTTGAAGTCGCTGTCGGCCGAGTTGGGCTTGGCGGGCCGGGTGCGCTGGCTGGGCTGGCAGAATCCGCCCGACGCGTTTTACACGCTGGCCGACGCCTTCGTGTGCCCGTCGCGCAAGGAGGCGCTGGGCAATGTGATCTTGGAAGCCTGGAACCACGGCCTGCCGGTGCTGAGCACGCAAACCCCCGGCGCGCTGGAATTGGTCGAGGAAGGCCGCTCCGGCTTGTTGACCCCGATCCAAGATCCCAAGGCCCTAGCCGCGCGTTTGCGCGAGATGCTCGCGTCCACGCCGGCCGAGCGGGCCGCGCTGGGCGCGGCGGGCTTGGACTATCTGCGCGCCCGGTTTGGCAAAGCCGCCATCGTGGACGCTTATCTTGCCCTGTATGGCCAATTGTTGGCCAAGGCGGGCGTTTGAGTGTGGCCGACCCGTTGATCGACTTCCAGCCGCGAAGCATCCTGGTCATCCGGCTTAGCGCCATCGGCGACATTATCATGGCCTCGGCGTTGATTCCGGCGCTGGCTGAGGCCTGGCCCAAGGCGCGGCTGGCCTGGCTGACCGAGGAGTCCAACGCCTGCTTGTTGCAAGGCCATCCCAGGCTGGACAAAGTGATCGTCTGGCCGCGCCGGCGCTGGCGGCAATTGCGCAAGGAAGGCCGCTATCGGGAACTGTTCGGCGAATTCCGCGCCTTGGCCGGGGAGTTGCGGCAAGCCCGTTTTGATTTGGTGTTGGATCTGCAAGGGCTGTTGAAAAGCGGCGTGTGGGCGTGGCTGGCCGGCGGCAAGGCCCGCATCGGCCTGGGTTCGCGCGAAGGCAGCCAATGGCTGATGACGCGCACCTTGGACACCCGCACCGAAACCCCCAGGATCGGCGGCGAATACCTGAAATTGGCATGCGCGCTGGGGCTGGCCCCTGAGCGCTTCGACATGGACATCCGGCCTACAGCGGACACGGCGCGGCAGGCGGGGGAACTGTTGGCGGCGGCGGGCGTGGACGGGGCTTTCGCCGTGCTGGCCCCGTTCACCACCCGCCCGCAAAAGCATTGGTTTGAAGCGCGCTGGGCGGAATTGGCCTGCCGGCTGGCCGAGGAGCGGGGCATGCGCGCGGTGTTGCTGGGCGGGCAGGGAGACCGGGAAGCCGCGGCGCGGATCGCCGCGGCCGCGCCGGGGCTGGTGGATCTGGCCGGCCGCACCAGCTTGCCCCAATGCGCGGCCATCATCGCGCAAGCCGCGCTGCTGGTGGGCGTGGACACCGGCCTGACCCATCTGGGCACGGCCATGGGGACGCCCACGCTGGCCTTGTTCGGCTCCACGCGGCCTTACCTGGACACCGCCGCGGCGCGCTCGAAAGTCCTTTATGAAGCGCTGCCTTGCTCCCCCTGCAAGCGCCATCCCACGTGTGACGGGCAGTTTGATTGCATGAAACAGCACACAGTGGACAAGATTCTGGCCGAAGCTAAGACACTATTGGAGACCAACCCTTGAAAATTTTGCATGTGGACATGGGCCGCCAACTCGACGGCGGCGCGCGGCAAGTCGCCTATTTGTTGAACGGCGCGGACAAGCTTCCAGGCGAGCATGCGCTGGTTTGCCCCTCGGGGGCGGAAATCCTCGGCGCGCTCAACAACGGGTCGGTGAAAATCCACCGGGTCAAAGCCGCGGAGGAGAAGGGGCTGAGATTCACCGGCAGCCTGCGCAAACTCATCCGCCGCGAAAAGCCGGATTTGCTGCACATCCATGGGCGGCCCGGCGACCGGGCCGCCGTGTGGGCGGGCCTGCTGGAAAAGCAGCAGATGATCTACAGCCGAAGAACCGACGCGGAGCCTTCGCTGACCGAGCGTTACCTCAAGCTGCCGCGCTTCAGCCTGATCATCGCCCTCTCCCAGGGCATCCGCAAGCCGATGCTGGATGTCGGCGTGCCGGCTGAGCGCATCGTCTGCGTGCCCTGCGCGGTGGACGCCGCGCGCTTCAAGCCGGGGCGGCCGCAGCACGAGCATTTCCGCGCCGAATTTGGCCTGCGCGGCGAGGGGCCGGTGCTGGCCATGGTCGCCCAGTTGTCGCAGTCCAAGGGCCACGGGGTGCTCTTCGGGGCGCTGCCGGCCGTGCTGGCGAAAAACTCCGCGGTGCGGGTGCTGGTCTTTGGCCGGGGGCCTGCGAAGGACGCGCTGCAGCGCGAATTGAACCGGCGCGGGCTGGAGCAATATGTGCGCTTCGAGGGCTACCGGCCCGACCTGGAAAACATCCTGCCCCATGTCGACATGCTGATCCATCCGGCTTTCGAGGAAGGCATGGGCGTCAGCCTGCTGGAGGCCGCCGCCTGCGGCGTGCCCATCGTCGCCAGCCGTGTCGGCGGCATCCCGGACATTGTGCAAGACCGCTTCAACGGCTATCTGGTCAAGCCCGGCGACAGCATCAACTTGGCGCGGCATATCCTCGCGCTGCTCGACGACCACGAGCAATTGCTGCAATTCGGGCGCACCGGGCGGGAGATGATGCTGGACAATTTCAGCATCGAGCGGATGCTGGCCGGCCACCGCGACATCTATCGCAACCTTTGAGCCTTCCGCAACCCTTTTAGAGGCGAAGCATTGAAAATCCTGCATGTGGAAATGGGGCGCCATCTGTATGGCGGCGCGCGGCAGGTCGTCTACCTGCTGGACGGTCTTGCGGCATTTCCCGGCGAACACGGCCTGGTTTGCGCGGAGGGCTCGGACATCGCCACCGCCATCCGCAACCCGGCGGTGAAAATCCATCCGCTGAAATCCTCAGGCGACCTGGATCTGGGCTTCATCGAGCGGCTAAGACTGGTGATCCGCGCGGAACAGCCGGATCTGCTGCATATCCACAGCCGCCGCGGCGACATGATGGCGGCCATGGCCGGGCGCTGGGAGAATTTGCCGATGGTGCATAGCCGCCGGGTGGACAATCAGCCCAGCGTGTTCGACTTGCGCGTCAAATTTCCGCTGTTCGACAAGATCGTCACCATTTCCGACGGCATCCGCCAAGTGCTGCTGCAAACCGGCGTGCCGGCGGGGCAGATTATCTGCATTCCCAGCGCGGTGGACACCGGACGCTTCAAGCCCGAGGTCGAGCGGGAAAGCTTTCTGGCGGAATTCGGCCTGCGCGGCGGCGAGCCGATCCTGGCCATGATCGCCCAGTTGATCCCCCGCAAGGGGCATGCGGTGTTTTTCGACGCCCTCCCCCAGGTGTTGGCCCGCCATCCCGACACGCAGGCGCTGATCTTCGGCCGCGGGCCTTTGCAAGACGCGCTGCGCGGCACCGTGCAGGAGCGGGGCTTGGAGCGGCACATCCGCTTCGTCGGCTTCCGCACCGGCATGGAGGCAGTCATTCCCCATGTCGGCCTGGTCGTCCATCCCGCCTTCCGCGAAGGCTTGGGCGTGGCTTTGCTGGAGACCGCCGCGTGCGGCGTGCCCATCGTCGCCTGCCGGGCCGGCGGCATCCCGGAAATTGTCCGCGACGGGGTCAATGGCCGTCTGCTGGAGCCTGGCGACAGCGCCGGCCTGGCGGAGGCCATCAATGCCTTGTTGGACGATCCGGCCCAATTGGCCGCCTACGGCGAGGCGGGCCGGCGGCTCGTGTTGGAGCATTTTTCCATTCCGCGCATGGTCGAGCAGAACCGGCGCGTCTATCTCGAATTGCTGGGTTTGCCGTGAGCCTTCCCTCCGCCGCCGGCCCGGCTTCGGCAAACCTCGCGCAAAGGCGCAAAAAAAAGCGCCTCACGCAACGGCGCGACGCTCGCAACGCCAGCGGACGTGTTGGCGTGGCGCCGTTGCGTGAGACCGCTTTCCCTCAAAGGCCGAATAGCATCATTGCCCTGTCGGCCCCGTCAACCCCCCGACTAGGAGACTGACCCTGTGAACGTCCTCAACACTTTGGAATTTGCCACTTGGGCGCCCGCGCTGTCCGGCGAGGAGTCCGCCGCCTGCACGCGCGCGCTCGAATCCGGGCAGGTCGCGCTGCTGCCGCGCCTGCGCTTTGACCTGGCCGACGACGAGCGGCATTTGCTGTCGCCCCGCTGGGGCGACGGCAAGGCCAAGAACATCAGCTTCGACCCGCAGTCCCGGCAAGTGCGGCACACCTCGGCGCAAGGCGCCGACCAGGAGGCCATCGGCCGCATGATGGGCCGGTTCGCGGACGCCTCGCGGCAGCTTGTCGACAGCTTGTTTCCCGCCTACCGGCAGGGCATCCACTGGGGCTTGACCAGTTACCGCCCGGTCGAGGCGGACGGGCGGGCCAGCTCCAGAAAGAAGGACGACACGCTGATCCATGTCGACGCGTTCGCCTCCCGGCCCACGCAGGGCGAGCGGATACTGCGGGTGTTCTGCAATATCAACCCCGAGGGCAAGCCCCGGGAATGGGAGCTGGGCGAGCCCTTCGCCGACTTGGCGCGGCGGCTGTTGCCGCAAATTTCCAAGCCGGCCCCCGGCTCCGCCTGGCTGTTGAAAACCTTGAAGATCACCAAGGGGCTGCGCAGCGCCTACGACCATTACATGCTGCAATTGCACGACCAGGGCAAGCTGGATGCCGAGTATCAACAGAGCTGCCCGAAGACGCCGGTCAGCCTGCCGTCCGGGGCGACCTGGGTGGTCTACACCGACTTGGTTCCGCACGCGGTGAAGTCCGGCCAATACTTGCTGGAGCAAACCTTTTACCTGCCCGTCGAAGCCATGCAAGAGCCCGAGCGGTCGCCCCTGAGGATCTTGGAGGGACTGCTGGGGAGCAAGATGGCTTGAGGCCTCAGGCCTTGTGCTGGGCGCTTTCGAGACGGGGAGTGCGGACGGTATGCGTCGCTATCATGTGTATGTGATCAACCTGGATCGCTCGGAAGACCGGCTTGCCCAATTCCAGGCGCAGGCCCGGGCGCTGGGGCTGGCGTTTGCCAAGGTGCTGGCAGTGGACGGCAGCCATCCGGAATTTTCTTACCAGCCCGCCAAGGCCGCGCACCGGGCGCCCGGATACAAATATTACCGGCCGCTCGTCGCCGAGGAGGTGGGTTGCCATTTAAGCCATATCAAGGCGCTGGAAACCTTCTTGGCCGATGGCTACGACTATGGCGTGGTGTTGGAGGACGACGCCGTGTTCGCGGACGGCTTCCTCGGCAAATTGAATGGCATCTTGGACCGGCACCGGCAAAACCGGTGCTGGGACGTGTTAAAACTGCACGGCAGCAAAAAGGGCCTGGCGGTGATCGACGTGGTTGCGGAGGATCTGTCGCTGGTCGAGCATTGCTCGATCCCGGGGGGAAGCTTCGGGACGGTGTGGACGCGCCCAGGCGCCCAGCGCTTTCTGCGCGCGCACCACGACCACACCGTCGGCCGGCCCATCGACGTGGACATGCGCTATCCCTGGGAGTTTGACGCGGTCGTCCTCACCGTCAACCCGCCTCTGGTCAGCCACGAAGACACCAGCGGCGGCGCGACGACGACGATCTGCGACCGGCGCACGGCGTTCAAGGCCGACCGCAAGCTGGTCAAAGACAGCCTCAGAAAATGGTCGTTCCAAGCGCGGTTTTTGTGCCGGCGCTTGGCCTACAACATCCGCCGGCACGGCGTGCTCAACGCGTTAGGGTTGGAATGCGGCCTGGCCGTCGATTCCCCCCGGCGCGAACGCGCGGGCTGGTGGCAAACAGGGTACTGACAACAGGGCACGGGACGGGTATGAAATCTAAGCCTCGCCGTTTGGCGATATTTGTGGCGTTTTCCGGCACGGGCGGCGTCGAGCGGGTCGTGCACAACTTATTGCAGGGGCTGGCCGCCTACGACATCGACGTCGATCTGCTGGCCGTGGTCGGCAAAAAAGGCTGGCTGCCGGAGATTCCGTGGCCGAATGTCCGCGTGGTTGACATGAAGGTCAAGCACTCGCAAATGGCGCTGCCCGCCTTGGTGCGCTATTTGCGCCAGGAACGCCCCGATGTGCTGATGGTGGCGAAAGACCGCGCCATCCGCATGGGCGTGATGGCCCGCTGGCTGGCGCGTGTCGACACCCAGTTGGTCGGGCAGTTGCACAACAACATCTCAGGATATTTGGCGACCAAGACGCCGTTGCAGCGCTGGCTGCGCACCGCGCCGATGCGCTGGCTGTTTCCCTTTGTCGATCTGATTGTGTGCGTGTCCGAAGGCGTCGTCGAGGACACGGTCAACATCACCGGGCTGCCCCGCGAGCGCATGGTCGCCATCCGCAACCCCATCATCACGCCCGACATCTATCCCCGGAGCGAGGCGCCGGTCGACCATCCCTGGTTCGCCGACGGCCAGACCATCCCGGTCATCGTCGGCGCGGGCCGGTTGACGCCGGAGAAGGATTTCGCCACCTTGATCCGCGCGTTCGCCCGGGTTCGCCGGCACCAGGAATGCCGGCTGCTGATTCTGGGCGAAGGCACTTTGCGGCAAGAATTGGAACAACTGGCCGCCGAACTCGGGCTGGCCGACGCCGTGTCCCTGGCCGGTTATCAGGCCAACCCCTTCGCCTACATGAAGAAAGCCTCGCTGTTTGTGTTGTCCTCGGCCTGGGAAGGTTCCGGCAATGTGCTAGTCGAAGCCATGGCCTTAGGGATACCCTCGGTGTCCACCGACTGCCCTTACGGGCCTAGCGAAACCCTGGCCGGCGGGAAATTTGGCCCGCTGGTGCCGGTGGGCGACGACGCGGCCTTGGCCCAGGCTATGCTCGACACCCTGAAAAACCCCTTGCCGGCCCCAGTGCTGCAAGAGGCGGTCGCCGACTTCACGGTCGCCTACAGCACCCGGCGGTATTTGGAGGTGTTAGGTTTTGCCGTATAAGCCTGCCGGGCTTTTCCTTATTTTTGCAAGTTGTAGCGTTCATTATGATACAAGCCATTCCAGGTAAACCCCCGGCCAGCCTTGGCCGCCCCCAGGACGCATGGATAGCCTGGGCTGGCCGGATCGGGCTGTTCGCGTTCGCGCTGTTTTACCAGCTCAACCCCACGGTCAGCTATGTCGGCTTGGGATTGATGCTGGTGGTTTTTATCTTGCAATCGGAACACTGGATGCCGATCCTGAAGCGGGATTCCGTCGTCCAGGTTTATCTGGGGCTGGTGGGGTTTATCTTGGGGTATGCGCTGTGGGCCGCGCATGAATTTCCCGAAACGGCCTCGGCGCAATGGGTGGCCGTGGTCGATTGGATGCACTGGCTGGCGTTCATCCCCGTCGCCTGGGTTGTCCGCGAAAACAAAAAACACCTCAATACCTTATTGCTGCTGCTGGTGGTCGGCGTGCTGGTGAGGATTTTAATTCACGTCGAATGGGGTCAAATAGCCAATATATTCCAGTGGCCTAGAATGGGCTTTGGTTTAACCGAAACGGTGTTTGCGCCGCTGGCCGGAATCAGTGCGCTGGGTTTGTTGTTGCTTGCCCCCCGAATAATATCCGGGTATAGCCGGCCATGGTTGGGCTGGATGGTGGGCGGATTGTGGCTGGCCGGCTTGGTGATTATCCTGCAAGCGCTGGTTTTGTCACAGACGCGGGGCGTCTGGCTGGCCGCCGCTATTGCATTTCCCATCGGCCTGGCCGTGCGCTACCAGGACTGGCTGCGCGGCCAGTCGTTCAAATCCGCCAAAACCTTGTCTATCCTGGGTTTGGCGGCATCCATCGCCGGCTTGTTCATACTATTGAACGCCGGCTTCTTTATCCACCGGATACAGTCCGAGCCTATCAAGGCCGATCCGGCGGTGGTCAATACCGTGATCGAAGGCGAGAAAAAAATCATCACGACGACGGCGATCAGCTACCGTCTGATTATGTGGCGCATCGGCGCGGAGAAATGGCTCGAACGCCCCCTGCTGGGCTGGGGGCCGGGCACCAGCGAATACTTGTTGCAACAGTCGGACAATCCGCTGTTGAAGCAGCGTGTGACCTTGCAAGACGGCACGGAATACTCGCCGCACCTGCCCCATTTGCATAGCGTTTATCTGGAAGCGCTGGTGCGCTTCGGCGCGCTGGGGGCGATACTGTTTTTCGCGCTGCCTGTCATGCTGCTGCGCGGGGTGTGGAAAGCCTACTCCCAAGGTGCCGTGCCCTGGGATTATGCTTGTTTTCTGTTGGCCGGCTGGGGATTCACCGCGATACTCTCCGCGTTCGATTTTCAGATTTTCAAATTTGCCTGGCGAAACTATTGTGTGATCTGGGCGGGGCTGAGCTATGCCGTGTATCTTGAAAACCTGCTCCAAGCGCGTGCCGCCGGCATCAATACGCCGGCTGAATACCTAGGAAAATAAGACTGGGCGCGCCTGCCCAAACCGATAGTCCAGGCTTGGCCGGCTGGCCCCATTACCCAATAATCCACACCCCATGAAAAAACCCGCCCCACCCACGCCAAAACATAAAAGCAGCCTCAGCATTTACCGCCGTTTGATCGGTTATGGCATGCCCTATTGGAAAATGTTCATGGTGTCGGTGGTCTCCATGTCGATTTACGCCATGTTAGGGCCGGCTTTCGCCAAACTGATCCAGCCGCTGATCGACGGCAGCTTCATCGAACACGACCCCACGTTCCTGCGCAAAGCGCCGCTGATCCTGCTCGGGCTGTCCTTGATCCGCGGCGTCACCGGGTTTTTGGGCGACTACTGCTCCGGCTGGGTGGGCCGGCGCATCATCGCCGACATGCGCCGCCAGTTGTTCGACCAGTTTTTAAGTCTGCCTTGCGGCTATTACGACCGCGCCTCCTCGGGCGAGTTGCTGTCCAAGCTGCTGTACAACACCGAGCAAGTCGCGCAGGCGATGACCGAGGGCGCGGTGAACTTGATTAAAGACGGCTTGAGCATGGTTGGCCTGACCGCGCTGATGGTGTACGAAAACGTCCAGTTGTCGATGATCTTCCTGATCGTCGGCCCGATCCTGGGCGTCAGCGTGCGCAAAATCACCCAGCGCTTCCGCAAAATCTCGGCGCGCATCCAAGACTCCATGGGCAGCGTCGGCCATGTCGCCCAGGAAATCATCGAGGCCCAGCGCATCGTCAAAGTGTTCAACGGCGCCGACTACGAGCGCGGCAAGTTCGCCCGCGAGAACGAGCACAACCAGCGCCAGCAGATGAAGCTCATCACCACCAACGCGATGAGCGGCTCGGTGATCCAATTGATTTATGTCTCCGGCTTCGCGGCGATTTTGTATGTCGTGTCGCTGGACGAAGTGCGGCAGACCATCACCCCCGGCAGCTTGATCGCCTTCATCGCCGCCATGGCGATGATGCAAAGCCCGATCAAGCGCTTCACCCAGGCCATCGGCATCGTGCAAAAAGGCGTCGCCGCCAGCGAAAGCATTTTCGACATGGTGGATATGGAGCGCGAACGCGACCACGGCAGTCTGGAGCTGGAGCGGGTGGAAGGCCGCATCGAATACCGCGCCGTCAGCCTGGCCTACCAGGAGCGGACCGAAAAAGCGCTGGATAGCGTCAGCCTGCACGTGCCGGCCGGCAAGACTATCGCCCTGGTCGGCCAGTCCGGCAGCGGCAAGACCTCGCTGATCCGCCTGCTGCCTAGGCTGTACGAGGCCACGGAGGGGCAGGTGCTGATCGACGGCCACGACATCCGCGACTTCACCCTGGCCAATTTGCGCAAGCACATCGCCTATGTCGGCCAGGAAGTCACGCTGTTCAACGACACCGTGGCCAACAACATCGCCTACGGCTCACGCGATACCGTGGGCATCGAGGACATCAGAGCCGCGGCCAAGGCCGCGCATGCGCTGGAATTCATCGAAGACCTGCCGCAAGGCTTCGACACCCAGGTCGGCCAGCAGGGCATCGTGCTGTCCGGCGGGCAGCGGCAGCGCATCGCCATCGCCCGCGCTTTGCTTAAAAACGCCCCGATCCTGATCCTCGACGAGGCCACCTCGGCGCTGGACGCCGAATCCGAGCGCTATGTCCAAGACGCGCTGGAAATCTTGATGCAAGGCCGCACCACGCTGATCGTCGCCCACCGGCTGTCCACGATCCAAAACGCCGACCGCATCTATGTCATGCGCGCCGGCCAGATTTTGGAGGCGGGCACCCACGAGGAATTGATGGCGGCGGATTCGTTCTACGCGGAGCTGAACCGGATGCAGTTCAACCATGCCTACGAAGCCTGAAAAATCCTCCCAGCTAAAACCCTGGATACTCTGGACGGCAATGTTCGCGCTGATGGCGCTGATGTTCCATGTCGTCGTCGAAAGCGCCGTGCAATTGTTTTTCGCCCAGCGTTCGGGAATTTGGCGGCAGTTTGAGGAATTCCGCGACAAGGCGCGCAAAGACGGGCTGTCGCTGGAACAATTCGGCCGCAAAGCCGGGCTCGACCCTTACCTGGGCTGGGGCAAAAACGAAGCGCGGCTGCATGAGCCGCCGGCCGGCCCGGCAAAGACGCGCACCTTGCTGTTTGTCGGCGATTCAGTGACCGCCGGGCACGACGTGCAAGGCGGTGTGGAGGACTATCCCGCGCTATTGGCCGCGAAGCTGGGCGGGCAAGGCGTCAAAATCGCCAACCTGGCCGCGCGGGGGTATGGCGTCGATCAAATGTGGCTGAAGCTGTTGACGGCGGCGGGCGGCTACCACCCCGACGCCATTGTCTTCGCCTACATCCCGCATGATTTGATCCGCCCGGCGACGAATTTTAATTTCGGCCTGCCCAAGCCGAAGTTCAGCCTGTCCGGCCCGCGGATTGGGCTTGATTTGGCGGAAGGCATGAGCGATTACATGGCGGAATACGACTCCGCCCGCTCGGCATTCCATTTAAGCGGGTGGTATGCCGGCCATTATTGGGCCAACAAGGAATACTATCTTCCCGGCCTGTTTTCCGGGTACTACGGCCGGCTCTATCAACACATCGGCGACGGCCTGGCGAAGCTGTCCCACGAATGGGGCGTGCCGGTCATCGTCGTCAAGCTGACCAACCAGTACCCGTTTGGCGCGCGTGACAAGCTTATCGCCCTAGCCGCGTCCGGCTTGGTCCACCCGACCGGCTGGGACAAGGCGGATGTGCGTTATGTGGACATGGACGCGTGTGTTTTACCGAAGGGCAAGGCGCAAGGCGTGGACATGGAAAAAGAGTTTGCCCATCATCCGGGGCCAGTGGGGCACCGGTTGTTGGCGGAATGTTTGCAGCCCTCTATCGAAGCGGCTTTGAGCAAGCCTTGAGGTAGGGCGGTGTGGGATCGGTAGGACGTTAGGGCGGGTTAGGCGCGCAAAGCATCACCTGTTTTAACCAGATGTCACGGCGCGCGCCTAACCCGCCCACGGGCTTCGATCAGCACTGCCAAAGCAGCTTTCCGTTATCGCAGGCCGAATTGAGGAAGACATAGCCAATCCCCGTGCCAAGGTTCAGGTTGAAGGGATAAGTGCCGTCTTCCAACTGAAGCAGAAGCCACCAGTCCGTATAGGGGAGCTCTTCGTACTGAATCCAGTACGGGCTGCCACCGATCTTGTTGCCGTGCCAGCTCTCGGAGACGGCATTGCGCTCTGTGGCTGGTAATTTGTCGAGATCGGCTTGACGCACGTAGGCAGCCTCTTCGGCGGGTGCTTCATCGACGGCAAACTCACAAGGAACCTCTGTTCTCCTACCGTCTTGCTCTCGCCACATCTTGAGCGTGTCCGGGTACGGGCCGCGTGAACTGCGGCTTGCGCCTGCCGCCTGGACAATTACGCAGGTTTCTCCCTCGTCGGGGTTCCAGGTCTCCATTGCCCGGTGATCGAAACCAGCGCCTGTCATGAAGACATACGCTACGCGCAGGCTTTCGTCCTCGCGCCACTCCCGAGGGATGACAATCTGACAGACAAACGTCATGGGCTGCCCCGTGCGTCTGCTGAGCGGCAGTAATGGTTCAGCCAGCCATACTGGCTGGCCACCGAACTTGGTTACCGGCTCATCGACAGCGCAGGTGGCTTCGGTGAATGTGAGTCTGGATGCGGTGGGCATTTGTGATGGCTAACGCCTGACTTCGCGGGCTGCCACAGGCAGTCCCGTGGAAGGAAATGTCAGACATGCACGCGCCCCTTCAACTCAGTGACTGATGCAACCCAAGCCTCGTACTCTTCACTTTCCTGCCAAAGTTCGTTTAGCTCCGAGCTTTCAGCAAGGATTCGCTCGATTGCCCTGTGGGCCTTCTGCGCGAGGCTTGGCGATGGTTGCAACTCGTGCTTTTCCACCCACTCGTCAACATTCTCAGAATACGAACCGCGCTCGCCCCAGTTTCCTTGCAGGCGCGCAATGACCTCGATTGCTACGAGAGCCTCGGCTGCTGTGGGAGCCTCGACGTATTCTGCCCCTGTCTCAAGAACAGCATCTATCGCCTTCTCGATAACAGAAAGGTCGTCTGCTTCCTCAAGCCCATACGCCCAATCGCAAGCGTCGTCGTTCCCGAACGAATCTGTGCCCCACGCGCCCATATTCCTCTCCTTATTCGCTAGATTTTACCGATTCAAGGGGGATTGCGCCATGTCCGCTATACAGCCTGCGCAAGGAGATAGTCTATCTCAGATGGATCAGGCAGGTCTAATTTATTGGTTTGCCCAGATGGGTAAACGTGTTTTTGTTTGCCAATCGTCAGTGTTCAAGACCCGCTCAAACTCAACAGGGCCTTGATTTCCTTCGCCTCCTGTTCGCCGATTCCGCCGAGTTTCACCGCCGACAAGTAGATGCGCTCGTCGGGCAGGCCCTGCTCTTGCACGAGATAGCCGCGGATGGATTCGCCGCGCGCGCGGGCCAGGCCGCGCAGATCCAGCTCGCTGACTGTCCATTGGTTCAGCAGTTTGCGCTTGGCGCTGGCTAACAAGTCTCCACTTAAGGACGCGCCGGGTTTCAATCCTTGCAGCTCCTGGGCGTCGGGGTTTTTCCAGCGGTAGAGGTTGGTGAGCAGGCGCTGGTAGTCTTCCTCGGACAGCGCGCCTTCGTCCCATTCGGCGTTTTTGCCTTTGCGGCGGCCAAGTTCGATGAGCTTGGCGTTTCGCAGTTGGCGGGTCAGATCCTGTTCGGCCAAGACCGGGCGGTCCAGGTCTTGGTCGGCCATGCCTTTGATCTCCAGGTTCAAGCCGGGCCGGTTTTTCAGGGCTTTGGCGATGGCGGCCAGTTGATCCTTTTCTTGGGTCGAGAGCGCGGTCG
>Ga0265316_10000370_pt1 | contig 51006 bp, 34 predicted proteins | sample 4522metaG_FD_202092 | JGI IMG/M metagenome (GOLD analysis project Ga0265316, IMG submission 202092) | Rhizosphere microbial communities from Carex aquatilis grown in University of Washington, Seatle, WA, United States - 4-5-22 metaG | ecosystem: Host-associated > Plants > Roots > Rhizosphere >... | reverse complement strand
AATGAAGCGCAGGATCTTGCCAATCGTCCATTGGCGTGGCTTGGTCAACCAGTCCGCGTCCACGTGGTCGGTTGGAATGGTGGTCTGCGAAAAGTCGTATAGGAGGTTGTTGCTCAGCACCTGGATGAGTTCGAGCTGGCCACCTACCCCCAGGTACCTGCGATGAGCAGGCCTGCCGCCGTGAGCTTAACCAGCGGGCAAATCCGCATCGGCAGGATGCTGGTCCGCGCGCCGGTTGCTGCGGAGAGGGTAGCCAAGGCGACCAGCATCGCGGCGCAGGCGCGCACCGCAAGGCGTGCGGAATGCTCGACCGCAACACTGCGGCACACCAGGAGAACCAGTAAACCCAGAAACATCAGTGTCATGCCCTCGGCGATCCATTCCATGGTCAAGACGCGGCGGTTGTCGGGCGAAAGCTCGCCGAAGCCGGCCACCACGGAGCGCGTCGGGAAAATGTGCGCGGCTCCCCACATCAGGGTGAGCGCGCCACCGAAGATCATCAGCCAGAGGCTCATGCGTTCGCTTCTCCTCGTTCCGCGGCTCCCGCAGGTGTCCGGCCAAGCACGCATGCCGTGTGAACCGGGGCCATCTCCAGGATCTCAATGTGCACGTTCTCGAAGCCCGCGGTTCGGATCGCGGTCTCCATCCGCTGGGCTACGTCCGTGCATGGTCCCACACACCCAAACTATCCCTATACCCAGCCGACTGGTAGAGCGCCGCAATAATGAATTAATAATAAATGCGGCCCTGGCACCAATGAAGGCGCCAGGGCCGCGTCGGATTTCCAGGCTATTTGCGGCTGCTGCGCTTTAGAACCGGCCAGCGGCGAAGCGGCCGGCGTGATTCACCACGGCCCACACGGTGTTGCTGTCAGGATCGACGCCGTAGCTGCCGAGGGTGTAGCTCGCGTTCCAGGGACCGAACACGAAGTTCGGTGTTCCGCCCACGTTCTGCGCGACAGCGCCGGTCAGGTTGCCCGCGCTGTCCACTGCGGCCACGCCGAAGTTGCCACTGACCAACGCGGCATCACTGACGCTGTTGCGGTCAAAGGACATCGACAGGGCGATGGTGTCGCCGCTGCTGCTGCCAATGTCCGCGGTGCCCCACAAGGACAGGATGGCGCTCGAGGTGGCGCAGGTGGGGGCATCCCAACCGAGGTCCACGGCATGGACAAGCGGGCGGCTGATGTAGTCCATCGCCGTGCTGGTGTTCTTTCCGGCGAGGAACTGCGCCGTGGTGCCGGAGAAGGTGAAGGGCGTGGTGGGGTAGGAAGCGCCCTCGGCCACCAGGAACTCGGTTCCGGTCGAGCTGTAGCCCCAGGTCTGCTTCTTGGCGAAGGTGAGGACCGGCGTGACGTTGATAGGATAGGCGGCGTTCCCGGCACCCATCGGGTAGCTGGCGTCCGACTGCCAGTTGCCGTGCGTGTCGGAGTAGAAGTCCACTGTCATGTTCGGTCCATCCACCGTGAAGATGTAGTAGCCGACCGTGTAGAGCTCCTGGGCCACAGCGGTCTCACGCACCTTCTGCCCGTACCAGCTCGCATTGTTCGTTGCCTTGGGCGTGTAGAACTTGCTGCTGTCCGAAGCGCCGATCAGCTCGTGCACGCTGGACAGTCCGTCGGGGCTGGCGACGATCGAATGCTGGTTCATGTGGTCGTGGCCGGCCAGGAAGTACTTGACGTTGTTGCTCTGCAGGCTGGCATAGAAGGCATTCTGCATGTCGGGATTGGCGTTGGTGTAGCCCTGGAACATGGTGTCCTGGTGGCTCTCCGCCATGAGCGGCTGGTGGGACAACACGAAGGCATGGTCGGTGCCGCGCGTGCTCTTGTCGAGCCGGCTGCTGATCCACGGCTGCTGCTGCGTGATCGAGTAGCCGAAGTCGTAGCCTGCCTGCGAAATGTCCACGCTCGGCGTCACCCAGGGATCGACGATGAGGAAGCGGACGTTGTTGTAGTCGAACGAGTAGCTCATGCCGTCCAGCTCGCTGAGCGCGGGGCTGACCGAACTCGGGCTGCTGAAGTTTGTGGCGCCGAAGAGGTTGCCGCCCTGGCCTAGCATCTGTGGGTAGAGCGTCCGGAGAATCGGGATGGCGTAGCCGTTGCCGCCAGTCGGGACGCCGTAGGTCTCGTGGTTGCCCCGCATCGGGAAGAATCCAATGCCAGCGTCGTAGAGCGGCTGAGCGGCCTGGGCGCGGATGGTCTCGTCGGCGTCGTTGCCCGTGTCAGCGAGGTCACCCACCTGGATGACGAACTTGACTTGCGCGTCGATGAACTTCGGGGTCAGCTGATCGATGATCGACACCGCGACGGTGGTCGGGTTCTGCCCTGCCGGATCCGCGGTCGTCCATTGCGTATCCGCCATCACGCCGAATTTCCATGCCGCGGAGGCAGGAGGCGTGCAGGCGCTGGTCACGGCCGCAGTATGCAGCGTGAAGTCGTACTTCTTGCTGGCGCCCACCGCGTCGGTCACCACCACGGAAACCACCACATCGCTGGACGCGGTGGCGGGTGCGGTCAGGGTCACCTGCGAGGTGGTGCCGGTGTCGGACTGTCCGGAGAGCGTGCCACCCGACGTCGACCACACGAAGGTCATGGTGCCCGCCTGCGGGTCCATCGCCTCGACGGAGAAGGAAACCGTCGCGGAGGGATCAACCACTAAGGCTGATTGCGCAGCGCCGACGATGGCCGGGGCAATGATCGCCACGGGAGCTCCCACCGGGAGGTACAGGGTGCCGTGAGTCGTCCCACCGTGGCCATCGCTGACTGCTACGTCGAATTCGCAGTAGGTGTCGGCCGCAGAGGCCGGCAGCGTGAAGGAAGGCGTAGACGAGCTCGCGCTGCTGAAGGTTCCCGCAGCGCAGGTGCTGCCGGTGCTCCACAGGTAGGTGAGCGTGTCGCCATCGGCATCGCTGGCCGTCACCGACAGCGCGGTGGGCGCGCCCAAGGTGATCCAGCCGGGCGTGGCAAGGACATCGCTGACCACGGGCGAGTTGTTGAACTTGACGTTGACGTCAGCCTGCCCGGTGCCATTGGCGTTGGACACGTGGATCACGATGGACGCCGACGTGGTGGCCTTGTGATTGTCCTGCACTTGAATGGTCAGCGTGACGTCACCCTCAGTGGAAGAAGCGGTCCACGTCGTGGTGGTTGCGGTGGGGGCGGAGAAGCCCGCGCCGGCCGGGTTGGCCGACCACGCGTAGGTGATGGTGTCGTTGACCTGGTCGTCGTGGGCCTGGACCTTGGCGGTGATGGTCTCGCCAGGAGCGATGTTGGTGGACGAGACGACCAGCGAGTCGATGACCGGGACAGTGTTTACGAAGTCAGCAGGAGTGTTAACGGATTGGGCCGTGATGACCACCGTGGTCACGTGATTGTGCAAAATGGCGATGTTGGTCGCCTGTCCGACATAGACCGGGGCGTTGCTTGTGTCGCTGGCATTGACCGTGAACGTGTAGTTGCTGCCAACGGGCAACGAGGAAATGAGGGCGCCGTAGCTGTCCCCGGATCCCTGCGGAGACAGGGTCACGGGCTTGGGCGCGTACAGGGCCGGGCCGGAGATCGTGACAGTGACCGCACCGAGCGGAACGGTGAGCGCTTGCACGCTCACGTTGGCCGAGCCCGTGGCAGAGGGTTGGTTGTTTTGGCCGCAGGCGGAGAGCGCTGCCGCGATGGCAAGTGCCCCGAGGGGCAAGAAGGCGGAACGAGACGAGCGAAGGTGCAACATGGTAATCCTCCCTGGGTTATGGGGACGGTCGCACCCTATTCCTTCCTCCGTGCAGCGCACGCGACGGCTGCGCGACAATTGGGAAAACGCAAACGGCCGATTTGTGACGACTCTGACAACACTACGGTGCGGTGTCGTCCGCGGCGTCCAGCGCAAGAAGGTGCGGCGCCGAGGGGTGCGCGACTCTGGCCGTGACGACCGCGGGCGGCAGCGGCCGTTCCGGGCTGTCATCGCCATATTCATGATGGGCGCGCAGCACTTCGGATTCTGCGGCAAAGAACGCGTGCACCACCGCAGGATCGAAGTGGCTTCCAGAACTTTGGCGCAAGATTGCGTACGCTTCGTCAAGGGGAAACGCCAGCTTGTAGGGACGGCGAACAGTCAAGGCGTCGAACACGTCGCAGATCGCGACAATGCGGCCCACCAGGGGAATGTCCTGTCCCTTGAGTCCGCGCGGGTAGCCCGATCCGTCCCACTTCTCGTGATGGGTCAATGCCACAATTTCGGCCAACTGGATGATTTCGGAATCCGAGCCGGAAAGAATGCGGGCGCCCACCAGAGGGTGGCGTTTCACGATGGCCCATTCCTCGGCATTCAACGGTCCTGCCTTTTGCAAGATGCTGTCGGGCAAAGCGAGCTTTCCGATGTCGTGCATGAGAGCAGCGTGGAAGAGTCGATCGAGATCCGCGGCGTTCCAGCCCAACTGTCGGGCCACTGCCACCGCATAGTGAGCCATGCGCAACACGTGGCGTCCCGTCTGGTCGTCCTTGTACTCGGCCGCCAATCCCAGGCGAAGTACAGTGTCGATGGCGCTCTCGCGCAGCCGATCGAGAACAGCCTGCAATTGAGCGGTCCGAGCCTCGACCCGCGACTCCAGCCGTGCATTTTCGTCGCGCAAGGCATCCCAGACCGCCTTCAACTCCAGATGGGTCTGCACCCGGGCGCGCACCACCATGGGATTGAAGGGCTTGGTGATGTAGTCCACGCCGCCCACCTGGAAACCCACGGTTTCGTTTTCGTGATCGCCAAGCGCGGTGATGAAGATGACGGGAATCTCGCAAGTGCGCGGGTCGGCCTGCAGGCGGCGGCAAACCTCGAAGCCGTCGAGCCCCGGCATCAACACGTCGAGCAAGATCAGGTCGGGAGGTTCTTGCTGAGCCATGCGAAGTGCGGTCGCGCCATCGGCCGCGACCCGCAAGCGGTAGGCTGACAGCAGGCTGGCAAGCACGTCGAGGTTCAGCGACGTGTCGTCGACAATAAGAATCTCAGGGGAAAGCATGATCGCCCGTTTCGTTGCCGGCCAGAGAGCGCGCGTCTTTCTCCTCAGAAACCGGCGGCTCTCGGCGGACATCGCCTTTCAAAAACTCGGCCAGCCCGCGGATCACCAGCACCAGCTCGTCCGCAAGGCCCCGCAGAGCTGCGTCCACCTCGGGGCTGGCTGACCTGAGCGCCGTCTCCAGTCGACGGGCCGATCGGTACAAGGCCTGCGCGCCCATCTGACCGGCCAGGCCCTTGATTGTGTGGGCCTCGCGAATGGCATCGTCGAGTCTGCCCTCAATCAAGAGGATCCTGATCCGCCCATCGGCGCCTGCGTACGTCGCGGCAAAGGTACGCAGCAGCCGCAGATACAAGGTCCGATTGTCCCCCACCAGAGCCAGGCCCTCTTGGATATCAAGGCCGGGGAGCGTGGCCGGTAGCAAGCCATCATTGGGCTGGGCCGTTGCTGGCAAGGGCTGGGGCCTTGTCGCTGGCAGCTCCGCTTTCGTCTTGGCCCAACGGGCGACAACAGGAAAAAGGGAATCCGGCGTGAAGGGCTTGGAGATGAAATCGTTCATGCCCGCGCGCAGGCACTCCTCGCGAGCCGAACCCACAACGTCGGCCGTCATCGCAACGATGGGTAGGTCGGCAAATCTGGAGTCGGCGCGAATCTTGCGGGTGGTCTGCAACCCATCCATTCCAGGCATGTGGCGATCCATGAGCACCAGGCCGAAGGGATTGTTTGCCTGCACAGCCTCGCGCACCTTGGCGACCGCGTCCTGGCCGTTGCTGGCCAGTTCCACCACCACACCGGCTGATCTCAGAATCGCTGCCGCGACCTCTTGATTGATGATGTTGTCTTCCACCAAGAGCACGCGCACGCCTCGAACCTGATCCCAGGTGCTGGGGTCGACCGTATCGAGTTGTCCCGCGCCGCGTCCCACGCGACTGCGCTGCTCGGCGCCGAAAGCACGCGCCACGATGGCGAACACCGCCGAGGGGCTGGCCGGCTTGATGAGCAGCAGGCCGAACCCGAGGGCGCGCAGGCTGGCGTGTGCTGGCTCGGCGTCGGCGTGAGAAGCCACCACCACCACGCGGTTGGGTGCAACGCCGACCGTGCTGCGCGCCAGGGCGAGCAAATCGCGTGTGCGGGAACCGTCCAAGCGCCAACTGAGGAAGACCAGGTCGACTGACTGGCCCGCGTCCGAGCGCCCCAGCCAGGCACGCGCCTCGTCGGCACTTGTCACGCAGGTGACCGACATCCCAGCGTCCACCAGAGTGTCCACCATCGACCGACGTGCAGTGGCGTTGGATTCGCCCACCAGAACGCGCGCGCCGCGAACCACAGGCGGCACACCGGGCCGCTGTCGCCGCTCGCCGGTGCGCGCGCGAAAGGACACGGTGAAAAAGAAGCGACTGCCGTGCCCCGCTTCGCTTTCCACACCGATGGTTCCATCCATCAACTTCACCAGACGGGCGCAGATGGCCAGACCCAGCCCGGTTCCGCCGAAGCGACGGGTGGTGGAGCCATCGGCCTGGGTAAAGGGACGAAACAGCTTGGATTGCTGATCGGTGGTCAGTCCGACGCCCGTGTCCTCAACCTGGAAACGCAGTTCCACGCGATCCCCATGGGTAGCACGCAGGGCAACCGAGATGTGAACCTCGCCCTCTTCTGTGAACTTGACGGCGTTGCTAGCCAGGTTGGTCAGGATCTGGCCCACGCGCAGGGGATCGCCCAGCAGCAGAACCGGCACCTCGGGTGGGCGCGAGATCACCAGCTCCAACCCCTTTTCCGCGGCCCGCACGCCGACCAGGGTGGCCACGTCGTCGAGCATGTCGTCCAAACTGAAAACCAGGTTCTCAAGTTCCAGTTTGGAGGCCTCGATCTTGGACAGATCCAGAATGTCGTTGATGATGCCGAGCAGGTGTTGCGAGGCGGCTTTGAGCTTGGCCAGGTAGTCGCTTTGCGTGGCCGTCAGGCTGGTGTGCTCCAGCAGGTTGGCCATGCCAACCACGGCGTTCAGGGGCGTGCGAATCTCGTGGCTCATTGTGGCCAGGAAGCCGCTCTTGGCCTCATCGCTCACCTGGGCGCGCTCGCGCTCGGCCCGCCGAATCAACAGCATGAGCATGCCGGCTGACAGCACGCCGAGCAGGGCCGCCGCCAGCACAGCCCAGCGGAGTGTCAGCATCTCAGCCTGGTGCGACGCTGTCATTTGTCTTCCCAGACCGGCCATGCGGGCTTGCAGGCGCTCGACCAAGGCGGACATCTCGTCGGTGGGCGGGCGATCCATGCCGCGCACGCGGCTGTCCACCTCGCGATAGCTGAGCGGATTCTCGGCGGGTTCGAACTTGGCCACCGCCGCCCGGTAGCGCTGGCCCAACGTGCGCAATTCGGCCAGCAGGCCGTCGATGGCTGCTGATTCGCTGCTTTCGCGCCAACGCAATTCAGCCAGCAGGGCTTGCGTCTTGGTCTCTTCCCCCTCGAACAGGGACCAGTACTTGGCGTGGTCGCTGGCGTTGTGCCCACGCAGAAGCACATTCTTCCATTCCTGCACCTGGCGCTTGAAGTGGACCTGGGCTTCGCGGGCGATGTCCACGCTTTGCGCAAAGCCGATGGTCGCGTTCACGCTGTTGATCAATCGTTCCTGCGAACGGCGCAAGGCCAGGGCGCTGAGACCTCCGGCCCCTGCCAACAAGACCACCGCTGCGCCAGCGAGTAGCCAGCGCGCGGCAGAGAAGCGTTCGCGTACGCAGGGCCACCCGTCGGAAGTGGTAGCCAGCGACATCAGCCGAGGAGAGGTCACTGCCCGCGCATCGTATTCGCAATTCAGTCCTCGACGGGAAACAAGAGGGCAACAGATTCGTGACGACGACCTAAACTGTGCGCTACGGTGCGTTCCAGTAGTAGCCCCAGCAACGCAGAATGCCGCCCGCGCTCAAGGCGCAACTCTGATTCTGAGCGGTGCTCACAACGATCCACGGCGATCGACAACATCAGGGCGTAACTTCGAGGTCGTATCCGGCGAAATCCGTGCCGCCGCGGCTGTCGTGCAGGACGACCCAGAGATGGACCAAACCAGGAGTGCCCGGCGTCCACGTGTTTTGAGCGAAGGTTTCGGTTTCAAATTCGCTCCGGCCGGTGATGTCGTGTTCAAAAGACCCTGCCGTCGCGTACCAGGAAACCCGCATGGCTTCGTTGTGATTGGGAAGCGTGTGAGTGAGCACGTCCCAGGCGGGGTAGCTCTCCACCGAGTCGGCGGGCCAGTTGGCTGTCAACGAGACCGTCCGCCCAGCCGCAACCGGGAACGGCGCGCTTCCAGGCGAAAGTGGAGGCACTTCGACCGGATCAGACCCGGGCTCCTGCAGGGTCAGCGAGGCGATCACTGGGTTCTGGTTGAGCTTGTATTCTTGAGTGTATTGGACTACTGCCCAGCCCGGAGCATTGGCCAGCCCGCAGTAAATGCGCTGCATCTGGAAGCCGACGATCGAATCCTCGGTGGCCATGCCGGGACGGCGCAGATCCACAGGAACCGCCAGACTCAAGCGCACGGGCAAGTAGTATCCGCCGGTGACGTCCGGATCGCGTGGCCGGATGGGCGGCTGGTCTCCAACGGGCGGTGGTGTCAACGGACCGAACAGGGTGCAAGACTCCAACGGAGCCAATGCAGTGTAGGTGTCGAGAGAATCACCGGCTACGCCGGGCAAGGCATTCTGGTCCAGGCAGGCAACGCTGACCGAGTTGCTCTGGGTCGGCGGCTTGGGCTGGGTGCAGATGGCCCACAGCAAAGGCGAACTGATATCAGCGGTTGGTACGGGCACGCGGCCGTCGCTGTCCACGGCTAGGGCCTCGTACTGAAAGGTCGCATCCCCGGGCCTGGGATCGGCCTCCGCCGGTTCGCCTTTCACCGCCAGGATGGCCGGCCCATTGATCAAGGAGATAGGCGAACCAACCTTCGGCTCACAGGCAGCAAACAGGACGAACAGCGACAAAATTCCGATGCTTGTGGTCTTCATCAGAACTCCATTCGCAGTCCGACCACCGGCAACACGGGCAACCCCGCGATATAGCTGCGCTGACTGTAGTCGGCACTGTAGATGATCTCTTCGGGATTTTTCCGATTGCTGACATTCTGCACGTCGGCGAAGAGGTTGAATTTGAGGCGCCGGTACACGAAGGCCTTCTCGACCCGCAGGTCCAACGCGTAAAACGCGGGAAGGCGGATCGAGTTCTGCGCCCCGAAGATGGGCTCGCCCTGCTGAGATGTTGTGTTGAAGTAGGCTCCCGCCACCGGGGTACGCGGCATCCCGGTGGTGTAGCGGAAGCGCGCACCAGCCTGGAATCCGTGGCTGATTTCATAACTGGCCAGCAGCGTGAGCACGTTCGTCTGGTCATAGTCGAACAGGCGCCAGTTGCTGTCCGGGCGGTCCTTGCGTTCGCTGCGGCTGATCGAGTAGCTGAGCCAGCCAAAGAACCCCTTGGCCAGCTCTTGCCGCAACAGCACCTGTCCGCCATAACTGCGGCCGATCCCGCTTTGCCCCAGCGACTGGCCCACGGGCGGCGAAGGCAGGCCACTGCGTGCCACCAGGTCATAGAGGCGCTTGTAGAATCCCACAACCTCCATGACCAGGGTTCCCGTTAGCTTGTAGGAAACGCCGGCGCTGGCGTGGATGGCCGACGAGCTGGCCAGATTGGGATTGCCGAAGACCGGGCTCAAATCCTCGACCGCAGGGGGTTGACCGTACACCCCACCGCCTGCCGTGAAGGTCAGCTTGCGCGTGGCCCGGTAGGCGGCCGACAGTCTTGGATTGGGCATCCAGGCCAGCGGTCCGAAGTACGGATTCAGCGCCACGCCCATGCGCCGGTAGCCGATATCCGGCGCCTGGTAGGTGTGGGGAAGACGCAGGCTGCCGTCGATCAGCGTGGGCTCGAAGCGGAATCCCGGCGTCAGGGTCCAGCGCCCGAGGTTGATCTCGGCAAAGATGTAGGGCGCGGTTGTCAACAGATTGACCTTCCAGTGATCGGACGCCAGATCGGTCCCGGGCGACTGGCCGAAGGCTGTGATGTCGCCTTCGCGGGCCGGCAACTCCAGCGATCCAACCCGATCGGAAGTGCTGCTGCGCCCCTGGAAATCCACGCCCATGGACAGCACGACCTTGTCCGCCACCCGGCGTCGGTACGAGGCGCGCATGGCGTACTGCCAAGCCGTGGTGTCCAATAGCATCGGGGTGCCGCCGAAGTTCCACTGCTGGCGGTTGTCGTCGTATCCCAAAGATGGCGTAATTGCAATGCTGGATCCGTCCGAAAACAGCCGCGTGTAGCGCACAATGAAGCGCCGGTAGAGCAAATCCTGGTCCTGGGTCTTGACTTCCAATGGGTCCGCTGAAGGCACGGTACGGCGGAGATGGTCGTCCGACGCCAGGAAGGTCGCGGATAGCTCCTCATCCTTGCCCAGCGTCGCCGAAGCCCGCACCTGATAGTCGTCGTAGCGGGGAATGGGGAAGAAATCGCCCACGTCTTTGGACACCGCGGCCTTCAGTGTTTGATCGAGATAGCCCTGGCGGCCGGCCACGGCCACGCGAAAATTGGGTGTGATGGCCGCCCTGACCATGCCCGACACATCCATCACATCCGAAGCCACGTAGCCGTGCACGCCCTCGCGCCCGGGATCCTGCAGTTCGATGCGCACCAGCCCGCCCAGCCCGCGACCGTAGTCCGCCCCGTACGAGCCCGGTGACAGGTCGATGGAACGCACCAGATCCGTGTTGATGGTCGAGCGCATGCCACCCACGTGGTACAGCGCCGGAATCTCGACCCCGTCGACATTGACCCGCGTGTCCTGCGGCGCCGATCCCCACACAATCAGCGCGCCCGAGCCGAAGGCGGATCGGGCCACGCCCGGCAGGTTCTGCACCACCTTGAGCGTGTCGCCTTGCGTGCCGGGGACGCGCTTGGCCTCTTCGGTGCGCACCCGCGTCTCGACGACTTCTTTCCTGATGCGCGGGGCGCGCACCACCGCTTCTTCGTCCACGTCGGCTTCCTTGGGCTCGACCATGTACTTGACTGACTTCTTCTTGCCCTTGCTGATGATTTCTTCGGTCTTGATGGTCACCAGCTCGCGCGACGACAGCTCGACTACATGCGGGCCGGGCGGCACGTCGGTGAAGGCAAAGGCACCATCCTGGTCGGTGGACGCCTCGACCCCCTGATCCACGATCCTGACCTTGACCCCGCGCGAGGGAACCTTGCTGAACCGGTCCATGACCACGCCCTCGAGATTGACCTGTGGACCTACCGGCACCAGCACTTCCTTGACCGCGAACTTGTAGGCATACTGGATCTTCACCGGCACTGGCGTTCCGTCCAGCGTGGCGGGCTCGAACTCGAACTGACGGGCCGCCGTCACCGCCGCCGCGTCGAAATCGGGTCCAGCAGGCACCACCACCTCCACCTCGCCCACCCGCCCCGTATCTTCCACTTCAATGGAAAGCACGACCTTGGCCCCGGTGCCAGCGGCACGCTTGTCTTCAGGATAGACCGCCTCGACGAACTTCTTCAGCTTGGGCGGCCGCAGGCCCTTGCCAGGTTCCGCGGCCTCGCTCGGCGGAGACTGGCCCCGCGCTGCCAGGGGAATCCCTGCCGCAAGGACCAAGGTGGCGGCAACTGCGAAGACACGCATGGTTTCGGAACCTACGGGTAGTCGAACTCGAAGGCGGTGAGGCCAGCGCCCGCGGTGGGCGCCCCGCGGGTGGCGGCGCCGGTGAGAACGCCCGAGGCTTCGCCCAGGGTCGCCTGCGGGGTGTAGGCGATGGCGTGCCAGGCGGCTGACACCTGCCCACACAGCGAAAAGGCGTCCACCCGAACGATGTAGCGGCCAGCCGGCGGCTGCCCTGTCCACACCACATTTTCAAGATCGCGCCCATCGATCTGGCAATCCTCGTTGGAATCGAAATCCAGGTTGCCATCCACGCCGCCATCTGGGAGTTTGGGCTCTGCACTGCGCCCCTCGGCCCAGACGGTCACAAAGCCTGCATCGTAGTTGGCGAGGATCGGGGTCTGCACGTGCAAATCCAAATCAACCGGCGCGTCCCAATCGAGAGAAACCACCAGCGTGCCATCAAGTCCCTGCGGCTTCAGATACAGCGTATAGACCGACGCGGAACCGAAGTTCCCTGTTGCATCGACGGCGCGAACCGAGAGCGGGAGGAGAAGCGTCGACGGGTCATTCGGGTCGGGCTGCAGCAGCGGGCTGCTTGTCAGCGCGGGAGACAACGACAAGCTGGCACTGTAGTCGAAGGAATGCGGATCGCCGGTCTCGGGGCTCAGGGCCGGTACCAGCCAGTAAGCATCATCCCCGGCCACGCCCAGCGCGACCGCGTTGGCGTCAGGCCCCACAACCCCGTGAATCGGCTTGTTGCTCACGCCTGGGAAGATCGTTAGAGTGACGGTTGAGAGTGTCACGGTGGCCGGGATCGTGGCCGCCGGCCCTGCAATGGAGCCGTGCATGGCCTGGCCGCCTTGCACGCGTAGCAATGAGGTCAAGCCAGACGAAGAATTCGACGACCACTGGCAACCAGCGCACAGCGACCACAGTCCCACTAGACCAACGAACACGCGGCCCATCAAAAACTCACCTCGCCACGAACCAGGAAAGCGTTGTCGCCCAGATTGGTGGGCATGCCCGAGGTATTGATGCCCAGATGGTTTTGGTTGCGGTCGTACTCGACGATCAGCCTGCCCCAGGGCGCCACACAGGCCGCGGCCACCGCCAAAGTGGAATAGCTCACATCCGTCGGGACGGGGCTGCCCTTGGCGTTCTTGTTCGAGTCCTGGTCTGGGTTGTAGTAGTCGTAGCGCACACCCAGCCGCCAGCGCCCGTATTCCTGGATCAGGGCCAGGTAGTAGCCCATCTCGCGCAGGCTCCGGTCCAAGGTTCCACGTGGGTCGGCGGGAAAGACGCCGCGATCCAGGTCGCTGGCCAGGAAGAACTCCGCCTCCAGGCTGGTCTTCAGTTGGTGTGGCCAACGCGCCGACAGGGCCAAATCCGCCCCGAAGGCGAAACGCGTGTAATTCGACGATGGCCCCGCCGCCACGCCGGGACTCGCATTCACTTCCCCTGTGGAGAGGGTGCCGCTCTCATCCGAATCGTTCCATTGCAGCGTCGGCTTGGTCGCTGTCGTTCCGGGATGGAATCCCGTGCCGCGCAGCCCGGAAACACCGCCCGCGATATCGATCTTGGCTAGCGATTGCTCGATCCCCAGACGACCGACGATGTCCTTCTGATGATTGGGGTCCAGTCCGGCAAAGCCATTGCCGCCCAACGGCTGACCGTTCATGACCGCCAACACGTACCTGACAAAGTGCCAGCCACCGCCCACCCTGGCCCCCAGGTCGGCCTCTCCGGGAAACAACGCGCGGGCGGCCGTACTTCGCTCCATGAAGAAGCGCCGACGATCATCCTGCGGCACCTCGCGCCCAAAAGGGATCCTGAAGAGGCCGATGGTTCCCATGACCACGGGCGGGGCGCCGTCGCCGTGGCCCGGCCATTTCGCCGAGACTTCCACATCGAACAGCCGCAGCTGGGGTCCGTTGACTGTGTTGCCGTCGATCTCCAGGCGGCCCTCGCCGAATTGCCGGTCCATCATCACGCCCAGTCGCGCGCGCCGGATGAGAAATCGATCCTGGTTCAGGGACTGCCCGCTCACGGGGTCAAGCTGATCTTCGGATGATTGGCGAACTTGATAGTCAGCTTGCACATAGCTGTAAAGCGACACACCGGCCATGCCGGCCCTCACTGCGGGTGGCGCGTTCTTCTCGCGCGCATCTTCGCGCGCGGCGGACTCATCCAAAGCTTTCTGCAGGCGCAGGACTTCCGCCTGTCGCTCGTTGCGGTCCGCGGCCATACGCTTGTCCGCCTCGTCCCGGGCGGCTTCGACTACTGCGGCTTGCTCCTTTTTCAGAGCTTCCTCGCGACTCTGGGCCGCGGTTTCCTGTTCCTTGAGCTTTTGCTCAAACTCGGCCCTCAGCTTCTCGATCTCGGCTATCGGATCCGGCCCAGGCTCCGGCTTGGCCTTCTTGGCGGTCTGGGCAAGGGCAGTGCCCGCGACGCTATAAGCCGCCAGGGCCAAGAGCAGTGCTGCCACGCTACGCCGCCGCCCTTCGTACCCCGAAAACTCACGCTTCATTGACGGCGCGCTCATCACGGTATGCACACGGGAGGAGGCACCCGCTTCACAAGCTCTCCACCCCCGACGTTGGCTGGCCAGTTCTTGATACACCAATCTGTGCCCATGGCGTCTTCGTCGCAGCCCGCGTCTGTGTCGTCGCCGTCCGGCTGCGTACCAGCGTCTGGTTGCACAGCTTGCGCAGCGTCCAATTGCGAGGGTTCGCCAGCGTCTGGTGGCGGAGGTGGTGGAGGGGGCGCGTCCACATTCGCCTTGCTGCCCGAACCGCAGCCAGCCAGCAGCAGGCCGCCCAGAAGGCCTGTCAAGATTGCTCGTGTCACTTGCCCGTGCATCTCTTCTCCTTCTCGCTCGTGACCGGCTACTCGCAGTATCCGTGACTGCACCGGCCAGTGGCGCACGGCGCCGCAGCCGAGCAGGGGGTGCAGTTTGTCTTTCCCGTGGCCAGCAGATCGAAACTGCAATTGCAGGGCGACGGGTCAGTGTAGCGCCTGAACACTGGCAGGTCGTTGTCCTTGGTCACCCGCATCGCACACTGAGGAACGACACCGTTCAGGGCATAGATTTGGTTGACGTCAAAGGGTAGCGGGTCCGCCAAGGGATTCCCCTGCATCCAGTAGACGATCTTCTTGGCGGCTGCGTTGGTGGGCACGCCGGTCGAGTCCACCTGGGTCACGAACTTGAGAGCGCCCTGGATGGTATAGCGGCCCTCGCGAATGTTGATCTTGTCTAACTTCGTCGCGTCGGTATCGGGCAAATAGGCCTTGTTTTGATTTACGCCTTTGACCTTCAACGCACTAACGGTGTCGCGGTTCGCGTCGTAGAACTCGGTCGAGGTGTAGCCGATCGTCGCGTCAGGTGACGTCGTGGAAGCCACCATGGACACCATTGACTGTGCGGTGAGGCCCAGGGCCAAGCTCACGCCCAGCGGGAAGACTTCGCCATTGCTCGCGCCAAGCCCCCTGGCCCACAGCTCACGCATGCCGTTTGTGTGGGAGTCGTAATTGTAGATAGTGCTATTGTCGGAAAACGTCCCTAAAATCTTCAGCTTGGCACCGCATGCGTACACGTCCAGAAGCTCATCGACCGTCATGGCGTCATAGTAGAAACCTTTGGCCACAATGGGGACGAGGCCTTGCACTGGACCCAGGAACTCCTTGTAAGGCGACGCCAAAGGCGCCGAAGTGCTGTAGGATCCATAACAGCTCGTCCAAAAAGTGTCGTTGATGACCAGGTCCGGCTGCTGGTCCAGTCCTCCGACGCAATTCGAAATCGTGACCTTGCCAGTGGCGCTGGAATCAACCTGGTCGTAACTCGAAAAGGTTGGTCTGGTCAGGTTGGTTGGATGAAGCGCCATGCTGCCCACGGCCGAGCATCCCTCGGTGCTCTCGTTCCACAAGAGAAGGACACCGGCCTGCTTCAGCTGGGCGCCGAAGTGCCTGATCACCGGCAACACCGCTGTGGTACCGCCCATGTAGACTACCGTTGAATATGCGCTGGCCACGTCGGTGCAGAAGGGGATCCCGCCTTGTGCGAGAGCCGCAGACTCTCCGGCGATCATTGCACCAGCCAGCAAGATGCCGGAAACTGCCAGAGTCTTCGCGTGCTTCATGGGTTGCCTCCCGGCCGCTTCGTGCTGGGGTGCCTATAGCAGCGGCCGAAATGACCGGTCAACAGAAATGCACGCAGGATCGCTCTTGTCACATCGTCGTGACAATGCCGTTGCATAGCGGCCCACACGGACAAAAAAAGGGCGCCCATTGCTGGGCGCCCCTTCTTGACTTCGCTGGCCGAACTCGCGATCGGTCAGCCTATTCTTCTACTGACTACGGAGTCGTCAGGCCGGCGATGTAGCCGTACGCCGTACCGGCGCCGGGGGTGGTCATCGTCGCGAGCGGGCTGAACTGGATCGAGCTCGAGAAGCTGCCCGCCAGGAACGCCTTGTTGGTCGTGCGAGACACAGCGAGGGTCAGGACGCCCTGTGTGCCAGCCGCGTCGCCGTAGGTCTGCGCGCAGTCGAGCGTCTTGCCGTCCGAGGACAGCTCGGCCGCGAACCCATCAGGAGAGGTGGCGCTCGCGGAGCTCAGGCCGAGGGCGCCCAGGCTGCCCGAGTAGGTACCACCGAAGATGACGTTTCCGTTCGAGTCAGCGGCAACGCCGTTGGCGCTCTGGTCGTGGGCCGCATCGCCGTACGCCTTCGCCCACACCGGCACGAGAGCCGTGGTGAACTTGGCAACGTAGGCGTCGGTCAGACCGAGGTAGGGGATGCTGACATCGACACTGTTGGAGTCGTTGCCGAAGTCGACGGCGCCCGAGATGCTGCCCGCGAGCAGGATGTTGTTGTTGCCATCGACCGTAACGGCGTTGGCGTCGGAACGACCAGCCGTGCCCCAGCCCTTGGCCACCATGAGGTCGCCCGCGGCGTAGCCGGTACCAGCGCTTCCGTGCAGTTTGGCAACGTAGATGAACCCGGCACCGGCGGCAGGTGCAGGAAGGGCTCCGGCACCGAAATTCAGCGTGCCGTCGTACTTGCCAGCGATGATCACGTCGCCGTTGCCGTCGATGGTCGCAGACTCGCAGAGCTGGTTGCCCGCGCCGCCGATCTGCTTGCCCCAGGCCACGGTCCCGTCGCCATTGATCTTGGCCACCACGATATCCATGCCGTTGCCAGTGACCCACGAAGACGGTGTGGTGAGCAAGCCGAGCGCATTCTTTGCTGCCCCTCCGGGGTTGGGGTTCCCGGTGTTCTGTGTGACGACCTTGTCGGCTTGCCCGCAGATGACGAAGGCACTCTGGCTCGGGTTCGAGCCAATTGCGGCGATGGCGCCGCCGCCCACGTCGACGTTGTGCGCCTTGAGCGGGGTACCCGTGCTGTCCAGGACGGCGTAGAATGCCGTGCCGGCCGTGGACGTCGTGACATAGTCAACACCTAAGGTGGTGGGCCCGTTGATCAGGTCGAAGTCGATCTCGGCGGTGTAGACGCCGATCACGCCGATGTTCCCTTGCGACGCAACCGCCACGCCAGCCGGGAGCTGGTCGTTCGCGCCTGTGCCTGTCTCGCCGAAGGTCAATGTCTGCGTGGCCGTTCCGGTCGAATCCAGCTTGGCCAGATAGATGTCCGCGCCGCCGGTCGAGGTCACAACGCCCGAACCGAGGTTGAGGGGGAAGCTCGCGAAGAGCGTACCCATGACCCACGGATTCCCGTCCGTCCCCAGGGCCATCCCAACCACGGGAGCCGTCGTATTGGTCGACCTGGAGAACGAGGGGCTCATGCAGACCGCCCCGGCACAGCTATGGGTGGTGTCGGTGAGCGACGTGCAGACGTAGTTTGAAGGCGAGCAAACCACGGCCGGACCGCCGCAGGTGCCGGCGGTGCAAGTGTCAACCGTGCCGTTGCTGGCGCCGGTGCAGCCATTGTGGTCATCGCAGATCGTGCCGTTGGGCGCGGCGGCGGCCACGCAAGAGCCGTTCGGCTCGGTGCAGGCGTTAACCATGCAGGGATTGCCGGTCGGGGTGCAGGACACGGCCGTGCCGCCGCAAACCGAGACGGTGCCTACGACAGCGCACTTGTCGCCGGTGGTGCAAGCGAGGCCGTCGCTGCAGCCCGTGCCATCGCTCGAGTTCTGGAGGTGGCACTGGCCGTCGGTGGTGTGGCCGCAGACGTTGTCCTGGCAAGCCACGGTGCTCGCCGGGCAGGTGACCGAGGTCTGAGCGACACACTGACCAGTCGCGCACTTCGCCGCAGTGACGCACTTGTCGGTGAGCTGAGCCGTCGAGGTGCAGTCGGTGCCGTCAGCGGCGCCGTTGCAAACCGCGGTCTTGCCGATCAGGGCGAACGAGTGCACGGTCTGGACACCCGAGCTCGGGCAGGTCGCGGTCACGGTCACCGTCTCACCGTTGGCACCAGCGCCAGCCGCAGCGGTCAAGGTGATACCGGTCGTGAACGGCGGGTCGAGGGTCGTGAGCGCCGTGCCAGCCGGATTCCAGGTCAGGGTGTAGCCCGGAGAGGGGCAGCCCGTGTTCGGGGCAACGATCTCGAGCTTCACGCTGTCGCCGTCGTTGACGGTGTTCGTGGACATGTAGTCGAAGCCGAAGACCGGGTTGCCCTGCACCACGTCGCCCGCGCCCTTGACCGGCAAGCTGAGGTGGTTGAGGATGTCGCACTTGGCCTTGCCATCCGCAAACGTACCGTCGGACACGTGCACGAGGAAGGTGCAGGTGCCGCTCGGGGGAGCGGAGGTCAGCAGGAACCACGTCCCGGCCTTGGCCGTGCTGTCATTCCAGTTGCCGTAGGTGGTGGTCGGCGTGCCACCAGCGCAGTCCGGCGAGGACCAGCTGTAGAGGAGCGTGTCGCCGTCGGCGTCCGTGGCAGACACTGAAACGAATGTGGACTGGCCAACGACCATGGGCACATAGGACGGGGTGTTCTGCACAGGGACGACGCTAGCGGTTACGTTCGCGACGACCGGGCAGGTGTTCGGGATAGCCGTGATCTTGGCATTGCCAAACGCGCAGGAGTCGCCGATCGAGATGGTGACCGAGCCGGTGGTCATGAGAACGGCCGGCTGGCGGGCATCCGCGATGCTCAGGTTGACCTGGCAGCTGGCACTGCTGGAGGTCGCGGTGAAGGTGACCGTCGAGGTACCGTCCGTGTACACGGTCGCCGGAGTTGTTGCAGGAGGAATTGGCAATCCATTGTCGCTGCCAGCGACATTGACTGGAGTGCTGACCGTACCGCAGGTATTATCCACGGTCCACGCCCAGATCATGTGTGCCGTGTCGCCAAGATCTGGATCGTGCGCAGATGCCTTGATGACGACCGTGTCGTTCTTCGAAACGCAAGACGCCGTCGACGTGAGCCCGTCGATCACCGGGGCCTCATCGTAAATGCCAACGGTGGGCGCCCCCACCTGGTTCATGTCGATGACGATGTTGGCGGTCTGGTTCTTGGTGATGGTCTGGCCGCTCACGTTGCCCGTGTAGAGCACGGTCGTGCCGTCGAGCGCATAGGCCGAAGCGGTGAAGACGTAGTTGCCGCCGATGGGCAGATCGCTGATCAATGCGGAGTACTGCGTGGGGGGAACGCTCGAATTCCCGACGAGGGGAATAGTCAGCGGGTTGGTGATCCCGCCCGTAACGGTAACGGTGACCGACTTGACGTCGGCGAGGGTCAACTTCGCCGTTCCCACGCTGACCGCCGCCGAGCCCGCATCCTTGGCCTTGCCACAGCTCACCATGCCGCTGAGGGCGACCGCGCCGAGCGCGGCTGCCATCCATGTCATTTGATTACGTCGCATTTGGATCCTCCTTGAACACTGTTGAGTTTGCCTAACTGTTTCCGTTGCTTTTGTTTGACTCATTTCCCTGTCTCCCTACTAAGTTCTCTATCTCCACACCGCGCATGCAGTTCGTTGCCCCGGTGACTGTCGCCCGCCCCACACCGCCTCGCCTCCCGCTGTGCGGGAGGCGAGGCCCCCACCCTGACTCGCAACGCCCATCACTATCCTAGAAACTATTGGCAATCGGGCCGCAGCCCGTCGTTGAACACTCTGCGGTCAGATACAAACGAGCCCCGAACCGATAGCGCAAAAAGCGCCGCTGTCCACGCAAGGATGGGAAGCGTCGCAAGTCTCGCCCACGTTGATGTTCTGCTTCGGGGTGCCAACACCGGGATCGCCAGGCAGACAAGTGATGTTTCCGTTCTCCTTCGGCGAACCGCAGGAGTCGGTGCAATCGCCTGCATACGGCGGCACGAAGCCGTACTTCGTGCAGAACGGCGTAATGCTGCACTTGTTTGACATGAAGTTGAAGAGAGCGTTCTCCTGGTCCACGCGATCCTGGCCCCCAAGCGTGTTGTTGGCCGCTATCGTCGCCTGCACATCGGTGGCCCGCTGTAAGAACAGCCGGCGCGAAAGCAGGTACGCCCCAGGATAGATGCTCGAGGGAGCGTAGCTGATGGTGTTGAGGGTTGTGCCAGTGGCCAGCCAGGTGACGTCCTTGACGCTGCCCAGGCCTGCCAGACCGATCAAGAAGCCACTCGGGTCGTTGCCAACGCGCCTTCCGATCGATTGGGTGACGTCAGCGGGAATCTGGCCTGCGGCGTAGGTGTTGTTGGGACCATCGTCGCCCACCGATAGCGCGACCACCAGACCCTGGGTGCATGAGTATGTCTGGCCACCTACCGTGATGTCGGCGTCTCCAGCCGTGCAGGCCTGATTCAGCGGGGTAGCCACCTGCGCGCCCTTGAGCGAGTAGCTGCAGTGGGTCTTCCCAATGCTACCGGTAGTCGAGCCACCAGATGTCACCCAGTCACTGGCCTCGCAGGGAGTTCGGATCGGATCCAGGTCCTCGTTGCTCATGTTGTCGGGTCCCTCGGACTTTCCGTTGCACCACCTGAGGAAACCCAGTTTCTCGCGCCAGGTGTCCTGCGTGCCGGACTTGTCGTCCCGGCGGTAGATATGGTCGATGCGGGCCACTTGCTGGCAGGCGACCAGGTCGTTCCAGGCCTGGATGCGAACTGGGTCCGAGCATTCCGCGGTCGTCGCCTTGCTCACGACCGTGGGAGACGGGGGAGTTCCCGTGGCGCCGATGATGCAGCTGCTCCGAGGATTGCCCTTACAGGACGCGGGATAGCCGCCCAAGAGGACCGCGAGCTCGCTGATCGGGCCAGTGGTGATCGGAGTTTCCACCGTGAGGTCCTTGCAGTGCGCGACCTTGCTGCTGTTCACCGAAACCACAGGGGCGTCGAGGCAAACCACGTTGGCATCCGTCGGTTGCCAGTTCGGGTTGGTGTGAGCCGAGAGCACGCTCGCTACAAAGTTGCGCGACATCGGGCCGATGCCCTCCAGAAGGTTCGCGCCAGTGAGCGTGGCCATGTCCTTCTCTGCTTGCCCCGACCCGGCGTTGTTGTAGCTGAGGCGTGCGCCCGACGCTGCAATCGATGCCTTGACCACGTCAGTGAGCGTGTCCGATCCTTCGAGCACATAGGTTGTCTGCGCCCAGGCGGCGCCGCTTCCCATCGCCATCACGGCGATCGATGTCGGGATGGCGATCCCGAGCATCCTTGCGATGCGAGTCCATGCTGTTGACATTTGCTGCCTCCTTTGAAAACCGTTCTTCTGCGCCGGCTCGGTCGCGTGCCCCCTTGGCCGCTTCCCTCTTCCGGCGGCACGTTGAATAGCAGGTTGCAAGCAGGATGTGTGTGAGGGCTTTGCCAACCCTTCGCAACACCCGACTGACGCTCTTGCAAACGCCGACGCCGGATTGCGCAGTATTAGCCGGGCTCACCGACGAGAGCCTCTCCTTTCACACTCCCCTATCAATGAGGCAAATGGGAACGCAATTGTTAATACTCTGCAAAGGCAATGTGACAGTCCTGTCACAGACGCGATCCTCCCTTGATCTGACCGATTGTCCGCTTGATATTCCCTTCCGCATTGCGGAGGTCACCTGTCATGTGTCGCTGTCGTCAGTTGCTGCGGCTCCCGCTTCTCACTGTGGCGCTGCTGCTCGTGATTCCGAGCCCCTCGCTGCTGGCCAGGGGCAAAGGCGAGGATCCGGTCGCGAAGGCCGAGCGCGCCAAGGGCATAGTTGCGCTCAACTTGGGCCGCTACGAAGAGGCCATCGAGCATCTCTCGCAGGCCTACACCTTGACCCAGGATCCGAGTCTGCTTTTCAGCCTGGGCCAGGCCCACAGACTGGCTGGCCAGCCGGACAAGGCGCTGGCTTCATACAGCTCATTTCTCCGTGCGGCTGGTTCGATGCCCAAGTACCGAACGCAGTTGGAGCGAGCTACGGCTGAGATCGAGGCAATTACCTCTACCTCGTGCCTGCTCAATCGGCCGGCGGAGCGACCGGCTCAAGAAAAGCAGCTGGACAATTTGATGAACGCGCCGGCTCCGGTCGCGGCGGCTGGGGTCGAGCCAGCGCCGGTGGCGGAGCAGAAGGCTGAACCGGTGCCAGCCGCCGCCGAGCCGCCGCCCATCGCGCTGGCGCCATTGCCACCACCACCGCCTCCATCACCGGCCCTGTCGCTTTCATCGAAAGAGAACGAGCCGCCGCCACCCAGTCATATCTATAGCAAGTGGTGGTTCTGGACGTCGGTAGGGGTCGCGCTGGCTGCGGGCGGCGTTGCAGCCTGGTGGTTCACCCGTCCCGAAAATCAGGTTCCCTCCTCCACCTACGGGGCGATTCGGGTTTCGCCATGACCTCTCGCCTGGCCACCTTGTTCACGGCCGCGGTCGTTCTGTGCGCCCTCTCGTGCCAGCCGGCAAAGGACTCGTATGTGGTGCTTCGCACAGACGTGAACTGCGACGTTCCCAGGGTCTACCAGCTTCGCGTGACCGTCATCAACCCGGGCACCCCCGAGTTCCAAAAGGTCATTCCCGATGCCGCTTCTGCCGAACTCGGGTTTCCCAGCTCGACCGTGTTGATCTTGTCCGGTTCGCACAGTGGATCCATCCAGGTGCAGGTCGAGGCACTGGACAACAAGTTCACGCGAGTGGGCTATGGCACAGTCAGCGGCCAGATCGTCGTGGGCGGGCGGATTGACCTGTCGGTGCAATTGGCCGTGCTTGCCAATAGGCCGGAATCTTCTGGAGCCAGAGATGGCGGTCAGTCCGACGATGCCGAAGCCGGGACCAACAGCTTGCCGGAAGTGGCAGCAGCGGGTAGCGGCGTCCCCTTTGTCCAGGTGGCTGTGGGCGGGCAGAGCACCTGCGCGATTCGCTCGGATGCCAGTCTTTGGTGTTGGGGCGGCAACACCTATGGTCAACTCCTCTTGCCCAGCACCTTCAACCGCCTGACCCCGGTCGAGGCAGCGGGCGCGTCTTGGACTCAGGTGGCTTGCGGACAGAGCCACTCCTGCGGAATTAGCAACCAGGCCGCGCTTTCCTGCTGGGGTAACAACGGCTCAGGTCAACTGGGGGCGACCCCCGCGCCTGCGGCGGGGGGACAGGTGGATGTGCCCGGCGGCCCCTGGCAAAGCGTGGCGACCGGCCTGTATCAAACCTGTGCCATCAAGCAGGACGGGACACTCTGGTGCTGGGGTGACAATACCGATGGCACGCTCGGAACCGGTGACACGAACTCGAGTGCCGTCCCGGTCCAGGTCACCGGACAAGGCTGGAGCCAGGTCAGTACCAACTATTTGCACAGCTGTGCTGTGAAAAGCGACGGAACCCTCTGGTGCTGGGGCCTCAATGCCAATCTGGAGGCTGGTACCACGTCGCAGTTCCCGTGGTTGCCGGTTCAGGTTAGCGGTACCACCTGGAAGCAGGTGACGACCGGCTTGTACCACACCTGCGCCATCAAGACGGATGGAACCCTTTGGTGCTGGGGTGGCAACCCCTCCGGCCAACTGGGCAACGACGGCATTGCCCCACTCCCCACCTCGCAGACCAGCGATCCGGTGCAGGTCACGGGCACCGCCTGGCAGAGCGTGTCGGCTGGTCAGTCCCACACCTGTGCCGTCATGCTGAACGGAACTCTCTGGTGCTGGGGCAGCAACGATTCGGGCCAACTGGGTGACAACACCCTCGATTCAAAGAGCACGCCCGTTGCCGTCGTCACTTCCGGGCAGACCTGGGCCATGGTGGCCGCAGGCGTCACCCACACCTGCGCGCTTGCCACGGGTGGATCGCTGTGGTGCTGGGGCGGCAATTCGGCGGGTCAGTTGGGCATTGGTTCAAACGACCCAGGCAAAATCCCCACCCGTGTAGCCCAATAGCATATGGCACAGCCGGAATCGATTTCACGAATTCCGGCTGCGGTGGCGCTGCTGATTGCGCTCGGCGCATCGCCATTCTTCGCCTGCCGGTCGTCCCCGGACCGCGGAGCGGCGGCGGTCACGGCGCACGCATTGACCGCGTTGGCCGTGGTCGAAGTGAGACTGACAGTACAATCCTCCAGCGTGCTTTCCAGCCCCCTGAAAGTCGTGCTGGCAGCCAAGGGCGACCAGTTCTCCTCCGTCCTGAGCAATCTGGCCGTGGCGGCTGACTACGTGTTTACCGCCGAGGCGTTGGGGGCCGGCGGCAAGTTGGTCGCGCACGGGATGGCGTCCGGTGTGGTCATTAGCAAGGGTGAGACAACCACTGTCATTATCTACCTCAACGAGATCAACCAGCCCTCGCCTTTCCACAATTCCAGCCCACTTATCGATGCAATCACGTTGTCTGCCGATTCAGTCACGCCTGGGGGTCACATCACGGTCGGCGCCACGGCGCACGATCCCGATGCCGGGCAAACCGCAACGCTGGTTTTCAGTTGGGCTCCCGCAACAGCGTGTGGCGCGATATCCGATGTCAACACAGCACCAGGGACGGATGCCGTGCATCCTTCTGAGTCCACGGCTACCTGGACGGCTCCGCAGGCAGAAGAGAAATGCTCGATCACTATCGTGGTTAAGGACGTCTTTGGCCTTGCCAACAGTGCTACATTCGTGGTCAGCGTGACGAGCAACGCGGGTGGAGTCGGGAGCGCCAGGGTCTCGGCTGTTTTCAACGGCGCCCCGATCATCAGTGTCTTCACCGCTGACCCCGGCCAGATCTCCATGGACGGCCCGACCAGCGGCGTAATGGCCGTTATGGCCACGGATCCGGAGGACGACACTTTGAGCTACTCTTGGACCGTACCGTCCGATTCTCCCTGCACAGTCCAATTCGCAAACCCGACCGAGGCTTCGACCCTATTCACCGTCAGCAGCACAGCGGCGGGCACCAGCTCCTGCACTTTCCTGGTGGCGGTAAGCGATGGGTACTGGCCGGGCACGAGCTTCGTCAGGAACATCTCCACGGCCAGTCTCACCCTGGCCGTCACGCCTCCCTTGGTCGTGCAAGTACCGCCGATTTTTGGCATTGCCTATCAATCACGGGACATTGCCACCGCTGGGAGCCTCGTGACCTTCGCGGCCATCGCGTCCGATCCGGCGGGCGGCAACTTGACCTTTGCCTGGTCCGCGTCCTCGGGCTCGGCGCCGGCTGCGGGGGATCCCGTCTCGCTGGGCCTCGATCCGGCCTTTGCCACCGCAGCCACGTGGACGGTCCCCGACGGTGAACCAGATGCCGGCAGCGATCTGGTCGTCACCGTGACCGCCACCAGCCCGGTGTCGAATCTGCAATCATCCTTCAACTTCTCGTTGGCCCCAGCCAACCAGCCGTAGAACAGGGTCAGCCGCCCACCTGGACCGTAAACACCCAGGATGAGCTGGCGCCGCCTGGATCTGTCGCGGTCGCGGTGATGCTGCAGCGGACGCCCGGGATTGCGGGTGCTGTCCAGCGCACATCGCTGATTCCAGGCTGGTCGTCTTGATCCGAAAACACACCCTCGCTGGCCTTCCATGTCCATGTCAGTGCTTGACCTTCTGGATCGGTGGCGCTGGCGTGCAACAGAACCACTTGCGAAACATCGACGGCGTCGGTTGACTGGTAGACGATGCCCATGGCAGGCGCAACGTTGATCACGGGCAGGGTGGCGGACAGGACCAGCGTACCAGTGGTGGTTCCGCCGCGGCCGTCACTCACCGAGACCTGGAAGGTGCAATCTGCGCCCGTGGCCAGAGTGCCGGTGATGAATGTCACCTGCGCCCGATCCGCTCGATTGAACGTGCCCGGACAGGTGCTGGTCCACGCGAAGCCAAGTGGGTCGTGGTCAGGATCGCTGGCGGTGACCTGCAAGGTGAGAGGAGAGTTGCTCGCCACATTTCCCGTTGAACTCGTCATGGCGTCGACTCGCGGCGGGGCATTGACCACGATTTCTACTGCGGCCTTGCCTTGATCAGGGACGTTGGACGCCGAAAGAGGATCGGCGCTGAGCGCAGGCGAGGTCGGGCTTTCTGTCGACGGCTGACCTTCACATCCCAAAGTGGCGGCGAGCAACGGAGCCAGCAGAGCGGTAGCACGAAAGGCGAACGACTGGGGCATGGTCCGACTCCTTCTGTCGCGAGGTGCAACGGTCACAGAAGGAAGTTCGGATCATCAGCCAAATATATTTAGGAAGCTTGCTTACTATTTTGATGATAAAGCATTTTGCTGGCGGCGCTCTCTCAGCGACGGAAAACTGACAGGCTCGGCGACGGATTTCCGACACCACATTCCCAAATGGGCCAAGTCCGCCGCAACAAAGCGCTTTCTGGAATCGACGCGCGGCGGACCAGCGGATCTCCGATGGTCAGGCCTGTCGAAAATCCGCGGGCCGCGCGCCGCAGTCCTAGAATCCTGGACATCCAGAGATAGACGCTTCACGGGACGCGCGCGCTCGCTCCTCGGGGGAGGCAGCGGGAAGATGGAGAACATCGCGCCAGACTCCGCAGGCTTCCCCGGTGCGCCCAAGCTGGGCGTACACGCTGGCGAGGGTGAGGTGCGGAAGAGCAGTATCTGGATTGGCCCTCACTGCGCGGGCTAGCGCCTCTGCCGCACCCTCGAGATCCCCGCGGGCCTTCCGCGCAGCGCCCAGGACCAGCAGCGCATTCCCGAGGTCTGGCTTCACCGCCACCGCGCGCTCGGCAAAGGACTCGGCCTGGGCTCGATCGCCGTGGTGCCACCACGCCTCCGAAAGGCTCGCAAGGATTTCCGGGTCCGTCGGGTCGCGCGTGAGAGCGCTTTCGACCACCGCGATGCCTTCGTCCACGCGGCCCAGATCCACCAGCGAAGCACCGAGCCCTAGACGGGCTTGCACCTGGTAGTGGATGTCGTCCGGCGTAACCACATGCAGCGCGCGCCCGTACTCCGCCACAGCCCGCTCCAGGTCACCGCGCGCCTGGTGGGCGGCTGCGAGTTGGACGTAGGCGCGCACGTTCCCCGGGGCCTTGGCGACGACGTCACTCCACAGAACGATGGGATCCTCCCACACCCCGTTTCGACTGCGAAGGCACAGGGCCAGCGTGAACCACAAAGCGCCGACCAGCAACGCACCCACGATCTCCTGTTCTTCGCCGAGCCGGGCCAGAGCGCGTCCCAGCAGCAATACGACTGCGGCGAAGATACCCCAAGACGCAAGGTACACCCTGTGTTCAACCAGCACGTCGGCGATGGGAACGAAGCTCGACGTCGGCGCGAGCAGAAGGAAGAACCACAGCACGCCGAACCCCGCAATCCTGGCCGCAGCCGCGTCTTCGCCGACCTTGTCGCGAAACCGCCAGAGGACTGCGACGGCTCCGCCAGCGATGACCGCCAGGGCAACCCCGGCCAGGATCGTGCCGGCATCAAGATGGGTCGTGACGGGATAGCGCCAGTCCAAGCATTGACCGGTAGGCCAGAAAACGAGCCGAAGATAGATGAGCAGCACCTTCCATTGCGTGAGGAAGTAGGTCCACCAGGTCATGCCTGGAACCGCCGAGCCCACGTCTCGATGACCCTCGACCGAAACCAGGAGTTGGCGCACATACCAGCCGGCGGTGACGAGGAACGGCGCCAGCACGACCAGCCGCTTCGGCCAGGAGACTCGCGGGGCCGCCTGGCTTCTCTCGGGCACCGCGATGGCGAGCAGCAGGTAGGCCAAGGGCATGGTCACCACGATCTGCTTCGTCCCGAGCCCGAGAAGGAACACGCAATAGGCGCCGATCCGCAAAAGCGTGCGCCCCGGAGTGCGCGCAACACGTTCCGCGGCGAGCAGCAAGAGAAGCGTGACTAGGTAGAACGCCGAGGCGAGAGACTCCGCTCGCTGGGATACGTAGCTGACGGCCTGGCTTTGCAGGGGGTGAAGGGCAAACACTCCCGCCACGGCGAGGGCGGGCCCGCGCACGCGCGACACGCCCGCGAGTTGGAGCGTCCGCAACGTGAAAGCGAACACGAGCAGCACGGTGGCGAGATGGATGGCGATGTTCACCGCATGGTAGCCCCACGCGTCGGCCCCGCTGGCGGCGTAGTTCAGCGCGAGGCTAAAGTCGACGACAGGGCGTCCGCCCCGGAGGAGCGCCGGGAGAAACGCGCGTGCCCGTGCCCCGAGATTCTTCACAGCCGGGCTGAGCGCGGTGGTGCGGTCGTCGAAGACAAAACCGCCGCCGAGCACGCGCGTGTACGCCCCTGCCGCAAGAACAAGCGGCAGTGCGAGCAAGAGTGGGCTCGGCTGTCGCAAGAAACGCAGGACACCAGACCACTGAGCGCCGAGACTGTGTCCTGGAGGGCGTTTGTGGGCCACAGAAGGCATTCTACCCATGGCGCCCTTTGGGTTCGACAAGGCTCATCAATTGGACGTCGCGCCGGGCAGGTTCCAGATGCGGAAACGCTTGTCGGCCGACTCCTGCACAAGTTCACAAAGCGGCGCCTCGGTGTAGACATCCCGCTCGAAGGTGAGCGCATGGCGGACCCCCATCTTGAGCAGGAGCGGGTTGTCAGGCGCCATCGCCACCGCGAAGGACCCCTGGGTATAGCCATGGCTGAGAAGGAAGGCAGCGCTGGGATATCCGAGCGGCAACTGCAAATAGAAGATTTCGGCGTAGCGGTTGTAGACCGATTCGAATTTTCCCTCGGGATCCAACTGGTGCCACAGTGACAACTGGGGGTGAAATAAAACGCCGGTGAGCGAACGGCCGCCCATGGCCGTGACCAGCGTTCCCAGCAGCGGCTCCTGCAGGCTGCCGCTGGCGAGCCAGATGCTGTTGCGGCCCTCCCGGCGATCCCGATCGACCACCGCCTTCACCGCCCGGCGCAGATCGCTGTCTTCGATGGAGGCGAAGGAAACCGAAAGGGGGTTGAAATCCCCGGCGATGAAGAGCAGGCATGGGATGAGCAGTCCGGCGAAGATCCGAGCGCGCCCGCGCATGAGCAGAAACGCGCCCAAGGTCGCACCGGCTGGCGCAAGCAGGGCTGGCAGCGAGAGAAAACCAGCCTGGCCGAAGATCTTTTCCCAATTCTGCAGCGATGCCCCGACCCAGAGGAAGAACCCGGCGGTTCCCAGAACCACGACAGCGATCTCGATCCGCTCGCGCCGATCGAGGCGCTGCGGGCGCATTTCCGGCGCGAGCATCATGAGCGTGAGAACGATGGATACAAAACCCAAGGTCAGCTGGGCCCGGAAGGCTTGCACGCGCGACCACAAAGTCAGGTCGGCCAGCCACTGCGGAATGTGGAATACGCCGTACAGCACCTGGGCGAAACCCAGTCCCAGCATGGCCCAGCCCACTGCATCCAGGCGGCGTCGCACGCGTCTGCACAGCACGACAGCGAACAGGATGGTCGGCAGGAACAGAATGAAGCCGGCCCATTCGCTGGGATTCATCTTCTCACCCATGGGCAGGCGAATGGAGTGCCAGTTGTACAGGCCGCCGAAGAGGCGGGCCAACGACAGGTCGCCTCCGTTGAGGCGGCGTTGCCCCGGATACGCGCTGTTCGTGAGAGCCTGGAACTCGGGCTGCACGGCCAGGAAGAACACCACGACGATCACCCCCGCCAGGACCGCCGCCAGGCCAAGGCCGCACGCGAGGTTGCGCGGGATGATCTGTTTCCACAGCCGATCCCGGACGAACAGGCCCACCAGGGCAGCCGCGAACGTGTAGGCCAGCGGCACCATCCAGGGCGGATACATCTGCAGCAGGAATCCCGCTGTGGCGTAGCCGGCTGCCAGGCCCGCCAGCAGAGCCCCGCGCAGAGTGCGTGTCGTGATGAGGTGGTAGACCGCCACCATGCCCATGGCTGCAAATCCGACGGTGTAGGCGGGAAAATGGCTCCAGCAGACCAGGTAGGCGGATGAACTGAACCACAGCGCGCCGAACGCAGACAGGAAGTCGTGGCCGCGTAGAATGATCCTCAGCGCCAGAAACACAGTGCTGAAGCAGAAGAAAGGTGAGAACCACCAGTACCAGGCCAGGCCCGCGGAGGGGCCGAACAGGAGATAGCCCCAGGTCACCGGCCGCACGATGCTGACCGGATGGGCTACCGGGACCCACGACACCAGCAGCATGTTCTGCCCATTCCCGATATTTCCGTTGCGCACGGGGAAGCGCGGTTCGTGCGTGAACTGCGCCATGGCCCACAAGGTCTCGATCGCGAACTCGTCGCTGCGAATCTCGCGCGGCTCGGCCATCAAGATCGATCGGTACGGATCGGCCCTACTCCCGAGAGCGTCCAGGATGGGCTGCGCGAGAAAGTGCCGGTTCCAATCCTTGGGGGCCCACAGCTTGGCTGACAGGGCAATTGAAGATCCATGAATCCGGGTGGCGACCAGGAACGCGAAGCACAGCCACACCAGGCCAAGCAGGCGCCAGCAAAACGGCAGGCGCGACAGCCATTGGCCTGCACGGGTTCGGGAGAGGAGACAAGTGCAGGACAGGGGCATGACGCGGCGAACCGACAACTGTTGATATTGCCATAGCAGGCGGGCGCGTACTGTGAACTCTCCGCCAACTCAAAGCACGGACGCGTGGCCCCGTGCCTGCGCTTGAAAGATGGCCAGCACCAGACTCTGCGCGTAGGCCGCGTGCCCGAGCACCAGCCCAAGGTAACGCGTCCAAAGCGACTCGTAGATGAGCCCAGAGAACCCGGACGCGGCGAACACACCCATGAGCACCGAGCGCCGGTTGAGCGCGGTTGCGAGAGGACGAAAGAGGTTGACGGTGCGGGCGGAGGATACAACACGGGCGGCTGGGCCGGGGGACGTAGTTGACCCTATCGGAGGTTTGAACTCTGCAGCGCCCTCCCCCCGCAGCCCGACCCCAATTGATAGACTGGCGGCGATGATCGAGCCCACCGAGCGCGACTCAGCCGCGGCCACATCCCTACCCGATGCGGCCCAGCCTCGTGCATTCCCGGTGGCACTCGCCTCGATCGTCGCCGTGCTGCTCGCTTTCTGGCCGATGCTGGCCGGCCAGATTGTCTTCCAGCGGGACAGCGCGCTTTGGCTCTTTCCCGCGCGCTGGTTTGTTCGGCAGTCGCTGCTGGCGGGGGAGTTTCCGGGCTGGAATCCCTACCAGGGCCTGGGGTTTCCCCTGCTCGCCGATCCGCAGTATGGCGTATTCTATCCGCCGAACTGGCTGTTCCTGCTCGTGCCCGACGGAATGGTAGCCCATCTGATGAGCTGGCTCAGCCTCGCTCATCTCGCGTGGGGCGGCCTGGGCATGATGCTGCTGGCGCGCGGGCTTGGCGCCTGTCCTGTCGGCTCGGCCGTTGCGGGCCTCACATGGGCGCTTTCAGGGCACACCACCTCGGCCTGGGCCATCGGACCGCTTCTCCTTGGGGAAGCCTGGATTCCGTAGGTGGCGCGCGGATTTCTGCGGCTCGCCCGCAAGCAGGGGCGAAGGCCGCTGGCCTCTGCGGTGTGGCCGATGGCTCCGTCCCTGCTGGTGGGGGAGCCGTTCACGAGCGCGATGGCGCTGTTCTTCGCCCTGGTGGTCGTGCTGGCCGCGGGAAGAAGTTTCCGGCCCACGCCGTCTGCCCTGGCGACGACGGCCAAGTCTGTGTCTGCGTGGATGGTCGCCGTGGCCATCGCGGCAGTTTCCTGGTTGCTGTCAGTGCCCTATGCACTGGTGACTAACACGGGCGCCAGCGAACCGGGCAAGACCAGCGCCGTGAATCTGCTGTCGCATCCCCTGCCCCATGGCAGCCTGTTGCGCCTGCAAGACGCACGGCCGCGGGTCTATCTGCCCGGTCAGATACGAAGCGTTCCACCCGCCGAGGCAGCCAGCCATCTGCTCGACGAGGCGGTAGTTGGGGGCCAGCAGGTCCTGCTGCTCACGGCCGGGCAACCCTTGCTTGTGCCGGCCGTCCAGGCAGACGAGCCGCGCGCCTGCACGCTGGAAAGCTTTGCCAACACCCGCATTGTCGCTTCCTGTTCGACGTCGTCGCCCACCCTGGCCGTGTTCGTCGAGCAATACGACCCGGGTTGGAGCGCATTGGTCGACGGAAAAGCCGCACCCCTGCTGCGGGCCAACCTGCTCATGCGAGCGGTCCCGCTGTCCGCCGGTTCCCATCGTATCGAGCTTCGGTACCGCGCGTCTGGGCTGCGACTGGCAATCTTCCTGTCGGTGATGGGCCTACTGGGGCTCGTGGTTCTGGTCGCTACGGCGAGAGGCGGGCCACGAAGGGATATCGAGTCCCGGAACCGGGAGTGGTGATGGTCGTGCTTCCGAGCGTCATGCTAGACGCGAACATGCCGCCGATGAAAACGGCGTTGGGGAGACCGCCCGCGGCGCCTGAAACCACGCCGCCGGCGAGGATATCCTGCCTGCCAACCGCGTCGCCGTAAGAGCGCGCACACAGGAGCGAGCCATTTGCCCGGGCCAACTGGGCGATGAAGGCGTCAGGAGAGGTGGGGCTCGCCGAGTTGAGCCCGAGGCCGCCCAGGTTGCCCGAGTAGGTGCCGCCGATGAAGACGTTGCCGCTGGAGTCAGCGGCAATGCCGTTCACGGTCTGGTCGTGGGCAGCATCGCCGTATGACTTCGCCCAGATTGGCACGAGAGCCGAGGTGAACTTCGCAACAAAGGCGTCGGTCAAACCGAGGTAAGCGATGCTCACGTCGTTGCTGTTGGCGTCGTTGCCAAAGTCCATGGCGCCCGAGATGTCACCCGCCAGCAGGATGTTGTTGCTGCCATCGACCGTGACGGCAAAGGCATCAGAACGACCAGTGGTGCCCCAGCCCTGGGCCGCGACGACGTTTCCGGTGGTGCCATCCAGTTTGGCAACGAAGATGAACGCCATACCGGCGGCAGGCGCTGGGGACGACGAAGTAAAAAAGCTCGCCGGAGTGCCGACGCCGTAGTTACCAGAGATGATCACGTCGCCGTTGTTGTCGATGGTCGCAGACTGGCAGAGCTGGTCGCCTGCACCGCCGATCTGCCTGCCCCATACCACGCTGCCATCGGCCGCGTTGATCTTGGCCACCACGAGATCCATGCCGTTGCCAGTGACCCAAGAGGACGGTGTGGTGAGTAGGCCGACCTTGTTTTGCGTTCCCGTTCCCCCGGTGTTCTGTGTGACCACCTTGCTGGCTTGGCCGCAGAGGACGAAGGCATTCTGGCCCGGGTTTGAGCCGATCGCGGCCAGGGCGCCGTTGCCCGTGTCTACCAGGTGTTCCTTGATCGGGGTGACGTAGCCGCCGGTCGATGTGCCGTCAAAGGTGGCGTAGAATGACATCCCCGCAATGGATGAAGTGAGGTAATCAACGCCTGGGGAGCCATTATCGCTGCCGGCGGCAGTGAAATCGATTTCATTGGTGAAGACGCCGATCACGCCCACATTCCCGCTTGAGGCAACGGCCACGCCAGCCGGAATTTGGTCGTTGTTGCTGCTGTCGCCGAAATCAAAGGCCGCTGTGGCCAAGCCGGTTGCGGGGTCCAGCTTGAGCAGGACAATGTCATTACTGTATTGCATGCTCAAGCCCGGCAAGGGGCCAGTGTAGAGATTCGTCACCGGATTGGCGTCCGTTCCGAAGTTGAATGCCCCGTTGACTTGGCCAACGGCCCACAGGGTTCCGTTCCCCGCCATGGCCAGCCCGGAGAAATTCTCCCCTATTGGCCAAGGGTTTGCCCAGTCGCACCCATTCACGCCGCAGGCTGCTGGGAGGCTGTCGATCGGCACATCAGGCGCAGGTGCGTCCACAGTGGAGACCGGCACCGTGTCTGGCGACGACGATGGAACATCAGCCGGGACGTCGGGCGCGCCGCTATCGCGAAGCGCATCAGCCGTGCCGCTGGTTTCCCCCGATCCCAGATCAGGCGCCGTATCGCCAGGCGGTGTGTCCTTCGCGTCGCTATCACTATCTGGCCGCACATCCGGCGAGGCGTCCGGGCCAACAGCCCCGCCCGCACCAGTGGTCCCGCCGGTTCCACCCGCGCCGCCAGTGCCAAGGGCAGTGTCGGTTCCGCCAGTGCCGCCGCCTCCATCCGGGGCCCCCGAACCGGTGGCCAGGTCGCTGCGCCCCGATTCCACAGCATCCACCCCGCCGCCGGCATCGACCACGTCAGCGGTCGCACCATCGAGGCCCGGAACCGGCGCGTCGATGGGGACTTGCCCATCAAGCGCCAGGTCCATGGCACCATCGCCGGCCTCGGTGGCTCGCAGAACTTCAGCGCCATCGCCGCTGCTCCCGTCAACGGAGTCAGAACAGTACTTTCGCTGTCCGGCGTCCAACTTTTCGTTGGAACTGCTCTTGCACCCGGCGCCCAGGCCGAGGAGCAACAGCACGCCGAAACAGGGCAGGCGCATTCGCGGCTTGGCTGAGGCCATGGTTGGAATGCCTATGGTGGTGAGCGAGTCAGCACAGGAGCGCCACCCACGAGCAGGCTACATGCGCAACAGGAACCCGCTGCCGCCAGTCGACATGGCCTGCGGTGTGACAAGCGGTGTGGTGGGCTTACCAAAGTCAATGCCCGGTAGGAAAGTGCCGACGACGGCAACAGCGTCCTGATTCGCGCCGGTTGCCCGGCGGTTCACGGCCACGGCCGTGGCGTTCCCTCCCTTGAGGGCCGCATCACCGTAGGCCTGCGCGCACAGGGTCTTGCCGGTGGCCCCATCCAGGGTCACAATAAACGGATTCAGGTTTGTCGGCTGAGTGCCAGTTGATGTCAGGACCGTGTCCCCGGGGCCCACATCGATCGTACCCCTGAAATCGCCCACGACCGTGACATCTCCTTTTGAGTCCACGGCCGCGCCTTGGTTGGTGGCGATGCCCGCGGCACCTCCCCAGCGCCGAGCCCAGGAGGGCAACAGGCTGGCATCGAGTTTTGCCACGAAGGCGTCGTTTTGCCCGAGCGGCGTGAGCGTGACGCTTCCGAAGGTCACAGGGGCGAACAGGGCTCCAGCCACGATCACGTTTCCCTGAGCATCAGGTGTCACCGAGCCCGCCTGCACTATTCCTGTCGTCCCAAACGCCTTGGCAGCCAGGGTTGCCCCGGTCGCACCGTTGAGTTTCGCAACCCACAGGATCTTGTCCCCCGCGCCAGTCGGCGCGGGAGAGAGCGCCCCGAGGCCAAGATCGAGCGCCCCGGCGTAGGTTCCAGCGAAGATGGCATTGCCATCGTCATCCAGCGCAGCGGCGGTACAGGCCTGGTTCCCTGCACCCCCAAACAAGTGCGACCAAATGACGCTGCCATCGCTGGCTTTTACGGCCGCCACGACCACGTCATTCCCACCACCCGGCGTTCCAGGAGGGGTCGTGGTTCCGGTGACGGCAAGACTGGCGGCGTTGTTCATCGCGGCGCCGCACACGACAAAGAAGTCCTTTGCTGGCTGGCCGGCGATTGCGTTGAGCCCACCGCCGCCCAGGTTGACTTTCTTGGCCCATAGTCCACTGCCGTCGGCGTCGTTCAACCCCGCAATGAAGTCGACTGCGGTTGGTGCCGAGTTCACGATGACCTTGTTCGGCTGGTTTCCGTTGAAGACGTCCAGGGTTCCCGTGAAGGTACCGATCACGCCTGGGCTAGCACTGCTGACCGCCACGCTGGTGACGTTCTGGTCCAGCTCATCGCCCACCGTGATGACCCAGGATGCGTTGCCGGAACTCGGGTCGATCTTCGCGACCAGCATGTCCGCGCTGCCGTAACTCGTCACGGTCTTTGAACCGAACACGGCGGGGGTGACAAGCGGAAAGTAGGTCGTTGCGGTGATGAGGCTTCCATCGTTGTCCCACCCGATACCCGGCAACAGGCCCACGTCATACTCCCAGGCCGCCTTGGGGGTCGCGCAAGTGAATCCGCCATCGCCCCCGTCCGCACTTCCGCCATCGCCCGCTGCGTCCCCCGCGTCCGGTCCGGAGGAGGGACGATCGGCCGAACCATCGATGCCCGCTGTTCCTCCGGTTCCACCAGTCCCGCCATCCTTGCCGCCGGCCCCGCCAGTAGCTAGCGGAAGATCCGCAGGCGCGTCCGGTGGGTTGGTATCGAGTTTGGGTGGAGTTGCATCCAGCAGCATCGCTGGCGCCGTGTCGAGATTCGGCAGGCTTGCATCCGGCACCTGCACTGGCGCTGTATCGAGATTCGGCAGGCTTGCATCCGGCAGCATCGCTGGCGCTGTGTCGAGCTTGGGTGGGCTTGCATCCGGGAGTGGCGGATTGCTGGAAGAACTTGAACTGCAGGCGGCGGTGAGTACGGCCAACGCCGCCACGGTCAACAAGAGCGTGTTGCAAGTCCTGGTGCTCGGTCGTGTGTGTCGAATCATGTTTTCCTCGCTGTGGTTGGGCCCCTGCCGGGGATTAGTTTTGGGCATAGATACCGCTGCCGGTGCCCGGCCCAGGTGAAGTTTTTTTTCTTGCGTTGTAGTCATCACAAGACGTCCGCTAGGGCGCTAGCGTCGTGATACACATCGCCCTAGCAAGGGCGTCACTGGCGCTGATCAAACCGATCGGCTGGCCGAGATCCAGCCCTCCTTGGAACCCAAGCATGAGCAAGCTGCCATCCTGCTCATAAGCAGTGCCACCCGACCGGCCTATCACCCCCGCTGCCCAGTTGGTGTGAGTCGGATCCCCGTAGCCCTTGGCTGCCAGAACGTTCCCGTTTGTGTCCAGCTCAGTCACGAAAGTCGCTCCATGGCCACTGGTGGGAGGCGCAGCCAAGGTCGCCGTTCCAAGGATGAACGCATCGTAGTAGTTCCCGGTCAAAAGAAGTCCCCCGCTGGCACGTTCCGCCATGGCTGTCACCGTCACATTCGCGGCTGCGCCGATGCCCTTGATCCAGCCTGCAGTTCCCGTGGACCCATCGAATTTCGCGACGAAGGTGCCGGAAGCACCCAGGTCCACGCCATTCAACACAAGCCCTCCAGACGAGATAGTGCCAGCCACCACGACACCGGAATCGAGTGCAAGCATCGCTGTGGGGACAATGGTCTGTGTCCCCTCGCCGAAGTCCACGGCCCAGACTGCGCTAGGAACGCTGGACGAATCTTGGGCGCCCGCATCGGCAACACCGGACGGACTTTGGGGACTCAGCTTGACCACGAACATCCGGACGGCCTTCGGTTCGACGACCATCGGGAGCGCGGGGAGATTGCCGAACGAAACGACGCTTCCGAAGCGGTAGGTCCCTACCACATAGGTGTTTGATTGCCCGTCCACGGCCACCCCGGCGCAATCCTCGTCATTCGTGCCGCCCACTTGCTCCGCCCAAAGGGTATCTCCGGTCGCACCGTCAAGACCCGCCAGAACGATGTCAGTGCCACCTTGCCACTGTGCCTTTCCCTGGAGCGACGGAGAGAGATCCGAACCGTCTTGGTTTACAGTCCCACACAGCACGAAGGCGGCCGACTGAGGATCCCCGGCTATGGCGCGCAAGCCGGTTGATTGCGACTTGCTGGCAGAAAACGCGACCTGCCGAGCCCACAGGCCGCTGCCGTCCGTCGCGCTGGCCGCAAGGATGTACTGATCTGCTGTGGGCAGCCAATCCAGATCGGTGTCACCCACTAAGATGTCTCCCGAAAAGAAACCCGCGAGCCCAAGCTGTCCGGAGCCGTTCACCGCGAAGGCGGTCACTCCTGCCGCCCGCGAACCAAGAAACGCCTGCGTCCAACTCGCCTCTGCCGTGCTCGGGTCGAGCTTCGCGATGAAAATGCCCTGGTTGCTCGGGTCGCTCGGGAACTCCGTAGTGATGGGCCCGCTGCCTAGGTCGGTCGTGTTGTAGAAGTTGCCGGCCGCGAATATCTGCCCGTCCGGCGACCGCACCAGACCGTTGCCGTTCGTTGGCTCCCCGCTCACATGTTCGAAAAAGTGATCAGCGAGGGCGGTGGGGAACACGGACGCGCCATTCGTGCCTTGGCAGAAACCCGTAGCGGGATCGCAGGTTGCAAAGCTCGGGCAGAAGAGTTGCCCCTGGCACACGCCGCCCAGGCACTGATCGCCCGTGGTGCACTTCAGCCCGTCGTCACAGGATTTTCCGTTCTGGGAATTGGGGTTGCTGCACTCGCCGGTCCTGGGACTGCAATCCCCGGCTTCGTGGCACTGATCGGTTGCCGTACAGGTCCTATTCGGTCCCGAATAGCAAAGGCCGCCCTGGCAGATATCGTGGATCGTGCAAGGACTGCCATCCTCGCAGCTCCGGCCGTCAGCCACGGCTGTGTGGACACACTGGAATGTGTTGGGATCGCAGCTATCAGTCGTGCAGTCGTTCTTGTCGTCGCAGGAGGCCGGGCAGGTCGGGGCATCAATCGTGCCCCTGTCCACGCCCGCCTCGACGCCAGGACCGCCTGCATCGAGGCTGGGCCCAGTCGCATCGGCGACAAAAGGACTGGCGTCGACGATGGGTGTCTTCGCGCTGCTGCCGCAGCCCAAAAGACCGCACACCAGCGCCACTAGCGCCACGCAAACTCCTGAGCATTGAGAGATAGTTGGGTTCATGGATTGTCGGCCACGAAAGAAGTGAACCAGCCAGCAGGCCTTGTGCGGCTGCTTTCTACGCGGGTTTGCCGGGCATGCTGGGTGAGGGATTTGCGACAACTTAGTGACCGGAACGTGACAGGTCGCAATTGGCGCAAAGGGCGGCAGGAAACTCGGGTTTGCGCGCGTAATATCCGGCCGCTCGATGAGCAGACCATCCCTGATGTCGCAACGAACTCTGACCGTGGCCGTCCTGGCCGGGCTACTCCTGCTCACGATTGCGGTCTACGCCCGCGGAATGAACGGCTCGTTACAGTTCGATGACCTGCACACGGTGCAGTTCAGCCACAGCATTCGGCATCTCGCGAACTTCTTCACGGCGTCCTCGATCCTCGACGCCATACACGGCAAGCGCGTTCTCACCGATTTCACCTTTGCCATCAACTATTGGGCTGCGGGACCGGCGCCGTTGTCCTTTCACCTGACGAATCTGGCCATCCACCTCGCCGCCACGCTGCTGGTCTTCTTCTTCACGCGTCAGATTCTCCGGCTTGGCGGCGCGGCCGGGCTGGACCTCCTCGCCCTGGCTATAGCCGCCGTGTTTGCCCTGCATCCGCTGCAGACCCAGGCGGTGATCTACATATCCCAGCGTGCGGAATCGCTCGCTTCCGCTTTCTACCTTGGATCGCTCCTCTTGCTCCTGCGGGCCGAGCGGCGCGGACGCTGTGCGGCGGGCGCTCGGTTCTACCTCGCTTCGTTCGCCTTGTTCGCACTCGGGCTCAGCGCCAAGGTCATCGTGGCCACGCTCCCGGTTGCCTATCTTCTGATGGGGCTGTTGCCCGGCCCGCAAAGCCCCTTGGCGCGCCCATCAGGTCGCGTGGGGAGCGGGCGAGCTTTGCTCGCCGCGGACCATCGCGGGAGGGTATGGAAATTTTTTCGGGGTTCCCCTATCAGACGACTAGCTCTGGCAGCTCCATTTTTTGCCTACGCGCTGTCGACGACCATCCTCACGGTGGCTGGCTTGAAAGGCGAAGATGCGGGCTTCCTCATCCCGTTCATGCCGCCGGGTCGCTATTTTCTCACCCAGTGGCACGTGCTCGTGACCTACCTGCGCCTGCTGTTCTGGCCCAGCGGTCAGAATGTCGACTGGGATTTCCCGGTGGCGCGCGGGTTTGGTGATCCAGCCGTGCTCGTCTCCGGGTTCGTGCTCGTCGTGATGCTTGCGGGTGCGGGAATCCTTTACTTGCGATGCCGCTCGCGTGCCGACAGCGTGGGGGCCAAGGGCCGCCTGGCTGCGTTCGGAGTGATCTGGTTCTTTCTTCTCTTGGCCCCCACCTCCAGCGTGATGCCGCTGGCCGACGTCCTCATGGAACATCGGATCTACCTTGCTTCGTGGGGGGTGTTTCTCGCCGCCGCGATCGCGGCCGACAGCCTGATCGAGCGCCTGCCCCTGCTCGGACGGCCGGTCTTTCTCGTCGCGGTTGTGGCCTGCTTGTGCGCCGCGCTCGCGACAGCGACCTATCTTCGTGTCGGCCTCTGGCAGTCGAAGCTCGCGCTCTGGAGTGATTGCGTCGCCAAGTCTCCGTACAAGGCGCGCGCGCATCTCGGCCGAGCCAACGGTTATCGCGAGGCTGGCGACGTCCAGCGGGCCGTCGAGGAATTCCAAACAGCTCTCAACCTAGCCACGAGAGATCCTCGCTGGATTCGCCTGGAAATTCGGGGAAAGCTGGCCAGCTCGCTGCTTCTGCTGGGCCGAACCGACGAAGCCGTCGCCGAGATGCAGGCGGGTCTGGCAGAACAGCCGACAGACGCGACCCTACTCGGCCTGCTGGCCATGGCCCATCTTCGGCGGCACGAACTGCCCGCGGCCGAGGCAGCCGCGGAGGCTTCGGTGCGTGCGGCACGGGTGCCGGCTGCTTCTCTCCAAATTCTGGGGATGGTTCGCTCCGCCAAGGGAGATCGCGAGGGCGCAACCGCGGCGCTCGAGCAAGCCGTGCGCCTGGACCCCGACGAACCACAGGGCAGGCTGCTCTTGTCCCGGGCCTACCGCGAGCAAGGCCGTCTGAACCAAGCTTGCACCCTGCTTCGCGGCCTGCCCACGGAACTGTCGCCGCAAGTGAAAGACGGGCGTGCGGACTGTCCCGAGCCGTGAGCCTGCGCTACTGACGCCGCCGACGGAACGCCAGGCCGAGCGCGAGGATCGCCAGCACGCCAGCGACAGAGTCACGTCCTGTCGGCCCCGGGTAGGAGCAGCCTCCATCTGATGTGGAACCAAGTCTCGACGGCGCGACACACTCAAAGTTGGTGGCAAAGGGATAGATGTCACACGCGGCTTGCACGTCGTCGGGCGACAAGCTGCGCAGTCCAACCTCGGCACCGGGCGTGGCAGCTGAGACGGAGACGTACATTGTGGCCTGCGTGATGATGGGGGGCAGGTTGCCGGCATTGCAATCGGGTACAGGGTTGCCCTGGTTGTCCGTCGGCCGCGGGATGAGCGTGCCGTCGGCAAAGGTTCCGCCGGGGCTGAAGCAGGTGTGACTCAAGCCGATGACATGCCCGAACTCGTGGGTGATCGCCCCCTGAAAATCCTGTGCGTCGGATTCCTCGGGATGGGCCACGTAGTCGCCCCAGGTGAAGTCAGTGGCATTGACCTCCAGGTCAGCGTCCAGAATTTCGCCCGTGTCCGTGTTCTGGAACACGGACGTGAGAGCCAAGGCAGTTGGGTCGTAACAGCTACCATCTTTGGGCAGGGGATCGCTGCACCACTGGCCCTGGCGGAAAATCAATCGATTGTGGTAGTCGAGGCCGACCTTGCCAGCGACATCAGGGACCGACAGCACGGTAAAGATCACATTGGTGCATCGGTTGATCTCGTCGAGCGAGGCCTGACTCCAGGCCGCGCCCGCTGCTTGAGCGGCACTGAGGTATCCCTGAGCATCCAATTCGGGCGGAGGGGCACCCAAGGAAAACTCCATGGTCACACAGGGCGTCTTCCATGCCGTGGCCACGCCTGACTCGGTCATGGTGCGGACGTAGGCCGCGGCAGGCATGGGCAGGGTCGCCACGCCCGCCACAAGCAGGACTATCATTAAGATGGTTCGGATTTTCGTCAAAGTGATCTCGGAGTTTCTACGGCCTGACCAGCGCGCGCACCTGCTCGCGAAGCTCATCCAGACCAACTGCCGGCTCGGCAGGAACTGGCCGCAGCTGGCCCAGCGAATCGCGGCGCACCACCGCAGAATGTTCCGGGCTTTCGGCGACCCAACGCTTGGCCGTGCCGTCCCAACGCACAGAGCGCTTGCCCTGACTCATGCCCACCACGCGAGTCCTGGCTTCGCCAGCGAGAAACAGCACCGCCTTTTCCCCGAGCACGAAGCCGGGCATGCCATGCACGCGCATCTCAATGTTGCCCACGCTGCCGCCCGGCTGAGTGATGACGATGCGTTCGCCGGGACCGACCGACCCTTTCCAAGCCTCCTCAACCTTGATCTCGATGCGCGTGTGAATGGTTCGATGCGAGGAATCCCAATCGCTCTTCGACGACACAACCTGGGCAACCACGATACGTTCGGCCCGGGCGGTCAGTTCGGCAAGGTTGAGTGACTGCACCAACGAGGCCGTCGCCAGCGATGGCACGAACATCGCTGTCAGGCCAAGAGCAAGACTCCTCAGGCGGGTCATGGCCACCAAAGCTAGCACCCCAGCGCGAGCCGCTTGGTGAACTCCTCGTCAATCCTGCGCAGCGCGGGCTTCCCGACACGCTTCGCGCCTTTTCGTCCCAAGCAGGCTCTGAAAATGGCCGCGCCGACGCATTCGCAACGCCGTTGCAATCCTGTAACAAATCCGCAGCAAATCCGTCGCAACGGCTTTTCGGACATCTCGCTATGGTTCCGCCGCGGTCCGGGTTTACCGGGCCTGAAATGGAGGCAGGATTGCCATGACCTATAGAAAACAGATCGTAGCCTTGACCGGTGCGGCGGGGATGGTGCTCAGCGCATCAACAGCTCTCGCCCAGGCCACCACCGTGGCTTGCAACGACACCTCGGTGCTTCCCAACCCCATCTTTATGGCGGGCAGCAGCGCGTTCGAGCCCATCCTCAGCCAGCTCGCTGTGCAGATCAAGGCGAAGCAGAATGTATCAATCGTCTATGACCCGATTTCCTCGTGCCTCGGCGTGTCCTCGGTTTCGCCTCCAGTCGACAATCCCGTCCCGCAGCCGCTGAGCGGCACCGCCCACTACTACACGGTCGATCCCACTGACAGCACCAAGACCGTCACCAATTCTTGCAATCTCTCGGGCAACACCATGGCGGCCGTCGGCATTTCCGATGTCGCCTTCTTCTCCTGCCAGGGCATTGACAAGCCCGCCAGCATCGGCGAATGGGACGGCCCGGTGCAGTCAATGCTCATCATCGTGCCCAAGGCCAACTACACCACGACGTCGATCTCGTCTCAGCAGGCTGCTGCTATCTGGGGCTGTGGCCAGAACAGCGGGGTCGGCAACTTCACCGACGAGACCGCCATCCAGCAGCGCAGCCAAACCTCAGGCACCCAGATTCTTATCGCCAGGAACATCGGCGTTCCGGAAAGTGCTTTCAAGGGCTTCAGCAACGGGTCAAGTGGCGCCATGGTGACATCCTTGCTGGCCGTTCCCGATCCGCAGAAGGCGATCGGCTTCGTGGCGGCAGATTTCTATGCGACCAGGAGATCCCAGATTAGCTCAGTGGCTTTCCGCGGCATCGGGCAGACCAAGGCCTACTACGCCGACTCGAACGCCACTGCCACTGATCTGAAGAACGTGCGTGATGGCCACTACATGATCCAGGGTCCCCTGCACTTCTTCAGCCCACTGACCGCCGGCCAACCCGCGGCCAATGCGAAACTGGTTCTCAGCTGGCTGACCGGTGCGGTGCCCATCGACCCAACCGACACCATGAACGTGAACTATGTCAATACGGTCGCAGTGGGCGGCGATGTTCCTCAGTGCGCCATGAAGGTCAAGATCGACAAGGATGGCGGCCAGTTCTCCCCGTACCACGCGCCGGTTTCCTGCACCTGCGCCTTCGAGGCTGCCAAGTTGGTGACGTCGGCGGCTGGCACCTGCACCATACATTGCACTAAGGACACTGACTGTACGGGCGGCACCCGCTGCCAGACCGGTTATTGCGAGTAACTCATCGGAGGAAATGCAAAATGAATCTCTTTAAGCTTTCGACAGTAGGACTCGCACTGGTTCTGGCGGGCTGGGCCGCTTGCAGCAGCAGCAGCAGCAACAATAACCCTGATGTGGCGCACTTCGGCGGCGCCGGCGGTACTGTGAGCAGCGGTGGGGTGACTGGCGCTGGTGGCGTCACGGGTGGCGGTGGAGCGACTGGTGCGGGTGGCATCACGGGTAGCGGTGGAGCGACTGAGACTGGTGGCATCACGGGCAGTGGCGGGGTCACCGCTGTGGGCGGTAGCATTGCAATGGGCGGGGCTACTGGCACAGTGACCGATGGCGGGGTAGACGCCCCGATCCCCAGCGGGCCTGACGCCGCAGTCGATGCTCCTGCCGACGCCGACGCGAGCGATGGTAGCTCAGATGGAGAAACCGGCTCTGTTGTGACCGATATCTGTACCGGCCTGACCGCAACTCAATGCCACCTGGCCATTGTCAACGCCGTGGAGCCGGCGGGTTCCCCTGTGACTCCGCTGGACCCCGGCGCCAATCCGCCGGTCCTGTACCCAACCTGCGCAGCTCAGTAGGACGAAAGAAACAAGGGTGCAGCCACCTATCTTCCGCAGAGCGGCCATGGCCATCCAGGTTCGATCTGGGGCTCGATGGCCGAGAAGGCAGACCCTGATCTGGGGGCTGCTTTGCGCGGCTGCACCGTTTGCACCTTCCGGCACGGCACTTGGGCAGACGACTGCCCAGGTGCCCGCTTCCGTTCCCGCCGACAGTGTTCCCACGTCTGCGGACGCGGCGCTGACAGGCACGGAAGAACTTGCAGCCCAGGTGGCGCAGCAGCGAGCGGAGTTGGCGGCCCTGCGCGAGGAATTGCAGCGCAAGCTGGCCGACGAGAAGGCGGCGCGAGCTGCGGCGGACGCTGCCGCGGAGGCGAAGGCTCAGACCAACGCTAAGGCTGAAGTCGAGGCAGCACTGAAGGCCGAAAACGCGGCAAGACAATGGCTAAGGATCTCCGGCTTTGTGCAGGCAAATCTCAACGTGAATCAGACCTCGCAGGACCAGATCAATTCTTCCACCGGCGCCCCCCTGAATGACAACCGGTTTCTGATCCGTCGTGCGCGGCTGGGCGCGTTCGTCGACCAGCAATACCTGGCGGGAGTGCTTGAGATCGACGCCAATACCGTGAACGGTGCGCAGGTTCGGCCGATGGATGTGGAAGCCACTGTCAAATGGCCAGGCGGGTCGGTCCCGCTCGCGGCGCTGACTGTGGGACTCTTCAAGATCCCCTTCGGCTTTGAGGTGATGGAGCGCGACCGAGACAGGATTTTCACCGAGCGCAGCACCTTTATCAGGGCGCTGTTTCCTGGCGAGTACGACCTGGGTGCGCGGCTGGCGGGAGGTTGGCGCTTTGTTCGCTACGCCTTGGCGGTGCAAAATGGCGAGCCGATCGGCGAAAACACCTTTCCGGTGCGCGATCCCAACCAGGCCAAAGACATCACTGGGCGGCTGGGCATTGTTTCTGAGGTCTCGGACAAGGTGTCAGTTCAAGCGGGGTTCTCGGGCCTGACTGGCAAAGGCTTTCACAAGGGGACGCCGCCAACCAAGCCGACCTTGATTTGGCAGGACCTCAACGAAAACGGCCAGTACAACGCGGGTGAGCTCATCGTGTCTCCGGGAACCTCGGGACAGCCTTCGCAGAACTTCAGCCGCTATGCAGTTGGTGCAGACGCGCTGGTTACGGTGCGGTACCTGAATGACTTCAGCACAACGGTCTACGCCGAGTTCGCGCGCGCCACCAACCTGGATCGCTGGTTCCTGGTCGCCGATCCCTATGGGCCGCTCGGTCGGGACCTGCGCGAGTGGGGTTACTATGTGGCCGCCGTCCAGAATCTGGGCCGGCACTTTAGGCTGGGCCTTCGCTACGACTATTACAACCCTGACCTGGACAGCACCGATCGCCAGGCCGCGGTCACCGTTCCGTCCAGTCAGGACATCTCGACGGTGTCGGCTGCGGTCGCACTCGTGGGAAAGACTGCCGCTTTCTCCGGGCGGCTTGTCGCTGAGTACGACTGGATCTCCGACCACCAGGGCCGCAATGTCAGCGGCCTTCCCACTGACTTGAGAAACAACGCGTTCACTCTGCGCGCAGAGGTCGCCTTCTGATGCGTCCCCTCGCGCTCGGCCTCGTCGTTGGTGGATTGCTCGCCGCTGGCTGCTCAGGCGCTGACCCGAGCTCCGGGCAGCAGGCGTATTTCAGAATCCAGGGGGCGCAATATATTCCCGGGCCCATTGACATCACTTCTCATGATCCCGCTCCAATAGTTTCATCCCCATCAGCCGCCAACCTCGACCTTTTCCCAGGGGTCGCAAACAAAAAGATATCGGGCAGCGTCGGTCCCAATTCCACGGCCGTGCTGGTCGGGTTACAGGGTGACGTTGGGCACTGGGTCGTGCCGTTGCAGGATTTCGACCAGAACACCCTCGGCAACTACACCTTTTCGTTTTCGGGCTCGTTTTCTCCACTGACGCCCGCTGGGGATGGCGGAGTCGTGGAGCTGATTTTTCGGGCCACCACGCGCGATGGCAAAATTGGCCCGGCATATGCGCAGTCCATGACCATGGACGCGCCTCAGATCCAAGGCGCCCTGGTCATCAGCCTGACCTGGGACACCGAAGCGGACCTCGACCTGCATGTGGACTTGCCCAGCGATGGCGACGCGGGGGTGAACGAGATCTGGTCGCGCAAGCCATCAGGTCTGCCGCTCGGGACAGTCGGCGCGACCGTCGACGCCGGAATCCAGTCCGGCTATCTCGACTTCGATTCCAACAGCATGTGCATTATCGATGGTCGACGCGCGGAGAACGTGATCTTCCCCTCCACGCCGCCGAGCGGACGCTACATCGTGCGCGTTGACACCTTCTCGCTGTGTGCTGAGACCACGGCGCGCTGGTGTGTTCGCGCGCTTGCTAACAACCAAGTGTTTGAGGCTTGCGGACAGTCGACCGACATCGATACGCGTTTTCCTCATGGCCAGGGAGCGGGACTACAGGCCCTCGTTTTTGATTACTAAAAAGGAAAGGTGACCCATGCTGCTGATGCACAAACTGGTGTTCGTTGCCCAAACTGGGGCTGCGGCGGTTCTCTACATCTTGCTCCTGCTGTCCGTGTATTCGGTCGGCGTGGTTCTCGAGCGCTGGTGGTATTTCCGCAAGCGGAGACTGGACCTAGTCGCGACCGGCAATGCATTGGCTAAGCGGCTGCGCGCCGGGGATCTGTCCGGCGCCAAGCGAGACCTGGAAGAAATGCACGCTGTTGAGGCTGAAGTTCTGCGCGACGCCCTGGACTACTACGCCGACGGGCCCGATTCCTTGCAGGAGATCGTCCAGAAGGGCGTTCGGCAAAGGCGAAAGGCTTTCGAGAGCGGGCTGCTGTTCCTGGGCACTTTGGGCAACAATGCCCCCTTCGTTGGTCTGTTCGGCACGGTGCTGGGCGTGGTGGCGGCCTTCAAAGAGCTGGGGGCTGCCTCGGCCAACATGGCTGCCGCCGGCGGGACCGGTGGCATGGGCAATGTCATGAGTGGCATTTCCGAGGCGCTCATTGCCACGGCGATCGGTATCTTGGTGGCCATTCCCGCCGTCGTCGCGTTCAACATCTTCCAAAAGAAGAGCAATGATATTGAGGAGAACTCGGCCGCTCTGGCCAATCAGGTCTTGGCTGTCATGAAGTCGACCAAGAACCCGAAGAACTCCTTGAAGACGTCGGACAACACACCTCCACTGGAGGATCTCGCCAATTCCAGAAGGTCGTTGCGCCCGGCCGAGGTGAACGGCTGATGGCTGGCACGATGGCAGGTGTGGGGCGGGCCAAGACCATCTCCGCCATCAACGTGACCCCGCTGGTCGACGTGTGTCTGGTCTTGCTGGTCATTCTGATGGTGGCGTCCACGTACATCGTGGCCCAGACCTTGAAGGTCAGCCTGCCCAAGGCGCGCGTGAGCGACGGCACCGCAGAAAAGCCCAACACCGTGCAGTTGTTCAAGACAGGCGAGCTGCGCTGGAACGAACAGCCGGTCACTGAACAAGACCTCGAGGGTCGCATGAAGGAGGCGGTGGCGGCTGATTCCGAAATCAGCGTGGTCATCAGCGCTGACAAGGACGCGGCCCATGGCCAGGTGGTTCACGTCATGGATCTTGCCAAACTCGCGGGCGTCACCAAGTTCGCAATCAACATCATGCAGGTAGGGGGCCAGTAGCGGGCGATGGTCTGCCGCTGGCTGCCCACTCGTGAGGTTTTGCCGTGAAGAAGGGCACTGTTGCCATTTCGATGGTCATTCACGCCGGGCTTGCATTCGTGCTGCTCACAGCATCGCAGCACCGCGCCTCGGGCAAGACCTATGTTGTGCAGTTGCAGGAGGAGGCCAAGAAGAAGAAGCGCGAGGCGCCACCCAAGCCCAAGGCTCTACCCAAAGTAGCCAAGGTAGATCCGCATCCCAAAGAGCAGAAAGTCACGGCCGCGCCCAAGGTCGCGCCGGTCGCGGCACCAGCTGCGGCGGCGAAGATGCCTACCATGGTCATGCCGACCGAGATCGCCATGAGCAATGAGGACATCGGCGATGCTGTGGCGATTCCCATTGTGCGCGCCCCACAGGCGGTGGCGCCCACCAAGGTGGCCACGTTTGAACCCGGCGCGCCCCGCCGCCACCAACGCCAGGAGCTGAGCGCGGGTCCCAACATCGAGGAGCGTTGCACCGACGAGCCCTCCAAGCCCGAGCCCGTGTTCAAGACCGAGATCGAGTACACAGCCGCGGCACGCTCCGAGGGCATCGAGGGCAAGCTCAAGCTGAAGATCGTGGTCGGCGCGGATGGGTCCGTACTGTCGGTCGAGATCCTGGCTAGCGTGTCGCCTGAGCTAGATGCGGCCGCAGTTGCCGCGGTCAAGCAGTGGCGTTTCCGGCCGGCCATGGCCTGTGGCAAGCCCATCGCGGGAGGGACCTATGTCTTGGCCCGTCGTTTCGAGCTGGGGGATTGATTGCACCTTCGCCTCGCTGTTGTGGCCGCTCTCGTGGGCGCCGGGTTCCCGGTGTACCCAGGGCACGCGCGCGCCGATGAAGCGGCCGCAATCGCCAAGCCACCCCGCCTGATTCATTTCGTTGCGGCCGAGTACCCCAAGGACAAGCACGACGCCGGCATCACAGCGCGGGTGCTGCTATCCATCGAGGTAGGCGACGATGGCAAGGTCGGCGGCGTCGAGGTTCTGGAAAGCGGCGGTGCCGATTTTGACAGCGCCGCAGTGGCCGCGGCCCGGCAGTTTGTCTTCACCCCGGCGGAGGCCAGTGGACAGGCCATCCCGGTCAAAATCACGTACCGCTACGACTTCACCATCGTGACCAAGATGGTGTCGCTGGGACCACAGGTGAACTTCGAAGGCGTGATCCTGGATCGCTTCAAGAAGCAGCCGCTGGCCGACGTGACCGTGCGGATCAAGGACCTGGACCTGGCCACCAAGACCGATGAGGCTGGGGCCTTCTCGTTCACCGACTTGCCGCCTGCCACGTACAAGGTCGAGATTCGCCACCCGCGCCTGGTCACTGTGTTGACCGACGAAACCATTCGGCCGGGGCAGAAGCGCACCATGAAGTACTACGTGGAACAGAAAGAGGACGACGTCGACGAAGAAGTCGTGGTGCGCGCGGCTCGCATCAAGAAGGAGGCAGTCGAGACCCGCATCCGCACCGAGGAGGCGCGCAAGGTTCCTGGCACCCAGGGCGACACCTTGAAAGTGGTGCAGAACCTGCCGGGCGTGGGACGCGCCAGCTTTGGTTCGGGCCAATTGATAGTGTGGGGCTCGTCGCCCAAGGAGACCCGGGTGGTGGTTGAGGGCGTGGAGATTCCCAGCCTGTATCACATGGGCGGGTTGCGCTCGACCATTAACTCCGACCTGGTCAAATCCATCGATCTTTCTCCTGGGGCGTACGGCGCGGACTACGGACGCGGGCTGGGCGGATTGGTGCGCATCGATCTGGCTCCGCTTCCCTCGTCGGGCGTGCATGGCTACGTGGCCAGCGACGTGATGGACACTTCGGCCGAGGTTTCGGCCACCGTGACCCCGCGGCTGCGTTTGGCTGTCGCCGGACGCTACGGCTACCTCGACCGTCTGATGGCAGCAGTGACCAAGGCCGACATCGGCGACTCATTCCCCATCCCGCGCTACGACGACTACCAGGCGCGCGCCACGCTCGGCCTGCGCAAAGACGAGGAGGTCAGCGCGACCTTCCTTGCGGCTGACGATCACCTGCGCCGAACCATTCCGGCCAGCGATCCAGCCGATCTGCGCGCGCAAAACCCCGACACGTCCTTCCGCCGCGTATTCGTCAGCTATAGCCGCTTGTTCGACGACGGCTCCAGCGTGCGCGTGACGCCCTCGCTGGGCGTCGACCACAGTGCCGAACAGGACACCTTCGGCAACCAAAGCACACGGCTTGATACCCAGACTCTGTCCTATGCTTTGCGCGGAAGTCTGCGTCGACGAATTCATCCTGCGGCGGTGCTCTTGCTCGGCATGGATGTGCAGGGGCAACAGCTCCAACTCAGCCGCTACGGTTCGGTGAACCAGCCACCGCGCGAAGGGGACATCGTCGTCTTCGGCCAGCGCCCTTCCCCCGAGACAGCATTCGACAACTGGAAGGTAACGGTTCTCAGCCTGGCCAGCTTCGCCACTTTGGACCTCAAGCTCGGCAACTGGACCCTGACGCCGGGACTTCGATTTGAACCCACCTGGATCGAAGGCGATCACCGACTGCCCTTCAGCACCATCGCTCCTCCGGTCGGCTATTCACGGCTCGACGCTCCCCCGAATCCCCTGCACGTCCCTGTGCTGCGCAATCTGCCCAATCCGCGTCTGCAGATCGCCTGGCGACCGATATCCAGGCTCACCCTCACTGGCGGCGCGGGGGTGTATGGCCAGCCGCCCGATCCGGCGGACATGTCGCCCGTGTTCGGCAACCCGTCGATTGTGGGGTCATATGCCGTGCACCTGACTGGCGGGTTCTCCCTCAAGCTGCGTCCGACCCTGACCCTGGAGTCAGTGGCTTTCTACAAGAAACTGTACGACCTTGTCTCGCGCAGTGCTAGCCCGTCCCCGCCGGTGGGACAGGCACTGACTCAGGATGGAACCGGCCAAGTCCGCGGGCTTCAGATCCTGCTCCGGCAGGAACTGTTCAAGGGCTTCTTCGGCTGGGCGACCTATACCCTGTCGCGCAGCGAGCGCCGCGATCATCCTGGCGAGGCCCTTCGCCTCTTCGACTACGACCAGACCCACGTGCTGACCCTGCTGGCCAGCTACGACATCGGCATGGGCTTCGTGGTGGGCAGCCGCTTTCGCTATTCCAGCGGGATGCCGCGCACGCCGGTGGTGGACAGCTATCTCGGTCGCGACGGTTACGATGAGCCCGT